>Ga0247843_1000133_pt1 | contig 167237 bp, 163 predicted proteins | sample LaCruzMarch2017__FD_192420 | JGI IMG/M metagenome (GOLD analysis project Ga0247843, IMG submission 192420) | Freshwater microbial communities from meromictic Lake La Cruz, Castile-La Mancha, Spain - LaCruzMarch2017_8m | ecosystem: Environmental > Aquatic > Freshwater > Lake | place: Spain... | reverse complement strand
CATTGGAACCCTACTACTCCTAAAAGAGCCTGTTTCTAGGCTTCTTGGCATACTTCCTAGAACCTGTCGCCATCCACCATCTCCACAACTGTCGTTTAAATTCTAGGATTTAAGCCGGACAGCAGTGTTCATCAAGATAAAAAATATAAAGCGATTGGGTTTGGAGTTACAGCCGCGTGGGATATGATGTCAGCTGACATATCACCACCAGACAGAAATACTGATTCAATCGATGAGATAACTATGATCTATTCAAAGCAAGGGAATGTTGACCTCCGTAAATTCGAGAGAATAATTTCAAGCGCCATTCAAGGCGATTTCGTGGACAGACAGCGGGAGCGAATAATTATCAAATGCGGTATTTTAGGGAGGTGCTTTTTAGATCTAGACATCCATTTTGGGCCCGGCAGTAAGGGAGATGTTCTCGCATTTAATCGATTTCGAATTGGCACACTAGGGTCGGGCTGCAGTAAAATCGGTGGGCAATCCGTCTACGCTTATTATTTTTTCCGTCCGATCTGGGTTGAGGAGAACATACTGAATCGAAAGAAAGAACCAGAGTCTTTGATGGCAATATTAAAGACAGGGATATCGAAACGAGAGTTTGAAAAAGAGCCGGGATTCCAAGATAAAATAAACGCTGCTATTAAAGCGTCTGACCTAGCCGAGCAGAAGGTAAAGGCCGCGCCTTCACCCAAGGTAGAAATGAAATCTGTGCTCACGAAAGCGGGAGTAGAAGGTGTTCCCTGTGAGGAGCAACTTAAAGGTGTTAGCGAGCGAGAACTATGGAATGAAATCGATGAGATGTTTTTAAGAAGGAAAGCCAGTAGCCCTAAGACTGCAAAGAAACTGAATCTGAAACTAGCAAAAAGATCTGATACGAAAAGACTAGGGAATATCGACGCATCGATGTGTGTTTATATAAAGCCAACTCCAGATGTTACAGACACACAAGGAAACGCAGTATCAACGCGGATAAAGTTTAACAAGCAAGCAGACACGTTTATAAGTCAGTGCGACCCTGGCGCAGACGCCGCAGAGAAAAGCGGTGCTATCGATACATTTAAATTAGTGAGTGCATTAGATCGAATTACATACAGACATGTGCCAACAGAGGCCCCGGGCAAAAGAAAACAAAAACCAAATGATAATGGATCGTTCTTAGGGGACGCGGTGTTTCTCATGTCTGGCGATGACGTGGGATTACTAGTGGATCTTGATGAAGGTGTACCTTATGCGGTTAATGTTTTTAGATTAAAGAAATAACTAGGTATCTCACAGTCTAGGACTCGTAAGAATCAAACGGACCGCAAGCACCAATGACTTTATACCAGCCACAATTTGCGCGCCCACCCTAGGCGCGTAGGTGTGTGAAAACGCGTAAAATAGCTTGTACTGAAGGTCTGAGTAGGGAAACCACCAGAGTGATTTTTTTAACAACCAAGGTCTATACGGGCTAAGAACATGTAAGGGTCTAGTGTACTCTAGATATCCGCCCGGCCCGTGTTTTCTTGAATTTCCAGAATGCTTTGTTCCTCCCCAAGGAGTTTCTGGAAGGCCCGCAGAGAACAGCGTTTCGTTGATGTACACCGTCCCGACATTGAGCTGTTTTGCTAAATTCGTTGCACGACCAAAGTTCGTTGAAAATATAGAGGCCGTTAGGCCGTACTCAGAGCAGTTTGCTTCTTGTATCGATTTATCTTCTGATTCGACACTTAAAATAGCAATGAACGGACCAAAAGATTCCTCTTGGTAGAGTTTAGATTTTTCGATCTCTGCTCCTTCTACAATTAGAGGCATGGGCCTAAGGAATTGCTGCTCAGTAAGTGAGTTAACGCTGCCTAACGGAGATGTGAGGGTGAGGCCAAGTGAGAGAGCGTTTTCTAGCTGAGATTTATAAATTAAACTCTGCGCATTAGTGATGGGCGGGGTTAATGCTTGGTCATTAAGTTTGAATAGTTTCTCTTTCAGAAGAGCTACGGTTTTATCGTATACAGAGTCTAAAACAATCACGCGCTCTATGGAGGCGCAGCTCTGTCCGCCGTTAGTGAGAGCGCCCCATAAGATAGCAGACGTAGCTTGGTCTAGGTCAGCATCTGCTAGCACGATTGCAGCATCTTTGCCGCCTAGTTCCATGTTCGTAGAAATTCCAAGTTCGATTGCTTTTTTAGAAACCTTAATGCCCGTGGCAACACTGCCAGTAAAAAAAATCTTATCTGGTTTAGCTTGGATGAGCTTTGCCCCAAGATCTCCGTCACCTAGAAATACTTGAAATAAGTGTTCTGGTAGGTGTTTATTAAATAGTTTTTCTATCAGTACAGCATGTGAGGACGTGAATTCACTGGGTTTTAATAGAACCGCATTGCCGGCCATGAGGCTAGAAAACACATCAGCAAAGGAAAGAAACATTGGGTAGTTCCAAGGCGCTATAAGCAGGATAGTGCCGTAGGGTATGCGGTGTATTTCGCTTTTTCTGTGTTTCATGAGCACGAGAGAAAGGCTCTTTTTTTCGTTATACTTTTTATAGTGGCGAAGTGTTTCTTGAAACGACGAAAGCGTTGGAATGAATTCCCCGATTAATGCCTCAAACTTGGGCTTACCCGTATCTTCAGTGAGCGCGTTTAGGATTTCTTCTTGGTGACTAAAAAACTCGGAGTAGAGGGAGCGTAGGACGGTTAGACGCTGTTTGGGCGGGGTATTCATCCAGGCGACAGAGGCGCGCCTAGCGAGGCTTATTCTTTTTTCAATTTCATCGATAGAAAATACAGGGTGGGGGTTCATCTCCACTTTGACTATGGGTCGTAAATAAGCTAATTGGCTAGTGGTTTAACTATTTTAACGCGTTTAACTGGTTTGGGAGTTATTTCTATGTATATGAAGTTGGTTCTCGCTGTAATGACTGTGTGTTTTGTGTGCGATTTACGGGCGGAGACAGTTGTGAAGACGTTTAACTCGCGGGGTGTTAAGGCCATTAAAGTAAAGAACTCATCGGGCAGCGTGAGAGTGGTTTCAAGTGCAACGCAGAAAACCGAAGTTCAGATTTCTAAAAAAGACTTCGGCCCAGACTGTGCCTACGAGATTAGGGAAGACGGCTCTCAGTTGATGGTCCGGGTGTATACGGATGCGATGATTTTAACGGATTCGTGCGTAGCAGACATCACGATTAAGGCGCCTCAAACGGTTAATCTAGAGTTAGCGCAGGGCTCAGGATCTGCGGATATTTCTGGTATCACTGGCACGTTAACGTTCAGCTCGGGCAGTGGAAACATTTCGGCCGACGGAATTTTTCAGAAAGTAAGTGGTCTAACGGGCAGTGGAAATGTGACGCTAAAAGGTCTTTCTGGAGGCGGCAGTGTTAAAGTGGGAAGTGGTGACATGAATATTACCTACTTAAGAAAACCCCTAAAAGGTGAGCTCGATCTCGTTTCTGGCTCCGGTGATGCTCAAGTGCGTTTTCCAAAAGGAACCAAGGTACGAACGAATTTTAGCGCAGGTTCCGGCACCATGACTAACGAGCTTGGCGAAAGTGAGAGCGCAGAGTTTGGAGTTTCCATGAAGGCGGGTTCAGGGGACTTAAAAGTGGGGACGTATTAGAAGGGCAGCAGAAAAGCACCCGACTAGGATAAGTTTATGGAAGTTACCTACGACGTTTTAGTGATTGGCGGAGGCCATGCCGGTATAGAGGCTGCCCACGCTTCAGCGAAACTCGGGGTGCGAACAGGGCTTGTTAGTTTTAATAAAAACTCTATAGGGACTCTGTCTTGTAACCCAGCCGTAGGGGGGCTTGCAAAAAGCCAATTAGTGAAAGAAATCGATGCATTAGGGGGTCTTCAGGGCCGTATTGCTGACCGCGCTGCCATTCAGATTCGAGTTTTAAACGAGTCAAAAGGGCCAGCCGTCAGAGCGACCAGGGTTCAGTGCGACAAAGTGGAGTACCCTAAGATAGCGCTAGAAATGCTAAGTAAAATCAATAACTTAACGCTGATAGAGGGTGAGGTTACCGAGATCAATCGCCTGGGGCCAGGTGATTTTCGAGTGGTTTTAGCGTCTGGAAACGAGATTTTCTGCTCTAAATTGGTCATTACTACGGGGACCTTTTTAAAAAGCACGATGTTCTGCGGTGATGAGCGCTCTCAAGGGGGCCGGTTTGGAGAAGCGTCTTCCCAGGCTCTAAGCGAGTCCTTTAGTGGATTAGGCCTTAAGTTACGAAGGCTTAAGACAGGTACCCCTCCTAGGCTTCACAAAGACTCTATCGACTGGTCGGTTTGCGAGGAACAAATAAGCCTCTCTTCAGGGCAATTCTCTTTTTATCAGAAACCTAATGATTTTAATGGTTTAGGCCGCATTTCTTGTTACATTACCTATACCAACACAGCAACACACAGCGTGATTGCTGATAATTTTCATCGCTCGCCTATGTATAGGGGCGATATCGTGGGTGTAGGCCCTAGGTACTGTCCATCGATTGAAGATAAGGTGAAACGGTTTTCCGATAAAGACAGGCATCAGGTCTTTCTAGAGCCAGAAAGTCTGTCTCTCCCAGATATTTATGTGAACGGGGTTTCGACTTCCTTGCCAGCGGAAGTTCAGGAGGAATTCATTCGTAGTATTAAGGGGTTAGAGCGCGCGGTCTTTCTTAGGCACGGGTATGCGGTGGAGTACGATTGTCTAGAGGCCCAAGATTTGTTTCCTACGCTTGAGCACAAGGATCAACGAGGGATGTATTTTGCCGGGCAGGTTAACGGCACAAGTGGTTATGAGGAGGCGGCGGCTCAGGGTCTCATGGCTGGAATTAACGCGGCGCGAAGTGTCCAAGGGTTAGGTCATTTTGTATTAGGTCGCAGTCAAGCCTATATAGGCGTTCTGATTGATGATCTAACTTCAAAAAAACTCGACGAGCCGTACCGAATGTTTACCTCTCGAGCGGAATACCGGCTGCATTTAAGAGAAGATAACGCGGACTACCGATTGTCAGAAATTGGGCGCCAAGTGGGGTTACTAAGCGAGGTCGATTTTGAAGAGTTTCAAAAAAAGAAAGCACGTAGGCTAACCGCTAGGAAGGTTCTCCAGGAAAATATTCTGTCTCCAAAGGGCGAAACCTTAGCTAGGCTCGCGGCTTTTTCTCTACCAGTGATCTCTGACGTAGTGTCTCTAGAGCAGTATTTAAAAAGGCCAGAGGTGAGGGCGGTAGATATTTTAAGGTGGTCCGCTGAGCGTCATGAGTCTGTCGTGGACGCGCTTACGCTAGAGGGTTTGGAGCTAGAAGGCCTTGAGACCGAGATTAAGTACGAAGGATATCTAAAGAGAGAGCTAGAGCTCTTTGAAGCCGCAAGTAAGGGCGAGGCTACGCAAATACCGAGTGATTTTGACTACGGCTCCGTTCCTGGCCTAAGCCATGAGGCAACCCAGCACCTTGTCCTTTCTAGGCCAGCAACACTTGGGCAGGCGAGTAAGGTGGCAGGTGTGACCCCTTCTGCTCTAGCGTGTCTTTTTGTTTTTTTGAAGCAGAACGTTAACTCGGGCAGAGTGGCCTAATGAACACGAAGCCAAGTGTGTTTACAGCGGACAAGAGGGAGGCCTATTTGTCCGTGCTTTTCCGCGGTTGGGATGAGTTTAGGCTGCATTACAGCCAAGTACCTGCGGTAGAGGGACTCGATCGCGAGAGGTTAGAAGCTTTTTTGATCGGGTATCACGAAGGTGTTACTCAACAGAACCTCTCAACGGCGATTCAGCCAGAGCAGTTTCTTAGAACCCACCTCCTAGATGTGCTAGCCCTACGAGCTTCTGGATTTATTTCGTCTAAAGACGCTTTTTTGGATATAGGGTCAGGCGCGGGCGTACCTGGGCTGCTTTTTTGGAGTTTGTTTGGCGGGCTTTGGTGTTTGAGTGATTCTGAGACGTCAAAGGCAGCGCACCTCGAGTCAGAAACGCTTAGACTGGGAGAGATTTTTCAGCGGGGGACTCCTCCTAAAGTATATTCTGGTCGAGCCGAGAACTATTTAGGCAGCTTAGGCCAGTCGGTTACCCCGGTAGTGCGAGCGGTTGGGAGCTTATCTCAGATCTTCGAACTCATACGAGATTGTTCCACGTGGAACAATCTAATTGTCTTAAAAGGACCTAGGTTTGAAGAAGAGGTTAAAGAACTAGAGCGACTATTCGGCCTAGCGCTTACTCTCACTAAAGAGTTTCGGTATAAAATTGACCCAAACGACCCACGCGAGCGCACAATAGCGCTTTTTAGCCGCCCATAATATTACTAGGTTGCGTACACAGAGTAAGCTTGAGTGGAGACCCCACAAAAATGTTCCACGTAGAACATTTTAATAAACGCCCCGCGCAAACCCCTTGTGCCCCAGCGAGAGCCGCTTGGATAAATAAACCACGAACATCTTGCTATTGAATTACTGGAACTGTTAACCCTATAAGAGGGGCACTGATTCAGAATCCTAAGCCCCATAAACGATTATATACGGGGAAGAACAATGAGTTTCGAACGAGGCCTGTTTCGCGCAGCTAAAACCATCGCACTGATTAATCAAAAAGGAGGGGTCGGTAAAACGACAACTACAGTAAACTTGGCGGCCTCTTTGGCATTAGCAGAGCGCCGGGTGTTGGTGGTCGACTTTGATCCTCAGGGAAATGCAAGCTCCGCAATTGGTCTTTCCAGAGAGGCGATCGCAGCAGCCCCCACTATTTATCAAGTGCTCTTGGGTCAGTCAGAGGCTACGAGTGCCATTCATAAGACAGAGGTGGACGGTCTAGATGTCTTAGCCGCAAACCAAGACCTGTCCGGGGCAGAAATCGAACTTGTAGGAATGCTTGCTCGTGAGTCTAAACTTAAGCTTGCTCTAGAGAGTATTAAAGCTAACTACGACTTTATCCTTATTGATTGCCCGCCCAGCCTTGGCCTACTGACCATCAACGCATTGACGGCCGCCGACAGCTATTTTGTACCCCTTCAGTGCGAATACTTTGCTCTCGAGGGCCTTGGTCAACTCATGAACACCGCGAGGCTAATTCGAATGAGCACAAACCCAAAGTTAGAGGAGGAGGGAATACTACTCACCATGTACGACACAAAGACAAATCTTTCCTCACAGGTTGCAAACGAAGTTAGAAAGCATTTGGGAAATAAGGTCTATGAGACCATTATTCCAAGAAACGTGAAACTCTCTGAATGCTCTAGTTTTGGAAAACCCATCGTCCTTTATGACGTAAATTCAAAAGGGAACGCCGCTTACTTAGCTCTCGCAAAAGAGTTTCTCCAGCGGAATCAAATCGAAACAGCCCCGACTTTATCTACAGAACTAGTTCATACAAATACCGGACCCGAAGCGCTCATTCCTAATGCAAGCGCCTAAACAAACATTAACCCAAAAAGCCAAGGAGCCAACATGAGTCGCGTAACTTTAGGAAGAGGATTAGGAGCCTTACTGCCACAAGCAGAACAACAGGCGGTCATCACGGCGAACGTGTTAAAAAACACATCGGAAGCGGGGGCGCAAACCACACATTCAAGCGTTAACCTGCCGCCGCCAGTCGAGCGCATTCCAGGCATTACGCTCGCAAACCCAGAAGACATTTCCCCAAACCCATATCAGCCGCGCCACGATTTTGACGACGCCCTTATCGACGAGCTTGCCCAGTCCATCAAGACCAACGGACTCATCCAACCCCTTATCGTGCGAAAGACCGAAAAAGGATTTCAGCTTATCGCTGGCGAGAGGAGACTTCGAGCGATAAAAAAACTAGGCCTAAAACAAATCCCCGTGGTTATTAGAAAATCCACAGACAAAGAATCTCTTGAAGCAGCGCTTATCGAAAACATTCAACGAAAAGACTTAAACTGTGTAGATGAGGCCCTAGCATACAACCAACTATCCGAAGAATTCTCGCTCACCCAAGAGCAGGTATCAGAGCGCGTGGGTAAAGATCGGGCCACCATAGCAAACCACCTAAGACTCTTGTCTCTACCCGAGGCGGTGCTGGATGATCTAAGGCGAGCGATTCTGTCTTTCGGACACGCAAAGGTTCTTCTTAGTTTGAAGGACCGCGACCAAATACTTGTTGCTAGAAAAGAGATTGTAGAAAAAAAACTAAGTGTAAGAAACACGGAAAATTTTGTTACAGAACTTTTAGCAAAATCAGAAATTCAAACACAAAAACAAACCACAAAAACAGCCGAAAATAAGCCAGAAACAACCGAGAGCGCACAAGATAGGTTCAATAAACTGTCGCTAGAATACACTAAGGCTATAGGTATGAGAGTCAAACTTTCTGGCGGTGTAAATTACGGTAAAATAGCAATCACCTATAGTTCTAGAGAAAACCTAGATCGGATTCTAAAAGCGCTAGAAGGAATGAAGTCATGACCGAGACGACAGACTTCATCAACCCCGCCCCCATACTAGACGACAAACTTGTTGGGTTCTTGGAGGACGGAACTTCGTTTGAGGGAACATTACGTTTCAGGGGGCATGTAAGAATCGGTGGAACATTTAAAGGGCACCTCATCACGCCAGATTTAGTCACTATTTCAGAAGGCGCATTTGTTTCCGGAACCATAGAGGCTGGCGTTGTGGTCCTAAGCGGACAGGTTCACGCTACAATCAAAGCCACACACCGAGTGGAAATGGTTGCGCCCGCCCTGTTTCGGGGCGAAGTGTATTCACCTAGCTTAAAGGTGGCCGAGGGAGTTGTTTTTGAAGGCTCCACTCGCATGTCGAGCTAAATGGCTTGCAGATTAGTCGGTCAAACGTAAAAAAAACCAAACGGCGGCGTGTTTTCCGTTTTTAAAAAAAAAAGATCCCACTTGACCCACCCACACTAGATTGGTTAGGAAGCAGACTCCGAAGCATATTTTCATCATGAGCGGCGACGGTGACCGGCGATGGTGACCAAAGAGGAGTGGCTTTTCTTGGAACAGCTGATTAGTTTTCTAAATTTAGATCAAACATTTTGGCTTCAACTCGGCATATTTATTTTTGTCTTTGTAGCCCTTAAGGCGTTGGTGTTTAACCCAATGCTTGGAGTCTTTGAAGAGCGGTCCGCCAGAATCGCCGGAGATCAACGCTGGGCGGTTGAGCTAAACGAGAAAGCAAAACAAGACGAAGACCGTTACGCGGCCGAGCTTTCTGCAGAGAGACACGTCGCAAAAACAAAGTTTGAGGAGTCGCTAAGGGCGGCAAAATCAGCGGAGCAGCTCACCGTGCAGGAAGCCAGGAAAACTGCAGACGCAGAGGTTGAGTTACAGAAGAAAAAACTTATAGAAGAAAAGCAAAAAGCAATGCGGTCGTTAGAGGCCGATGTAGAAGGTCTGTCGCTTGTCATTGCAGATCGCTTAACCAGAAGAGTGGGATAGACCGTGTCGTTTGAAATACTATTTAATTTTGCGCTCTTTGTTTTTGTAATCTCTTGGGTCGTTGGTCCCAAGTTAAAGCCACTTGCCGCAACCAGGTTTGAAAAGGTGAGGGCAGAGCTTGAGTCAGCAAGAGCAGTTCTCGCCGCCGCTCAACAGCGGGAACTAAGAGCCGCCAAATCTGTCGTGGCATTAGAACAAGAAAAAAAACAAGTCGCGCAGGAATACGCAGCACTGGCCACTAAGAAATCCCTTGAAATAGCGACCGAAGCTTCTAGGGTTGCCAGTCAACTTGCTCAAGATGTAGTGCCGAGAAAGGCCCGACTCTTAGACGAACTTAGGAGTGAAGTAAAAAAAGAGGTCGCCGAAGCGGTCCTTTTGAAAGCAGAGAATCTAATTAAGGGAAGACTTTCGGGAGAAGAGAAAATCCGCGTGGGTCAAGAGCTCGCAAAAGACTTCGAGGTAAGCCTCCGATGAGCGCAGTAGTCACAAGATATTCGCAAGCCTTACTCGACGTGGCCCAAGAAGCGAAGAAAAGTTTGACGACGCTTAGCGACCACCTGTCGTTGTGGTTGCAGGTGTCCGCCCAGAGCCCCGAGTTAAAGCAAGCCTTAGAAACCCCAAACATAGACGCAAAAGAAAAAGCAGAAATCTTAAACCAAATAGGTGGGCGCCTGGGTTTAGACCCACTGATCTTAAATCTTTTAAAAGTTCTTTCGCAAAACCAACGATACGCTCACGTGGGATCTATCGCGCTTGAGTTTAAACGCCTTTCTCTAGCCGCCGAAGGAAAGCTCTTGGGCGAACTAACCTCTGCGGACCCGCTGTCTGCGATGGAGTTAACGGAGATTACGAAGGCAGCTTCAAAAAAACTCGGACGCCCGGTAGTGTTCGTTCAAAAAACCGACCCCGCCCTTCTAGGTGGCTTTGTTGCGAAAGTAGCGGAGACCACTTTTGATGGATCCATCAGGGGCCAGCTCAACAGATTGAAAACGCAATTGTTATCGTAAAGAAATTTAAAGAGGAAATTATGCTACAACTCAGACCAGAAGAAATTACACAAATTCTAAAAACAAACATCAAAGACTTTGATCGTAAGGTAGAGGTTTCTGAAACAGGAAACGTGCTTTCTGTGGGAGACGGAGTCGCTAGGATTCACGGCTTAGAAAAAGCTATGGCCGGAGAGTTAGTCGAGTTTGGTGACGGAGCGTTCGGGATGGTTCTTAATCTTGAAACCGCCGCTGTCGGCGTTGCGATTCTAGGAGACGAATCGAAGATCAAGGAAGGCTCCCCAGTTAAAAGAACGGGCCGTATCGTTCAAGTTCCGGTAGGAGAAGCCCTCTTGGGGAGGGTTGTAAACGCGCTAGGATTCCCGGTGGACGGTTTGGGCGAAATTAAGTCCAAGGATTTTAGAAAAGTCGAAGTCAAAGCGCCAGGAATCGTAGGCAGACAATCCGTTAACGAGCCGCTCCAGACGGGAATTAAAGCCATTGACGGAATGATTCCAATTGGTCGCGGACAGCGGGAGTTGATCATTGGTGATAGACAGACCGGGAAAACAACGGTAGCGCTTGATACTATTTTAAATCAGAAGGGGCGTGGCGTTTATTGTATTTATGTCGCTATTGGCCAAAAACAATCCACGGTGGCTCAGATTGTAGATACGTTAAAACAGTACGGGGCTCTTGAATACACGACGATCGTTTCTGCTACAGCGTCTGAACAAGCACCTATGCAATTTCTTTCGGCTTATACTGGGGTAACTATAGGGGAGTATTTCAGAGACACAGGCAAACACGCTCTGATTGTCTATGATGACCTAACAAAACAGGCGCAAGCCTACAGGCAGCTATCCCTCCTACTTAGACGCCCACCGGGTCGAGAGGCTTATCCTGGAGATGTGTTTTATCTGCATAGCCGCTTGCTAGAGCGAGCCGCAAAACTTTCAGATAAATTGGGCGGCGGTTCTTTAACCGCACTCCCTATTATCGAGACACAAGCAGGGGATGTTTCTGCGTATATACCTACAAACGTGATTTCTATTACAGACGGACAGATTTTTTTGGAGTCTGATCTTTTTTACTCCGGTGTTAGACCGGCTGTGAACGTGGGGCTTTCTGTTTCAAGGGTTGGTGGATCGGCTCAAACAAAAGGAATGAAACAGGTTGCAGGAACTCTGCGGTTGGATCTGGCTCAGTACAGGGAAAAAGCCGCATTCGCACAGTTTGGCTCAGACCTTGATGCCGCCACCCAACGACAGCTAGCTCGTGGACAAAGACTAGTTGAGTTATTAAAACAAGGTAACTTTGCGCCGATGTCTACCGAACAACAGGTTTTAGTAATTTACGCAGGAACTAAAGGCTTTGCCGACAAAGTGCCGTTACCAAAGATTAAACAGTATGAAGCAGATTTGATCGCTTTTATGGAGCGAAAATATTCCGGCGTCGTAAAGGATCTTGCAAAATCAAAAATTGAAGGCGACTTAGCTAACAAACTAAATTCAGCGCTTGAAGAGTTTAACAAAGAGTTCTTAGCGTAGCCGCTGTTTAGAGAGAGTCCATGGCAAGCATTAAAGATCTAAAAAAAAGAATCGGGTCTGTGAAGAACACACAGCAAACCACTCGCGCCATGAAGATGGTGTCGGCGGCTAAGTTTAGGCGCGCTCAAGATGCTGTTTTGCAGGGCCGGGGCTATTCGATTCAGCTTAGAAAACTTGCGCAAGAGGCGTCTAAGCACATTGGAGAAGAATACCACTCGCCGTTGTTGTTAGAGGGCGCGGGTAAGGCTGGAGTAAAGAAGCGACTTCTCGTTGTGGTTACCTCGGACCGAGGTCTGTGCGGGGGATTCAACTCTAACATTATTCGAAGCGTTCAAAAACTCTTAGTAGAGAGTAAGGATTACGAACTTTGTTTCATCGGTAAGCGGGGCTATGACTTTTTTAGGACAAAAAACGTAGTCATCGGAAAATACTACTCTGAACTGGGTAGTAAATATGATGCAGGAAAAGTAAGGAATGTTGCTAGGGATCTAACGCAAAAATTTCTATCAGGAAATTATGCCTCTATAGAGGTTGTGTATAATGAGTTTAAAAACGCAGCCCTACAACTTGTCTCCCAAACCACGCTCCTTCCTATACGCGCAGACAGCGTGATATCCGCTAAGAAAGCAAATCGTTTAGAGGTTGGCTCCACTACCGCGGATGGGTTTCCTAAGTTCTATCCGAGCACGAAGGCGCTCATGGACGGGGTGTTAGAAAAACTGGTTCCTGCATACGTGGCTCGTATTGTACTTGAGTCGCTAGCGGGAGAGCACGGAGCCCGGATGTCCGCGATGGAAAACGCAACGAAGAACGCGGGAGAAATGATTAAAAAACTTACCCTGCAGTTTAATAAACAACGCCAAGCCGGAATTACTAAAGAGTTATTAGAGATTATCTCAGGTAGTGAGTCGGCAAAAGGTTAGTCAGAAAATTTAGGAGAACATTATGTCAGCAGTTTCAAAGCAATACACGTACGGGAAAATTAAACAGGTGATCGGTCCAGTGGTGGATGTCGAGTTTGATGGAGGAGCGCTCCCTGAGATTTATCACGCAGTTAGGGTCTCAAATGCTTCGATTGATGCCGTAGAGTGGAATCTGGTTTTAGAAGTCGCTCAGCATCTCGGAGATAATACGGTGCGCGCCATTGCGATGGACTCCACAGATGGATTGGTGCGAGGCCAACAAGTTTTAAACACCGGGGCTCAGATTCAAATGCCCGTAGGCAGAGAAACGTTGGGACGTATTTTAAATGTAATCGGCGAACCTGTGGATGAGGCCGGGCCCATTGGTGCAAAAAGAACATATCCGATTCATAGAAAACCTCCGGCTTTCAAAGACCAGTCTGTAAATGCACAGCCTTTTTTCACGGGAATCAAGGTGGTTGATTTATTAGCCCCTTACATTCGCGGTGGTAAAATCGGGCTGTTCGGCGGAGCGGGTGTAGGAAAAACCGTTCTGATCATGGAGCTTATTAATAATATTGCTACCCAGCACGGGGGCTTTTCTGTTTTTGCCGGAGTAGGCGAGAGAACCAGAGAAGGAAATGATCTTTGGCACGAGATGAAGGAATCTGGAGTGCTTAGCAAAACAGCACTCGTCTACGGTCAGATGAACGAGCCGCCTGGCGCGAGAGCAAGAGTCGCATTGTCTGCTCTTTCAGTTGCAGAGTATTTTAGAGATGAAGAAAACCAAGATGTCTTATTCTTTATCGATAATATATTTAGATACACTCAAGCAGGCTCTGAAGTGTCTGCTCTTCTAGGTAGGATACCATCTGCGGTAGGGTACCAACCTACCTTGGCTACAGAAATGGGCGAACTTCAAGAGCGCATTACCTCTACAAACAAGGGTTCTATTACCTCCATCCAGGCTATCTATGTTCCAGCCGATGACTATACAGACCCAGCTCCTGCAACCACATTTGCTCACTTAGATGCGACCACAAACCTAAGCAGGCAGATTGCTGAATTAGGAATTTACCCAGCCGTAGATCCACTTGCTTCAACCTCGCGCGCGCTTGATCCACGCATTGTGGGCGAGGAGCATTATACGGTCGCACGAATGGTGCAGCAGATTTTACAGCGCTACAAAGACCTCCAAGACATTATTGCCATTCTTGGGATGGATGAACTTTCCGAAGAGGATAAGCTTACTGTTTTTCGAGCCCGTAAAGTGCAGCGGTTCCTGTCGCAGCCTTTTTTCGTGGCAGAACAGTTTACCGGCATGAAAGGTAAATTTGTTAAGATAGAAGAAACCATTCGAGGCTTTAGAGAAATTTGTGAAGGTAAATACGATAACATTCCTGAGCAAGCTTTTCACCTCGTAGGAACGATTGAAGATGCACTTGAGAAAGCAAAATCGTTACAATGAAAATCTCCATTTTTGCTCCGGATAGAAAAATATACGAGCTTGCAGATTGTGACTCAGTTTCTTTTTTCTCCACCGAGGGTACGACAACGGTTCTTCCCGGGCATGCGGAAGAGTCTGGTCTACTAGACTTAGGAATTTGTGAGGTTCACGGGCTTAAACTCCAGGATCCACACTCAGCGAAGTCTCGTGGGCTGGTGTCGTTTGGCTTTTACTCCATCAAGCAAGACGTTGTCACACTTATCGCAGAAACCTTTGAGTGGACTGACGAGATCGATACTGCTCGCGCCGTAAAAGCCCAGAAAAAAGCCGAAGAGGCCCTAAAAGCAAAAGAGCTGAGTGAGGATGCTTTTAAAAAGTATCAACTCAAACTCCAGCGCTCCGTCATTAGGCAACAAGCGTCCCTACGTTAGAAACCTCAAAAGCAGAGTAGATTCCGCGCAAAATATACCCAGTGCAAAGCTTTTTACTCTAGAGTCATACTAAGGCTTAAGGGGTAAGCAACTGTGCTAGATTGGCTCAAGGACGAGTCCAACTGGGTTGGAACATTCACACTAGGGGTAATAAAAGGAGCGTCGCTTTTAGCGGTGTTTGCTCTTTCTATCGTTACCTTGGAGGTGCTTTCTTCTAACCAAGAAAAGGCTAGGGCATTAGCTCATAAGGAGCCCGCCATTCGGGCATCTAGAAGTATTTCTAAGGAATCTTTAGACACACTGTCTCTCTCCGGTGGCGCCAAAATAACAAACCTCGGTCCTACTGAGGTTTCTAACTCCGAAGATAGACCGGATGTCCCGGGGCACTATATTGGTGAGTTTAGAGTGGAGGGCGGTAGACTTATACCGAAGTACCTCTCTCTAGACCAAAACCGCGCAGACCTGCCCGAAAAAACAGTGGCTTCATGGGGAGACGCTAGATCGTCCGCAGAGAAAACATCACCCCAAAACAGATCCGCCGAAAAAGCGCGTACTCTAGCCAGCACTGAGCATCTCGAGGCTTTTTTTGATAAGATTGGGAATCAGAACTCTATTGGTCGAAACGCTACGAGCCGGGTCCAAACTCTTGAACCCGTACTCCTTTCTCAGTCCGATCGAAATCTTCCGAAATCAAAACGGCAAAACGTACAAACCCTGTCGCGCACTTTGGACGTTGCTGAACATCGCATTATTGGCTCCAAACACCCCATCTCTAGAGCCATCAATAATCAGGAAAAAAATTCGCAAGCTTCAGAACGACCAGTTTCGTTTGCCTTAAACGAGACCGTGCTCCCATCTAGGGAGATGACAGAGGCCCAGAATCCATACCATCCGCCCGTGCCCTTAGCGGCCCTTCCTATGTCGCTAGAACAAAGGTTAGAGCAAGCTTATAGGATAGCGGATTCCATGCGAAATGATTGGAGTCAAGCACCAGGACCGACCTTAGCTCGCTCTGAGAGGTCCGAGCAAAGCGGGCTTGATGAGCGCGAGTTTACAAGCGAAACAGGTGCGAGAATAATAATTGCTCCGGGCAGCACGAAAAGTCCCGCCGAGATTAGAATCTCAGCTGAAAATGGCACTTCCCGCAAACAGCCTAACGTAAGTGTGCTCGCGCGCGACCAACAAATGCCAAAGGAAGATAACCCAAAAACGCCCGCCCCAAATAACTCCCCTTCATCAGAAAATAGGGAACCTGGTACTGACTCAAATACCATGCAGCAAGCAGCTAGCCACGCGGCTCAGGAAACATGCGGGACCGAACGCTTAAAGGAAGCGTTTTCGTTTGAAGAGCGTGAGGCTTATTTGTGTGACCAACCGTTTAGCCTAGAAGGAGTAGATAGCGGAGAGAGAAGCGCGCAGGGGTGGATTCAATTGAAAGAAACAGCCAGTGGCGCAAGCGTGCTTTACCATTCTATGGATGGTGCGAGTTTGTCGTTTCTTACGGATAGAACACGAAAGCTGCTAGAGTATCATGCGGGACAAGTTTTTGATGCGAGCGAAGGCTTAATCTATGGTCCTATGAATAGCGGATTTAAGGTGTCGGTGCAAAATCAAGACTACAGAATTATGTATTTTGACCATGAGTACAAAAGAACAACTGACCCCACCCGAGCAAGCGCCTACTTGATTTTCGGCATCCTGCCCGGACTTGTGAACTTAAAAATAGAGCGCGCAGACGGGTTAAAGGGTGTAGCGCATATTCCTGTAAAAACAAACATTGCAACCTACCTTCCGGTCCAAGAGCTGGAGGCTCGATTTGTGAGGGGATATGTCTACGATGAAAGCGGACAAATCAGTGGCGCTCAAGCTGCGCCAGTCCTAATCTCTCTTGTGGGAGACGCAAAAAAATGGGAACGCACAGGTGCAAACAGCTATTTTGACTTAGGGAAACTGTATACTCTACCTCAATCAGCCATCTACTTAGACGTGGTTGAGGCATTTAACCCATACATGGCAAGACACCGCGTTGCTCGGGAAGAAGTAAAACCCGTGAGTCTTTACCGAATCTCAGCGCAGCAGGTTACGAAATGGAATACTAGCTTAGAAGGTGGTGTAACTCCAACCTCAGGATATGTCCTAGGTATTCCTCGAACTGAAAACGTGCGGCTTGGACTCTTAGGGCCTGTCACTTGGTCTTTGGGGATCTTGGCCACCCTAAAGTCGGCGAACCTTCCTTTGCCTGAGACTTATACCATTACAGCAGACGATCGCCTGGAAGCACCTGCTCACGGAAACAATTCAGGAGAAACATTTAGCTTAGACTCAAGATTCCTATCCGTAGAGGTGAGCGATGGCTTAGTTCTTCCCACCGCAACCTCGCAAGATCAGATTCAGTATCAAGAAATGAGACCCTCAGGACCAAGAGTCATTAACGTGGTTCGCTACGACTTTGGGATTCAGTGAACCTAGGTGCGCTCAACCTTCGTTAAACACGCCAAAGTTTTTCGCGTAACGGCGTTCATTCCTTCTGTGTGAGGGCTGCCAGCGAATGACTCGAATCAATGCTTTTGCCAACTCTTCCGCACGTAGATCCTGCGTGCCACCTAAACCTTGGTAAACAAATCCAGCAGGAATACGCGATTTAGACGAGAGAATGTCGGGATTGACGCTGTTTAGCTCTTTAAATGACACACCCAAACTCCGGGCAAGGCCTATACCAGTCGTAACTCTCTTTGACCTAAAAAAGTCTCCCGAGGTGACTAGCGAATCTTTGTGAAACCCTTCTGAGAAAATCTCGTTGGAATAAGCAAGTACGTGAACCATGGCAACGAATTCGGCAAAATAATTCCTGCTCGCATATCCGAGGGTTTTTCGCCCGGCTGGGTGACTCGCGGAAAAAAACTCTCCAGACTCAGTGTCGCTAAGATCTTGAGCAGAGAGTTTGTTAAACCCGCGGTATCCATGATGGTAGGCCGTGACAGCGAGTGGCCACGACCCCGCTATCGCCAAATTTCTCAAAAGTAGTCTTGCCGCTGCAACACTCGACTTTAAAGTAGAAAGGCGCTCGTCAATGCCATCTCGTTTATCGATCCACAGAAACTCAGCGCCAGAGCTCTGCATGAATTGCCATACACCTCGGGCTCCAGATCTTGAGTGTGCTTTAGGATTAAACGAACTTTCGACAAATGAAATAGCAATGAGTTCTTCCGGAACTTCTAGTTCTTTAAAAATGTTTTTGATACTTGCAAGAAAAGGCCGTGAGCGTTTTATCGCAGCCTCTACGTAATCACGTTGTCCAGTCTGGACTCTTACGTTCACATTTCGGTAGTAAGCCAGTTTTTTTTTGAGATCTCTTTCCCTTAAAATCTCATAGACAACGGCGTTGCGTGACGATTGCCTTAGGGGACCGTAGTCTAGAATCTCATAGATCTCAGTCGGGCGGTCTCGGTGATAGAGCACAACTTGGTCGCTGGTTAGTTTCGTATAAACAAAAAACCAAAAACCCACCAGGTCCCGCATGGGCTCTTTTACTTTAAACAAAGCAGAAACCCGTTTGTCTTGATCTTTTAACCACAACGAATGTTCGTGAGAAAACACCCGCTCTGAGAGTGAGCGCGTATCCTTAAACTGGGATAAGGGAATTGAAACGGGCGATAGGTCTGAACAAATAAACACACCCAAAAGCCCAGCAACTCCAAGGGTCCAGAGGTGACGAGGTAGAAATATCTGCTTGAGTAGCGCTAGAGAGTTTAAAGTCTGCATATTTTTCTAAAACCTTTACTCTGATCTTATGTTAGGGGCCGTATCTAGTGAGGAGCCTATACCTAGCAAGTAATCGGCCAAACTGGTTAGAGCGCGGATTTATCTTTTTCGCTTGAAATCCGTCCATAGAAGGCACATCGATTCAGGACATGAGCGAAACCGGCGCAGACGTAAATATTTCATTCGAAGAGGCTTTAAAAAAGATTCAAGCTGCGGTTAAACGACTTGAAGCGGCTGACGTGACCTTAGAAGAGTCGCTAAAGGTCTACCAAGACGGGATTAGTTACGTGCGTACCTGTCAAGAACGTCTAAAAGCGGCAGAGGCTGTGCTCACCAAGCTGTCTGTTGAGACAAAGTAAAAATGACCCAACAGGTAAGAAAAACTATCCGAAAAAGCTTATGTACAAATTTCATATGCGCTGCCCTTGCGGCGGTGTTTTTTTCTGCGTGCGGTGGCCTAAAGCGTACGCGTGAGGTTGAAAAACCAGGAAAACCGATTTACGGTCCCGTAATTCCAGAGGAAACCCACGTAGAAAAACCACGCACCGATCAAGGCGTGTATGGGCCTGCCATCATGAGCCCACTACCAGGATCTCCACAAAACGCCTTTGATCGGAGTCAGATTCAAGTGGTACTTGCCGGTGCTTCCGGGGTCCAGGTGTTTGCTTACGTAGGGGCAATCAAAGAGCTTAGGCGGGCCAAAATTCGTCTGGGAGGGGTTTATACCACCCAGGAATCCTTGCTTGCGCCCGCTTTGTTTGCGGGCTCCAAGAATTTAAACAAGCTTGATTGGTTTTTGTTTCAATTAAAAAAACCTGGGGCGCTCACCCCAGAAACAAAAAACACACTCCTAAATACCTTGAAAGAAGAGAAAAACGGGCTCTATCCGTGGGCTTCTCTCAAACTCTATACTGATTTTGATGGTTACGGTTTTCAAAAACTAATCGCTACGCGCCGCACGCCTCTGCTTGTGCTTAGACTTTCTTCAGGAGGGGCTTTTCTTAGGACCGAGAACCTGAATCCTACGCAGTATCACGAAGTCATTATCCCAGTGGAAGGCATAGATCCTGAAAGAGCAGTGGACCAGGGTGAAGCCATATATCGGGGCAGTCTTTCCATAAAAGATTCCATCCAGAACATACAAGCTCTTCTTAAGCCCGAAGGAATGTAGCACAATAGAAAGCAAGTATGAGTTTTGTGAGTCAGTGGTCTAGAAAAAAACTTTTGTTCACGTTGTTTCTATTTGTCGTTACTTCAGTAACGATTGTTACTCTTTTAGTCGAATCGATTTTCTGGTTTTTCTCTCTGTCCCTGCCGTCTATATCGTCACTATCCGACTATCGTCCGGCGCTAGGGTCCAGAATAGTGCTCGTAGACCCAGACCAGAAAGAAGTGGTAGTGCTTGCTGAGTTTTTAAAAGAGAAGCGCTACCTGGCAGCCACTGACGAGATTCCTAAACTGTTGGTTTCGGCATTTATCTCCGCAGAGGACGACCAGTTTTTTAAACACCAAGGAGTAAACCTAACTTCAATTATTAGGGCGGCGATAGCCAATATGCGTGCGGGCCACGTGGTCCAGGGCGGAAGCACCATTACACAGCAGGTGGCAAAATCGTTGCTTCTATCGCCCGAGAGATCTTTTGTCAGAAAAGCCAAAGAGCTCATTTTAGCCAACCGCATGGAGAAGACACTTTCTAAGAATGAAATACTCTATCTGTATTTGAATCAAATCTACCTCGGCCACGGGGCCTACGGAGTGAGGGCGGCCGCAAAAACGTATTTTGGAAAAGATTTAAACGACCTTTCGGCGGCAGAGATGGCGCTACTAGCTGGAATGCCGCAAGCACCCGGGAAGTTCGCTCCACACCAAAGCCCACGAAAAGCTAAAGAGCGTCAAAGCTACGTGCTTAGGCGCATGCACGACAACGGATATCTGTCTCAAGCGGAATATGAGGCTGCAAGAAATGAAGAGCTAAAAATACTTGTCACTGAATCACCGGAACACAAGGCAGCCCCCTATTTAGTGGAACACCTCAGGCGATATGTCTTGAATAAGTATGGCGAGGATAAACTCTATTCGGGTGGGCTTACGGTCAAGTTATCGGGTAAACTAGATGTGTTTAAAAAAGCTCAACTTGCGCTTCAAGAAGGGCTTAGATCTTTAGACCGTAAAGCAGGATACCGGGGACCACTTGAGCGCCTTAAAAACACAGAGGACTTTTCAAAGTTCCTAACCCTTAGGCGTAATCAACTTATTACCAACCAGACAGGATATGAGTTACTTACTAAAGAGGGGGAGCTAAGCCCACCCCCATTAGAAGATAAAGATCTCGTGTTTCAGTTGGGAAATAGAATGCGAGCCCTTGTTATTTCAGAAAAGCCACTTACTTTTGGAATTACCCCCGGAATAGTTGCAAATCCCAGCGACTCTCCGGACGCATTCTTAAAATCAGCGACGTTAAAAAAGGGTGACGTAGTTTGGGTGAGGTTATTAAAACAAGAGGGGCCCACTTGGGTTTGTGATTTAGATCAAGAACCTGAAGTTCAGGGAGCGCTCTATTCCATGGACTTAAAAACAGGCCAGGTCCTAGCGCTTGAAGGCGGATATGATTTTAAACAATCAGAATTTAATCGGGCCATACAAGCACAAAGGCAGCCAGGCAGCGCTTTCAAACCGTTTATTTTTGCGGCAGGACTAGAGCGCGGGTTTACGCCTGTGACTAATATCGTAGACGCGCCGTTAGTTTATGATGATGAAGAGGCGGGTAAGTGGAAGCCTAAAAATGTAGACTCTAAATTTTATGGCGACACGTCGTTTAGACAGGCTTTGATTAAATCTAGAAACATTCCCACCATTAAAATTGTTGAAGCCATTGGCGTACAGCGAGTGATAGATTTTTCAAAGCGCATAGGTCTAAACGCGCAGTACGCAGCCGATCTTTCACTCGCACTTGGAAGTAGCGCTACTTCTTTAGAGGGATTGGTAAAAGGATACGCGGTTTTTGGCCGCGGAGGTATTCTGATCGAACCAAAGTTCTTTGACCAAATCTTAGACCGAGACGGCCTTGTTTTAGAGGAATCCACTCGAGCTATAGAACCCAGTCTCAACGAAGTTCTCACAGAAGCACGCAAACAGAAGTCTGTTCCTTCGTTTGGAGCAACCCAGGCCGTTAATGCAGAGACTGGTTCAAATGCTTCGCAAGAAAGCTTCACGCAACCAGAAAATGGAGGCGTTCCCACGCATCTTGCGATAGGGGTGAAGTCAATTTCGCTTCCCGTTTATCCGCTTACCGCGTTTCCGAGCGCAGTTTTAGATCCTAGAATCGCCTATATTCTGACCCATCTAATGACAGAAGTGGTTTCTTACGGGACCGGTATCAGGGCTAAAGGCCTAGGAAGACCCGCCGCTGGAAAGACCGGCACTACCGATGAAGCAAGAGACGCTTGGTTTATTGGGTTTACCCCGGACATAGTGACAGGTGTGTGGATAGGGTATGATGGCGCAAAAACATTACCCACTGGAGAGACGGGTTCGTCTGCAGCACTTCCTATTTGGGTCGAGGTCATGAAGGCAGCGCATGAGGGAATGCCGATTTCAGATTTCGTACCACCTGAGGGTATTCGATTCGTTAAACTCTCAAATGGAGTGCAGGAAGCGTTTTTACAAGGCACCGAGCCCGGAGGGCATGAGTTTATTGCGCCTTCGCAGAAAGGGGAAGAGGAGGACGCAACCACAAAGAAAGACTACGTTCCTTCTCAGAGCGATTTCTTGAAAGAAGATTCCGAGTAACCTGGGCGGCAATACCTTCCTATTAAGATTAGTCGAAATACTTCCGATTCCTGTAACATGAGGCCCTCGACCTTGTTTAGAAATCACCCGATGCTTCAGTCTGGAACTCTACACCTGGGTACTTTCTTAGTGTTGTTTCTATGCACCAAGATTAATTTCGAACAAGCAAGAGATACTGAACCCAAGGTCGACATTAGTATTATTTATAATAAAAGTACCGATAATGCTTCACATCAAGTGAAGGAAAATACCCGCTATAACGAAAAGTCGCCCACAAACACGACCGACGCCTATATGAGCGAAAAAAACAATACAGTCGCAAAACAAACAACTAAAGAGACAAAAACCGAACCGAAGAAAAGCCAGCACAGCCCTACCGCTATAGCTCAAACAACCCCTAAAAAAGACGTCCCCCAAAAAACCATCAACCTATCTAACCTAGGAATAGCATTTCCAAAACAAAGTGAAATAAACAGCAATCCTCATACTACCCCCAATGAGAAGTTAGCCTCAGGTGAGATCACAGATCAGGTTACCGGAGATTACGTTCGAGGAATTGCGAAAGATTCAGAGACACTTTTAAACACTAGAGAATATGTGTTTTTCAGTTATTTCAAACGAGTGAAAGACCGACTTGATACGGCATGGAATACGTCACTTCACGAGGAGTTAGAAAAATACTTTAGACGAGGACGCCAGCTTGCAAGCGAGCACGAATACACGACCCAGATCTATGTCACCCTAAACCACGAGGGTGGCGTGGATAGGTTACAAATCCTGACGCCGTCAGGTACCAAGGACCTCGATCATGCAGCTGTGAAAGCTTTTGATAAGGCCGGACCTTTTCCCAATCCGCCAAAAGGGCTCTTAAACGAAGCAAAAAAGTTTGTCCTTAGGTGGGAGTTCATTCTTCGCACCTAGCGGCGCCAGCAACATCCTCTCAAAAGTAAGGGCCTACTTCTCTGAGTCGAAGCCCTTTCGCACCAGATACGAGGTCCAGGTAGCCTCCAGTCTTTGCACCACCTTGAACACTTTTCCCGCAGCCTCTTGCGCGCTAATGCCCTGATCAAGAGCAAGGGTTTCAACAGCTAACAATAAAACTTTAAGCTCAGGAAGGCGTGCGATTTCTTCAAGCTCAGCCGCATTTGGTTCGTGGGACTTGGAAACTTCTTTTAGAATCGCGGTGTTAAAATACTGATAGAGATTTTTTTCTAAATCGCCGCTTGCGTAAGCGGGTTCGTTTACGCCAGTGCGCGTATCAGAGGAGAAAGCGGGGGCTGAGGTCCCTTGCCGTGAAGCGAGAGATGGTGACGTATCTAATTTCATGAAATTCACCCCTTTATCAGAGGCAGGGTCCCGAATCATGCACCGACAGTGGGGATGAGCTCAAGGCGAAATATGGAAAAAATTCCAAAAGCCACTCATAACGGTTTTATGGTATAAGGGCCCTATGTTTAAAGAACGACACATCGGCCCAAGTTCTGAAGAAATCCAATCTATGTTAAACGAGTTAGGAGTAAACTCGTTGAACGCACTTGTTGCTCAAACAGTGCCAGAAAACATCGCCTTAAAAAAAAAATTAGCAGTCGATTCCTCGCAAAGTGAAATAGAGGCAATAGCAAAACTAAAAGAGAAGGCCGAAAAAAACAGGGTATATAAATCTTTTCTTGGTCAGGGGTATGTGCAGCCCATCGTTCCGCCTGTGATTCAGAGAAATATTTTTGAAAACCCATGCTGGTACACTCAGTACACTCCCTATCAGGCAGAAATTGCGCAAGGTAGGCTAGAGGCACTTTTAAATTTTCAAACCATGGTTTGTGATTTAACCGGCATGCAGATCTCAAACGCTTCGCTTTTGGATGAGGCAACGGCGGTCGCAGAGGCTGTTAGCATGGCCAACGCCATCAGAGGCTCCGGCACATTAAAAAAGGTTTTTCTTGCAAACGACGTTTATCAGCAGACCAAGGATGTGGTGCGTACGCGCTGCGAGGCTGTGGATGTAGAAGTCGTTGAGGGAAGTAGAAATATTCTATTTGAGCGAAATGATTTTTTTGCAGCGATCCTTCAGAACCCTACTGATAGTGGTGAAGTCTTTGATTTAAAGCCCTATTTAGAGAAACTAAAACAGAATCAAATCATTAGCATTATCAGCGTAGACTTCTACTCGCTTTGTTTAATAACTCCTCCCGGGGAACAAGGTGCCGATATAGTGGTCGGAAGTACGCAGGCTTTTGGGGTGCCCATGGGATTTGGCGGCCCTCATGCTGCTTTTCTTGCGACGAAAGAAGAGTTTAAGCGACTCATCCCCGGAAGGTTGGTTTCTGTTTCAAAAGATGCTTTAGGCAACCAAGCTTACCGCCTTGCGCTTCAGACAAGAGAGCAACACATCAGACGTGAGAAAGCGACTTCGAATATTTGCACTGCACAGGTTTTACTTGCAGTGATGGCTTCTATGTATGCGGTATATCACGGACCATCGGGCTTAAAGAACATTGCGAAACAAATTGCGCGCATGACTTATGGCCTAGCAGAAGCACTCAGGGAACAGGGAGCTCGTTTAAGTACAGAGCATTTTTTTAATACCATCACGATTGAAGCTAAAAACGCAAAAACAACCGCTCGTGCATTAGAGCAAGAGGGTTATTTAGTGCGAGTCATTTCAGATCAGAGTCTTCAGGTTACGATAGATGAATCTACGACGCACTCACAGGCGGAAACCTTGCTTCGTATTCTAACAGGAAAACCAGGTAAACTAAGAACTACAGATCAGAACGGTTTGCCTGAAGTGCTTCTAAGAACGTCGCCTTTTCTCACGCATCCAATTTTTCAGTCCATTAAGTCAGAAACAGATATGCTTCGCTATATTACGGCGCTTTCGAGCAAAGATTTATCGCTCGCCCATAGTATGATTCCACTGGGCTCTTGCACGATGAAACTAAACGCTACGACGGAAATGTTACCAGTTACGTGGCCAGAGTTTAGCAATATTCACCCTTTTGCGCCCGAATCCTCGACGAGGGGCTACATAGAAATCATAGAAGAACTAGAAAAAGATTTAGCAGAGGTTACCGGATTTAGTGCTGTTTCACTCCAACCCAACGCGGGATCACAGGGTGAATACGCAGGATTACTCGCGATTCGCGGCTACCATCGATCGAGAGGAGATTTTAATAGAGACGTGTGCATGATTCCTCAAAGCGCACACGGCACAAATCCAGCGAGCGCTGTTCTTGCTGGTATGAAGGTAGTGGTCGTGGCCTGCGATGCGGATGGAAACATTAGCGAATCTGATCTTTCCAGTAAGATTGAAGCACATCGGGACAGGGTCGCAGCAATGATGATCACCTATCCGTCCACGCACGGCGTGTTTGAAGAAAATATTCGTGCGCTTTGCGAGAAAGTGCACCAGGCGGGCGGTCAGGTTTACATGGACGGCGCCAATATGAATGCCCAAGTGGGGCTGACGAGGCCGGGTGATTTTGGCCCCGATGTTTGCCATTTAAACCTACATAAGACGTTTTGTATTCCTCATGGTGGTGGGGGTCCGGGAGTGGGGCCAATCGGAGTGAAGGCTCACCTTGCTCCTTTTTTACCAAGTCACTTTAGATTTAAAGGGACTGTAAGAGATACCAAGGTGGGAGCGGTAAGCGCGGCCCCCTTCGGCTCAGCGTCTATTTTAGTTATTCCCTATTTATATATAAAAATGATGGGACCAGATGGGCTTAAGTACGCTACAGAAGTTGCCATTTTAAACGCTAACTATATGGCAAAACGGCTCTCTCCTCACTATCCAGTGCTTTATAAAGGAAGAAATGGATTTGTAGCACATGAGTGCATTTTGGATTTAAGGCAACTGAAGGAAAAAACAGGGATTGAAGTTGAGGACGTCGCAAAAAGATTAATGGACTATGGTTTTCACGCGCCCACGGTCTCCTTTCCGGTGGCGGGAACGGTGATGATCGAGCCTACTGAGAGCGAGAGTAAGGCAGAGATGGATCGTTACTGTGAGGCCATGATTTCTATTCGCGATGAAATTAGATCCATTGAAAAGGGCGCAGTTCAAGCGAAAGAAAGTGTGTTAAAACACGCTCCACACACCATTGAGGCTGTTTCTGCGACAGAGTGGAATCACCCGTATTCTAGAGAGCAGGCTGCGTATCCGCTGAAATGGCTGCGTCGGCGCAAGTTTTGGCCCTCAGTCTCCAGAATCGATAATGTATTTGGTGAGCGAAATTTAGTGTGTACGTGCCCGTCTATTGAGGACTATTCGTAAGCGATTTAAACTCTCCTCCCCAGGTTTGTGTTTTCTGAAAAAGTGCGTTATCAGCGACAGCGAAAGGGACCGAGCAAGGATTACCAGGCTTCGTTTTTGATGTTCGGGCTTAGAGATGAAACAAACTGTTTTACGCTGCTTTGCTGTGTTCATGATTTATGCTGGATTAATAGTTTCCCTGCAGAAGATCGCATTCGCCATTCATTCTAGCGAAGTTAAGAGACCCACCGCCTGGCTTAGATGTAAACTCGCGCTAGGAACGAGCGCGGCATACTCAGGAATTTCTGAAGTCCCCATCCAAAGATTTCGTCAGCACTCAGCCCAGATACCCGATCCGGTCAGAGATTCAGACGCATTTTTAGACCTATTTAAGGAATTCTTGGACGAGGGATCAAAGCGGCTAGACCTTAGACTAGAGGCTATGGGTTATGATGCGAAGCGGGAGCTTTTGCAGCAAGCTTCGATAGATATCTCGAAAAAAAGGCCAGACACGACGTCTAAGCCAGCGATATGGCCAATGAAATTTCTATACCCTAAAGAGTTAAAAGCGCTCGAAGAGCTCTCGCTGCTTTGGCTAGAGGCAGAGCTACAATACTCCTTTTTTCCACTCTATTCGCAGTTAAAATCGCTGACGCTTTATAGCGAAAGTTTTCGCGATCATGTCTACCGAAAACTAGGCTTAAAAAGCGGTACACATAAAGTAGATAAAATTTTTCAATACCTGGACCAAGTCGTGTATACCGCCTCAAGTCTTGTGATGGCGGAGCTTGAGTGGTTTCAAACTAGCAGACAGATTGGCTACCGGGGAGACCGGATACTTAGCGGCGAGGTGCACCGCGCGTATCAGTTTTTGCACGACAAGAATGCAGTTAACCCTATTCAGTTGGCGCTTTCTGATGTTTACGAGCAGCACCTAAGAGACCAAAAGCAAGATTTTAAATCAGCAAGCGACCTACTTAAGCTCACGGAAGTTTTCGCGCGACGGGTTTTTGATCCTATTTTAGCTCTACAGAATGAGGCTGGTACTTCACGGTCATCTATGGACCAATTATTGAAAGAAATAGACAGAGCCGCTTTAATCTCGGAGCAATTGTTGCAAAGCCAAAGAGGGCTTGCTAATTACACAGTTTCTGTGCATAAAAGCGGCTCTATGGACCTTAAGACACTGGCTACTCTTCGTTCATCCAGCAGCGATGATTTAAGGTATAATCTCAGAAACTTTGCGCTTGATTTCAAAGAGGTAAGGAAGTGAGGCGGATTGTTGTTGGACTAGCGTGTACCGTATTATGTATTTCACGATCTTACGCGCAGAATATTCCCAATCTAGATTGTTTTTTTGCCTTAAACGGGACAACCGAAGGATTACAGAGCGGGGTGGTTCTTCCTCCATTCCGTATTAAAGGATTTGACTCTAATGTTCACTTTCAAATTGAGTTAAACAAATTTATCGAAACAGCGCAGAATGAATTTATTGCTAAGACTAAGCTGCTTAAGGAAAAAGACCGTGAGTGGTTTGAAACGGTTTTTATACCCGAATCTAAAGAAGACTATTATGTGAAGTATTTAAATAAACCAGGCGAAGTGTATTCTAAATTACTATCAGAGCTCTCGGTTGATAGTCGCAATCATTTAAGACGATGGACCAGACATAGTCTCGCCTATTTATATCTAGACAAACTAGCTGATCTCACAAAGCTCGGCGATAACCTTCTGGCAATTCACACAGATGTAGAAGCCTTGGAGGTTAAGAGCCCAATCACACCAGAATTTAAGACCATAGCGCTAGAGTATCTAGACTATATCTTAGGACATCTCCACGCTCAGGCAGCTCCCGAGGTGATCGCGTTCTTAGAAAAAAAAGAAGTTACACTGCGTGGAAATGCGGAGCGAGAAATAGGAGCGCGGAGACAGGAATACTTCTATTTTTTTGTGGAAGACCGAAACTTGAAGCAGATATTTATAACAGATGACTATCTAAATGAAACGGTACAAACAACCCTGCGCGGTCTTTTAGACCGAAGCGTTCAAGCGAAGAGAACCATTGAAGCATTCGAACAGTTTTTAGTTATGGCTCGCCCGCCATATGCCGAGTATCTTAGCGCAGAGATTGTGAAAGACTTTAAAGGCACGCTAGAAGGGCTTCTCCGAATTTCAGACGAAGCTTTGGGCGGTAAGGCCGTGCCCCCAGAAGAACTAAAAAACTTTTTTACCGGTAATTAAGAAGAACCTAAGAGGTTCTTGTACTCATCCGCAGTCAAGAGTTGCTTCTTGGTCCCATCGACCGAGTCTACTTTGATTTTAATTAACCAAGCGGATTCATAAGGACTCGTGTTTACAAGCGAAGGCTCGCTCACCGCGGTTGAGTTAACCTCTAAAACCTCTCCGTCACACGGCGAATAAAGATCTGACACCGCCTTGATACTCTCTACGACGCCGAATACCTCACCACGCTTTAGGATTCTACCTTTTTTCGGTAAATCCACAAACACCACATCCCCAAGTGCGCTTTGAGCGTGGTCTGTGATTCCAATAGTAGCGATGCTGTTTTCGAAACGCGCCCACTCGTGGTCTTTTGTATAGAGAAGCTCTGGATTGATCTGACTCATAATTAGTTTTAGTCCTTCGGGATTCTTTTATAGAAAGGCGTCTTTACTACGCAAGCTAAGACTGACTTTTCTCGAATTTGCACGGCGATCTTTGATCCTATCGCAGCAAACGGCGTAGAAACATAGGCAAGCCCAATGGGTTTCTTTAAAGTAGGAGAAAACGTTCCGCTGGTCACTTCGCCGATTTGCTTTCGTGTTTCAGGGTCAACGATAGCATAATGAGACCTAGGTATCCCGGGCTCTAGTAACTCAAACCCAATCAATGTTTTTTCTGTACCGTGTTCTTTCTGATGCTTAAGAACCGAGGCCCCAATAAAACCACTGGGTTTCCCGAGTTTAACAAAAAACCCAAGCTTTGCTTCTAGGGGTGTTGTCTCATGGGTCAGCTCTTGCCCATAAAGCGGGAGTTTAGCTTCTAACCTTAGAGTGTCTCTTGCGGCCAAGCCCGCTGGTTTAACGCCGAACTCTGCGCCTGCGCTAAGTAAGTTTTGCCACAAAGCTCGTGCGTTAGAGTGAGGCAAGTAAACTTCAAAACCATCCTCTCCTGTGTAGCCGGTCCGCGCTATAATCGCAGTCGGTGTCCCATCACTGGTGAGATGACCTCCAAGATCAGATGCGGAAATATCGTGGAACCAGAAGGACTTCAGATCTTTATTAAGGATTCCGATTTTAGTAAGCAGTAAAGCTGCCTTAGGCCCCTGAACTGCAATTTGCGAGTATTGATCCGATCTGTTCACAATGCTTCCTTGGAAAGATAAAGCAACCTGTTGTTGTTTCATCCATGCGAAATCTTTTTCAACGTTCGAAGCGTTCACACAGATAAAATAGCTTTCATCAGCAATTCGGTACACGATGACATCGTCAATAGCACAACCCGAAGCATCACACATCACGGCGTAGAGTGCTTGGCCACCGCTTTCGTTAAACGATAGCGCACTTACGTCGTTTGTGATCAGTTGATTTAAAAAATCAGTAGAGCCTATTCCTGCGATTGTGATTTCACCCATGTGGGAGACATCGAAAAGTGCGACCTGTTCTCTACAGGCTAAATGTTCTTCAATAACGCTAGTGTATTGAATGGGCATTTCATAGCCCGCAAACGGAACCATTTTGCCGTTTAACTTTAAATGTTCCTCATAAAGACTGGTACGCTTTACAGATTGGGTCATTATTCTAAGCCTTTCAGATTTTTAGCAGCCCGAAGTGTATTCTCCATGAGGCAGTAGATCGTCATGGGACCTATTCCACCTGGCACGGGTGTTAGTCCAGAGAGCACTGTCTCCGCGTCTTTAGGGTTAAAATCCCCTAATAGTTTTCCAGAATCATCGCGCGTAATTCCTACGTCAAAAACGTATGCGCCTATGGAAACATCTGAGACAGAAAAGAGATGGGGTTTTCCAATCGCTAAAAAAACGAATTTAGCCAGTCTTAGAAAATCCTTTGGATTTGGCGTTTGTGAGTGAATTTCTGTGACCGTCGCATTTCGCTGAGATAGGAGTTGTGTCAGGGGTCTACCCACGATGGCGCTTCTTCCCGCGACCACGCAGTGAGATCCCGATACGTTAAGTTTGTAATGGTCTAAAAGTCTAAGCACTCCTAGAGCTGTACAGGGTATGTGGCCTGGAAGCCTAAGTGAGTAGCGGCCTATGTTTTCTGGATGTAACCCATCTACATCTTTCTCGGGCGCGATCAGAAAAACAGCATCTCGCTCAGTTAGATGCCCTGGGATTGGGCGCTGAATTAAGATCCCGTGCACAGTGGGGTCTGTGTTTAATGTGCAGCAAAGATTTTTTAGCTCTAGTAAATCTACGTCTTCTTTAAACCGGTACAATGCAAAGGATAAACCAAACGCCTCACACGCAGATTGTTTGTGCTTCACATAGACTTCTGAGGAAGGGTGTTGGCCGATAAGAATAACAGCCAACTGTGGCTTGATTCCAGTTGCTTGCGTAAACGCAATAATTTCGGACCTTAGCTTCACGTTTAAAGTTTCTAAAGCGGGCTTCGCTAGTAGCGGAATCATGGGACTATGCTTCTCATAAGTCGGCACCCGTTGCCGCAAGAAAAGCCATTTTTGCCGTGCGGCTGCGAAATATGCCTATTCAGAAATCTTCATCCCTACCGAAAAGGGGTCCCCACCGGGCACGGTCCTTGCTCTTCTAAGTTTCCGGATGAGCTCGGGTTTTTGGACATCAACTTCAGGCGCGATTGCAAGGCAACACGAGGTAGACGTGGTTGCTAACAATTTGGCTAACGCCGACACAGACGGATTTCAGAAGGATGCTGCGACTTTTCGTACCTACTTAAAGACAGCGCAGAAAGAGGATACTTCTCTAGCAGTACCCACGGGCCCTATCAAAGAGCAAGACTTGCACCCCATAGCAGGTACCGATGCGGTACCCGTCCTTGTCTCTGGTACACATACTTTGTTTAAACAAGGGCCTATGAAGGTGACAAAAAACCCTCTCGATGTGGCCATTGAAGGGAAAGGTTTTTTTGAAGTAGCCACACCGCAGGGAATAAAATTCACGAGACTTGGAAGCTTCACGGTGGGGCCTACTGGCAGATTAGAGACTAAAGAGGGCCACCCTGTGTTGGCCCGATCACCTGGTGCATCGAGGGCAGACTCGATGGAAGCAACGTCTTCAAGGTGGATTGATTTAAACGATAGAAATGCCCTATCCATCGACGAAAAAGGGGTCATCACTTCAGATGGAAAAGATGTTGCCTCGTTAAGTGTGGTTGAGTTCTTACAGCCGCGGTTTCTGGCAAAAGTCGGAGGAGGGCTTTACCGTGACACTAATCCAGCCCTCTCTGGACTAAAGTCCGAAGATGTGGGGACCAAGTTACATCAAGGAATGCTAGAGGCCTCAAACGTAAACCCAGTCGAAGAAATGTCGAAACTCATTCAGGCCCACCGAATGTATGAACAGGATATTCGCGCTCTAAAAACCCACTCCGATATTATGCAGCGAGAAGTAAATGATCTCGGGAAACTCTAAACTAGGAGAAAATAAATGATCCGCTCACTACAAACCGCTGCGACAGGCATGGAAGCACAGCAGGCTAACGTCGACCAGATTGCAAACGATCTTGCGAATGTAAACACGGATGGTTTCAAAAGAGGCCGCACCGAGTTTCACGATCTCATGTATGAAACGACAAAAGAACCCGGCGGAAAACTAGGTCAGGCAGCAGAAACACCGGTCGGGATCCAAACAGGACTAGGTGTGAAGGTGGGGGCAGCTCATCAGATTTTTGAACAGGGTTCAGCAAAACAAACCGGAAATAATCTCGATGTCATGATCGAAGGAAAGGGATTCTTTCCCGTACAACGCCCTAATGGAGAAATTGCCTACACACGAGTAGGAGCGTTTCACAGGGACTCCACCGGTAAGCTTGTAATGTCAAACGGAGCGATGGTACTCCCGCAGATTACAGTACCGCCTAATGCCCTTTCTCTGGCTATTATGCCAAATGGACAGGTTAAAGCGTCTCTTCCCGGAAACGAACAGGCGGAACTAGGTCAGATCCAGCTTGTAAGTTTTGTAAACGAAAATGGGCTTGCCGCCATGGGTGGTGGGCTTTATCGCGCGACGCCCGGTAGTGGAACCCCGCAGTCCGGAATACCGGGAGAGAACGGGTTTGGAGGACTTGCTCAAGGCGCTCTTGAGGCATCCAACGTGGATGTGGCTAGCTCCATGGTGAACATGATCAAGGCGCAGCGTGGGTACGAACTAAACGCGAAGGTGATTGATACCGCTAACAAGATGTTAGGCGTCTTAACAGAGAAACTATAAATGACCGCACACTATACACTGAAAATACTTAAAAAAGCGCTTATTCTTAGTCTGTTATTGGGAGCGGACTATGTTTTATGGAGCTATTTCACATCTGTACGCGCGCAAGGCCTAGAGACTCAGGAGGTGAAGAGTGAGTCTCAATGTGAGGAGATTTTGCGGAAGAGACTTATTTCGCAACTAAAAGCACTATACCCCAAGGATACTAGACTAGAGATTACAAATCTCGATCTTGAACGCAGCGGAAAAATGTGTGGAGTGATGACTGAGTCCCTTACTTTTGTTTATGGTCCTATAGCGGGGAAAGCCGCGTATGCATATAAATTAGGCCCCGACTCTTCTGGTCACTGCATTGTGACTCATCGAGCACTAAGAAAAGGGCTTATTTCAAAGCGGCGCTATCGTCCAGGTGACCCGCTCATCGCTTCAGACTTTACCGTGAGTGAAGTAGACGTGGCACAGTATCTGCCCTTCGAGGCGAAACAAGAGTATTTAGCCGGCCCCATTGTGGACGGGAACTATGAAGCTTATGCGACAATCTTAGAGGGGCGACCGCTTCTAGCGCAGCACGTGAAAACAGCTCCAAAAATTCGAAAAGGCGACCGGGTCTTAATTGAGATCAAACTCGGAGGCGTCGTTTTAGAGGCTACCGGAATCGCTCAAGAGCCCGGATACCTTAAACAACCTTTGCGGGTGCTATACATCCAAGGAAAAAAAGAACTCACTGGTTTAGTTTCCCAAGATGGACGAGTTCAGGTGTCGCTATGAACTCTCAAAAACTAAACCATCACGTCTACTGGATATCGCTCATTTTTCTTCAAGCGTGCGCCCAGATGGGTTCACTGAGACCAGCTTGGGAGGATGACATTGCCCAAGAACCAACCACAGGTGGACGCTATGCAAGCGGGGGACTGCTAGAAGAAGAACTCGCTCGCGACAGAAAAGTTCTACGAAACCACAGGCGCGATCAGGAGCAACCTTATGCAGCTGGCGAGGCGCCTTTAAGCGCCACAAGAAGCGGACCTAAAAACGATCCTACACAAGAACGCGCCAAATCCCGTCGTTTAAGCCGTAAAGACTTCATAGACGACTCTGCCTCTGACGGATCACTTTGGGATTCAGACGGACAAACCAACTATTTTCTCACGAAAAACAAAGTGAGAAACACGGGTGATTTTGTAACTATTCTTTCTGACCCCGAACTTGTCAGAGATTTTGCGTACGAAATCAAGCGTACACTATCGGAGGATGAGCGAGACGACGAACTGTCTCTAGCACGCTCAAAGCCTCGGGCATCACCGGCTACTGCGACAGCGGGCGCGGAGGCAAAGGATAAACCGGCAACCGAAGGGGAGGCTGTAGCGGAAGCGCAACGCCTAGAGGGCGGCGACAAAAACGTTCGGTGGTCGGAAGTTGACCTAAGAGATGCCATAGAATTTAAAGCAGGGGACCCCGTGATTGCAGAAGTCGTATCTCGAAGCGGAAACGGCACCTACCGCCTAGAGGGGGTAAAACGCATTCGTTACCGCAGCAGTTATCGAACCCTGCAGTTAAGTGCTATCGTCAAACAATCTGATATCTCAGAGACTGATGAAGTGCCTGCGCAGAAACTGTTTGAGTATCGACTGGAGTCTTTACAATGATAAAAAAATTAACCCAAAAAAGCCTACGGATTTTAGTAGTATGGGTTTGTTTTTTTTCGCTCCAATCTTCCTATGCCGTTAGAATTAAAGACGTGGCCACAGTAAAAGGAGTGAGAGAAAACATCCTGATTGGCTACGGAATCGTAGTGGGTTTAAGGGGAACCGGGGATTCAAGTGCCGACGTTACGAGCCAATCCCTGGGGCGATTATTTAATAAACTAGGATTAGATACTCAAGGTAATGCGGCCATAAAATCTAAAAATGCTGCCGCCGTAATTGTCACAGCAAAGCTTCCTCCTTTTGCCCGAGCGGGTTCTAAAATAGACGTCACCGTGAGCTCTATTGGCGATTCTGCATCGTTAGAGGGAGGCATGCTTATCGTAACGCCACTCAGGGCTGGGGATCAGAATGTTTACGCTGTTGCGCAAGGTCCGGTAAGCGTGGGTGCTCTAGCAGACGGTGGCGGTAAAACGTTCCCCACGGTTGGTAGATTGGTGGGTGGCGCTACCGTAGAAAAAGACATCGAAAACGTGTTTGCACAAAAACGAGCGATAAGACTATCTCTGTCTCATCCAGATTTTACGACCGCAGCACGACTCTCAGCTAAGATAGACTCTGAGCTTGGAGGCAAATACGCTACAGCTAGAGACGGAGCTACCATAGATGTGGTTGTACCTTTTAACTACGAGGGCAGAATTGTGGAGTTCATGGCTGCTCTAGAAACGCTTGAATTTAATGTCGACCAACGCGCACGAGTCGTTTTGAACGAACGAACAGGAACGATTGTCATGGGGGACAAGCTCTCCATCTCACCAGTAGCGCTAGCGCACGGAGATTTATCAATAGCCATTACGAACACCGCGCCCGGTGGGGGTGGAGCGGCTGGGAGTAAAATTTTTGATATAAAGGGGGCGGCAAATGTTTCCGACCTCGTGAAAGCTTTAAACGCTCTCGGTGTCGGTCCCAAAGATCTAACCGCTATTTTTCAAGCGCTTAAAGCAAACGGAGCCTTACAGGCGGAGCTTGAAATTCTATGAGCTCTATTCGCAACGCACCAGAGGCACAAGTCCCTGTATTTCGAGGGGTTAGCAAAGAAAAAATGGAGACCCTCAAACAAAAAGATCCAGCCCTAGTCGAAGCAGCCGAGCAAATGGAAGCCCTTTTTATTGATCAACTGTTTCAAGCCATGAGAAATAGCGTGCCCGAAAGTGAGTTTAGTTTAGAAAATCATGCGACAAAAATATACAAAAGCATGCTAGATACGGAGCTGGCAAAAAATGCCGCTCAGGCACATTCGCTGGGCCTATCAGAGCTTTTAGTTGCACACCTTGAGTCGCAGAGATACCCTAGGGATGGGTCAGTACAGAGTTACAAAGAAGAGGACATCGCTATCGAGAAGGCTCGAGATAATACTGAGAACACGAAAAGTACTTGGAGGTACAAATGAGAGTTCATGGAAATCAGACTGCGCAGACCGAACAGGCTAAAGAAGCGAATAAGACGCAGCAGGCAAAGAAAACAGATAAAAACAAAGAAGCAGATAAGACGCGTGGTGTTGCAAACGCGGAGAGCGGAAGAGCTGTGGGGAGCGAAATTTCTGCTAAGGCTAAAGACGCTGCTCGTGCCCACAAGATCGCGGCTTCGACTCCTGATGTAAGAGAAGATAAAGTCGCAGAGTTAAAAAAACGAATCGCAGATGGAAACTACCGAGTTGATGCAGATAAGGTTGCAGATCGCATGGTCGATGAACATATGAGGTTTTAGTTAGGATTCAGAATTTGATTGAGTTAGGTGAGTGAGACATTCATCTAGAAAGAATAGAAAACTTAGGAAAGGGGGCAAGAATGAGTGGACCAGACCAAGAAAAAGAGCTGATTCTTGTGAGACTTTCCGAGCTCACAGATAATCTTCAATCATTAATGTCGTCACATAGAGAGCTCTATGAGATTACACGCAGTGAGCGACAAGCGCTGATCGATGCAGATACTAAGACACTTGAAATGCTTGTGACCAAGAAAGAAATGCTTTTGGAGCATATCCTTCGGCTTGATCAGAAAAGGCGCGCCCTATGCCACGACATTACTCCTGGCCTTACGCTCCTTCAGATCATAGACCATCTCGAGGGTAGAGGGTTTCCTCAATCTACACCTTTAAGAAGCACCAGGCAGGCGCTTCAAATTTTGATCACTAGAATCCAGGAAATTAACGCTTCAAACCAGCTTCTTATAGATTCTTCTTTGAAGCACGTTGAGGCCATGAAGATAAACGCTCTAGGAACAGGAGCGGGTCGAAGCCCAGTGTATGGGCGAAGTGGACAGCGAGGTCCCGCTTTGAGCGGAGCTAGGCATGTAGCCACTGAACGTTAACTGTTTAGAAAGATGTAGAGAACCAAGGATATGGCTCTTCCAAACATCATGCAAACTGGACGCACCGGCATGGTTGCGTCGAAAGCAAAAATGGGAACAAGTTCCCATAACATCGCTAACGCAAACACCGAGGGTTTCTCTAGACAACGCGTGGAAACAGAGGCTGATCTTCCTAAAGCACACGGCAGTAAAAATCTGATTGGAACTGGAACACTGTTATCAAGCACAGAGCGAGTAAACGATGTTTATTTAGAAAAACAACTGAGAGAGGCCGCTAAAAACCTAGGAAACTTGGAGGAAAAAGGGCAGTCGTTAAAACAAGTAGAAGACATATTTAACGAAATGGGCGGCGAGGGACTAAACCGCTTGATGGCTAAGTTTTTTAACGACTTTAGAAAACTCTCCTTAGAGCCCGATAGCAGAGCAGTTAGACAGGCGGTACAAGAAAGTGCAGCAGCAATGGTCGGTGATTTTGGCAGACTGCGGACCCAGGTCGAGGAAGTAAGGGCGCATCTTGACTCTCGATTAGAGGGGCTTATTCATGAGTCGAACTCATATGCTGAAAACATTAAGGATCTGAACGAACGTATTCGCACTATGGAATTATCGGGAGCTAGCGCAAATGATCTTAAGGACAAGAGGGATGTCGCGGTAAAAAAACTAGCAGGCTATATGGACATGTCGTTTCGCTCCGATGAAATGGGCGCTATTCATGCCGATATTAAAAACGTAGGCCCGCTACTCTCTGGACCTTCGGTGATGAAACTTTCAGTCGACCGATCGCCTGCGGATAAAGATGGCAAAAGAGAAAACTCCTACTCTGTTCGTGGAGAGGGATCCGCCTCAGACGACCTTACACACTCAATAAAAGGCGGCAGAATCGGCGCTCTTCTGGAGACCAGGGATAAAGTTCTTTCCAAAGTCCTTGAGAACTTAGACACGCTAGCATTTTCACTATCAGAGAAATTCAACTCCATTCACTCCTTGGGGTTTGATGCCAAGGGTGGAACGGGCGCTAATTTTTTTAAACCGATCTTAGACCGAGATGGTGCCGCTAGGTTTTTTCAACTCTCAGATGAAATACGCTCCGACCCAGCGCGAATCGCTGCAGCTGGCGAAAGGGGTGCTGCCGGGGATAATCGAATTGCCCTTGCTATGGCGCAGATTCAAAACGAGAAATTTCTAGAGGACGGAACCTCTACCGTAGACGACTATTTCAATGCGATTGTTGCTGATGTAGGAGTGGCATCTGGCAGGACACAGGGCGCTCTTCAGCAACAAAAAGACATTAGCATCCAACTTCAGAAGATGCGCGATCAGGTCTCAGGAGTTTCTATTGACGAGGAAACAGCAAATCTAATCCAGTTTCAGCACGTCTTTGGGGCTTCAGCAAAAGTGATCCAAGTGGCCGATGAATGTCTGAAAACTGTTTTGGACCTAAGATAGAAAAGGATTCAAGGACAACAAAGTATGCGCGTGACTGAAAATAGCAGCTTTGACTTCATAAGGGATGCCTCTAATCGGGCAAAGTCCAAAATGGAAAACCTGCAAACTCAGGTCTCCACGATGAAGAAGTTAAACACGCCCTCTGATGATCCTGTGGGAGCGGCCAAAGTCTTAGAGGTGCGAACCGATAAGGTCAACAACGAGCAGTACCTAACAAACTCAAAGATCGCACAAAGTTTTTTAGAAAATAGTGATCACGCACTCTCTGAAATTTCTGATGTTTTAGTACGGGCTAAAGAAATCGCAATCGGACAATCAAGCGGTGCTAGTGCAAATAGAGATACAAGAGTGGCGGTAGCTGAAGAGGTTCTACAGCTGTTTCAGCAGGCCATTGCTGCTGGAAATCGACGAGTTGGAGATAGGTACATCTTTGGAGGATACAAAACAGAGGCTGCTCCCGTAGACCCAACCGGAGCGTATAAGGGTGACGAGGGGTCAATGATGGTAGAGGTCGGGCGCGATGTTTATGTTTCGATGAACGTGCCCGGAAAAAACATCTTCTCCACCGAAGTGGTCTCTACAAGAAAACCAGAAGAAACAAGGATCCTAGCGTCCCAAGAAACTCTAGAAGAGAATGCGGGAGAAAAAACGGGGGGTATACCCAAATCCCTAAACGTTTTTCAGGAACTCCAAGACCTAAGAATATCGCTTCTAACCGGTGATTTAGAGGCCATTCAAAGCTCGCTAGACCATCTTGATTCGCTTCACGCCCATATCAACGCAGGCCGTGCAAAAATAGGCGCCCGAGTAAACGGAATCCTAAATCTTTCACAGGGACTTGAGCGGCAAGCCATCACCCAGGCCCAGCTTACCTCACAGATCGAAGACGCTGACTTGAGTAAAACAGTCAGCGATCTCGCTCAACAAGAAATGGTGTATAAGAGCGCCCTTCAGGCCTCGCAGCGGCTGATACAGCCTACGCTTTTAGATTTTTTAAAGTAAGATCCACCATTGCGAATTACGAGAGACTGGACTAGAAACCTTATCTCGTAATGGATTACCCACTCTCTAAGCAAGGAGAGTAGAAAGCTATAGGTATGTTAGTTTTAACTCGTAAGCTCGGAGAAAGCATTGCCATAGACGATCACATCAAGATTGTTGTGGTTCAAATTAAAGGCAAACAGGTGCGACTAGGAATTCAAGCGCCCAAAGAAACTAAAATTCACAGAGAAGAAGTGTATTCCGCAATTAAAGACTCAAACCAAGAGGCATCGGACGTAAAAGTGCCTATTGGACAAGTAACTAAAGCCTTAAAGAGCTAAATTTACCTAGCAATCCCACTTTGACAAATACTCATTTCCAAAGAATGATTAAAGAGTCTGAGCTAGAAGGATTCTAGTTCTATTTTGAGTTCCTGCGGATGGAAAGGGTACTACAATGAACATCATGACAGAGCGCTTTGGAGAGCTTCAGGTAGCGGATCAAGAAATTGTTTCTATTCCACACGGTCTACTAGGTTTTCCTAAGCTTACACAGTTTTGTATAGTCGATCCGGGTGACGGTGTACTCATTTTATGGCTCCAGTCTCTAGAGGACTCTAGAATCGTTTTTCCAATCTTAGAGCCTAAGCTGCTTCAACCAAACTATGTTGCAAGACTGTCCGCACAAGAAATGCGCGATTTAGGAATGCAGTCTTTAACAGGAGCGGCTGTTTTTACGATTCTTACGATCGGTACAGACATCACTCAAATGACCGCAAACTACAAAGCCCCAATCGTGATTAATTTGTCCAATCAAACGGGCAGACAAGTTGTATTGCAAGAGGGCGAATACTCAATAAAGCAGTCCATATTTAAAGAGCTACGAGCGGCCCTCTTATCTATACCCCGTGAACCGAGCCTCCTACCCCAGGAGCAGGCCTGTCACGTACTTTCTATACAACAAATAAACGGCACCGACCGAGTTGCAGCCTTAGGATAGATCATCGAATCTGGGTAACTCCTGTAGATTTTGAAAACTGGCTTTAGAGCACTCGTAATTTAGGAATCACAGCGCACTCTTTAGATTATATGGTTTTAGTTGCTATGAACCATCTCGCGTGATGATTGTTAAAAAGCAAGATCTAGACCTTCTCCCTCGTACTCAATAAATTCTCGTATCGTTCTAATTTGAGTGACCTTCCAACCGTCTGGATTCAAATTTTCAACAGTAAATAGTCGTTGTTGATTAATTTTGACCTGTTTTGTATCCAACGATTCTTTGAAAATAAGTTCTACGGTTAAAAAGGTTTTGTTAGGGTTTAAAAATCGCTCATCTTTAAATTTAATTTTTACCAGCTCTCTCGACTTTTGTACGGTTAATTTTTCGAGTTGATTCTGACTCATGAGGGCCACTTGGTCTTTAGCATCTCCAGAGAGAAACTTAAGCAGTTTCGCTCTTTCTGGTGCTATGCCTTTTCCAGGAAAAGAAGCACTAATGTACTGCTCTGTAATAGCCTTCGGGGTTAGGGAATCTTTGGCCGATTCGGTACAAGAAGTAACCAAAAGCGCGCAAACAATCAGAAAGGGCATAAACACAACGCGAGATCTCATAAGGAACTTCCTCTCATAAGTAGACGCTGAAAATAGGCGTGATATTGAAGTTTTTGACTTAACCCCTGGGGATTCACCTTAAAACCAAACGCGCATTGTTCGTGTGCGGCCCGAGAAAAAAATCGCATGGAAACTAGTTTGAGCTTTAAAGGCAACTGCTCACCCGTGCTTTCCCATTCTAAGGAGTATTTGGGATTAGACATTCCACCTTCTGTTGTAACCATCAGAAAATTAGGGTTTGCATATAGCACGTGTCCATTAAGGGTGTCTTCGCCTGATTTTAGAGTAATCAAGGACGGAGGACCAAAGCTATACGGCGCTCCTTGATACCAGGGCAATTCCAACGACCACACAGGGTTATCAATCAGACCAGAAAAGAAATAGGCTATTGCTAAGTTTAGACACAACATTCCCGTAGCGAAAACTAGCCCAAACGCAACTGGACGATAAAATAAAATAATCGCAAGCAGTAGTACGTCAAATACAATCCACCATTTAAGCACACGAAAAAAAGAGACAAAGTAGAGTTTAGAAACCCAATCTATCGCCAGAATTCCAAAGACAGCGACCCCTAGAAGTATCGTCCTATGCGCGATACTTAAACTCCACCATGGTCTCGCTTGAAGCTCCATCCAAAGTAAAACGTGTAAGGCATAGAGCACCAAAAACGCACCCAACACCAATCCCCACTTTGACGGTCTAGACAACCAGAGCATTCCTATTAGGTCGCTTTTAGTTTAGGTATTGTCAATCCGAGAAGGGCTCGGCACATTGCCACCCTATGAAGAACCCGACTAAAAACATTCATATTGCTGGCGTCATGATGGGTACTTCGTGCGACGGGATTGATACCGCAGTTTGTATGTTTATGCAGGAATCGGGAGAAGTTTCTGTCAAGGAGCGTACTTCCCATCCGTTTGACCGCTCCTTAAAGAGGCGCATTTTAGAAATACAGGCTTCTGCCGCAAGCGTGTCATGGGAGGAGTATCGGACTTTAGAGCGTGATTTAACGAGGTGGCTTTCAGGGGTTTTAAATAAAAGTATACAAACCAAAAGAAAACACCAGATTGATGCGTTTGCGATTCACGGCTCTACGGTATGTCACCACCCTAAAGCCAAAACACAGCCTGAATCTGTCCAGTTGCTTGCAGCACCACTACTAGCGCACGACCTAAGAGCAACAGTTATCTCGAACTTTAGACAAGGAAATTTAGAGCGAGGCGGACAAGGCGCCCCACTTTTGCCCGCTTATCATGAACGAATCGTCCGCACAGCCTTTGGCACAAAACCAGTCCTGGTGATAAACTTAGGCGGATTTGCTAATGTCACTTTTATTGAATTTGGCAAAACAGTTCTAGGGTTTGATACCGGGCCCGCCAATGTATTCATAGATAGGGCCACTCATGAATTAACCCTTGGTCGCAAAGCGTTTGATCAAAACGGAGCGCAAGCAAGAAAACAAAGCGTCAACGAGAGCACTTTACGTGCGCTTTTAGCTCACAAATATTTTAAAACACCACCGCCAAAGAGCACTGGGCGAGACGATTTTACAGGCGCGTTTTACGAAGCTACTCTTGGAAAAACAGATGGTTCCTCTAGAGTTCGTACTGCCTTAGAACTTACAGTTTTCTCTCTGAGAAATGCGCTTGAAAAACACGTCAAACCCAAGATCTCTCAGTTAAAGAATATCCACAGAGTTCCAACGGTTTACGTGGGCGGGGGAGCATTCAATGGGTTTTTACTCAAAAGGTTAGAGGAGGAGCTGCCTTGGTTGAAACCTATCTCAGCAGAATCACTTGGTTGGTCTGTAACTCATATGGAAGCAGAGGGGTTTGCCTTTTTGGGATATCAAGCCCTCAAAGGCCTACCACTAGGAACAGTTGCAACTGGCGCTAATGAAAATAGCGCCTATGTGGGGGCGCATATCTTACCGGGAGAAGGATGGCAGAAGTTATTAAAAAAATTAAACGCTCACATCAGTCCAGATGCCTGAGTGCCCGATACCAGATTGAAACTCGTCGCGACCCAGAATCTCTCCGTATAAAACTGCGTTTGGCCCTAGATTAATCGGGGGCGTTTTGGCTGCGCCTTGAGGCGCCCAAAAACAAGGACCCGACCATGACTCAGGTGCCTTTGTAAGCCCTGAAGATCTTGTGGTGAAGATGTTGCGTCCCAACCTCAGCACCGTCCTATCTAGTCGCTCTCGCCAAGCGCGCGGCGCGTCTTTTTGTTCTAGCCAGTGAAGCAGAGAGAGCTGTGTGTTTAACCATAACTCAGGGGTACCCAGGTCAAACCAACTTCTTGGATAATCTTCTAAGTGATTCTCTACCATGAGAAACCCTACGCGACCCGCTCGAATTTTCGGCAACAAAACGTCCTGAACAAGATCATAGGGCTTATGAAGATCTAGGTGTGAGATCGCTTGATTCTCAATCACAGCTACTCCCGCAAACTTTGTAGAACCCAATTTCTTTTCACCTATCTTGCGCACTAAGCCCCTGCGCTCATCCAATAGAATTTCAGAATATGGTGTTTGCCCGGGCGACTTTGCTAAGCACACCATAGTAATCTGCGCACCCACGCGATGTTTTAAATACTGGTGGTGTTTTTTTATGTCTAAATAATCAATATTTAAAAGTTCATCGCCGTTAACGTAAAGGAAGGGCTCATTTTTAAAAAACATCCCCGACATGGTTCGAACGCCACCACCACTACCCAGCAACTCTCTGGATTCATCGGAGAAGAGAATCTGATTTCCACCCTCCAGAAATCGCATCGCGCTTTGGGTCATTTGTGCCATATGATGAACATTTGCTGCGACTTGCGTGATCCCGCCGTGTCTAAGTTGATCTAAGGTAAACTGAAGCAGGGGGATTCCACAGACTGGAATCAGTGGCTTTGCTAGCGATTTTGTATAGGGCAGAAGCCTAGTGCCCAAGCCTGCGGTCATAAGCGCTGCGCTAGAAATAGTAGTAATGGAAGAGTACCTCACGAAGTTTTTTATACTTTGGGTATTTAAGTAGAGTGCGTCGCATGCTCTCAAACGTGTTGCCGATATACTTGAGATAGCCCGGATTACCCCTTCGATTTAAAAACGAAGCAAAGGAACCAATCGCTTTAAAGCTGCGCTGTAATGACATCATGTCGAAGATCTCGATAAAGTGATCATGATTTAGCGCCTTTCCTTCGAGCGCTTCTCTTCGCACAATATAATAGTTTAAAAGCCTGGTGACTTGATCTGACTCTAGTTGATAATAAGAGTCCTTCAGTAAACTCGCTAAGTCATACTGCGCAGGCCCCATTCTAGCATCTTGAAAATCAATCATTACAAAGCGCTCTTTTGCGGTTTTTTTATCCGGCACCACCATGATGTTTCGCGAGTGAAAATCCCGATGACAAAGTACGGTTGGTTGTTTTGCTAGGGTTCCACAGATGTCTGAGAAAGATTCGTTTAAGACTTTAAGGTCAGCCTCTTTAAAGGTTCTGGCTAAGTATTTTTGATAAAAGTGCTCGATCGTGAAACCCACTTCCCACATGAGTTTTTCTTCATCAAAGCGCAGCTGAAAGGCAGGCATCGTGTGATCATTTGGCGTAGGCGTGGCGTTAATCTGAAGATCGATAAGATCGGACAGGACGGACTCATAATATTTTCGTTCGTGCTCGGCGTCTGACACTGTTTCCAGTGCGCCTAAAAGTGTAGTGTCACCAAGATCCTCTAGTAGTATAAATCCTCTCGCGGGGTCGACATCCAAAACAGCAGGAACCGCGATTCCGCGTGACGATAGATGTTTTTGAAGGATTAAAAAATTTAACGAAACACCCTCGTTTGGAAACGGGTCCATTTTCATGAGAATGGTTGTTTGGTCTTCGTTTTCTATTCTGTAATATCTCCTAGTGCTAGCGTCGCCGGGGAGCTTTACAAAATTTTTAACATCTGTGAACTGCGACGATTTTAAAAACTCCGCTACCGCAAGCGCATCGGAGTTTGTTTGGTCATTTGAAAGAAATTGATCTACTAGCATTCTCACCTCGGTCCCTAGTTTTTTGCCCATGAGGAAACCTCTTTTTTCAGTCTTTCATATTCTATACTAGAAACAATAGGTTGACTTGGTGGAGGAAATTTTCGCAGGGCAAGATTAGCCTGCTCAATTTCAAGAATTGAAAAGCGCTCAGGGTAATTTCGCATAAATCCTAAGAGCCCTCTTGGATCGTATTTTAAGTCATAGAGCCATAAAATCGTCTGTTCGATCGCATCCTTAAACGAGGTGGTGGGTCTGAAGAGAAATTCAAATAAGACGTCGCTGTTTTTTTGGCCCTGAGTCCAAGCCTGTAGAGCATTCCCGTAAGCCGAAGGTAAGGTAAGGGCATGCTCAAACAGTAAGTGCGAAAAAAACTCTGTTTCTCGGGACGCTTTTTTTAGGGTGATTGGATTTACCCCTAAGTGTTTAGGAAGCCAGCACCAAAGCAGAGCTGGGCGCGCTATATAGGCGATATCCAAGTCATGGTTTAAATGGGCGTGATGGGAAATCGCGATCAGCTTTGGTAGGACTAACAGTCTTAACGACTTTGAATCGCGCTTAAGTTTTATTTGTTCCCAGATGGGTTTGACGTCCCCCTCTAAGCTGATCAGGTAAGCTTTGCGGTCTTCCGTCCATTCTGGGGTACGAGTTTTTTTGACTTTCGATGCGCATCCCAAAAAAAATTGCACGCTAAAGATGGTTAGAAGCAGGCCGCCTAATTTCGCTCGCATTTTCATGGTGTGACAACCGAGTTCTCACACTGCAAGCAATTACTCAATTAGAACGTTGGAGTTCCAACCTCTGGTCCACCAGCTTGTTGCTCTGACGCGGGGTTCGAAGAGGGAACTCTTGGGCTCAAGTCTCCCTCGGACCCTAGGATTTGTGGAGGCTGTTTGAGTTCCTGATTGAGTTGTTGTTCATCGGTGCTCAGCGAATAACGTAGAACAAACCCAGCATAGATACGGTTAGGGTTTTTAATAAGTCTAGAGTTCTGTTTCCAGAGTTTTTTCCATTTGCTCTGAGCGCCGTACACATCTTTTGCGATGATGCCTAAGGTGTCACCATTTTTAATTAAATAACGTTCGTATCCCGTAAAATCGTCTTCTTCGGGGGCGCGATCCACTTTGAGTCTCATTCCCACTCTTAGGGCCCCGCTTTGAGCTAAAATATCTCGATTATCGTCAACGATTTTACGCCACTGATACAAGTCACTGTAACAAAGGTACGCAATCCTCATGAGTGTATCACCACGCTGAACCACATATTCTTGTTCGCCATCCATGCCAGCACTCCCAGCCATGGGGGCTGGGGCGGTAAAAGTTTCTTGAGCCACCGGTGCCACGGGTTCTGAAAAACTCTCGGGGGCGGTCTCACCCGCTACGGGCTCTGTAGCCACTAGCCCATCTACCAGCGATTCACCACTAGCAGGCGGAGCCGGGATATCGGTAGGCGCCTCAGAGGCGAGCGAATCGACGCCCTCTTGGCCGTCTAAACTCGGCGGCGCCTCGTCCGTTACGTTTGTGTCCACCACAGCAAGATCCTCTGGCAGGGTTTCCTCCTCATAGGCTACGCGGTTTGCGCATCCCGACAAGGTTATGGCTGACACAGTAACGGCTAGGCGTACATATTTCATCATAGTCATATAAAAGCTCCACCTTGTGTATCGACCCGATGGGGTCAGAGCTTTAGGAAAATGATAAAAAACTTCTATTTAAGGAATAAATCCTTCTGATCTAGAGCTCCAAGCACTTGGGTGGCGATCATTTCAAAATCAGCCTTCACTCCCACAAAGTCTAACCCATCACTTTCAATGATAATTTTTGGGCCCAAGCGGTATTGATCAATCCAATCCTCATAGTAGTTATTGAGCTGAGAAAGGTAAGTATCGGGAATGTTTCTCTCATACTCGCGTCCCCGTCTAAGGATGTGTGCCTGAAGCTTTGGAATGGATTTACGCAAATACACCACGAGATCAGGCGGAACAAGCATTGCGGAAAGCGATTCATAGAGATCCACGTAGGTTCTGTAGTCTCGCTCTGACATGAGTTTTTGATCAAAAAGATTTCGCGCAAAAATATGAGCGTCTTCATAGATAGATCGATCAAGGACGGCGCTCGTCTCCTGGGTGAGGAGGATGCGATGAGATTTATAGCGATTGTTTAAAAAATAAATCTGAAGTGGAAATGACCATCGTTTCATATCGGCATAGAAATCAGTAAGATAGGGGTTATCCGCTACCGCCTCATAGTGGGCTTGCCAGCCAAAGCGTTCGGACAGCATTTGAGTGAGTGTTGTTTTTCCGGTACCAATATTCCCAGCAAGCGCGATAACGATTTTGGATGATTTCATAACGAGCCCTCCATCGTGGCATTTAGTTTTTTTAGTGAGCCTTCTAAAGCCTTATGGTCTAAGAGTCTAACGTGGCGGCCGATTGCTTCTATTGAAGCATCGGACTTCACCTGCGCACTGGGTTTCAGTTCTAAGGAACGTGCGATTTGACTGAGCCAGGATGCCTTTTCTTTAAATGTCGGATCTAGTTCTAAATAGGCAAGCTTGCCCTCTACCCAAACCGGATTTGCTCTCACACTCTCAATCAGATGATATCTAGCGTCAGCCATAAGGTTTAATTTAATCAGGCAATCCTTCAGCCAGAGGGCAGCGTCTTCAAGGTCTTTAAGCTCTTGACCGCCCTCTAGTAGGAGCGGTTTGCATCGAATGGGTTTTTCCCCAAAAGTATGCGCTCTGCCGAGCCAGATTTTTTCTATGGCCGTGAGGCCCTTGGATCCTACCGGAGAATAAAGAGCTTCTAAGTTCTGGAGGAGTTCTTCAGCCTTTGCCCAGTTTCCTTTCAAGCCTTCTATCTGGGCTAATCGAAACAAAATAGCCCGGTGACCGTCGTCTTGTTCTAGCGCCAATTCTAGTTTCTCTGTCGCTAGTCCCAGCTGATTCTTGAGAAGTGCTAACAGCCCTTCTTGGTAGAGTTGTTTAGAACTTTCTTGCAGAAACAGATCACCAGCCGATTGAATGCTTTGTAAGTCTGCTAACTTTCTAAAGAGCTGAATAGCTAGCCTGCGTTTATTGACTCGCAGTAGAACTTTTGCGTAGTCGCCCGTGATCAGTGCGGATTGCGGGGCTTCCCGGTGCAGCTCCGCAAGCGCTGTCTCCGCGTGCGACCACTCTCCGTTTGTCATCATCTGGTGTGCGGACTCATAGGTAACCGCGGACCGGGCCAAGGAGCCGCTTAGAGCGATTGCAATTCCAATTGTTAAAATACACCCCTCGACACCTTTGGTGCGAGTGAGTAACTTAAAAACAGGTGAAGCATAATCTCTGGGCACGTTTATTTTGGCGGATGGTATCGGTCTCACGCCTCTCTCTTCTACCGATGATGGTGCTTGGTTTCACCTTTTATCTTTCACAGCCCGCGCTTAACGCTGCAGAGCTAAATGAACTTGAGGCCGGACTCCCTCAGATAGAAGCTCGAAATTACGACGTTACTGTAATTAGGCCCAGCCTCTCTCGAAGGGTTTACCTGTTTAAACTAAAGTCGCCCGCCGATATGCCCCAAGTGGGGAGAATGTTTCTCGTGAAAATAGGCCAGGAGCCCGTCATGGCTCTGCGTGTGCTACGCATCTATCCACGTTACGAACAGTTTGCGGCAAAAGCGCTCAGAGTTTATCCAGGTTTTGAAGCCCTAGAAACGCTTGCAGAATACAGGCTCTATGAAAGGCAAGGGGAGTTGGCCGATCTTAAAGATGACGGAGAACAGGGCCCAGTAGGAAAAACCAACGAAACCAAAGTGACCGAGACTGGGGCCTCTAAGCGCCAGGATGCAGAAGATTTATCAGAGCTAGAAACGGCAGAGAAACTAATCGCAAAACTTGAAGCCATCGACACTACAGAAGATGAACTGGGTGATCGGGATTTTTATCCTAATGCGATCATCCTTCAACCCGGATCCGCGCTCACTTATAACATCGGGGGAGCTTCCGCGTTCTATGCACCCGCGATGAACCTAGCTTGGAGGCGGAATTTTATTTCGCCTATTTTTAGACAGAAATATCCTCTGATTGATGGGATTGCATTTGAATTTGGCGCTTCTTATTACCGAGTGCGCGGAAACGTCGATGGCGTTGCTAAGCTCTACACCGTAACGCCTTTAACAACGAGACTGCTTTATCAAGTTCCACTTTCAGAGAAAGTTATCCTGTCACTCTACACAGCCGTGGTGCTCCAACTTGTTCCTCAAACTGTAGGGGTAACAGAGGAGGAGCTACAAATGGCTCAGGGTTTTTACGGCACGATTGGTGGCGGCTTTTGGTTTGAGCTTGGTCCTAATTGGTATTTAACTTCAAATTTGGGTTTAGATTTTATTGGTCTTGGGGTTGCGCTCAAGTTCTGAGATACCTGCTCACCGTATGTCAAAACGAATTTTGCTCTGTAATGTTTTAACCCTATCGTTGTTTGTTTTATTATGTGGTTGCGGAGTCAAAGCCCCACCGCTTGCTCCTAGCGCGCCTGATCCCGAGCCAAAAAAAACCGGGATATAAGATAAAATGAAACCAGCGAAACCCATAGATCCTCCCGCGCCGTTCTCAGGCTTGAGTGACAGAGCCCTTCTAAAGCTATGCCAACAAGCGCCCGGAACGCCTTTTTATATGTACGACGCATTGTGGATTAGTTCCAATGCGCGTGCGTATTTAAAAGCCCTGCCGCATCAAGCAAGAACAGGAGTGCGGTTTGCGATTAAAGCAAACTCTCATATAGCGATTTTAAAAATCCTTAAACGCGCTGGAATAGGGGCGGATGTGGTCTCTGGTGGTGAGCTAGAAAAGGCGCTCTATGCGGGGATAGATGCAAAAAAAATTGTTTTTTCAGGAGTTGGCAAAACCACACTAGAACTCAAACGAGCCATCCAAGCAAAAATCGGCTCGATCCAAGTAGAGTCTCTCAGTGAGCTAGATGCCATTCTTAAACTCTCTCATCTTAGCAAATCCACACCCATCCCAATTGGCTTAAGGCTTAATCCAAGTCTTAATGTGAACACCCATAAACACATTCACACTTCTGACCCGCACAGTAAATTTGGGCTAGATGATAGCTCCATGCAGAGCGCCTTAAAGACTTGCGCGCAGAATAAGCAACTTTCGCTTCAAGGCATTAGCGCGCACATGGGGAGTCAGATTACGGAGTTAGAAAGTTTTAGAAGACTCTTTGACTTTTTACGCCGCACGGCCCTTCACTGCGAAAAAACATCAGGCACTAAACTCAAGTATGTAAGTGTCGGAGGCGGCTTAGGTATTTGCTATCAGTACGAGGATGTGCCAACGCTTTCGGAGTACGGAAGTCTCTTAGGCGAGGTTTTTATGGGCACACCGTGGAAAATCTATTCCGAACCCGGAAGATGTCTCTTGGGTCCGGCAGGAGATCTGATCGCCCGGGTGGTTTCTAGAAAGCAGCAAAACGGTAAACACATCTTGGTTCTAGATGCAGGCATGAATGATCTTCTGAGGCCAGCCCTTTATGGGGCTTATCACGAGGTAAGCCTCATCAGAAAACAAGAGAACCCAAAGATTCCAGGCCCAACGAAGTTAATAAACTTCAAAGTGGTGGGCCCTGTCTGTGAAAGCACTGACGTATTTCACGAGAATATCAGCCTGCCAGAAGAAATTGGGGCAGGAGATCTGGTGCGAATTCGAAACGTAGGAGCGTATGGATTCTCCATGGCTAGCACCTATAACGTAAGACCTCTGCCCGGTGAATACTTGTATTTACAAAACAAACTGCACCGACTTCGTAAGCCGCGCCCCATATCAGATCTCTGGCGCGACGAAATCAGTTTGTAAAACCTCGTCACCTTGTTCTAACGTAGGTAACGAGCCATACCTAAGAAAGGGCCATTCGAAATATGAATATTTTTGTAAGCATAAAGCAGGTTCCAGACACGGAAACGAAAATCAAGTTAAACGCAGATCAATCCGGCGTTGATACTACAGGCGTAAAATGGATTATTTCTCCCTACGATGAGTTTGCAATTGAAGAGGCGCTTAGGGTGAAAGAAAAAAACGCAGGCTCAGTCGTCACCGTTTTTTCAGCGGGACCTGCGCGCGTGGTTGATGCGCTTAGGTACGCGCTTGCGATGGGAGCGGATAACGCGGTTCACGTGGATGCTCCTGAATCGGCAGATGGTTTTTTTGTCGGAAAGCTTCTTGCGGCTGCGATGCAGAAAGAAGGAAAACCAGACCTTGTATTTGCGGGCAAAGAAGCAATTGATGACGGCGCTTCGATGACTGCACAAATTCTCTCTGAAGCACTTGGTATCCCGTGCGTCATGGTTGTGAACCAGATTACCTATGAAACAGGCAAGGTCGTGTGTAAACGCGAGGTCGAAGGAGGCGCAAGTGAAGTGCTAGAGGTTCCGATGCCACTGATCATAGGTGCGCATAAAGGACTGAACGAGCCAAGGTACGCAGCACTCCCAAACATCATGAAGGCTAAGAAGAAAGAAGTAAAAGCGTATAAGCCTGCGGATCTTGGTGTGGATACTTCAGCGCAGAAAACAAAGCTAAAAAACTTTCAGCTCCCGCCCCCTAAACAAGCGGGCAAAAAACTAAGCGGTGAAGTGGCTGACCAAGTAAAAGAACTCGCAAAACTCTTACGTGAAGAAGCAAAGGTAATCTAATTTTATGGCAACTGTACTTGTCGTTGGTGAACACAGAGATGGTAAACTTAAAAAAAGCGCTTTTGAGATCGTAGGTAAGCTTTCAAGCTTGGGTCATGAAGTGCATGTGGCGCTACTTGGAGAAAGTGTAAGCGGTTTTGCAGCGGAATTTGGGCCCTTGGGCGCTACGAAAGTTCATACGCTTGAGGCACCAGAATTTAAGTACTATACCGCAGAGGCTTATACGAAGGCTCTAGTTGAGCTTGTGAATAAATTGAAACCGACAGCAGTGTTTGGCTCACACACGCCCACGGGTAGAGATTTTCTGCCACGCTTAGCCTACCGCCTAGATGCAGGGTACGCAGCAGATATCATTTCGCTTGAGTTTGAAGGCGGAAAGTTCAAGGCAAAAAGACCCATGTACGCTGGCAAAGCGCTTGCCGAAGTAGAGTTCTTAGGTAATGGCATTCAGGTCATGTCGGTTAGACCAAATGCGCTTGGAGCTACGAAGGGCGATGCATCAAAGCAAGCAGCGGTAGAGAAGCAGTCTGCCAACCTAGGTGCGCTTGCAACGAAAGTAAAAGAAGTAGTCGTAGGGCAGTCTGCAAGACCAGATGTTACAGAAGCTTCGGTGGTGGTCAGTGGTGGAAGATCGCTAAAGAACGCAGAAAATTTTAAAATCCTAGAAGAACTAGCAGACACTCTGGGTGCTGCGGTTGGAGCTTCTAGAGCCGCAGTAGATGCGGGCTACAGACCTCACCGCGATCAGGTAGGCCAAACTGGAAAGGTCGTTTCTCCTTCGCTTTATATTGCGTGCGGGATCAGTGGAGCGATTCAGCATATGGCTGGAATGAGAACCTCAAAAGTAATCGTAGCGATCAACACCGATCCAGAGGCGCCCATTTTTCAGGTGGCAGATTACGGGATCGTGGCCGATTTGTTTCAAGTGGTTCCACTTTTGAAAGAAGAGTTTAAGAAACTTAAAGAATCTTAAACTGAGCTCAAGCTGTTTCAGTCTAGTTGGTAGTCAACCTTCGGGAGAGAGTTAAAATGGGTTTTCAATCCGTATTGTTTGTTTTAGTGGCGGGACTAGCGTTTGGCTATTCTGGCTACAAGTTTAGTATTCTTGTTAAACTCATGAAGGCTCATCAGGGGAAAGGTCCTAAGATCGACCGAATCCGAGAGCGATTGATGACTACCTTAGTAAATGTACTTGGGCAGAAGGCGGTGCTGGCTAATCGTTATATAGGAATCCTACATACGATTATTTTCTGGGGATTTATTATCATCACCACAGGAACGATCGAACAGTTTCTTACAACGTTGAATCCAAATTTGAGTCTAGAATTTATCGGGCACGGACCGTATCGATTTCTACTTTTTATTCAGGAACTATTTACGGTCTTGATTTTCTTCGCGGTCTTAGGCGCTGGCTATCGCAGATGGGTAGTCAAACCACAGGCGCTAGGACAGTCTAGGGATGCTAATTTTGTTTTGGCGTTTACGGGCGCACTTATGGTTTCGATTTTACTCATGAATGCCTTTCATATTTTAGGAAGTCATCCTTGGTATAGTGATTCTCTTTTTGCGTCAGAGATCGTGTCGAGAGTATTTGCGGGCGTCAGTCCCGAGGTCGCAAATTTAGGGGCTTTAGGGTTTAAGTGGTTACACATGCTGCTTGTGATGGGTTTTGCTATGTATATTCCAAACTCAAAGCATCTTCACATTGTAGCAGCAGGCCCGAATACGTTTTTAAAAACCTTAGACCGAGAAAAAGGCATGACTCCCATTGATTTTACCAATGAGGCTGTCACTCAGTACGGGGTCGCAAAAGTGTCTGACCTTTCTTGGAAAGACGCTGCCGATTATTATTCATGTACAGAATGCGGTAGGTGTCAGGATGTTTGTCCTGCCCACAACACTGGCAAACCACTTAGCCCTAAGAAGTTAATTTTGGATTTAAAATACAACCTTTACGCGAACAAAGAAGCGATGCTCGCAAAAGACTACGAGAAAGTAACGCCCGCTGTTTCAGGTGGAATCACAGAAGATGTGCTCTGGGCTTGTACGAGTTGCAGGGCTTGTGAGATTGCGTGTCCTGTTTTTATTAATCACACCGATAAAATCTACGACATGCGTAGAAACCTAGTAATGATGGAAAGTAAATTTCCGACCGAGGTTCAAGCTGTGTTTAAGAACCTTGAGACAAACGCTTCTCCTTGGGCATTTTCTTCAAGCGACCGAGCGAACTGGGCTCAGGGTCTTTCTGTGAAGACGATGACAGAACAACCTGACCCAGATGTGCTCTTGTGGGTGGGATGTGCGGGTAGTTTTGATGACCGAAATAAAAAAGTCCTACGGTCGTTTGTGTCGCTATTAAACAAAGCCGGTATAAAATTTTCCATCTTAGGTACAGAAGAGCAGTGCACCGGAGATGCGGCTAGACGGATTGGGAATGAGTATCTTTTTCAAACGCTTGCGACCGCTAACATTGAAACCTTAAATCGCCACAAGGTGAAGAAAATCGTCACCGCCTGCCCGCACTGTTTTAATACCATTAAGAACGAATACAAGGATTTTGGCGGACACTATGAGGTTGTGCACCACTCACAGTACTTAGCGAGCCTCATTAAATCAGGTAAGTTGAAAAACACGGGCGAAGGAAACACTCGTGTGGCAGCACAGAAAATCACCTTTCATGATTCCTGCTATATGGGAAGGTGGAACGGCGAGTACGAAGCCCCAAGAAACGTACTTTCCTCTCTTCAGGGCGTAGAGCTTGTAGAAATGAAGGCTAGCCACGATAAATCCATGTGCTGTGGTGCGGGTGGCGGTCGTATGTGGATGGAAGAAACCCTGGGTAAGCGTATCAACATTACCCGCACCGAGCAAGCGATGGACACAGGAGCGGGCGTGATTGCATCTAGCTGCCCGTTTTGCATGACCATGCTTTCTGATGGTGTGAAGTCAAAAGAATCCCAAGAATCTGTTAAAGTCTTAGATATTGCAGAGGTTCTTGACGCAGGTCTCAGCTAAAGAGAACCGCGGGATGGCGGAGGCCCTCCCTATGACCTTTGACCCGTGTTGCTAGTAGTGCTCTTAGGAGGCAAAAAGTCCTTGTGCGCTGAAATGAAGCGTTTAACCGCGGTATTGACGAGTTCACTTACCGTGTGAGGAGTGTACTCAGACATAGCGGATAGTTTCTCTATCACTGTTTTTTCAATCTGAACTTCGAGTTTTCCGACCTCTTTTTCGATCTTGTACATGGATTTCATAGTGTCTCCTCTCGTATCAAAACAACCCCCGTCCAGCAAACCCGAAATAGGCATATAATTCAGGTTGTACGAGCACCCCTCTCTTACTAGTGTGATCAGGGAGAGTGAATCATTTATGAGGTTAATAAGGGTGAGTAAAATCAATAAGGCTTTTCAGGTATTCGGACTAGTGATGTTGTCTTTGGTATCTCTAACTGGACAAGTTTCTGCCATAGGAGACCCCCCTTGGACGGCTGAAAAGTGTGCTAGCGAACTAAAACAAAGCCTTGATTTTGTAACGAAGGAACGCGAGCGACAGCTTACTGCTACCCCTCCTTTTTTAAACGATAAAAATAAAGAAGCGATACGTAAAGCCGTTACTTTAGCGGCCACTGCCGCAACCGCGAAAGGGGTTAACGGCAGGGATCTTTTAGAAATAGTGAAGAGAAAGAAAATAGCGGAAGCTCGTAAAGCGCTACTTTCCGCTGAAAGGGATCTTGAAAAAGCATCTATAAAAAGTAAGTTTGTAGAGTTCTTAAAGACACCACTCCCTGAGAAACTAGCTGCTTCGAAAAAGGCTCCGTCGCCCACTAAGATCCTAGAGCTCTTCCGTGAAAAAACCGAAGCGGGAAAAAGTTTTAAAACACTAGGGTTTGTCAATGACGCTGAGTTTGTTAAAGAGCTGAAGGGGATCGCAGCATTAAACCCAAATGACACAAATGGTTTCCTAAAAGCAACGTCCGGGATGAGCGATTTGACAAAAAAAGCACAACTAGCCCGAGATTCGCTAAAAAAGGTTGTCATTGGCACAAGGAGTCGTGCGGCGCTTAGCGCATTATTCGCAGTTGGTACAGGATATGCTGCTTATCAGCTCATTATGGGAGGAGGACAAACCGATGCACCACCTACGTTAACGAAAGATATCGTAAGTAGACAGCAATCAGAACACGCTAAAATTCAGCAGTGTGGGGCTGTAACCTTAGCCTTTAACTTGAGTAGAGGAGATAAAGGCGCAATAATCGACGCAATCTTAGCAGCAAATAGATCAGAATCAATGACGCCTCTACCTGACTTCACCGCTTATAATGAAGACACATATATGCAAGAATTCGATAAATATCTTACTAAGGACACCGTCGTAAGAGAGCTCTGTCTGGTTAAACAATATCAAACAAACAGATTCACGACTCTCATTCGTGAAGCAATTACTGAGGAAGTAGAGTACGAAAAAGCTTTGAATGAGTCGCTTGCCTCTATGAGTTCTAAGGATGCAGTAAAAGTTCGAAAAGAAGTTGAGGCATTAATCGCTAGCTCTAAAAAACCTACAGGCACACCTCCAAATGAAAAGAAAAAGCCCGCTGGACCTGGTGGACTTAAATCTTAGCTAGATACGGCCTCTCTTTAGAGCCTTGATAATCTCATCAATAGTAGAAGGGATCTCTTCTAAGTGGGTAATGGAGAATAACTCTCCATTACCCTTTTTTGCGAGATCTGCACACAGCGAACTCCCAGCCCGCTCTTTCCCGACCCTGATCACATCGAGGTGTGAGAACCGCATACCTAAGTAAGCGGGGTCTTTTCCCGCAGTATATTTTCCATCTGTGAGCAGTACACACGAGGGTGGTCTCTTGCACTCTGAAGCCAAGGAAACAGCTGAGAGAAGCCCTTTTTCTAGGTTAGTATATCCCTCTGCTTTAACATCAAGGAACCGAGAGAGAAGTTCGACGGCAGAAATTTTCTCATTAGGCCGCTTTAGGACCTGCGCTTCGTGTTCAAAGCACACCACCCCTAACTCTTCGTCCTGAAACTGGAGCATGACTATCGCAAGCGCTAAAGCTTCAAAAGCTAACTTCTCTCCTGTCATCGATAGGCTCGTATCCATGGTGAGAATCAGTGAGAGCGGTTTTTTTAAAGTTCCTTGATAGATAAACTCCCCATCTGAGAGTGCAGGATTTTCTTCCAGAGTTTCTTCATAATCTACCTCGGAGTTAATCACCCTCGGATGAGATAGGTCTTCACTTCGGATAAAGCTGCGTTTCTCTGGAAGGGTGTTTCGACCCATGAGGGCTTTTGCTCGCTCTAGGATCGCCTCTAATGAAATCGCTCTGACGTGGTCCCTAAGTGTAGAGTTCCGTTTTGCGAAATCTGTTTTTTTAAACTCATGATACCTTGTAGCAACATCCCACCCACTTAACGGATGCTCGCCCTCCACAAGTAGCGGCTTAATCTGGTTTAAAACAGAATCTGATTCGGGACTAGAGAGCTGAATAAAAGGATCTGGCTCTAGCTTAAGCCCGTTTTTAGAGGAGGTTAGATTTTTTTTTTAGCAGGTTCGCTTAGATCAGGAGCTTCATCTTTGATCGCTTTCTCGCAAAGTTCCTCTAAGATAGCTTTCCACGAGCTTTGATCAAGCGCCTCTCTTGTGATTTCCACGCGGTGAGGCACGGTGATCGTCGCTGCTTGCAAGAAGGCATCTTTAAAAAGCGCTCCACTTTCTACCAGCGCAGCCGTCACCTCACACAGTGCTTGTGCGGTACGAATCGAAGCGCCTCTTTTAAACGCGGTATCTTGCCTCGTGAGTCTTACGAAATGAACCGCCGCACGAGCGATTTTTTTTAAACTCTGAGACGAATCAAACGCGCGTTCTGCTGATTCCAGTACTATCGCTAGTTCCTCGCTCATACCTGGATAATCCATCAGAATTCTTTCGCAGCGATCGATCAAGGCTTCACTTAAGTGCGAAGTCGCAACAAACTCTTTTGGGTTCTGAGTAGCGATCAGAACAAACCCGCTTTTCGCCTTCACCGTGCCGTAGCGTGGCACTAGAATTTGGCGCTCATCTAACGCTGGCAGTAGTACGTTCTGCAAAGACTCAGAGAGACGATTGAGTTCGTTAAGAAACAAAATAGCGCCATTCTCCATCGCCTCTAACAGAGGCCCTTTGATAAACTCTTCTTTTTTGTAACCGTGCTTTAACACTAACGACGGATCAAACGTACCAACGAGCTTCTGCTCCGTCATTCGACTATCCCCGTCCACTCGAATCATCTCGCGATTAAGCTTCTGTGCGGAGTAACTTGCCAGATGGGTCTTTCCTACCCCAACAGGCCCCTCGATCAAGACGTGACGACCTAAGCTCAGGCACGTTTCTAGGGCGGTTAGCTCGTTCTCTCTACCGATAAGATTGATAGGGCCAGCATTCATGAGGTGGGATTCTTTCTTTTTACTTGGACTAAATCTGGAGCCGGTTGTTCGCTTAAATTGATGACCCCAGATTCATCTGATTTATCTGACTTATCTGACTTATCTTGGGACTGTTTTGCAGAGTCCTTCGCTGGTCCATCGCCGCGTCTCCTCAGAAACTCATCCACGATATAGGAAGCCACATCAGAGGGCTTAGTTCCTACACCAAACCCCGCATCAAAACCGCACTCAAGCGCTAGTGGATGCGTAACGCGCGGTCCGCCCGCTACAAAAATAAATCGATCTTTAAGACCCAATTTCTCTGCGCGATAAAGCAGATCTTTTAAATCTTTCAGATGAATATTATGTTGTGTCACTACTTTAGAAACCAAAATAGCGTCTGCGTTTTCTTTCACGGCAAGATTGAGGAGATCTTCATTTAAAACTTGAGCACCCAAATTTCTAGCATCCAACCACTGGTAGCGCTCTAATCCATAATCGCCTGCAAAGCCCTTCATATTCATGATCGCATCGATCCCGACCGTATGAGCGTCGTAACCCGTACAAGCCCCTAGCACGATAAGCTTTCTTCCGATCTTAGTCTTAATGATCTCATCTACTTCGTCTCTGCTTTTTTTCTCGCTATCTACCTTCACCACCGAGATTGCTGTAAAATCAAGCGTCGTGGTGACGTTTGCGTAGACCACGAAAAACGAAAAACCGTTTGCAGCCTTTTCCATGGTCGCAACTTTTATCTGATCTAGACCTAGTTTCTCTACAATCTTTACCGCTGCTTCTCTCGCCTCAAGGCTAGGTTCCACTGGCAGTGTAAAAGACAACTGGATCGTACCGTCATCCATGATATCGCCGTAGGGTTTCAGTTTCTTAGGATCCGAGCGCTTTGGCCCTACATTTACAGATTTCATAGAAGTTCAAAGAAAGGGTTGTAGTAGTTTTGTGCCCGACTAAATACGCCAGCATACCCTTTTCCACCTTTCTCAGTTCGACTGACTTCTGCGAACACGCGATTTTCTATTCCTTTAAATAGTCCTTGGGCTTCGATGTTCTGAAGTAGTTGTAACGTATCTAGAAGTACTTTCTTGGCCCAACTGTTTATGATCCCGTCAGGCTTATACTCAAATTCACTGTGAAGATCTTTGGCCCCGTTAAAAATATACTGAGCGTTTTTGATGGCGACATAGCGGTCTTGAAGAAGGGGTGTGTGCATCGCCTCGGTCATCATGCCTAGAAGCTGGATGGTTTGCTGAGTTGTTACCCCTACGAAATTAAACATCGCGTCCATCAGGTGGGAATAAAACACATCTCCACTTTTATGTCTGGTGGGCGGCATGAATTTTATCGGAGAGTTTGGAAAAATATCGCGTGTCATTTGGGCCCGGGCTAACTCGAGCAGAAAAACATTCGGAGTCGTTGGATCCATTTCCTGCGCGTGTCCAAGACCAAGCTGATCTTCGGTCATTTTGGCGTTTAGCGCAAAGCGCTCATTAATAAACTGAGACGCTAGAACTTGGTGACCGTTTTCCACAGCATCAGAGGTCGTAAGGTAGTTATCTTCTCCCGTGTGAATGACCATTTTGGAGCGAGCGAGAATACGTCTAGAAAAATGCTGGTCAATAAGCGTGCGCTTAATATTGATGTCTCTAAACAAGATGCCGTACATGGCATCATTGAGTAGAAAATCTAAGCGCTCTAGAGAACCAAGTGCTGCGATTTCAGCCATACATAGGCCCGAGCAGTAGTTGGTAAGTCTAATATAGCGACCAAGGAGTCTAGACTCCTCGTCCAGAGCTTCGCGCATGATTCTAAAATTTTCCTGCGTCGCATAGGTCCCGCCGAAGCCTTCGGTCGTTGCCCCGTGGGGCACATAATCTAAGAGCGACTGAGCGGTAGAGCGAATGACTGCGATTGCATCTGCTCCAGCTTGCGCGGCTGCTTTAGCTTGAATGACGTCGTCATAAATATTACCGGTAGCGACAATCACATAAAGTAATGGCCCCCCCTTTCCAGTTGCATCAAATCGATCTGAGACCTCTTTTCTTAGATCATCTCGCTTATTTCTTGCGCGATCTAACTCTTGTACGGCTGTTTTAAACAACTTCTCGCCTACGCTCTGGATCTCTGAAACATCAATTTCTTCGGTCGGAAGCTTAAGCTCCCCGTTTGCAACTCCAAGCGACACTGTCGCTAGGTCTTTGTTTTCAACCAACATGAGTTTTATGAGCGGAGCGACAACTCCTTGAGCAAGGTTCTGAGATTTTAACCATACATCAGTCACAGCGTTAGCAACTGGATACCACTGATCTTCAGAGCGGCGAACGGCACTGTTCAAGCCTAAGAGCCTTAAGGTGGCGCGTTCGATCCCTACGGTGGAGTGCGCGTCGATCACCGCAGTTATCGGCCTAGTGATTCTTTCAGCGAGTTCTCTGCAGAGGGAAATAGTTTTTTTGTCTAGAATTAACTGCGCCATGGTTTAAATCTACACTCCCGAATGAGCGGCAAAATAATCATACAACTCCTTAGAGTCCCGTAAAGACTGCAAGGTCAACTCACTATGACCGGGTACAAATCCATTACCCATGATCAGTGTGACATCTGCGCCTAACCCTTCAGCCCCTAAGGCTGCGCGCGAAAATGAGGTCGCCATACTAAAAAAATAGGCCTGACCGCCTTCTTTAGTAGAAAGGATGGTGGCCATTTCGGTTTCAGAAACATTTGCACAATTAAAAACGAGATCTGCACCTTTTGGATAGACTGATTTTACTAAGTTAGAACAGGTCACGGCCTGAGTTGCATCTGCAACGATAACCTGATCAATAAACGAATAGGCTTTAAGCTTCTCCGCAGCGCGCGCTGAATACTCAACCGCAAGGGTGCGAGCACCTTTAAGTTTGGCCTGATAAAGAATGAGGACTCCAGATTTCCCTCCACCCCCAAGCACCGCGACGTCTTGATTCGGTTTCACCATGCGCGCTGCTTGTCCGGGAGCCCCGCAGACATCAAGCGCTGAGAGGACCATGCTCTCACTTAGGTCAGAGGGGATTTTAGCAAGCGGGGAACTTGCAAACAAAAACGCGCGCCCGCGCACTTTAAGCTGATGAGCGCTTAGGTTGAGCCCAAGCACCTGATCGAGTTCTAGTGGCGTTAAAGAGAGAGAAACTAATGAGGCTATTTTGTCGCCAGGCTTAAGATTTAAAACAGCATTCGGATACTTAGGTCCGATGCGGCCCACGCTTCCCAGCAACATTCCTCCAGAGCTTGTAACGGGGTTATGTTGTTTTCCTCTGGTTTTTATCGTCGTTTTTATCGTCTCTATTATTTTATCCGGGTTCTGATTGGCACTCTCTGCGATCTGAATAAAGCTCGCAGAATCAATATTTAAGCACTCTACCAGGATCTCTATTTCATCCTCTGCAAGCGGGAGAGAAGGGTCTAGCTGCCAGGCTTGTTGGGGCAGCACGCCTCGGGGCTCTATGGAGCGTGTAACACCGTAAGGATCGGTCGTGCGATAGGGATAGGACATATCGGGGGTACTCATCTCAGTTTTAGGGGGGGGCTTGCAAGTGTCTAAATCTATGACAGGTGTCAGGTCAAACGCATCGCTAGCCCTCTTCATAGGCCACTAGGACCACCGTTCCCTTGGTCTAATCCCATTAAAAAGGGTCTGAGATTCTGGCTCAGGTCTTGCTCTACCTAGTCTCAGATACTTTTATATTTTTTGAATGAGGATCATATTATGAACAAGCAGTACCCTAAATTCGTAGCTCAGAAGAGACGTAAACTCCTTCACTCCATTCAGGCCATTCTTATGACCACATCGCTTTCTCTAGGTGGTTCCTTAGCGGTAGGGTTTGCCGCTCTTCAAAGCGAGGACGCATCTGCTCAAAGTTTTAGTCGACAACAACCAAAACAAAAACCAAAACCAAAACGCAAGCCAGATGCAGACGCTGCTAAGAGATCAAAGAAACCCGCAAAAAAAGTAGCAGAAGAGCCCGCGACGGACGCGCCTGCCACAGAAGGCGTGCTAGCAGCTCAAGAGGGATATTTGAACAAGGAGCAGATGGCTACCTTTGGTCTCACAGTTGCGGTGGAGGGCACAGATCCGCAGAACCCGGTTATAAAACTTTTCGGAAATCTGCCTCATGCCTGTAAAGACGAAAATGGAAATCCGGTCGCTACCTTTCAATTAGACGAGGTGCCTCAGTCTACTGCAAGGGGACTTGGAAAGATTGTAGCTTTTTCTCCTACCGATTACTTCTATGCTGTAAAGTTCATCATCCCGGGTGGGCATACGAAAGCAGCTTTAGATAATTGTATGGCTGCGATAAAGAGCCCTGAGAGATGTGCTAAAGGATGTTCGCCTTTAAGTAGCGCTAACTCCGCCCTACTTCCAACGAACGAATATGGATTTGTGGCTTCAGGGAAAATTAAAATTCTCACTCTTAATAACTCGGGCGATGCTCCGCTAGCGAGTAAAGTATCCTACCATGAAGTTGAGGCGTACGAGTCTGCTTTCGAGGAAAGACTAAAGAGTCTTGTAGCAGAAACGAAGTCGTGTATTGAGACCGGGGACTATTCCTCTGCAAGACTTCCTCTTGCGCAGCTTTCCGCCTCTAACGTAGACACGACAGAGCTTTTAAATCAGATCAATGAAGGTGAGAAATTAGCTCAGCGTTCTAAGTTTGATCTTGTGATCGCCAGAATCGCAGCCGCAGGCGTGCTGGCTTCACCTCTAGATATTGCGGAAGCTAAAGAGCGCGCGCAGATCCTAGGCGGCCAGGAATTAGCTGAGCTAGGAAATCTCTTAATCACGATCAGCAAGTCTGTCATCGACTCTGGAGATGGCTCAAAGATCACGCAGGCAAGAAATCTTCTCGTTCAAGCTGCGTCCATCAACAGACAAGCGCAAGCTTTAGCACCTGTGCAGCTTAGGTCGGAGTTTGAGAGATCCCACGCCGACATTGCTGCTCTGGTTGCAAGAGCAAACGATATCGAACTTGATACGGCTACTGGACCCCGTGCCACACAGCTAGTGGCTGAGAGAATTGCACGCATCAAGGCAACGTACTTTACTCAGGGATGTGGCAACAACTTAGCACGCGCTAAATCTCAGGGCTGCGCTGAACTTGCAGAAAGAATCAATGCGCAAATCGCACAAGAAGAAAAAACCTTAGCGCTAACCCAAACTCTAGGCGCACGTCCTACGGAGTACCAACTCTCTCAGCCAGCTGCTAAGTACGCGTGTCTTGAGGTTCAAGACCAAGCGCTCTGCGCAAGAACGCTTGCTAACGGCGGTAAGTTCACCGCACAAGACCAAGCGCTTCTCTTAGCTCAGCAGCAGCAAGTAGCGATGCAAGTTAATCCGGGCATGATGAATGGCGGTAACAACGGCTGGAACATGAACGGTAACTTCAACGGCAACAACGGCTGGAACATGAATAACGGCTTTAACATGAACGGCAACTTCAACGGTAACAACGGCTGGAACATGAATAACGGCTTTAACACGAACGGCAACTTCAATGGTAACAATGGCTGGAACATGAATGGAAATTTCAACAATAACCTAGGATGGGGACAGTCTAACCCTGGAATGAACTGGAACATGAACGGCGGCAACAACTTCAGCGGTAACAACGGAATGGTCTGGCAGGTTCCTAGAGGATAGTAACAACCGCTATAAGCAAAGCCTCTCAATCATCAGTTCATAAAAATGAGTACTAAACTGCATCGCCTCGACAAGTTCGGGGCGATCTAGTTTTAAAGGCTTGTGTAAACTCCCAGGTCCGAAGCCCAGTGTTTTATAGTTAGCTTGTTTAAATAAAGAGGTTTCATTGGCGAGTGAAGCGTACTCCCATTTTGCGGAAAGCCCCGCTTCGCCTGCTAGCTCTTTTGCGATATCTGTAAACTCAGACTGAAGATATCCATACGCACCTAGACTTTGATCTCGTGCAAACTTAGCGTTAAGCCTTGGATACTTAAGTGTAATGTTTTTTAAGTCTTGCAGTAACGAGCGAATGACTTCCTCTGCGTTCTGATCAGGAAGGAGCCTAAGATCGAACCTAAGCCTAGCTTGCGAGCCTTTTGCAACAAGCTCCGTTAAGACAAGCGTGGGATGGGGGGGGTTAAATTGCTCGTCCTTTACTTTAGAAAGCAGAAGGCTAAAAGCTTGGAGTTTAAGCCTAATCTCTTCCGAGCAGTTTCTTAAATCCTCCTCCATAAACACATGGGGCGTACTTTGCGTGGGTTCAAGAGAAAGCAAAGCCCTGCCGTCTTGATCTGCCCTATTCTGCTCCTCGAAAGCTTTTCTATAATCTTCGAATTGATGCGGAGTCAGAAAAAATGTAGCTGAAGCTTGATCCGGCACTAAGCTATAGCGACCACCAGCCGCGATAGAATCTATTTTTAGCTCAAACCCATGTTCCGCGGAGTCCAAGAGATAGTCCATCAGCTCATGGATCGCGTTCACGCCTGACTTTGGAAAAGCGCTACTGACTTTTAAGCCTTTACAAGAAAGCTTAAGACCCCGAGAAAATCCCCTCGCATCTTTCTTCGTCGAGGCTTGATCTAACGTGAGTGTGATTCTATGTAAGCTTTTGTTGGCTACCTCAATCTTGTTGTCCGTCATCGCTCCTACGATGACGTGATTCGGAAAAAGCGATTTTGAAGACACCAGATACCGCGTGCCTAAATCATGAATCGCAGAGCCACAAGTGGTTGCGATATAGACGGGCTGTTTTAAAGGTTTCTCTCGAAAACTCTGGACGGCCTCAAGCGCGCACCAAAGCGCCAGACGCGCATAAACGGGCTCGCCCGCGGGTTCAAGAGAGTCAAACGGCGACACAAACAACAACCCCTTAGGAGTCGTACGGTCCACTAACTTATCCCCTAGAACTCCAATTACATTATACTGGCGCTTTGCTACATAGTCGTACGAATGAATGACGGGTTGTGCACTTGGCTGCAGCCCCATCGACTGAAACAGAGTGACTAAGTATTCTGATGCAGACTCAGTGCTTAACTCTGGATGAGCTGTAAATTTTAGAAAGCGTTCAAAAACATCTTTGTTCTCAGACAAGAGCATAGGTTTTAAAGTGGCGATTTCAGTTAGGCCTGTCTAGCAGTGTTTTATAAATGATTTCACACGCAAGATCGATTTCATGAGTCGTTAACACACCCATCGGCGGCAACATTCGAACGACGTAAGGCCCATGGCCGGCGCCGAGCGTGATGAGGCCATTTTTGAACAAGTCTAGCATCAGTTTTTGGGATTCCGTGCCGTCCCCATCTCGGTACTGAAACGCCACCATCCCGCCATTGGCGCGAATGGCTGCGATAGAGCCAGGAGGTAGTTTTTCGCTTACAGTTTTCAGGCCTTGGTAAAAATAATCACTAAGCCTAGCGATTCTACCCTCTTCGCCGTAGAAGTCTTGGGTTGTGAGAATCTCCAGAGTTTTACGTGCGATTCTGAAACTCGCAGTACTTCCCGTAAACGTCCCTGCGATTAAGCCCGGGCGGGGGTTAAATTCCTCGGTATAGAGAGTGGCGCACACCTGAAGTAGTTTTCCTACGGTGACCACGTCGACTAGGTCTCCCACTTCGAACTCTTCAAAACCAAACAACGACTTTAGTCGTCCGAACGTTTGAACCTCATCCACCCAGACCGCAAGAGACTTTGAGCGAGCGAAACTTAAGAGCGCACGAAAATACTCTTTTGGCGCCCACCTCACGCCGCCCTCGCCTTGGACGAGTTCCACCATGAGGGCCGCATATTCATTAGGAGCGACACGCATTTCTCGCTCGATGAAGTCGATCGCCTCTTTCAGAGACGCCTCGACTCCTAAGTCTTCGCGGTAAAATGGTATGTAACTAACAGCACCATACAGAGGAAGTCCGTCGCGGTAAGAGGGATTGTCTGTAATTTCGGCCATAGTGCTTGAGCGACCCGCAAAACAATCTTGAAACGCAAAAACACGCGTAGCTGGAAACTTCTTCTGTCTAATTATTTTGAGCGCGTTTTCATTAGCCATGGTGCCCGAGCAGAAAGTCCAGCCGTGCTTTAACTGTGACTCCCGCCCTGCAAGCTCGATGAGTCGGTGGAGTAAGAGCGTTGCATCTACACTTGGCTCAAGATTCCCCTGCATCGGCTCTAAACCCGCAGCCTCAAGACTTGCTTCGATAAAGGCCGGATAACCTCGGCCAAAAAAATATATCCCTATTCCAGAAATAAAATCTAACTTCACACTTCCATCTAGCAGTTCCACGAAGGCGCCGTTTCCACGACCTGTCCCTACGTAGGGATAAAACGGTGTCCTGCCCTTCATGGCCTGTAAACCAGCGAGCGCCTCTGACATTTGTACGCTCGTATGGGGGGAGTGCGGACCCTTGATGGCACGGATATCCTGTAAATCCGCCAAAATAGCATGAACAAGCGCGGCTTGTTTAAGCTTCAGAGAAGAATCTGAGGTCACGTGCGCTTCGTCCTTCACGTTTTTCATGACGTTTTGTTAACATCGAAAGCAAGTGACGTGTACAGAATTGGCAAAACAATCGCTAAGCATTTTAAAACAACCCTCGCTCGAGGCCGATTGCCTAGAGGGGTGGATCCACTTTGATAGGCTCCAATCCTGTGATTTTCCTGGGAGTTATTACGCTTTAAGTCAGCACCTTCAGGCTGAGTGTCCAAAGGTATTAGAGTCCCATGCGCTAGACTTTTTTATCGATCACCGAGCACTGACCGCATTAGGGACTACTCTGATTTGCTATGCATTAGGGTTATGTCTGATCAGAGTGTTGCGAAAATTAAGCTTAAAGGCCGTGTTTGGAAGGGTAGCCTTGGTGGGAGTTTTTGCACTGGCGTTTATTCTATGGGATCAAGTCATCTTTGCGACAGAAATCAGGGGTCGGGCTGTGAAAAGCGTAGCTCTAAGACTCGGAGCCCAGTTGAATTCGCCCGAACTTGCTAATCTTGAAAAAGGAGTGGGAGTGACACTTCTAAAACGGCAAAAAGATACCTCCGCAGTGCTTGTAGAGGTGCGAAAAGAAGGGACTTTTGGACTTTTCCAGCCCAGCACACGCGGATTTGTAAACAATGACGATGTGCTATGGTTTCGTGCCCCCTAGGTTTTCGATTGTGTAAACCCTGCCTAGCTGAGAGAAAGGCGAAACCTAAAGGTATGAGAAAAATAAAATGATCCCTATGACTCGTTTATTAAGACAAACCTCAGCTTCATTTTTTACAAGTTTAGTCTTATGTTTTTGCGTTAATTTTTACTCCGGTTGCAGTACGGACGAAACTGACGAATCGGATCCTACGGCATTACTAAAAGAAGCAGAGGAGAATATCGAAGGCAGTAGATTTCTGCTTGCGATCGATCAGTTAAAATCACTAAAAAACCAACATCCCTACTCTGATGAAGCGATCACCGCTTCTTTGCGTTTGGCAGACGTATACTTTCTTCAGGAAAATTTTCTGGAGGCATCGGCACAATATGAAGCCTTCAAAGATCTTCATCCAAAACACGCAAGCACAGAGTACGCGGTGTTTCGAACGGGACTTTCTAGATATAAAGATGCTCCGGAGAAGCTTCAGCGCGACTTAACTAGCCTTAGTAAAGCGGAGCAAGACTTTAAAGAATACTTAGAGCGTTATCCAACAGGGAGTTTTCGCGCAGATGCCGAGACCAACTACAAGGAAGCACGCGAGAAGCTGGCAAAAAAACAGATGATGATTGCAAGATGGTACCGCGGACAGAAAATGTATGAGGCCGCAAGGGGGCGCTATCAGAAAGTAGTGTCAGAGTACTCAGACACTGCCTCTCACGCTGCTGCAGAAAACGAGTTTAAGGCCATAGAAGGAAAGGTAGATCCATGATTAGCAGTCAAATGATTGAAGCGCATATTCACAAGCGGGAATTCAAAGACGCAGAATCCCTCATTCAAAGGTGGCTAAAGCAAGAACCTAAGAACAATGAGGCGCTCTACTTACAGGGCGTATCGGACTACCTTCAAGGAAAAGTGGGTCCAGCAATAGATGCATTAAAAAAAGTTTTAGCAGTGGACCCTAGGCATACAGATGCCGCTATTTGTCTATCAGTTCTGTTTAACGATCTCGGGAAATATGAAGAGGCAAAAAAAGTATTCGAACTTGCTAATCAGTCCGTTGCCCAGAAACGCGAAGGAGTGGCAAGCGCGGTCGATCAGAAGTTTGCTATTAAGCACTTAGAGTTGGCTGATCTGTACTTCCGGTATCGCAGGTACGATGAAGCGATCGACGAGTATACGAGAGCTATTGTGCTTGATCCTAGGAGTTATGAAGCACGCATTCGCAGAGCCAAAGCGCACGCAAGGCGTGGATTTGTTTCAAGGGCGCTTGGGGAGTTACAGAAGATAAAGTCGGAGGACCCTAACTATCTGCCAGCCCGTATTCAGTTGGGACTACTTTATTACAGTCAGAAGAATCTCGTAGATGCCGAATTAGAATGGGAAGAGGTCGTGAGTCTAGATCCCAATCATGGTGAAGCGACGGCTTATTTGGAAATGTGTCGCAAAGCAAGACTTCATCAGTATTAAAGGCAAGTTCAAGCCTAGTAGTTTGTAATAACGGTTGTATTATCCTCTGATATTTGAGTGACCGCTTGAATTTTTGATTTTATAACCGAACTCGTCCCGAGCACCATAAATACAAACTCCTCTGGCTTCACGAATTCCTGAATCGCTTTCTGGGAATCTTTGTATTTGATTGAGGCTAACTTGCTTACCATTTCTTTGTTGAATCCTAGCGGCAATTGTAGGGAAAGCTCTAGAATCGTATTTTCCATGCGCTTCAAAGCTGTGTTGAAGTTAAAGCCAGACTTCTGAACGAGGCTTGTTTTTACAAAATCAAACTCACTCTCGCTGACGCCTTCTTTTTTCAGACTTTGCGACATAGCGTCTAAAAGCTGCACGGCGGGCGCAGTGTCTGAAGTTTTAGGAAACACATACATGTGCCAAGTCCGTGGTTCCCGTCCGAAGGTAAAGGAACTATAAGCGCCGTAGCTCCATCCTCTTTTTTCTCTCACTTCTTGCATTAGGCGCGCGTTGAAAGATTTCCCTCCGAAGACATGATTTGCAACGGTCAGTGGAAGAAATCTTTCATCGTTCATCGAAATTCCAGGCTGTCCAATATAGATTTGTGTCTGGGTACGATCTTTTTTGTCGATGATAAATAGCCTTCGTTTACCTGAAAGTTTAAGAGGCGGCAGGCTGAGTGTGGGCTCGGTATCGGGTAGTTGCATGGCGACACCCTTATACCAAGAAGCTAGGAAGGTTTGATCAGAATCACCAGAACCTACTAAGGTTAGATTGCGGTGGGAGAGTAGAAGCTTTAAGTGCTTTTTCACATCGTCGAGCGTGACTTTTTCTACGCCCTCTATAGTTCCTAGCGCAGGGTTACCGTAGGGATGGTTGCCGTAGAACGCTCTAGGCCACCACATTTTTGCTAGAGCGGTATCGTTTCCTCGAATCTCTAAGATTTTCGAAATGGTTTCGGTTTTAAGTTTTTTAAAGTCACTCGCATTCAGTCTGGGTTCAGAAAGCATTTCCCCTAGAAGATTTAGGAATCCAGAAATTTTCTCTGATAAGAATACCGACCTAAGTATGGTGGTCTCGTTTCGAACTTCTGCCTCTAAGCGCGCTCCTAATGACTCTAGAGCATTTTCAAAGTCGAGCTTAGACTTGGACTTAGTTCCCCGCACGAGTAGTTCAGCCGCCAAACGCGTAAGTCCAAGGTGTTGGGCAGGGTCGTGTGCCGAACCCATCGGAAGTACCACGTTTAAATAAACAATCGGTAGTTTGTCATCTCGTTCAAAAATGACGTTTTCCTTTGCGTAGGGTGACCGTGAAACACCTAAACAGAATAAAGCGACGAGAAACCAAGGGTTTCCTTTTAATGTCATAGTCATTTAGAAACTCCTAAAATTGTAGTTCTAGATTTAGCACCAAAATATAATCTTGCCACGCGCTTCAGATCTGAGCTCGTCACTTCTTTGATTCTCTGGTAGAGATTCACGCCATTTTGAAAATGCGTGGTATTGGTTTCAAACTGTCCAAGAAAATTGGCTCGGTCGTTAGCTGAACTGAAAGACTGAAAAAGCTCTAAAAGAAGAAGATTTCTCGCCTTCGCGACCGCCTCTTCTGAAATTCCTCGCGACTGAAGCCTATCGATTTCGATTTGAATTTGGCTCTCAGCAGAGATAGCTTTTTTTCCTTTCTGCATTGTACCCATGAAAATCGCAAGACTAGGAAACGGAGCATTGCTAGAGTAGGTGATGATTGAACTCATTTGTCCGGTTCCCACGAGGGCATTGGATAAGAGCGAGCTTTTTCCTTCAGCAAGCAAGTTCTGAAGTAGTAAAACTGCGGGAGCATCTTCATGCATGAGGGGAGGAACTTTATAACCCATGAGAATAAGTTCAGTACTTAAGTTAAATCTAGCTGTTTGAATCTTTGGTGCGGTTTGAGTTTTTTCTGCGACATATACTGGATCGGCGCTGCCGTTTCTGGGAATTGCTCCGTACCTCTCTAGCACGAGGTTTAACACTTTCTCTTTTTTTACATCGCCTACAATTACCACAGTGGCTCGCTCGGGAGAGTAATAAGTGTTATAGAAATTTCGCGCATCTTGCGCCGACATACGCATGAGATCAGCCTCGTAGCCGATCACCGGCCAACGGTAAGAATGGTTTTGAAAAGCGACCTCATAAACCATTTGATACATCATACCCTTGGGGTCGTTTTCATTTCTAAATCGCCGTTCGTTTTGTACGACCTCACGCTCAGTGGCAAAAGCCGAATCATCCACGATGAGATTTCTCATCCGGTCGCTCTCGATGCGCGCTATTAACTCTAGCTGTGAGCTAGGTAATTCTTGAATGTAGGCGGTGTAGTCTTTACTGGTAAAAGCGTTAAACCCCTCGACGCCGGCTTTTTCTAGGAGCTTCTCCGACTCACCATCTCCAAAATTTTTCGTACGTTTAAACATCATGTGTTCAAACAAGTGCGCTAGTCCGGTGTAGTTAGGCACTTCATGCCTAGCTCCTACGCGGTACCACGTTTGATACGCAAAGGTGGGCGAAGAATCATCTTCAATTACGAGTAGCTTAAGCCCATTATCTAGAACATAACGGTGGACCGTGTTGCCAAAAAGAGTCCCTTGTGAATATTGAGATCTCGTTGATCTTGATAGACTGGAGCAGTTCATAAGAAAGCCAGACAAAAAACTGACTATGAACACAAGGGTTGCAAGAATGATCGTCTCGCGACCCAGTAACCGTTTTAAAAAAGCATCATTAGCATTCATACAAAAAAAGCTATCACGCACAACGCTCGACTACCAAGGGGGTAACTGTGTTAGCTTATATTAAGAGAGGACTCTTCACGGATGAGAAGTCGATACTGGATGACGACCGCGGCAAGCGTAGGAGCTATACTGGCCCTTGTTTCAGCCTTAATAGGAGTTTTAAAATCAGACCTTTTCGTCTTAAGAGTGGTAGAAATATCAGGTCTTCCATCCCCCTCACCAGTTTCGGCCGAGCGCATCTTAGAGCTATCTCAGATCAAGGTCGATGAATCGTCTTTATTTGAAGTAAACCTTGGAAATATTAGATCTCGAATCACTGAGGAGCCTTGGGTCGAGTCAGTACTATTAGAAAGAAAATTTCCACACACACTTTCTGTACAACTTCATCTCAGACGACCTATAGCTCTCGAGCAAAACGCCGCCGGTGCGCTAAGATACATGGATAGAACCGCAAATTCCTACGCGCCTTTTGAACCGGAAATGGGATATTTGCTTCCGGTATTGGTTGGAATTCCAGAGGACCGTCTAGCTCGGGCCATTACTTTTTTAAAAACATGGGAAGAACATAACGTTAGGCTGCAGGCCTCGATATCTCAGATGACATGGGACCGAGAGCGTGGTTTTAGAACCCTGATTCGAACCGGAGTAGTTGCGCGAATGCAGCGCTCATGGCTTGAGCTGGGTGATTTAATGCTAGAAAATGACACACGTGTTCTTTTAGATCGATTGATCAACGTTCTTAGTTATGTAGATCAACACCAATTCAAGATTCAGAATATTTTTGCAGATCTAGATAAAAAAATGGTTGTCAGGCTTGAGGACCATCCATAGCCTTATAGATAGGGCTAAGATTGCCCGCTGGTTTCTTGCCTACTGAAAAGCGGAAAGAATGCAGCATACCCAAGGGAGGGTTTAAGTATGTCCAAGAGGGACGTGATTGTTGGTCTCGACATCGGTACAACAAAAATCTGTTGTATTGTAGCAGAAGTATTAGAGCGGGGTCCGCACCCTGTCCTTGATATTATTGGCATTGGTACCGCTCCCTCCGTAGGGCTCCGAAAAGGAGTGGTCGTCAATATTGATTCCACAGTGGAAAGCATTACAAAAGCCGTTGAAGAAGCTGAGCTTATGGCTGGCGTCGAAATCACAAGCGTCTTCACAGGGATTGCTGGCGGTCACATTAAGTCCTTCAACTCCACAGGCATAGTTGCTGTAAAAGATCGTGAAATTACAGAAGCCGATGTACAGAGAGTTTTAGATGCAGCAAAAGCGGTCGCTATTCCGCTGGACCGCGAAGTGATTCATATCATGCCACAAGAATTTATTATTGATGGTCAAGACGGAATCCGTGAGCCGATAGGGATGATGGGTGTGCGGCTAGAGGGAAAAGTACACATAGTGACGGGAGCTGTTTCCTGCGCGCAGAACATTATAAAATGCGCAAACAGAGCGGGTCTAAACGTACAGGAAATTTGTTTAGAGCCTATCGCGTCCGCTGCAGCTGTTCTTACGGATGATGAAAAAGACTTGGGAGTTGTACTGGTAGATATCGGGGGCGGTACCAGCGACGTAGCAATATTTAGAAACGGCGCGATTGTCCACACGAGCGTTCTTGCGGTGGGTGGAAATCACATTACGAATGACATAGCGGTAGGACTTAGAACGCCCCAGGGAGAAGCAGAGAAACTAAAAATTGCACACGGTTGTGCAGTTTCCTCACTCGTAAGACCCGAAGAGACAATCGAGGTTCCAGGAGTGGGCGGTAGAAAGTCCAGACTCGTACCACGAAGACTACTCTCAGACATCATAGAGCCTCGAGTCGAAGAAATGTTTAGACTCATTCATCGTGACGTCATGCAAAGCGGCCAAGCAGATCTCCTATCAGCAGGAATAGTGCTTACAGGTGGATCCAGTTTACTAGAGGGACTACCCGAGGTTGCTGAAATGATATTCGAAGTTCCAGCAAAAAGAGGCCTGCCGTTAGAGGTTGGGGGTCTTAGAGATGTTGTTCAAAGCCCTAAATTTGCAACCGGAGTAGGCTTGGTTCGTTTCGGCGCAAGACATGGATCGCGCGCTAGATTTTCGATTCGCGAGAAAAATATCTACGATAAAGTACGTGGCTCGATGAAAACTTGGATGAAAGACATTTTTTAAAAACAACTAAAAGTCTCACACACAGAAAGGTAGCTAAATCACATGTTTGAAATAGATCAAGTCGCTAGTCACGGAGCAAAAATCAAAGTAATAGGCGTAGGTGGTAGTGGCTGCAATGCCGTAAACACCATGATAAAAATGGGACTACAAGGTGTAGAATTCATCACAGCCAACACGGACAGACAGGCACTCGACGCTTCGCTTGCTCCTACAAAAATAGCGATAGGACAAGAGATTACGCGCGGACTAGGGGCGGGAGCAAATCCAGATATAGGTAGAAAAGCTGCTCTTGAGGACTACGCTAAAATCGCAGAAGTCATTCAGGGAGCTGATATGGTTTTTATCACCGCTGGAATGGGAGGCGGAACCGGAACGGGGGCTGCTCCTATTGTTGCTAAAATCGCAAAAGAAGCTGGAGCGCTGACGGTGGGCGTGGTTACCAAACCATTTATTTTTGAAGGCAGAAAACGCATGAAACATGCGGCAGATGGGCTGCAAGCATTGAAAGAGAATGTTGACTCTCTCATTATGATTCCAAATCAACGGCTCCTTGCTATTTCGGGTGCTAAACTATCCATGATGGATGCTTTTAAGAAAGCAGATGAGGTTCTTTTAAATGCTGTTCAGGGTATTTCTGATCTCATCAACTGTACTGGTCATATTAACTGCGATTTTGCTGATGTAAGAACCATTATGAACAATCGTGGTATGGCGCTCATGGGTATTGGACTTGCGACGGGTGAGCACCGAGCGATAGAGGCAGCTACTAATGCTATCTCTTCTCCTCTTTTAGAGGACGTTTCTATTAATGGTGCGACTGGAATTATTATCAATATTACCGGCGGTTCGGATCTCAGTATTCACGAAGTGAACGAGGCCACGAGTTTAATTATGGAAGCGGCCCATCCGGATGCAGAAATCATTTTCGGTACTGTGATCGATGAGTCTCTAAAAGAAGGTGTAAAAATCACGGTCATTGCAACTGGCCTTCAGGGTCCAGCGCTAAGTCTTCAACCACCAGAACCCAATGCAGAAATGAAAACGCCTCGTACTCTTGAAACCTCAGAGGCACCAATTTCAATAGCCATGGCACCGCTACCTCAAACCATTGTTCAAATCTCTGGAAGAAGACCCGAAGATACTCGCGTCACCCCTACGGTCGAGGCAGTGAAGTTCGAGGCAGAGGAGGAAACTTTCTCGATGGATCTTGAGACTCCTAGGAAGCAGACTCCGGCCGAACTTGCAGGACTTTCTGGAAAAGGAGCTCGAGCCACAGAAAGCGGCGAGCTAGCACGAGCGCGTGCGATTGCGGAGCGTCTAGGAATTACGAATCTCACGGATGACGAATACGATGTTCCGACTTATATGCGCAGAACCTCGGCGTCGGAAAAAGAACTGTAGATTAGGGTTGAATCTAGGTTCTCCGTTTTCTGTGGGGTGTTAAAATCATTAAAATTAATGACTATGGTTCATTAATTAAACTAATGGCCATTTTGACGACCGAAAAAAACAGCCAATTTTCAGTAGCGCTCTCTGCGTTATAAACAAACAAAGTTTAAATATCCGGCGCATTGTGCTTTGCGTCTAGCGCGAAGCGTTCTGAAGCGTGGGACTTCGCGTTATTTGTAGCTTCTAGAATTCTCTCTAATCTCGCTTGAGTGCCCAAATGACTGGGTCGCATTGATCTCAACGAAGGGGGATTCATGAAGGAATCAAAAAAAAATAGAGCGATAGTTTTAGGAGTACTTGTAGCCACCCAGTCGATACTGGGCGTTGGTTTAGCAAACGCGGGTAGCTATGTGCCCAACGAAGTACTGGTGCGATACAAACCGGGTGCAGATAGAAGTCGTGCCCAGATGACAAACATCAGAACATTGTTGAGCATATCTAAAGTGCAACGTTACTCCGGAAGTTTCGGTTCATTTGAGAAGATTGTTCTTGCGAAGAACACGAATGTCGCAAATGCAGTTCGCACGCTGTCGCAGTTACCGGGCGTAGAGTACGCGCAACCAAACTACATCGTTCATACGATGAATGAGACGCAGCCTCGGATTAAAGCTAACAAGAATCTAGAAATGTTTTCTCCGCTTAACGCTCTATCGAGCGCAAGCTGGCCGATTGATCCTCCTAAAGCTAAAGACCCGGAACTAGCGCCAGCCCCAAGTGAAGGACCTTCTCTTGCAGACCCACTAGAAAAAGAGCTTTACGGCATGGCCCTTATCGGGGCGAAAGACGCTTGGAAATCAAATCAAGGTAGCCGTGATGTAACGGTGGCCGTAATTGATACGGGAATTGACTACAACCACGAAGACTTAGCGCTCAATTTATTTCGATCACAGGGCTCAGACGGACAAACAAACATCGGATATGACTTCGCAAATGGAGATGCTCTTCCTTTTGATGACGCTGGACACGGATCCCACACAGCAGGAACTGTGGGTGGCGTAGGTTTCAATGGCGTGGGTGTTGTGGGAGTTAGTCCAAAAGCAAAAATCATGGCATTGAAATTCCTAGCCGGTAACGGGTCTGGGTCTACCTCAGATGCGATATCTGCTATCGAATACAGTGTAAAAAATGGTGCTCGCATACTTAGCAATAGCTGGGGTATGGAAGGACCAGTTGTGAGTCGCGACGCTCTTTATGACGCTATCGCTGAAGCAGGAAAAAAAGACGTTCTATTTATTGCTGCCGCTGGAAACTCCAGTATCGATAACGACGGCGGTACACGCGGATACCCGGCTTCATATGAGTTAGCTAACATTATTTCTGTGGCCGCGACGGATTCGACGGACACTCTTGCGGAGTTCTCAAACTACGGAAAGAAGACGGTCCACTTAGCCGCACCGGGGGTGAAGATCTTAAGCACTATACCAGGCGGTGGATATAAAGCGTACTCTGGGACTTCAATGGCTACTCCGCACGTAGCAGGTGCCGCAGCTCTTTTACTGAGCGCAAACCCTAAGCTCACAGCCCTGCAGGTGAAGAAGATTCTGTTAGACTCCGCAGACAAGATCGAAGGACTAAAAGAAAAGACGATCACTGGCGGGCGGTTGAACGTGGCAAAAGCGATGCAACTTGCAAAAGTTAAGTTCTCTAGACGTTAAACTGAACTAAGTTCAAATCGAAACTTAAGGTGGCCTAGTGTGAACAACGCTAGGCCATTTTTCATTTTTTCCTTACTACCCAGCGCGCCTTGGGTGCCGGGCAAAACAGAATCCCCCTAGCGATGGTGTCAGTTCATCTGGTGCCACGGGGTCAGATTGACTCCAAAACTGGAGGCAAAGTAGACCATATTTTGGCTGTTTAACGGTGTTCTTGAATTAATTTCATGTGTTTCTCACTAAAACCTGCTGGCACACCTCTAGCATTAAGTGATGGCGGAGGTTGTGAGATGAACCAGCTTAACTTAGATAAGTTCAAAAAACACTTTGAGGCAGAATTAGTGAGATTGGAGATGCCTTTACAACAATGGACCCTGTTGTTTGGTATCAAGTCTGACGACCTCAAGGACGAGGGTGATCTCACAACTTCCGAAAACTCCAGACAGATCGACATGAGGTTGAAGTCCAGAGACGCACTATATCTCGAAAAAGTACGACAAAGTTTAAAGCGTATTTCAAATAAAACTTTTGGTGAATGTAAATGCTGCGGGGGCGAGGTTGGGTTGGCGCGACTCGAGGCACGGCCTACTAGTGAGCTGTGCCTCGAATGCAAAGAGGAAAGCGAGTTAGCAGAGAACCAACACGCTGACGGCAGGCGTTCGAAAAGTCTCGCGATGAGGTTAAGGTTTGCTCCTGCTTGATTCCCCTTTCATCAGGTAAAGAGCGATGTGCAAACAGATCAGGATGATCTGTGTCCTTGGTTGAGTGATGCGAAATTAAAGTGGCTCTGAATCTCTAGCAAGGACGCTAAGAGGTCAGAGCCACGATGCATTTTTAGAGCTGAGATAGTGTCGTCCCGGCACTTAAAGCAGTTTAAGATAATCTTCTAGACAATGTATGACCGACACTCTTGTGGGCCTTGCCATAAACGGAGAGACGTTCTCTACCCTCTTGATCTTCTTTGCATGAAACACACAGAGTCACGGTGGGTCTTGCTAACAGACGTTTCGTTTCAATCTCACAGCCGCAGCTCATGCACTCCCCAAAGGTGCCCTCGTCGACGCGCTTTAACGATTCGTCGATTTTACGGAGGTATAAGGTCTCTCGGTTGGTGAGACGCATCCGCATGCTCTGATCTGTATCTAATGAGGCTTGATCCGCTTCATCTAGCCTATCATCGCGGTTGATGTAAAAATCTTCTCGAATCACCTTTCCGCTGAACATTAAACTCGAGCGTTCTTTCTCGAGCAGTTTTTTAAACTTTCTTAGTTCTACTTTCGTCATCCTGATCCCCCTTTTAGTTCGCGTATGACTGTTTGGCTGATGCTAAGAAGCGTTTCCATCACGCCGACCCCCCGGTTGGCGATCGCTTCAAAGAAAGGTAAACCCATTGGGTTAAAAGTTTTTTCAAGCACATCAATTGGTGTCGCATCTTCTGAATCGCGCTTGTTGTACTGAAATACAGTAGGAATGCGAGCATAATCGTATCCCTGACGCTCAAGATTTCTTTTAATTATTTGCAGAGCCTCGACATTGGCTTCCATACGCTCTGGACGAGAGTCCACTACAAAAACAATTCCATCGACCCCTTTGAGCAAAAACTGCTGAGAGATCTCATAAAAAGTTTGGCCGGGAATAGAAAACAAGTGAAACCGCGTTTTGTAGCCGCGTACTTCGCCCACGGCTAGCGGTAGAAAATCGAAAAACAACGTGCGTTCATTCTCGGTGCTTAACGCTAGTAATTTTCCTTTGGACTGGCTCTGCGTATTCTCAAAAACGTACTGAATATTTGTTGTTTTTCCTGAAAGACCGGGACCAGCGTAAACAATCTTCAAGTTCACTTCTTTTTGAAGAGGGTTTACAAAACTCATGTTAGTTGAATCCGTTGTTGTAGGGCGCGGCCCAATGTTGCTCTATCTGCATATTCAATGTGTCCACCTAAAGGAAGTCCGTGTGCAAGCTGGGAGACTGTATAACCAAGCGGTTTTATCAGTCGAGAAAGATAATGAGCGGTTGCATCTCCTTCGACAGATGGATTCATCGCGAGAATGATTTCTAACTCTTGAGAGCCCTGTGATTGAAGCCTTGCGAGCAATTCTCTGATCTTGAGTTGATCGGGCCCCACTCCCTCTAGCGGGTTCAGCGCACCGTGTAGGACGTGATATTTTCCCTTAAAAGAGTGAGTCTGTTCTAACGAGAGCACATCCTGCGGACGCTCCACCACGCACAACATTTTCTGATCGCGCGTTACATCCGAGCAAACCTTACATACGGGGACCGTAGTGAAATCAAAACATTCTGCACATAAGGTAAGATCTTTTTTCGCTGTCGTAAGAGCGTCTGCTAGACTGGTAACAATGCTTTCTGGCTGTCTTAGAATATGATAGGCGAGCCTTGTTGCTGACTTATCTCCCACGCCGGGAAGTTTTTTTAATTCAAGTACGAGACGGGCAAAAGGATCCAAACTCACTTTGCCACGCTCTCTAACGAATCTTTCTGCCATTCGATAGGACTTAGTTTAGCTCCGAAAACTTTCTGAGCTTCTATGAGCACAGGATGACTGAGCGCTAATTCTTCCTGTGAGCGAATTCGCTTTTTTTCTGCCTCTTCCTTCACAAGCGCTGAGCTCTGCACGACTTCGCGTCTTAGAATCTCGGGTCGTTTGGCAAAACCCAAAAACTCGGAGGTGAAGTTATTTAAATATTCAGCTGACTGCTTTGAGTTAAGCTGACTGTGATAGAATTCATAGTCGGTGTCGGCAAAAGCAATGACCCATGCATTTTCTTTCACGACAGGCCATTGATCACAAGCTGCTTTATCTAGGAGTGAGGCCAGCATGGGTTTTCGTTTTCGCACGAACTCCACAAAATCTGCATAGCTGCCTCCCAGCTTGACCTCTGGGGAAGGGGGCTGCGCCATTATGATAGGAGATGGGCTTGCGGGTTCAGGCTTTTGGGAAGCAGTTGTATTCACCAACTCAATTTTTTTGAGTTCATAGCTACTTACAGGGACTGCTGTGTTAAGCGATTGAACGTCAGTGCCAATTTTTATAGCAAGCACGGCGAGTAAATGCCTGGGCTCAGAATATTTTGCAGTTTGTTCCTGCGTGAGAACAGCTGCTTGGAAATAGATCTCCAGACGATCGAGACTGGATTTTTTTGAAAGCTCAAGAATCGTTTGCCAATCCTTTTCTGATCGCTCGCGGGGTTTAGAAATTCCAGCAGCAGCAAGTGTGAGCTCGTAGAAGGTTTCAACAAGTCGTTTACTTAACAGTCTTAAGTCTAGTCCACCGTAGTAGAAATCATTCAGTCTTGTGATGCCAGAACTTATGTCGCCTTTCAGAAGGCAAGATACGTAGGCAAACACTTTCTCATCGTCAATGAGTCCTAACGAACTTTCGACGTCTGCTCGAGTAAAGCGCATGCCTCCAAAAGACACGGTTTGATCTAGTTGAGAGAGAGCATCTCTTAAACTACCATCTGAGTGCTTAGCGATAAGTTCGAGCGCACCGTCTTCTGGAGAAAACTCTTCTCTTTCTGAAATAAAGCGCAGTCGCTTTGCTATGTCGAGGTCACTCACTCGCTTTAGGTCTAGTTTCTGGCACCGAGACAGAATCGTGGGAAGAATTCTCTGAGGCTCCGTGGTTGCAAATAGAAATAGTACGTGCTCCGGGGGTTCTTCTAGTGTCTTTAAAATAGCGTTAAACGCTTGAGGCGTGAGCATGTGCACTTCATCGATAAGAAAAATTTTCTTAGAACCACTGGAAGGCAGAAACCGCGCATTCTCGCGAAGCTCTCTTATGGCATCAACTCCATTATTCGATGCGCCGTCTATTTCCAGCACATCAAGACTTTGCCCTTTTGCAATAGAAACACACTCGGAACATACTCCACAGCTTAAAACCCGACTTGACTCTAACGTCCGATTGGTGCAGCGGATGGCTTTAGAGAATATTCTTGCGAGCGATGTTTTTCCGATCCCACGTGTTCCTGTCAGCAGGTACGCATGATGCAAGCGGTCTTGAATAATTGACTGGGACAAAACTCGGACCACTTGATCCTGTCCTACGACATCATCAAACTGTTCTGGCCGCCACTTGCGTGCTAAGGGTAAATGGGGTGTTGAGTTCATATTCAAACGCGCTCGGACCATAAAGGGTTCGTTTTTTTGATTCAATTCTAATATGACATGGGTTCAAACTATTTTAAAAATGAACGACAACCCTAAGGTCTTATGGACACAAACATTTCACTCTAGTTCTTTCGTGCTTGCGAGCACTTGGAATCCTAGCACTGGAAAACTAAGTAGGCTAATGCCCGTGTTTGGCTCTGAGAGCCAGAAGACAGACGCTTCGTTGGAGATCAGTGAGCTAGATTGGGGACGCCTGCCTTACGGTGTAGCGAGTGTTATTCGAGAGCTTTACTATTTTTTTCAGATGCGCGGACCAATGCTTCCCTTTCCATGGGCGCTAGTAGAGGACGCGTTAATGACCCCGTTTCAAAAGCAAGTCTACGAAACGACGCTCAGTATCCCGTTCGGAGAAACACGTTCGTATGCTTGGATCGCAGAAAAAATAAAAAATCCGCGAGCGGTTCGTGCTGTAGGTCAAGCACTCAGGAAGAATCCATTCGCTATTTTGATTCCTTGCCACCGGGTTGTAACGTGTTCTGGTGCGCTTGGCGGGTACATGGGTGAGCGGAAGTTAGGTTCAAGTCCGCTGCAGTTTAAAGAGAGCTTACTAGCACTTGAGCGGGGATATATTAATCCGTCTCTAGGCAGTGTTTTTCAAAGCGTTACTGGGTTTTCTGTTTCAACTGGCGCCAACTCTTACCCTCTCTAGCTTTCGGGTTTAGTTGGAAATTTCTGACGGCTTGTTGATGGGCCTCATAGGTAGCAGTAAACTCGTGAGTCCCGTCGTTGTGCGAAACAAAATATAAAAAATCATGCTGTTCAGGATTCATAGCAGCCTCCAAAGCGTCCAATCCGGGGTTGCATATCGGAGTCTCTGGCAGCGCAGGCAGCGTGTAGGTATTCCAGGGATGAGGCGTGAGGATGTCTTTGCGCGTAAGGTTTCCCGAGAAATTAGGGAGCAAGCCATAGATGATTGTCGGGTCGCTTTGAAGACGCATCTTCTTTTTCAGACGGTTGTAGAAAACCCCAGCGATCCTAGCGCGCTCCTCGGGAGCCCCCGTTTCTTTTTCCACAAGTGAGGCCAAAGTTAAAAGTTCGTAAGGCTCTAGGTGCGAGTGGTTAGACCCCTTGAGGGCCTCCCATTTTTTTGCAAAAACACGCGTCATCACTCGTATGAGCTGAGTGGAGGCGATATTTCTTGGAATAGAATAGGTGTCTGGAAACAAAAACCCCTCCAAGCTCACTTTAGCTGGTATGGGAAGGGCAAGCCGTGTCGCAAACTGGAGGTTCTCGGAGTCCGCAAGAAACGTCGAGTATGCTCGAAAGCCTTGCCGTCTCAGTTCGGAAGCGATGTCAAAACGATTAAACCCCTCAGGCAAAGTGAATAAAATGTCTCTGGTGGCTCCTTTGCAAAGGAGTTCAAACAAGGCCTCAAAACTGATTCTACCCCTTGTCTCATATTCCCCGGCCTTAAAAAGATGCGCTTTTCTACTGAGCCTTGCGAAAAAAGCGAATAAAACCTCTGAATCTACTACATCTACACGCTTAAGAGTTTGACCGATCGTTGCTAGACTATCTCCTTTTTTTATCTCAAAACGCTTTAGAGAGTCCGAACCCATGGGGGACTTATACGCCACAATAAGCGCTAATATCAGGAGGGCTGCAAGGGTTGTGAGTTTTGTGTACACAGTAGCCAATATAACGACTTTAAGGCTCTTGTTCCAAGAGAAACCTTGACAATAGGAAGCAGAATAGGGGAAAGGTAGCCCATTCGCTAAAGTTGTTTCTGGGTCACGCTTCTTAGGCACGGAGCATAGGACCCTATCTCATCCATCTCCAGAAAGTAGATACCGCGAAACAACTGATAGGATTGTCACATACGCATAGTCTCTAAAAGGAGCTTGTTAATCATATGCATCTCAAAGAACTCAAAGAAAAAAAAATCGCTGATCTAGTCGAGCTGGCACGAGAGGTTGGAATTGATAATCCAGCAGGCCTTCGTAAACAGGATCTGATTTTTAATATTCTTCAGAAAAAAGCAGAAAAAGACGAACATATTTACGCAGATGGTGTTTTAGAGTGCCTTCCTGATGGGTTTGGATTTCTGCGCGCACCCGATTATAACTATCTACCCGGCCCCGATGACGTTTACGTCTCTCCTTCACAGATTAGACGCTTTGGACTACGCACAGGCGATACCATTAGCGGGTCCGTAAGGGCCCCTAAAGACGGAGAGAGATACTTCGCTCTCTTGAAGGTTGAGCAAGTTAATTTTCAAGCTCCAGAGATTAATGCGGAGAAAGTATTGTTTGATAATCTGACTCCTCTTTATCCGTCAGAAAGAATCAATCTCGAATATCAACCCAAAGTTTTTTCAACACGCATCATTGATATGCTTGTTCCTCTAGGCAAAGGTCAGCGATGTTTAATTGTGGCACCACCTAGGGCCGGTAAAACCGTGATTCTCCAGGATTTAGCAAACGCCATTACAACCAATCACCCAGAGATTAAGCTTATCGTTCTACTCATCGACGAAAGACCAGAAGAGGTCACGGATATGCAACGATCTGTCAAGGGCGAGGTGGTGTCTTCAACGTTCGACGAACAGGCCTCCAGACACGTCCAAGTAGCTGAAATGGTTATAGAGAAAGCAAAGCGCCTTGTAGAGAATAAGTACGATGTAGTTATTCTTCTCGATTCTATTACGAGGTTAGCTCGTGCGTATAACTCAGTTGTGCCGCCGTCTGGAAAAATTCTCTCCGGTGGTGTGGACTCCAACGCGCTTCATAAGCCGAAGAGATTTTTTGGTGCTGCAAGAAATGTCGAAGAGGGAGGATCGCTCACTATTATAGCAACCGCTCTGATTGATACAGGCTCTAGGATGGACGAAGTGATCTTTGAGGAATTCAAAGGTACGGGTAATTCCGAAATTCACTTGGATCGCAAACTCATGGAAAAACGTGTGTTTCCGTGTCTTGATATCAATAAATCCGCAACGCGTAAGGAAGAGTTGCTGCTCAACAAAGATGTCTTAAATAGGCTTTGGATTTTAAGAAAAGTACTGCACCCGATGAACACGTTAGATGCGATGGAGTTCTTGCTAGATAAAGTACAGAACACCAAGACGAACGAAGAATTTATTAAATCCATGAGCGGTTAAGTGGAGCACTATGTTTGATAAACTAGAGGCTGTGGTGGCCCAGTTTAAAGAACTGGAGCATCGCTTATCCGATCCCGCGTTAGGTACGCAGCCCGATAAATTCAGAAAACTCTCTCAAGAGCATTCCGCTTTGCAGGAAGTAGTTACGGCCTATCAGAGTTATAAGTCGATCAAAGAGGATCTCGCTGCGAGCAAAGAAATGCTTTCTGATAGTGATCCCGAGATGGCCAGTTTTGCTAAGTTAGAAGTAAGAAGACTCGAAGAAGAGCTGCCTCAATTAGAGCGCTCACTTCAAGTACTTCTACTGCCTAAGGACCCTAGGGATCACAAAAACATTTTGCTAGAAATAAGAGCGGGCGCAGGCGGTGATGAAGCGTCGTTGTTCTGCGGCGAACTTTTTCGCATGTATCAACGATTTTGCGAGCGGCAGCCAGGATGGCGATTTGAGATCATGTCTGGATCTAGTTCAGGAGCTGGGGGCATGAAAGAAGTTATCGCCTCTGTTTCAGGCGGTGGTGTGTTTAGTAGATTAAAATATGAAGGTGGCGTCCACCGAGTGCAGCGAGTTCCTGCTACTGAAGCACAAGGTAGAGTGCACACTTCAACCGTCACAGTTGCAGTGCTCCCAGAAGCAGAAGAAGTAGATATCAAAATAGATCCTAGTGATTTACGCATCGATGTCTTCCGGTCCGGCGGCGCTGGTGGCCAGGGAGTTAATACCACTGACTCCGCTGTCAGAATCACCCATGCGCCCACTGGCGTAGTAGTAGTTTGTCAGGACGAAAGATCGCAGCTAAAGAATAAAGATAAGGCGATGAAGATTTTACGATCTCGAATATTAGAAGCCGAGGAAGAGAAGGCACATCAGGCGCACGCGGATGAGAGACGTTCAATGGTGGGAACAGGGGATCGATCGGAAAGAATTAGGACGTATAATTTTCCGCAGCAGCGACTCACCGATCATCGAATAGGTTACACCTCACACCAATTAGGCGCTATTATGGAAGGCAAAATCGAAGAATTCTTAGACGCACTTCAAACGCATTACCAGTCTGAGCTTCTAAAAAAGCAAGGCTTGGGTTAGGGATGAGTGAACATGAACTTTGATCAAGCTCTCTCACTTGCAAAGCTTGGTCTGAAGGATGCACCAGACTTGAATGAAGAGGTGGGCATTGAGCGCGAGGGCGAAGAGTTAGTGATAGCGGCCTATCGTAAGGCCACTGGTCGAGGGCGGACGTTTTCTAGAAATGACCTCTATATGCGCGCGATGGAGAGCTTCCCCGAGAAGGCCCTAAGTATTCTAAAACAATATCTAGAGCGCAGAGTCGGTGGTGAGCCTTTGGCTTACATTGTAGGTTACCGATTTTTTTTAAATCATGAGTATTTCATTAATAAGAATGTTTTAGTTCCACGATTTGAAACTGAAATTTTAGTTTTTGAAGCTTATCAGTGGTTGCGCCGGCGTGGTCTAGGGCAATCGCGTGGCTTAGAAATAGGGTTGGGATCTGGAATAGTTTCGTTAGAACTCTTGAAATTAATTCCTGACTTAAAGATGCACGCAACCGAAGCTTCTTCTGAGGCCATAGAGTGTGCGATGAAAAACCGTTCAATGCTTCTAGGAGAATCTGAACAAGACAGACTTCATTTAGAAAAAGTAGAGCCACTACCAGCGCCGTTAGTCTCTAGTGATTTTGAAAGAAAATTAGGACTAGTAGACTTTATTATCTCAAACCCGCCTTACCTTGCTAATGAGTCTGAGGCGATGCGAAACGTGATAGAATTTGAGCCCAGCTTAGCTCTTTTTCCAAAGACGGGAGAGCCCAATATTTTTTACACAGAAATACTAAAACTGGCCGCTCGCGTGCTACAGCCTAAGGGCTTTGTGTTTCTGGAGCTGCCGCATGAGCGAGCCTCAAAGATAGAGAGTCTTTTTAGCGGCACATTTAAAACTCATTTAGTGAATGATTTAACCGGTAGGCCTAGAGTACTCGTTGCGGAGCTCAATGGGTATGAAGGAGATAGAAATGTTCATTAGATGGTTCAGTGTGAGGTAGGTATTATGAATTGTTTATTCTGTGGAATGAGAGACGGTAGTATCGAAGTAAAAAAAATTGATGAAAATCCTTATGCTTTTGCAATTTATGATATTCATCCCGCTGCCAAATCCCACGTCCTAGTCATTCCAAAGAAGCACTGCAAAGACATTCTAGAGTTAAACCAAAACGGGGACTGCGCTGATACCTATCTCGGAATATTTCAGCTCGTGGAAGGCGTGGTAAAAAAAACTGGGATCTCAGAGTCCGGATTTCGATTGGTTGTAAATGCGGGGCCGGATGCCTCACAGAGTGTTTTTCACTTACATTTCCATGTGTTAGGTGGTCAGAAGCTTCAGGCGAGCGTGAATCCTGTTTAAGGGAAGATCTATAACTTGACGAAATTGATCGATACCGCGTATTTCTCTTCGCACCCCTATGTCAAACCTCGCAAATCCAAAGTCCAAGCTTAACTCTGATCTATTCTCTAAGTGCTACACCTATGAAGACGCAAAACGTGCGCAAGCAGCCGGGTTGTATTGTTTTTTCAGGCCCATTGAGGAGACGAGCGGAGGCTCGGTGGTTGTAAGCGGGCGAAAACGCATCATGATTGGTTCTAATAACTACTTGGGTTTAACCCACCATCCTAAGGTGATGGAGGCATCGAAGGCCGCGATTGATCGATTTGGAACAGGCTTTACGGGGTCACGTTTTTTAAACGGCAACTGTGTATTGCACGAAGAGCTAGAGACAAAGCTTGCAAAATTTGTTGGTAAAGAAGCAGCGCTCGTTTTTGCCACTGGCTTTCTATCCAATCAGGGCGCGCTTGCAAGTTTAGTGGGTCGCAAAGATGTCATTTATTCTGACTCCGAAAACCATGCCTCTATTATCGAGGGTCAGCGATCTTCGTTGGGCGATACGCTCAAATTTAGACACAATGACTGTCGAGACTTAGAGCGCGTACTGCGTGAGACGCGAGATCGCTATGAGGGAGCGCTGATTGTTGCGGACGGAGTGTTTTCGATGTCAGGGGATATTCTAGATCTACCCGGGATCTTGGCGCTCGGAAAAAAATATAATTGTAGGGTTTATGTAGACGATGCTCATTCACTAGGCGTCTTAGGACCCAAGGGTCAAGGTACAGAGTGGCATTTCGGGATGCCTGGGCAAGCGGATCTCGTCATGGGAACTTTTTCAAAATCGTTTGCATCCGTGGGTGGGTTCGTAGCCGGCGAGAAAGACGTTATTGAGTATATAAAGCACAAAGCCAGACACTTTATGTTTACCGCAGCGATGCCGCCTTCTGCAGTCGCGGCTGTTCTTGCTTCCTTACAGGTAATGGAATCTGAGCCCGAGCATTTAGCAAATCTTCATCTTAATGCGAAGTTTATGCGCGATGGATTAAACGAGATGGGTTATCAAACCTTGGGATCAGTCACACCCATTATTCCACTACTTATCGGAGATGATGTGACTGCGTTGCAGTTTACAAAAAGGCTCTACGAGGAAGGGATTTTTGCAACCCCAGTTCTTAAGCCAGCGGTGCCAGATGGGTGCGCGCTTATTCGAACGAGCTATATGGCGTCTCACACCCGTAAGGATCTGCAGTTCGTTTTAGATGTTTTGGAAAAACTAGGTAAAGAATTTGGCATTCTCGGTAATCATGATGCGCAGTCTAAGCTCGACTTCATTGCAACGAAACATTTTGGACGCAAGTCTGAAGGTTTGGAGCGGGAGGCCCGCGCTTAATGGGTTCGGTTGTTGTATCTGAAGTAAACTCCTCTCGAGACCTAAGTGAGTTTTTAGAATTTGTTTACGATGTTCAGGGAGGTCTTCCTAGTTTTGTTCCTCCGTTAAAGGTAGCAGTTAAAGATACTCTTGATGTGCAGAAAAATCCGTTTTTCAGACATGCTTACCGGGCGCTCTTTCTAGCAAGAAAAGATGGACGGGTCGTAGGGAGAATAGCTGCGATTATAGACGATGAACATAATCGTTATCACAACGAGCGTAGCGCTTTTTTTGGATTTTTCGAGTGCATCGATGATACGGAAGTCTCGCGCTTGTTATTCGATCGCGTGAAATTGTTCGCACTAGAGCGGGGCATGATAAAAATCCTTGGGCCCATGAACCCCTCAACCAACCACGAATGCGGATTGCTAGTAGAGGGATTTTTAGATCCGCCTACGGTTATGAACACGTATAATCCCGAGTATTATGGGGCTTTAGTAGAATCCCAGGGCTACACAAAGGCTAAAGATCTGCTTGCATATAACTTGGACTCTAGAAAAGACCAGCCCTCGGATCGGTTAATGGCTCATGTTGAGAAGCTTAGACAAAACGGGAGTGTGACTTTTCGGCCAATCAATGTGCGTAGGTTTGATCAAGAGGTGGCGACCATCCTGGAAATCTATAACGACGCTTGGGAGAAAAACTGGGGATTTGTACCCATGAATCCTAGTGAATTTGCTCATATGGCAAAAGACCTAAAAATGATTCTTGATCCAGAGTTGCTACTGATTGCGGAGGTCAAGGGTGAGCCAGTCGGTTTTGGTCTCGCCTTACCGGATGTCAACCAAGTGCTTAAAAAAATTAAACGGGGTAAGTTAACGCTATTTTCTATTGGTATGTTGTGGATAAGACTAAAAGTTTTGCCAAAACGGTACTCGATGAATCGCTGCCGCATTCTCACCCTTGGGGTGAAGCGCAGATTTCAACAGCTTGGCATCGGGCCTTTGCTTTACGCAGAGTATTTTAGGCGTGGCCCAGGGAATGGGTATTTTTCAGGTGAGGCGTCTTGGGTCTTAGAGGACAATGTTCCGATGAATAGGGCTCTGACACAAATGAGCCGCGGTCCTTGTAAGCGATATAGAATTTATTCTTTAGATTTACAGCCCTCTGATAGCGTTTAGATATGAGCGCAAGCGCCGGATTAAAGGTACATAAAAAAGTCCGGGTCCTTGGAATTGACCCAGGCTCTAGACTGCTAGGATACGGAGTGGTTGACGTGGAAGGACGATCCGTCAGAGTGGTCGCCTATGGTACGTTGAAAGTAAAGACCGGCGAAGAAGAGAACTTCGGCGATAGACTGTTAAATATTTACTCCCTACTCACGGAAATTATTGTAACCCACAGGCCTACGGAAGCCGCGTTTGAGAACGTTTTTTTTGCAAAAAATGCCGTGTCCGCACTTAAGCTAGGTCAAGCACGAGGCGCTGCTATTTTAACAGCTCAAATTCAGGGACTAAGTTTTTTTGAGTATAGCTCGACTGCGGTTAAACAGACGGTCACGGGATATGGAAGAGCGGATAAAGACCAAGTCGCACAGATGGTAACTAGAATTACAGGCTATAGTGACTTTGACACGCCAGACGCTTCGGATGGGTTAGCCATCGCAATATGCCACGCGATGCATAGAACCCATCTGAACTTATCCCAAACCAGCGTGGCGGGTGATAGGGCATTAAAAACAGAAAAGAAAACCTCAAAAAAACTCTCACTCGCCGATGCAGTCAAGCACGCGAGAAAATTTAAAGAAAAATAAGGTTTTCCTTCAAGTTCGATATTTTGTAAGCACAAGCAACTATGATTGGCTATTTGTCAGGTACAGTACTAGAGCGAACAGAGCAGCGAATATTGGTGAAGGTGGGCGGCACTCAAGCAGACGCATCTGGCGTAGGCTACGAAGTACAAGTACCGGCAAAAGCGGATTATGATTTGAAGCCAGGCTCACGCGTAGAGTTCTACATCTACACCCATGTCCGAGAAGATTTATTAGCACTCTATGGATTTGTGTCACAGCTCGATAAGGCTTTATTTGAAGCGCTATTACGCGTGAAAGGTGTCGGCCCGAGGTTAGCGCTTACTGTTCTTAGTGGGCTTAGCGCATCTGATTTGGTGGACGCTATTTTGAAAAAACGAAAAGAAGTTCTATCCGGGGTCTCGGGCATTGGAAAAAAGACCGCCGAATTGATGGTCTTAGAACTAGCGCCCTATTTTCAAAAATGGGTAGACTCAGGATGGCTACATGCGCTTTCAAAAGGGACTATTCAATCAGACGGGGTTGGTATTTCAAACTCAACTCAAGGCGTGAAACAGACGCAAAATTCCGAGTTTCAGGCTTACGTGGATGCGAGAGGTGCGCTGATGGGGTTAGGGTTTCGCGAGAGCGATATCGTGACCGCGTTTAAAAAGTTGAAAGAAAGCGAAGAAGCCGCAAGTTATAGAAGTACCGAAGAAGTACTTAGGGCGGCACTTCGCGAGTTGTCTTAAAAACTAGGTGCGGTAGAGGGATTGGGTTTTGATATGAGCGATGAACGAATGGTAGATTTACATCAACTCCCTGAGGAAGAATCTGGAGCAAAACTACGTCCTGAAGTTCTGTCAGAGTACGTCGGGCAGAAAAAAATAAAAGATAACCTCAGTTTATTTATCGAAGCCGCAAAACAACGCTCTGACTCTTTAGATCATGTGCTTTTAGCTGGGCCCCCGGGTTTAGGAAAAACCACGCTAGCGCACATTATTGCTCACGAAATGGGTACAGCGCTTCATAGTGTGACCGGACCAAACATTGAAAAAAAGGGCGACTTAGCGGCTGTATTAACTAATCTCGCTCCTGGCGATGTACTCTTTATTGATGAGATTCATAGGCTCAATAAAACCATTGAGGAAGTACTCTATAGTGCGATGGAAGATTTCAAGCTTGATCTCATTATAGGACAAGGGCCTGCTGCCAAGACACTGAGACTCGATCTGCCTAGGTTTACGCTCGTAGGGGCTACCACAAGAACAGGTTTACTCTCAAGCCCACTGCGTGATCGTTTTGGTGTTCATTTTAGGCTCGATTTCTATCCTGTTGGGGAGCTTGAACAAATCGTACGTAGATCTGCTCAAATCTTATCGGCACCGATAGACGCCCACGGCGCAAGAGAAATTGCAGGTCGTAGTCGTGGTACTCCCCGTGTTGCTAATCGGTTGTTAAAGCGAGTGAGAGACTTTGTTCAAGTGAGGGGCGGTGGAGGGGCAATCAGCGAGAGTTTAGCAGGAGAAGCATTAGAGCTTCTTGAGGTGGATTCGCGTGGACTGGATTCGATGGACCGCAAAATGCTCCTCACTATTTTGGATAAATTCGACGCTGGTCCAGTGGGTATAGAGACCCTCTCTGCAGCTCTTGGAGAGGAGCGCGACACCATCGAAGAGGTTTATGAGCCTTTTCTTATTCAACAAGGATTCTTACAGCGTACTCCGCGCGGTCGGGTGCTAACGTCGCTCACCTTTAAGCATTTTGGACGCGTAGAGCCCAAAAAAATTCTGCAGGAACAATTGCCACTGATCTCCGACCCCGAGCCCCCAACTGTGTGATTTAAGCCACACTTCAGACGCAGGTTTGCGAGGGTATTTAAACACACTGAGGGGTTTCAAGATCAGAAACCAGGTTAGTGTATTCTGCTGAAAAGAATGATAACTATTTGAAACTAATAATAAAAATATAATTTTACCAAAATAAAACTATTGGCACAGCTCTTGCGCTATGACTCCACTGGGACGTGGGGAGCTTACTAACTATGTATCAACAAAAAACTCTAAAAAGAGACATCATCATTGAAGGCATCGGGTTACACTCCGGCGAATCGAGTCGGGTGCGGCTATCTCCAGGCGAGCCAAATTCAGGTATCCAGTTTGTACGCGCAGACTTAGAGGGGGCAATCCTCATTCCTGGCGTGGTGTCTTCGGTTGTACATACAAAGCTAGCAACCACACTAGGAAGTAGCGCTACTCCTAATGCTGGAACCATCAGTACCGTTGAACATTTACTAGCTGCCTTGCAAGGCTTTGGAATTGATAACGCTCTCGTAGAGGTTTTCGGTCCCGAGGTTCCGATTATGGACGGAAGTGCTGCTCCATTTTGTAGGGCTATTTTGGAAGCGGGAGTACTTTACCAAGACGCTCCTAGAAAAGTTTTAAAAATTCGCTCTAGAGTCGAAGTGAAAGTTGGCGAAAAATGGGCCGTTGCGCAACCTTCGGCTGGTTTTGAAATTCAAGCCTCTATTGATTGGGATCACCCTTCGATAGGATTTCAGGAGTTTCACTACTGTGATGGCATTACCGATTTTGCAACCATAGCATCGGCAAGGACCTTTGGTTTTGCCAGAGACGTAGAGGCTTTAAAGAAAATGGGGCTTGCTCGCGGCGGCAGTCTCGAGAACGCAGTGGTGCTTGATGACCATTTAATTTTAAATCCGGAAGGTCTCAGGTATCCAGACGAGTTTGTAAGACATAAAGTTTTAGATGCGTTAGGCGATTTTAAATTAGCGGGATTTGCGATGCAGGGTTGCTTCAAGTTGCACCGTTCAGGACACGATTTACACCGCGAGCTACTGGCTGCGATTCTATCAAATCCCAAGAATTTCGAGATCTCTAAAGAAAATTCCTTTCAAGACTTACGTCCTGCATCTCTTTTGAAATTAGCAAGATCGCGCAGTTCAACAGCGCTGGCTAGTTAGATTCTAACACCCTTGAATTGGTTTGTTGTCTTTCCAAGGACAAAGAACGGTTCGTTTAAACTTTTGAGCGAACGAGCAAGCTTTTCTTGATCTTTCACTAAGACCACAAGACCTACTCCCATATTGAAAGTCTGATGCAGCTCAAGTCTATTCATTGTAGTGCGGGAAATCACTTCTTGCATAAATCTTGGTAGTGACAAGACCTCTGGCCAATGAGTCAAATCATAGCCCACAGTTTCAGAAATTCTTGGAATGTTGTCTATCCCCCCACCCGTGATGTGAGCTATCCCGGTAATATTCTCTCGTTGTTCCTTAAGGAGTGCGTGGATGAGTTTCACATAAAGTTTTGTAGGTGTGAGTAATTCGGCTAAGAGTGAAACTTCACTTTGATTCACTAACTTTCTGATCAGGCTAAATCCGTTTGAATGAAAGCCTGAAGAAGGCAGCCCAATAATGGTCTGTTCTACATCGACCTGTGATCCATCAATCCAATCTGTGCGCCTAAGTTCACCTACCGCAAATCCTGCTAAGTCATACACACCCTCTGTGTAAACGCCTGGCATCTCAGCGGTCTCCCCACCGATCAAAGCGCAACCCGACTCTTTACAGGCGCGCGCGATACCTTTGATAATCTCGCGTCCTACGGCTAAGTCTAATACTCCTGTTGCAAGATAATCGAGAAAGAATAGCGGCCTTGCACCAGTACAGAGAAGGTCGTTTACGCACATCGCGACTAAATCTTGTCCTATCGTGTGATGGATGTTCAGAGCTTGTGCGATTTTGACTTTTGTTCCCACTCCATCTGTTCCGGCTGCGAGTAGCCTATCTTCGTCGATCTCATAGAGGGCTGCAAAGCCACCAACCCCAGATACGACTCTATTGTCGTAGGTGTCTCCGATGAGAGATCGGATGCTTTCTACAAACTGATCACCTTTTTCGATATCGACCCCAGATTTTTTATAGTCCATAAGTTGAATATCTCCTTAGTGTCTGAAATGTCGCATTTTTGTGAAAACCATCGCGATACCGTGCCTATCGCAGGCAGAGATCACTTCCGAGTCTTTGATCGAACCACCTGGCTGTACAATGTATCTTATGCCTAATTTGGCGCATGCTTCGATCGAGTCTGGGAACGGAAAAAAAGCATCTGAAATCAGAACTCCATCTGAGACATTGATTTTATTCTCAACGATCCTGGGTTGAATTAATTTCGTAATACATTCTAGACGATTAGGCTGGCCCACACCGGTGACAAGAGTCACAAGGCCCCCACTTTCATTTTCGCCGTAAACTCCAATGCAATTTGATTTTAAGTGTTTCGTAACGTGTAGTCCAAAGCGTACGAGGTCGGTTCTTTCGGTACCAAACGGCTTCCTTGTCACAGACTCGAATTGAGAGGAAATAAGCTCGTCCTCATCCTGGATCAGAAGGCCTCCGTGTATACTGCGTACGGTCCACTCGCCTGAGTCGGGTGCTTTCATCGGGCATCGAAGGAGTCTCAGGTTCTTCTTTTTTGAAAGTTCTTGAAGTGCGTCTTCACTAAAGGACGGGGCCACTATCAGTTCAAAAAAAATAGTCGTTAAAAGTTTAGCCACTTCTAAACTGACCTCAAAACTTACCGAAACAATTCCACCAAATGCACTCATGGGGTCTGCGTCGATGGCAAGTTGCAATGCTTTCAGAGGATCTCGATGAAGCGCAACCCCGCAAGGTGTCCCATGTTTCACGATGACAGCAGTAGATTTTTCTCCGGAGCAGCCAAGATCCGCGTGTATCTCAGAGCACAGTTTAAAAGCCTGATCTGCATCTAACCAATTATTATAAGAAAGCTCTTTACCTTGGAGTTTAGCGCTGCGAGCGAGAGTATGGGGAGTGGATGTGTTATGGAGTGGTAATAAAACAGCGCCCTGATGGGGATTTTCACCGTATCTTAAATTAGAAGCCAGGCGTTTTGTGAGAGCTGATGCAACTCTCAGATCATAACCTGCGGTCAGCTGAAAAGCTTCAACCGCTAGAGAGGCCTTCATGTCATCAGAGAGCGTATCGTTACTACGAAGCTCATCCATTACACTTTGATATTGTCTAGGGTGCGAAAGTACGGCAACCGCTGCATGGTTCTTCGCTCCCGCACGCAACATTGTAGGGCCACCTACGTCGATATTCTCGATCCATTCTGAAAGCTCATCGCTACTTCGTACTGTTCGATCAAAAGGATACAAATTGCAGATGAGGTAATGAATTCTCTTGATCCCTAACAACTTCGCCTGTTCTTGATCAGACGGATTGTCTTCACGGTAAAGAAGAGCTGCCTCGATATGGAAACTAAGCGTCTTCATTCGCCCACCGAACGCCTCTGGATTCCCTGTGATTTCTTCGATGGGTAGATACGGAATTCCTGCATCTGATAGTGCTTTTCCTGTTCCTCCAGTACTCACTAGTTCTACGTTCTTTGATGATAGAAATCGACACAGCTCTACAACACCGGTTTTATCAGATACGCTAACGAGTGCGCGCTTTCTCATTGATTTACCTCGGTTTCGACGGCGTTTATAAATAACTGAAGTATATTTTTAGCGTTAGAAAACTTTTCTTCATCGCTCATGTTGAGAGGATTTAAAAACCCACTAAGTGCGGCCTCTGGGTGCGGCATTAGACCTAAAGTTCGCCCCGATTGGTCCATCATAGCAGCGGCGTTTTTAAATGATCCGTTAATCGGAGTACGGTAAGCAATCGGGATGCGAAGGTCGTGCAGCCGATTCGATTCTCTGACGCACACTCTTCCTTCTTTATGTCTTACTGGAAGAGAGAATGTCCCAGCCATTCCCTTAAACCAAGGTGATAGCATTGCATCTTTGGTGAGTTCACACTCAGTCCAAAAATCTAAAAAATTACCGTGATCATTGGTTGCGAGTGTAGCGCTTGGAATACTGGCTTCAAAAAAAACGCCAAGCTGCATGAGAACTTGGAATCCATTGCATATACCAAAAGTCATTCCTCCGCGCCTTTGAAACTCGTTCAAGCTGGGGAGTAGGTTTTTTCTGAGTTTCTCCGCTAAAATTTTTCCACTCCGAAGTTCATCGCCAAAAGAAAATCCTCCGGGTAAGGCAAACACACTATAGGACAAAAGAGCCTGTGGATCTTTGAGGAGTTCGTTCACATGGACGAAGTGAGTGAAGCCCCCTGCACGCTGGAATGCTCTAGCGGTTTCCTGTTCGCAGTTAATACCATCTCCAGTAAGGATGAGTACTTTGCCCTTCATGTCGTTCTCTCCTGAAAAAGAGTTTTCGAATAATCGCGCCATGCATGAGATGTTTGATTGAGATCTATAGTTTCATCCGAATCGTTAAAGCGAGCACGAAAAAGTCCAGTCGTGTTTGCCTGGCCCAGAAAGATCACTGACTGATTGCGGAAATGCGCTAGAAAATCTTTTTCCTTTGATGGATCAATAGACACTAGGAACCTACCTGGAAACTCACTTACCCAGTCAGAAAGCTTTCCGTTGTAGGAAACATCGACACCAGAGGAATGAAAAAGGAGAGACTCAAAGAGCGCTACTAGGAGCCCGCCTTCAGAAAGGTCGTGGGCACTGTCTATCAGCAGCGCTTTCGATGCGCTGAAAAATGTTTGGTATAGTTCTCGAGTTTTATGAAGGTCGAAAGTTGGTAGCGAATTTATTGAGTGTCTTTGATTCAGGAGTGAAACACCGAAGTACTGCGGTTGCGAATGGTGTCCGAGCAGAAAGATCTTTTGTCCTGGTTTTATGTGGGGTTTTATCACTTTCTCGGCATTCGGATGATAGCTGATCGCGGTTACTAAAAGCGTAGGAAGTACACTAATCTTAATTGGTTTTCCGGCTAGTACCCCGTGGAAATCATTTTTCATGCTGTCTTTGCCACTGATGAGCGGCATCTGATAAGTGTCGCAGAAATTGGCTAGGCTTTCACACACCGATACTAAGTAACCCAACTTCTGTTCAGCGTCGGGATTCTTTGGACCCGGCAACGGATCTGGCCAGCAGAAATTGTCTAAGAGTGCCGTTTTGTCAGGATCTGCGCCCGTTACGACAACATTTCTTACAGCTTCATCCGCTGCCATAAGAGCCATGAGTTTCGGACACAGTGTTGAAATCTGTGGATTCAACCCACTGCCGACAGAAAGACCCGAATTCGCATTTCCGCCAAAAACACTCATGTCTAAGACCCCACCGTTATTCGAAGCAGATTTCCCTAATGTCCCTTCTAATGGCTTGCCGGCTGTGGCAGCACCTACTTCGTGATCGTATTGTCTTATCCAGAACTCTTTTGAAGCTTGATTAGGATGCAAGAGAAGCGCTTTTAACAAGGAAGTGAGTGAAGAATCGGGAGTAGAAAAGCAAGGAGACTCTGTTTTCCAGGAGAATTGCTCTGGCTTTGGGGGTGCTATCTCTGCCTTTAGTTTCATAGGCGGTAACCCGTGATGAAGAAAATCTAATGAAATATCTAAGACCTTCTCAGAGTTATAAAACCCTTGAATATAACCGGTGTCTGTAAAATCACCTATGATTGTGGAGATCACAGAATACTGATTAGATAGTTCCTTAAACTTCAGCCATTTTTCGCGGGGTACAGAGAAGGTCATTCGCTCTTGGCTCTCACTGACTAGAATTTGCCATGGGAGCAAACCCTCTTGTTTTAGTGGCACTTTATCCAGATCTAAGCGCGCACCTCCCGTAAGCTCAGCCATCTCGCCTACAGATGAACTCAACCCGCCCGCGCCGTTGTCAGTAACTGAACTATAAAGACCCAGATCTCTTGCAGCGAGTAGAAACTCCATCACTCTTCTCTGGGTGAGCGGGTCGCCTATTTGAACCATTGAAGAGGGAGTTTTTTCGTCTAACGCTAAACTGCTAGAAGTAGCACCATGGATGCCGTCTAAACCAACTTTACCTCCAGTCATGACGATATAATCGCCTGGTCTCTGATTCTTAGAGGCAGAGGGAATCCCGCTTAGGTGCGGGGGCAAGACCCCGATGGTTCCGCAAAACACAAGAGGCTTTCCGATAAATGAATCGTCAAAACAGATCGCCCCATTTACCGTAGGAATACCGCTCTTATTTCCGCCATCTTGAATACCATGATGGACACCCTTTAGAACTTCATACGGGTGAAAAAGATTTTCTGGTAAAGCGTGTTTTTCATCGGGAAACCCAAAACAAAGCACGTTTGTATTTGCAATGGGTTTTGCCCCAAGTCCAGTGCCTAAGATATCACGATTTACGCCTAGTATTCCTGTAAGTGCGCCACCGTAAGGATCTAGCGCCGAAGGAGAGTTATGCGTTTCTACCTTAACACAAACATCAACGCCTTCATGAAACCGAACGATCCCAGCATTGTCCGAGAACACAGATATGAGCCACTTCTTATTCTTCATCATTTTTAATGTAGGAGCGCGAATGTAGGTCTTGAATAGACCATGGACTGTTCTTACCGGCACACCTTCTTCATGTACCTCAATATCAGCAGCAAAAATTTTATGTTTACAATGTTCGCTCCAGGTTTGCGCAATCATTTCTAGCTCAGTATCGCGTATGTCGGATTCTTTATAAAACGCTTGTATTGTTTTAAGCTCGAGTAAAGAAAGCGCTAAATGTTGAGTGCGAGAGAGTTGCTCTAATTCACTGTCTTTCATACTATGAAGCGCATAGGAACGAACCAGAGGAACAGCGGATCCCTTTGCTCCTGGATTTTCTTTGATTTCAAAATCCGAAGCTTCTCGCTCTATCAACGGGTTTAATCTCTTTTTTTCTAAAGCCGTATTCAAACAACGTACAGTACCCGAGTGTAAGCGAATATCAGCATTCGCAAAGACATCTAAAAACTTTAGAAGCTCTGAAAAAGAAGACGCGGCATTATCGGTGACTCCGGGTTGGTATTTTATGATCTGTATGTCTTTGAACCCTTTACTTAGAAAATAGTCCTTTGTTGGATTCAAGTAAAACTCTTGATCGACTCGGTCTGTAACTAGACGTTCGATCTCTTCGATGTTTTTCTGGCTTATATTTGCAGAAACGTTTGTCACCCAATAAAGTTGGGCAGTGCCTTCCGTCGGCGTTAGAATACTAAAACAGAGTGTGCTCACTATTGGTACTCCTTTTTAGATAAAGGTAGGATGAGATTAGTTTCATTAAGTCCTAGTAGCAGTTTTCGGTACATCTTGTGTTCTAAAGTCTTCCCATGGTTTGTCACGTCATTTAGGGAATAGTCGGAGAGAATTTCAAACGATTCTTGTGCGATCACCTGTCCGGTATCCAAACCCTCGTCGACGAAATGCAAAGTGACGCCAGTATGTTTCTCTTTAGCGTTATAGGCCTGTTTATAGGCCTCTAGTCCAGGAAATTTCGGAAGTAGTGATGGATGAATATTAATGACTCTAGAGTTCATGCTGGTAGGGTTCTTTTTGAAACGATCTATGAACTTTTTAGTGAGTAATCGCATGTATCCTGCAAGAAAGATCCACTGAACAGAGTATTGCTTTAATTCATTCAGTATCAAGGTTTCATGCGCTTCTCGGACGCTAAGACCACTCGCTTTCGCCACGGCGGGCTCCGGAGCTAGTAAGAGCTTGATTTCTGTCTTCGGAAATTCTTTAGGGATGAGAGAAAGTAGGGGAGTATCCGCTTGGTCAACGATCACAAGCGGTATGACTACGTTTGTAAGATTCTGCGCGGTTCTTAATAACTCTACGGCATTTGTGCCTGTCCCTGACGCCATAATCGCAATGCGGTTCATGAGCGTTTGGCTCCAATATCCGTGCGAAAGTGTTCTCCTTGAAATCCGTACTCAGATATCACGCTATAGGCGTTCTTTACCGCCGTCTCTAGATCAGTCCCCTTGACGGTAGGACCGCAGACACGGCCACCTGAGGTTATAAGCTTACCGTTTAACTCACTCACGCCTGAGAAAATCCATTCCCTAGAAATAATATCAGATTCCTTTGAAAGCGGGTGTTTAAGAATTTCTTGTTCCCGCTCTATCTTGGCTCCAAAAAGGCCCGGATATCCGCGTGCTGTTTTAACTACGTGAACGGAAAAACCATTCTCTAAAATGAGGGAGTTTGTATCAAAAGATTCTAAATCCCCTTTCGAAGCGGTTTCTAATAACCCAAGAAAATCCCCTTTCAGAAGAGGAAGAAACGCCTGGGTCTCTGGATCTCCAAAACGAATATTATACTCTAACAAGTAGGGTTCATCATGATCCATCATGATGCCTAAAAAGAGAACTCCTGAGAAAGGTGCTCCACGTTTCGACATTCCAAGTAACGTGGGATCGACGAATCTTTTTTTTACATCCCCGAGAAAACTTTCTGTTATGTCTAGCGCGGGAGAATAAGCTCCCATTCCTCCGGTGTTTGGCCCATGATCGCTGTTCAGGAGTCGCTTGTGGTCAGTAGCACTTGCCAAAAACACCGCCCGAGATCCGTCGCACACGTAAAACAATGAAATTTCTTGGCCCTCTAGCCCTTTTTCAATCACGATTCCGTCTTCAATGCCTTGGGGGTTATCTTGAAATAAATCCTCAATGACTGATTTAGCTTCAGAAGATGAATCACACACGAACACACCTTTTCCGAGAGCAGGACCAGAGAGTTTAATTACAATTTTTTTCCAAGAAGCGTGAGAATCTATAAAGCTTGCCGCGGATTCTTTTCTGTCTACCACCGCAAAATCAGCTGTGGGTATGCCGAACTCCTTCATGAACTCTTTAGCGCGCCGTTTAGAGCACTCGAGAAAAGTAGACGCCAACCCTGGTCCAAAAACTAAAATATTCTGTGACCTGAGAAGATCTACGACACCGGCGTAAAGATACTTTTCGGGACCAATGACGACTAATTTGATTGAGTGAGAAAGACAAAATTCTAGAAGTGAATTACCTGTGATTTCGTTTAACGTGCAGGACACTTTAGGCGAGGAATGCCTTGAGATTCCGCTATTCCCAGGGCATACCCAGATTTTCTGAACGCGGGAATCTAAAGAGAGGCGGTTTGAAAGCGCGTGTTCTCGTCCGCCCGAGCCTAGAATAAGAATATTCATGGCGATCCCCCTAGCGCTTGAAAGGCTGATGAAATTTCTAATTGGAGCGTGGCTTTTTTTTCTGGATGAACGAGAAGTTCGGCTAAACAAACGTAGAGCATAGAAATAGCTTTTTGTTTTTCTGGCGAGAGGGGGACGGGCTCTGATCGGTATTGTTCTCTGCAGAGCGCCCTGAAATTTACAGAATCGAGTGCCTTGGCTTTTACTAGATCCCGATACCAGTCGCTCGTAATATAGTGCTGTCTAAGTATTTCTTTAGAGTAGGGTTTGTTTTGATACGTCAGTCGCAGCTCATCAATTCCTATAGAGTCGACTAGCACTATCTCTCGGTTAGGACCAAAGGCGAATTCGAATTTTCCGTCCCAAAGGGTAAGATCAAGAGAGGCGAATCTGTTTTTTAAATATTCCGCGATACCTTGTGTCGTCTGTTCTAGTTTCGCCCATTCGCTATCAGACATACAGGCCAGTTTTCTAGCCTCTTCGTGAGAGAGTGGTCTGTCTAGGGGTTCTAGTTTGGTTGTGTAATCAAGATGCATGCGATCAAAGAATTCGTCCTCTGAATACCGCCGTGAATACCCGGCTTGGACCCAAGATTCGTCATTAGTAAGTCTTCGTATCAAGGAAGAACCCTTCGGCACTCCTAGCCTAAAAATAACCTCTAGCGGGATGAGTGTATTGACTGGTTTTGTCTCATATAGTTCAGGATTATTTTTCGGAACAAAAACCCTAGTGACGCGAAGGTCTTTCGAGGAGGGTCCTTTTCCGAGATAGTGAGTTTTATATCCTAAGGCTTGAAGTTCCTCAAAAAAAAACGCCCCCATTTTCGCTAGTGCTTCTCCCTTGCCTTGGATTAAATCCGGCATCGTTCCCCAATCAAAAATAGAATACCTGTCTGAGAATCTAAACAGCAGTTCATTGTCCGAATAAGAGTAAATGTCTTTGACAGAGCCACTATGTAGCAACTGCGCCATGGCTAGGAGGGTTCCTTATACCGAGGAGGATAGGCGTACTCGCCAGTCAGACAGGCGTTACAAAAAGGTTTTCCAATCGCGGCCCCAAGATCTTCTAACGTGGTATAAAACACGCCATCTGCTTTCAGCAAATCAGCTACTTCTGAGGTTTCTCGGTTGTTAGCGATAAGTTCTTTTCTGCTTGGAAAATCAATACCATAGAAGCAAGGGTGTTTTATCGGCGGGCAGGTGCTAGCGATATAAACTGATTTAGCTCCATGATGTCTCAGTAGCTCTACTATTTTTCTAGAGGTTGTTCCACGCACGATAGAATCATCTACAAGCAGAACATTTTTGCCATGTACGAGCTCATCAATGACACTAAACTTTAAACTCACAGCAAGTTGCCGTTTTGCCTGTCCGCTCACAATAAAACTCCGCTGCACATAGCGGTTTTTAATCAACACCTCTCGGAAAGGGAGTCCGAGTTTTTCTGCTAGGGCGATAGCGGCTGGTCTCGAGGTGTCTGGGACGGGAGCCACGACGTCTATCTGCAAATTCTTAGGAATACGTTCACTTAGGGCCTCCCCAAGTTTCAATCGTACCTGGTAGACGTTCATTCCCTCAAAGGTAGAATCCGCACCCGAGAAGTAGACCCACTCAAACATACAAGGAAGTAGTTGTTTGGGCCTCACAAGCACAGAGATAAGTTCACCTTTGCTAGGAATCCATACAAGCTCTCCTGCTTTAAGGTCTCGGTCATACTCGTAGCCTAAGAACTTAAGGGCGCAGGTTTCAGAGGTGAAACAATAGCTGACACTACCGTCGTGATTCTTTCGCTTACCTAAGATGAGCGGCCTGATTCCGTGAGAGTCTCTAAAACCGAACATTCCCTCTCCAGCGATCACTCCAAGCACGGAGTACCCTCCTTCGACTGACCCTTGGATCACGTCGACAGCGGTTTTCAGAGTGCTAAATGTTTTAGACTTGTCTGGCCTGGAATAAAAACCCTCTGCTATTTTCTGGAGAAAAAGCTCTAGATCATTGCCACTTAAAAACGAGTATCTCTGGGTCACAAGTCCGGACCTTAACTCGTCATAGTTTGATACATTGCCGTTATGTACAAGCCCAATACCTACTGGAATTGAAGTAGCCATCGGTTGAATGTCGGCCTCTTTGACCGCTCCCACCGTCGAGTAACGGGTGTGGCCGATAGCACTAGAACCTTTGAGTTTTTCGATGTCCTCGGGCTTAAAGACCTGACTCACTTGACCTAAACCTTTGTGCTGAAAAAACATGGAACTCGTGTCATCAGCACTTAAGATCCCAACAGAATCTTGTCCCCGATGTTGAAGCATGAGTAAGGCTTGATGAACTTCGGCGGCAGCATGGTCTGAACGAATGACACCAACTATACCACACATGATAGTATCCCCTCGGATTCTAGATAACGTTAAATTCGACCGCATAGTAACACAAAATCTTGATAAAAAGGAGCGGCTTTATTAGGGTTCGGTCATGATTAAACCTCCGGCTCCGTTAGGGATTCTAGGAGACGGACAACTAGCTTTAATGTTGGGTGAATCCGCTCTCAAACACGGCTTGGAATTTTTCGCTTTTGGAAAAGATAAAGAGTCCTCCGTGGCGAGGGACCATCCAAGTAGGCACCTACCTGAGGATATGCTGTTTCAGCTTGAGTGTTCGCATATACTGTTAGAAAACGAGTTCTCTGGCGTACCAAGATTGCTACAGTTAGAGGCTACGGGGCATAGCCTTATTCCGCGTGCTCAAGACTTCGTTTACTTCGCGCATAAGATTGCACAACGTGCCTTCTATGCAGGATTAAAAATCCCCTCTCCAAAATGGACCGCCATCAATTCCGATGCCTTAGAGAAACAAATATTTTCAGCATTAAAGCTGGCCGAGACAGAACATAGTTATCCTTTTGTCGTAAAAAAAAGCCAGGGCGGCTATGATGGATACGGCGTTAGAGTGGTCAGAAACCACCTAGAGTTTACCAACGCACTTTCACAGTTTGGTTTCGATCAGGGCGCTGACGTACTTTTAGAAGAGTGTGTTCAGATCTCTCATGAGTTCGCGCAAGGCGCCTTGTTTGACGGGAATGGAAACTATAACCTGCTTCCACTCGTAGAGACTGTTCAGAGGAATGGCATTTGTGAATGTGTGATTTCTAGGCTGAATCTTTCTGTTGAGATTCTAAGAGAAATACAAGCCAAAGCTATAACCATCTTTAGAAAGATCGCAAACTCTGGAATCAAGGGACTGTTTAATTTCGAGTTTTTTCTTACAAAAGACCTACGAATACTTATAAACGAAGGCGCTCCAAGGCCACATAACTCTCAACATCTGACGCTAAACGCTGCGCCGATTTCGCAGTTTGATATGTTGGTTTATTTTGCAAAAAATGGATCGCTTCCGCTGCCAACAGAGTCGATTGTGCCTTGTAAACCAGCCGTAATGGTGAATCTCCTTGGTCAGCGAGATTCTGATGCTTATAGCTTAACCCTTCCGTCGTACCCAGCCGAAATCGGTGTACATACTAAGCTCTATCAGAAGAAAACGTCACGAGTAGGAAGAAAAATGGGGCATGTGGTGCTCGTTGACGAATCGGGCACATTTAACTTAAGTGAACTAGCTGAACACACGCTGCGAGAGTACAATCTATGAAAAAAAAATCTAAATCCCAAATAAAAGCTGCAGTGGCGGTTGTCATGGGTAGCGATTCTGATTGGGAGGTCATGCAGAAATCAGAAGAGCTTCTTCGAGAGTTTGGCGTTATTTCTAACGCTCAGGTGGTGAGTGCGCACCGCACACCCATGGATCTTTCGGGCTTCACTAAAGAGTGTGAGGATAGCGGTATAAGAATCATTATAGCAGGCGCAGGTGGCGCCGCACATTTACCTGGTATGCTTGCATCCTATACGACTCTTCCAGTCATAGGTGTACCGATTAATATCACAAAACTAGAGGGGCTCGATAGTTTGCTCTCTATTCTTCAGATGCCAGGAGGAGTACCTGTAGCAACTGTGGGAATTGATAACGCTAAAAACGCGGCGCTATTAGCATTAAGAATTCTTGCACTCAATGACTCTACGATTGCAAAAAAACTAAGAGCCTACAGCGTCTTGATGGCTAAAAACTCTCGCCAGAAGAACAAAACTCTAAAGGAAAAATTAAAATGATACCGCGCTACGAATCCCCCCTTATGTCACGCATATGGGCCGAAGACTCAAAGTATAAATATATGTTAGAAGTTGAGCGCGCTCTCTTAGAGACTTTAGAAGAAGTAGGAAGAGTACCCAAAGGAACGGCGGAGGCCTTTGAAGGAGTTGAAATCAGAGTGGATCGAATCAACGAGATTGAGAGAACCACAAGGCACGACACCATTGCGTTTTGCTCTAGTATCACGGAGCAAGTGTCTCCTGAGTTCGGCAGATATTTTCATTACGGTGTGACATCCTCAGATGTTTTAGATACAGCGCTATCGCTTCAAGTCAGAGAATCCTTATTTGCTATTATCGTTATTCTAGAGAGAGTCTTAGTATCCTTTTCTAAACTGTGTACTCGGACGGAGCACATTCTTTGTCTAGGCCGCTCCCATGGAATGGCTGCTGAACCTATGGTTTTTGCGCAGAAATTCCTGAGCCACCAAGCAGAGTTTCGTAGGCGTCTAAATGATTATTTAGATCTAGTGGAGCGAGAAATAACTGGTCAGATTTCAGGTGCTGTGGGTAATTATACGGTATTAAGTCCTGAGTTAGAGATTGAATGTTTAGCGAAACTAAACTTGGGAGTGGAGCCTATTTCTAGCCAGGTGATACCTCGGGACAGACTTGCAAAAATTATAAATAATGGTGCGCTCCTAGCTTCTGCAATTGAGCGGATAGCTTTGGAAATTCGGCATTTGCATCGTACCGAGGTAGGTGAGGTGTCTGAGGGATTTTCATATGGGCAAAAAGGTTCGTCTACTATGCCGCACAAAAAAAACCCGATTGCGTCAGAGAATCTTTCGGGCATCGCTAGAGTCATCCGTTCCCATGCAGAAATCGGATTACAGAACATCGTGCTATGGCATGAGCGGGATATCTCGCATTCTAGTACGGAGCGATTGATTTTGCCTGATCATTTCGGATTGATCGCATATTCGTTAGAGCGACTCTGTAGAACTTTAGATGAGTTAGAGCTAGACGAAACTCGAATTAAGGAAAACTTAGAGAAAAACTTTAAAACACTCTCTAGCTATGTTCTTCACGAACTGATCGCAGCAAATCAAGTCAGCAGAGAGCAGTTATACGAACTCGTACAGGCAGCTACATTTAGCGCTCGCGACTTGGATGATATGATCAACAAATTGCACCAAGCATGTAAAGCACAAGACATCATTTTCCCTATTCTCAGTATGGACTGGGAAGCCGTAAGTAGAAAATACTTTGAACACTATTTAGCTCTAAAGAAGCGTACGATTTTCTAACGAAGTCTACCCTTGAATGTCCATCTTTTGAAAATCAAATGGTCGGGACGACTGGATTCGAACCAGCGACCTCTTGCACCCCAAGCAAGCGCGCTAACCAGGCTGCGCTACGCCCCGACTAAAATGACGTTTTCAAGCTCTTACAGCGAGCGGATGCTTCGCGTCTAGGGGTTATTGGGGCTTTTTTTATAGGGATAAGCTAGACTCACGCAATGTGAGACATTTATGATTAGAAAACCCACTGTAAAAACTTACCTCCACCCGAAGAACCGCCACCGTGATAGGTATGATTTCTTGGCTTTGGCGCGTTGTTCGCCCGAGTTAAGTCAATATCTTGTTAAGAGTCGCCTAGGTGATGAGTCGATTGATTTTTCAGACCCGCGTGCCGTTAAGGCGCTTAATCGTGCTCTTTTAGAACATTTTTATGGAGTTCATAACTGGGACATTCCGGATCATTACCTCTGCCCGCCAATCCCCGGCAGAGCGGACTACATCCATCATGTGGCAGAACTACTTGGGACGTCTCGTGAGGTAAAGGCTGAGCTCGTTCGAGTCCTCGATATAGGGTGTGGCGCTAATTTAATTTATCCAATTTTAGGCTTCAAGGAATACGGATGGCATTTTGTAGCAAGCGACCATGACAAAACAGCTCTTTCTTCCGCGGAAAACATTCTAAAACAAAATCCTGACCTTAGGTCTGCGATCCAACTTAGGCATCAGCTGAGGCGCGATCAGATTTTTAGAGGGATCATCACCCCTCTTGAAGAGTTTGATCTCACGATCTGCAATCCTCCGTTTTATTCGAGCCTCAGTGAAGCGCATCTAGCAACTTCTCGTAAGTGGAGGTCTCTCGGTAGGTCATCGGGTAGAAAGAGTCAAAATGATTTGGGCTCCGTTAGAAATTTTTCGGGAAAAGAATCAGAGCTTTGCTACCCAGGGGGTGAGGCTGCCTTTATATCTAGCATGATAAAGGAGAGTGAAAAACTCTCACAACAGTGTAGATGGTTCACAACCCTAGTATCAAAAGAGTCCATACTTCCCCTACTGGATCGTGAGTTGGCACGAACACAAGTAAGGACGAAGAAAGTTATAGATATGATTCACGGCCAGAAGCGCAGCCGCATCCTAGCCTGGTCGTATAGGAACGAAGACACGACTTAAAGATACGTAGAGAGTGGAGAAAGTTTTTTAAAGCCTTCTCCCTCGTAAAGTTGCGACCATCTAAACTTCGCGTGATCTCTATAATATTTTATCTGGTGCTTTCTAAGGACATCCGGAGCCACCCTCGCGTTCGTTATTACACTATGAAATCTATTCTCATAGGTTTTTAAGAATGGAAATCTTTGAGAGTATTAGATTCTATATTTCGACTTACCCCAAGGAAACAGCGATTTTATGCGTCGTACTTACAGTTTTTATAGTTTTAAATCGGCGTGCCAATATGCTGCTTGCGCTGACGTCAGATGGTAGAAGTATCCTTCGATTAGCTAAGGAGATAGAAAGCAAGCTGGGCTTTAAAAGAGAATTTCGATCGTTGTTCCAAATCGATGAACAAGCATCAATTTCACTAAAGGGTCGCGTCGAAGGGCAGGCCGTGTTTATATCAATAAAAAACCATCTTGTTTCTACTGATCTAATTAACGCCTTAACGACGGATATCAGAAGTCATATGAAAGGTATTACTGTGATTGTTAGGGTAAACGAAAAGATCAAACACCTCTCGAAAGAAGAGATTACCCTAGATGATGTAAAGAATACGATAAGAGATGTTTTGTCGTCTGAGAGAACTAGGTAAGCTGTTTGCTTGGAAACAGTGGCAATCGAGCAGGATAAAGGCAGCGTAGAATACAAACTACAGTGCCGCATATCATATGGCGCTAATACTATGTCTAGCGAGAGCGTGAATGTTAGTGCGGGTAGCGACGGTAGCGCGGGGTATTCTGATACTATTGTGACCTTAAAGTCAGGGGATTATACGCTCAAAGTAGTGGGAACCGCCATCATCTATAATCCCTGCGGCAGAGCGATCGGATCAGACCATTCAGTCTCCTAAGTTAAATGATGGGTTAACTCACAGTGGATCGAAGATGCGCGCCTAGGATCCACGGAGCTTTTGTACGCGTGGTGCTCGATGTTTATACTAGGCTTAGAGTACCGCCACATACTTCTCGGTAACCTGTCTTGTTTTCATTTTCTTTAAAATGATAGGCACCTCGTGAAGTGGTACTATATTAAGTTTCTTTGTTTTTAATTGACCAGCACTCAAAAGCGCCAACACCACTTCCCCGTAGACAGCTAGATTTTTTATTACTGTACTATCGTTAGATAGAAAAATCGCGCCTAGTGCTATCTCATGAAGCGAAAGGGCTTTCTCAAATTGTGGAACTTGTGAGGTTGGGGGTAGACCGACTACGCATACAACTTCTCCAAAGTGTTTGATGAGGTCAAAACAAACCGAGGTGTGTTCTCCGCCGATGGTGTCTATTGCTGATGATACACCGTGGCCCCCTGTAAAGTTCATCACTTTCTCGACTAATCTAGGATCGTCATACTGCAGAGTGAGACTGGCACCGAGATCACTGACATATTCAAGGTTTTTTTCCGAACATGTTGCAATAACGACGGCTTTTTTTAACTTAGCCATCTGCACAGCGTAGCTTCCAACCGCGCCACTTCCGCCCTGAATAAACACGAAGTCCCCTGGGTTAATATTAAGCTTTAAAAAAACCGCTTGATAGGCGGTAAACGTGGGACACGGAAGTGAGGCTGCTAGTTCAAAAGAAACCGAATCCGGAATGATTGTTAAAATATCCTCTCCCGTGATGCAGTATTCCGCGCTGATTCCCTCATCCAGAAAACTTGAGTGAAAGAATACTCTCTCACCGCCTCGAAAGCGGGAAACTTTTTCTCCAACTGCCTCCACCACTCCCGCTCCGTCTAGTCCGATCGTTCTTGGATAGCTCCAACCTTCAAGCCCATCCTGAGCGAGTTTGAAGTCTACGGGATTAAGCCCGATTGCCTTAACTCGTATCTTTACTTCGTTCTTGTTAGGCGTCGGAACTACACGCTCGATCATTTCTGATAAATCAAGGCTAGGGCCGTTTAGAACAAGTGCTTTCATTATCAAAGAAATCCGTCACCGCTTGGTGTCTAGATGGATTAAAGATTCTTACAGTCCAGTTCGACGCTTCCACCGTCTTCGTTATATTTGGCAAACCTGCCGTTTGGACCCTGCCCGCAATCGTCGACCTCTATTGAACCGGTCGAGCCGCCAAAAAAAATCTTCACCTCATAAGCCATCATAGGAGTCTTGCAAGGAGTCTGTTTCCCTTTAAATGTAACCTGTGCGTGGCGGATGCTTGGCTTTCTGCTAGGTAAGTTGATCTGTACCAAGTCGAATACCGAGTCCTTTCCTTCTTCGATGTCTTTTTTTAAAGCTTCATCTCGCTTACCTGGATCGAAATTCTTCATAAAAATTGTAAAATTTGAGCCTTTTTCTGCTTTGTTCAATACACAAACCATCGACGCCGAGTAGCTTGACTCTATTTCAGCCATAACTGAGAGTGAAAAAAAAACTAAAGGGCTAAGAAATAAAAACTTTGCGATATGCATATAAATGTGCCGCCTTCTTCGGCGGTCAATATCGAACGATCTTAGGACTGTCAAGATCGATCTATCGGCATTTGTACGCGAGCCCTCCCGAATGTCTAAACGTAAGAAGCAGAAAATGCTATCCACCTGTTATCGGATGTTTAAGCGATCCTTTTGGAGGATTGGAATTATGAGCAAGAAAAAATCCGTTAATTTTGGAAAAGAGAATGTCGCGGCTGAGGATAGTGACGAGCAGTAGCTACTAACTTCTAAAATTTACGTTTTTACTCCCCAGCATTGAAAAATTCTAACCTTAGATGCGCCGGAATACGTTCTTTTTTTTTACGACCTCAACGGCTCTTAGATCAAAATCAATTCCTACAATTTTATTGGTTAGCTTAAATGTTTCGACGAGACGCTCTGTGATTGCGCCACCACCGCAGCCAACTTCTAGTATCTTCATGGGCGACGATAACCCCAACTGCTGTAGAAAAACTTCACTATCTAACCATGTAGACCGAGTTAAAACCCCTAACCGATTTACTCCGGTGTCTTCGCCATTGATGATGTATGATTTAGTCAATGATTACTACATATCCAAGAAGTTTGATTAAAAACGAATAAGACTCGCGATAAACAACCCCAGGCCGCAGACTTTCTCTAGGTCCACCAATACATAAAGTGGAAATAGAATTTACTCGGAGCCATTCATGAACATTATGAAACTCGTCTTCACTTATCTGTTCCATGTTCACGATGTACAATGGTTTATTTGTTAAGACCGCGTAATCAACGCCAACTTTTGTTCCTTCTTGAGGGTCGCCCCAAGTTAAAACCAAATGGCCGTCAGAGTCTCGAACGTTCCACTGAGTACGCTCCGAATATGATTCAGTCGGAGTTTCTTGAAGTCCATAGGATGAAGGCACTAATCCATCTTCTGCCAATCGCCCCTTGGGACACCATCCCCAAGATGGAATACTTAAGCTTGCAGCCGCATCCAACGCAGCACGGTCTACGCCAGTTTGTCCGCCACTCATAATTTTCATGAGGAATTCCTGATTCTTGCAATGTCCGTTGGCTTTAACTTAAACATAGCTGGGACGTTTACTATAATTCGAAATACTGGGCTAGAACGTAACTATGGAAGTGAGGTCTCTTTATTCCAGCTCAAAAAAAAGAAATTTCTTGGATTAAAATCGGGAGTCATGAGGTTGTGCGTTCGACTACTTTATCATATATGGCGGAGAGGGAGATATAGTAGGCAAAAACTTAGACTAAGCAGAGTGGTGGTGGAAATCATAGTATCAACAACTATTTAGCTCCTATTTATTCATAAAATCGGTCTGTCGGCTGGCTGAAATTTCATAAATTCTAATTGTCTTTATCGGACGTCTAATGGTATCGTTACCATCAGTGAAGGCAGATGAGCTATTTCGTCAAAAACTGGTTTTAAATCATAAGAATGGCGTTCGCATCGCCATTCTAGAAATTGTCGTTTGGAAAATCCCTGCCTCAAAAGGATATCCAAGCGGGATTAAATATCGGGCTTGGTTTTCGGAAAGTGGACGAACTCTGTTTGGTTTTGACAACCATAAACCAAAGGGACCACACCTCCATCTTGGAAATATTGAAGTTGGGTATGTCTTTCGCGGTCTAGACGAACTTCGAAAAGATATTGCAGCGATGATTAAAAAAGAAGGATTTATATATGAAGGCTAAAAAAGTTGTACTTTTAGTAGAAACCCAGAAAACTGCTATAGATCGTGCATTCGGCGCGGTAAAGAGGGTTAAAAAAAAATATGTTGGTATGGAAATCATTAGTTTTCCAGATTTTGCAACTCTAGGCCGCGTGATTACTGGGGCACGTCTTGAGCTTTTAAATGTGATTAGAGTTGAAAAGCCAAAATCTATTCAAGAACTTGCGCGACTTGTTCATCGCGACTTTAAGAACGTTTATCAAGATGTGAAACTGCTGGGTGAGTTTGGATTAATTGATATTATAGAGGTCGGCCCAAGAGGGGCTACCTCTCCGATTGCTAAGTATTCTGAAATTGTTCTAGCGGCATAGACAGGTGTCTTATGGAAAACCAATCTAAATACATAAAAGCTGAATCAGGACCCGGACGCTCGGTGATTTACACTGATAGAAATGGTAAACGGTGGATGTTCAAAGGTGGTAATCGCCCTTGGAGAAATCATAACCCAGGAAACTTAGTTGTCGGAAATATAAGCAAGAGAAATGGCGCCATCGGTGTAGCTGGGGGATTTGCTGTTTTTCCGAGCTATGAGATCGGTCATGCTGCTTTACTCGACTCACTCAAAGCCCAGCATGGCTCGAAAGATATCGATGCGCTGATGAGAGTGTACGCGCCACCGCACGAGAATCCGACAGAGAAATATATTAAGTTCATTCGAAAACGAGTAAATATAAGGGACTTCAAAAAAATCAAAGACTTCTCCTCTTTAGAGTTTGAAAATCTTTGGAAAGCAATCGAAGACATGGAGGGATGGGGTAAGCATGAGGGCACCATTGTCCTCGATGTTGAAAAGAAGAAAGTTACTGGTGTTAGAAAAGATAGAAAAGGAACCATTCAGTTTTACCTCATCGACGGGATAGGCTGGGTTTCTAAAACAGAAGGTATTGGACTCGCAGCCCAGGGTACGGTTGACGCGGTTGTAGCTACTTCACCAAAGGGGAATAAATTCCTTCGTGCTAACCCTAATCAGGATGCTTTAGACAATCTGGAGAGAAAAGGATGAATCTTTTTCTGATCTTATTGTCTGTATTTGCTGCCGCACCTGCGTTTAGCGGAAATAGAATCGTTCATTACGATGATGCTCAAGTCACTTTAGTTGGGTCTTTAGATTTACAGACATTTCCCGGACCTCCAAATTATGAAAACATCTCTGGTGGCGACGAAGAGGAGCGGCATTTCTATTTAAAATTAAATGCGCCAATCGATGTGCTTACTAGAAGTACTAAAAATAGCGAAGATGTAGATGAGTCCGAAAAAAATGTAAAGATACTACAACTCGTTATTTCAGAAAAAGATAACATACTGTGGAAAAAATTTAGAGACGCGGGAGAGGGTGCTCGGGTAAAAATCATCGGAACTCTTTTCCACCGATTTTCGGGGCATCATCATTCACGCGTGCTTTTTTCAGTAGAAAAAATGGAGCTATTGAAAACAGAATCGCATTTTTGAAAGTGGCGGAGAGGGAGAGATTCGGCCAGCGGATCGCTCCCATACATGGTCGCTCACCTTGGCATGGACAATTTGCTAATCTTCGCATCCAGCTCAGATTACGGAATTCAACGCTCAAATTATCGCGTCGAATTCCGCCGCAAATTCTCGTTCGAATCTCATTTCTCGCGGTTAAATAAAAAAGGAGTCGCAAACTTTCGTCTGCGACTCCTTTTTTATTTAACTGGCGGAGAGGGAGAGATTCGAACTCTCGATACGCTTTTGGCGTATGCTCCCTTAGCAAGGGAGTGCCTTCGGCCACTCGGCCACCTCTCCTCCGTATAGAAGGGTTTCATTAACAAATCCTCTGTCGGCATCAAAGTACAAAGTTCGTAGGTGGCCGATTCTAAGCACATAGTCGGCTATGTGGTTAAAATTTGCCGCTAGCCATCAGGCTTTGAATATCGCCACAATAATAGACAGCATGGATGCTAAAGAACAAACAGGACCCAAAATACCCCAGGATCTAGAATCTTTCTTAAAACGCGTAGAATCTACGGATTCGGCTCTCGTTGCTGAAAAGCAACGAAGTCACAAGATCGCAAAAGAGTACGTCGAGGTAAGAAAGAAGCTCACCGCTACGCTAGAGGATCTGCAAACCCGCCACACAGAGCTTTGTTATCAGCACAAAGAGTTAAAAGCTAAGTTTGATCGGATGGCTTCAAGTCAGGGAGAGCGTGAAGCCGTTTTAGAGAAGAAAATTGTAATTCTTGAGCAGCAAACCACACTCGTTCAGAGGGAGCTAGAAAGCGCCAGGGCCTCACTAAAGCAGGCACAGAGCGAAAAAGAAGCTGCGTTAAAGGCATCTGAGAAAAACAAGTCTCTTAGTGAAAGCCTTAACAGGGATCTAGATAAGACGAAACAAGAAGCTAGAACAGCCATTGAGACCATTTTAAAAGAACAACAGCACCTAAGACAAAAAGATCAAACTGAATATCAGAGCACATCCAAAAAGCTGGCGGGCGAACTAGCTGTATCGGAAGAAAAACGAATCGCGACTCTTAGCCAGCTGCAGAAAGCTACGAAACGAATCCACACTCTCGAGGCTGAGCTTGCGAGTCGATCTGAAATGATCATGTCCCAAGAGAGAAACCATTCGGAAATCGTAACGCGGAAAAACGAAGATATTGATAAACTAAAAGCCCAACTTCAGGTCCAAAAAACACTACAACTCCAACTAACCGCAGAACAAAGTCAGGCAGTCATTAAGCTTGAGGGGGAAAAGAGTCAGGCGCTAGAAAAGGCTCTAGGTCTTCAGGTTGCGCGAGACCAAGAGGTGGAGAGTCTCAAAGCCAGTTTAAAGCTTTTAGAAATGCAGTTAAAGGCGGACCTAGAGGCCCAGTCTAACAAACTTAATCCTAAGACATCACCCGCCCATGATCAGATAGAAACCTCCGGGCCTACGGGTGAAATAGAGCTTGAGCCGATCCCTGCTGCCTCGGGCTCCTCCATGAGCCCTTCTCACCCACCGCCTTTTCGTTCCTCCATGAACCGATCAGACGCTGCGACCAATGTTGACACGCTTCCTGCGTCTCAAACCGACTCTTTTGAGGATGAGCTCCTATCCTGGGAGATCATCCAGCCTCCAGCTTTTAAAGAGCCTCAGAATCGTCCTAATTCTGAAACGCCACCGCCGCCTCGGTTCCGTCTTCTTCCCTAGACTCGTCTGACCATGGAGCGGCTGATTGTAGAATCACTGAAATCACTACTGCTACAATCACGAAGCCCACATCCTGTAGTTTCTCTCTCATGGTCATTAGCACCTCCGTGTGCCTTGCCACTCCTTAGAGCAAGTGTTGGGCCAACAGAAAACGAGCCTTTAGTCCATAGCACCCCGTAGAACCGCGATTATTTAGATGTTTATGGCTCTGACATTGGGTAATAAATCGCACCAGAGGTGTCACGATGATCCCATTTACACAATCCAAGTTGATTGAAATGAAAGACTTATCGCCGAAAGAACGGTTTCAATGGCTCGTTTCTTCTGTTTTGCCGCGCCCTATTGCTTGGGTTTCGACGCGATCCCTGGCAGGAGTTCATAACATCGCACCGTTTAGCTTCTATAGTGCATGCAGTGGAAATCCACCGTGCGTGAGTGTTGCGGTAACTTATCGTCAGGACGGATTGCCGAAAGACACCCTGAGAAACGCAGAAGAGACGAAAGAGTTTGTGGTGAACCTATCTAGCGAGGGGTATGAAACCGCGATTAATGACTCTTCTGGAGAGTTTCCCCCAGAAGTTGATGAATTTCAAAGATGCGGGTTAAAGCCCCTTCCTTCGAAGCTTGTTCAGGCGCCACGAGTGGCAGAGTCACCGCTATCAATGGAGTGTATTTGGAAGGCCTCATTACCTCTAGGCGATCGACAGCCCGGCAGCACGGTACTGATTATCGGAGAGGTCGTGGCCATTCATGTGGACCCGAAGATGCTAAGTCCAGAGTCTGGAATGCCAGACCCTAGTTTACTAAAGCCGCTATCCCGTCTAGGCGGCGCGTTTTGGGCAAAAATGACTCAGCCTTTTGAGCTTAAGCGCCCGCGAGACAATTAGATTATTTTCCAACTTTAGTCTGAGACAACTCTAGCCAGTCTTGCATGATTCGAACGCTCTCTAAGAGCGCAGGAGCTTGCGTTTCTTTTAACTTCTCTAGCCCGCGTTTCTTTTCTTTCTTCGAATCTTTGTTCTCTTTTGCAGCTCGCTTACGCATCTCAGAGAGCTTAAGCACTCCTTTATTGGCTTTGATCTCCTCTAAGTCCTTCACAATCTCTTGAAATTTCGGGTCGGATGAAACGCGTTTCTGCGAAAGTTTTGTGAGCTGGTCTATAGTTTGAGTTTCTACCGGAATCCAGTGATCTTCTCCCGATGGAGAGTTAGCTTTCACATCTATGAATGAAGAAATTTTCTCTGGCTCTAGTGAATAGTCCATACTGTTTTCACCCATTTCGTCTATCGAAGCAGTTGAGGGAAGGGGAATATCGCTAATTACTCCTTGGTTCTGTGTAGTGGAGCCGTGTGGAATGAAATACATACCGGTCGTTACTTTCATAACTCCAAAGGGCTCAACGCTCATCAGAGCCTGAATGCTACCTTTCCCGAAAGTATGATCTGCTCCTACGATAAGTGCTCTACGGTAATCTTTCAGAGCTCCAGCCAAAATCTCAGAGGCAGAAGCGCTGTAGCGACTGGTAAGCACCACAAGCGGCCCCCCGTATTCCACCCGATCATCGCGATCCGAGAGAACTTCTACTCGAGTTGTGCGCCCTTTTGTGGCTACGACAGCCCCTTCTCGTAGGAAAAGGCCAGCAATTTTCACCGCGTGATCCAGTAAACCGCCTCCGTTACGGGATAAATCTAGAATCAGTCCGTCCACTTTCTTAGCTTTTGCCTCTCTCACAAGTCTGCGCATGTCTCTAAAGCTGGAAGGACCCATATTTTTTGCATTCACTCGCCCATTAAAAACGTTCGTAATACTGGTGCTCTCTTCTTCGTCGAAAGAGTCACTGCCGTAAAAAGACGGTAAGTCGATGATCCCAATGAGTTTGTCGCCCGATTTTGATTTTAAGGTCTGGTAAGTGATTTTTGCGGCCTGATCCTCTATTTTAATGACATCGCGGACGATCAGAATATCGAATCTTTCTACGGTGGGACCCTGTCTAAGAATAGTCAGTTTGACCGTGGTCCCTTTAGGTCCCCTTATTTTCCTGACCACGTCCGAAAGGTCCATATCGGTCACCGATACTGGAAGTTCTTTTCCTTGGCCGACTGCGATAATTTTATCTTTAGGTTTTAACTTCTTCGTACGATCTGCCGCTCCCCCAGGAATAAGCTCCTCAATAACTGTAAATCCATCCTGGCTAGAAAGAGTTGCGCCGATGCCTTCTAACTTCAGGCGCATGGTGATTTCAAAATCTTTAAACGTCTCAGGCGGCATATACTCAGAGTGCGGATCAAGTCCCAAGGTAAAGCTCTCTACAAAATAGCTGTAGTAGTTGCGAGCTGTACGTTCTCTGATGCGTTTCTCTGCAAGCTCGTACGAATGAAAAACATTTTTTCGCGCTTCCTTTTCGCTTGTTTTCGCGAGGATCTGGGAAAGCATTTGAAAATGAATATTCTTTAACAATAACTCTTCCTTGCTCTTCCCATCAGTTGCGTAAGGGCGCTTATCGATGTCTGTTTGTAGTTCTGCGGATTCATCGAGTTTGTATTTGTCGGTTAAAGTCTTTTTTGCAAAAGCTAGGTTCTCTTTTACGCGCGCCGTAAGCAGCGAAGATACCGCATCTAGTGGGCTGCAATCGTTCTTTTCCATGCTGTCAAAAACACCCATTAAACTCTCGTTGAGGGCTGCTACATCAGATTGCAATAGGAGGGTCTTTGAGGGATCGATGCGCTTTATAAATTGGGTGACTGTTCTAGTTTTGAGTTCGCGAGTAAGGGTTTCGTACTTCATATGGTGATGAAGCGGGAACCGAATCAGGTCGGGTATTGCTTTACAAACCAAGACAGAAGTCTCTTCTGCAAAAGAGGAGAACGTTACAAAGAGGATAAAAGCCAGCAGACCATATTTATTTTGTATCATTTGAAAAGACTCCTTAGACGAAAGACGTATTTCAGGTTTACACTCTAAGAGCGAGAATTCGAGATGAATTTTTTATTTTTTTAAAAAGGGGTAGCAGTAACGATGAGCCAAAATATTGATCGATTAGATGCCAGTTTTATAAAGTCCCTGTGTTTAGGGTATATTGAAGAAGATGTCATTTTGCCGTTTCCAACGATAAAGGCAGAAGATCAAGAACTTCTAAAAGGCGTTATCGACGCGCTAGAGAGCTCCTTCAAGGGTAGGGATGATGAGTTTAGAAAATGGGATCGCGTCGGAGAACTTCCAGATCCTGTGCTAGATGAGATGAGACAGTTAGGGCTGTTTTCTCTAATCATCCCAGAGACCCACGGAGGCATGGGGATGAACGCCAGTGCCTACAGCCGGACCCTGCAAGAAATTTCACGCTATGACGGGTCTCTCGCTATTACGGCCGGTGCGCATAGTTCAATCGGAATGCGTGGACTCGTGTTGTTCGGCACTCAAGCTCAGAAAGATAAATACTACGCTAAGCTCGCTTCAGGCGAAATGATCGCAGCGTTCTGTTTAACGGAGCCTGGCGCGGGCTCTGATGCAGCTTCTATTAAAACCAAAGCGGTACGAGATGGGGATCATTGGGTATTAAATGGATCCAAACTGTGGATTACAAACGGAGGAATCGGTGACTTCTTTACCGTTTTTGCTAGAACTGACGGCCCAGAGGGCCAGATTACCGCTTTCATTGTCACGAAGGAAATGGCGGGGATCACCTGCGGACCTCATGAGGATAAAATGGGTCTCAGAGCTTCAAACACTACCACGGTCATGTTTGATAACGTCAAAGTTCCGCACGACCATGTACTAGGAGAGCTTGGCAAGGGATTTAAAGTGGCGATGCACATCTTAAACTCAGGTCGAACTGGCCTAGGTGGTGGCTGTATTGGTGCAATGAAAAAATGTATTGAGTTAAGTTCAAAACAAGCAAAAGAGCGCAAACAGTTTAAGCGCCCGATTGCAGAATTTGGACTCATTAAACAGAAAATCGGTCACATGGTTGTAGAGTGTTACGCCACTGAATCCGTAGTAGGAATGGTGTCTGGACTCGTCGATCAAGGGCATAAGGACTACGCTATCGAGGCTGCCATCAGTAAGATTTTTGCGACCGAATGCCTCTGGAGAACGGCGGACGAGGCGCTTCAGGTGGCTGCAGGAAACGGCTTTATGTGTGAGTTTCCTTACGAGCGTATTGTCAGAAATTCTCGTATCAATAGAATCTTTGAGGGAACGAACGAGATTCTTAGACTCTTCGTGGGGCTTACAGGGATGAATGATGTGGGCCAAGAACTTAAAGAAGTGAGTAATTCAGTTAAAGGCATTTTCGATGCGCCTATTAAAGGGTTTGGTACGATCTCAGAGTTTGCAATCAAGCGCGCCACTCAGCTGACGGGCATAGGCACGACGAAGGGATCGTTTACAAAGCTGCATCCTTCGCTGTCTCCTTATTCGGCGATTTTCGAAGAGGGTACGCGCGACTTGTCGAACATGGCGGTAAAGTTACTGACGAAGTACGGTAAACAAATTATCGACAAGCAGTTTGATACAAAGCGGATGGCAGATGTGATGATCGATCTGTATGTGCTAGCTTGTATGCTCTCAAGAGTGGATTCCACAATCAGAGCAAAGGGTCTAGAAAACTGCAAAAAAGAACTCCAGATTTTAGGTGTTTTCTCCGGTCAGGTTGGCCGTCGTGCAAAATCGAATTTCTCAAAGATCGATAACAACGATGATGACTTGATCTGTAGTTTGGCTGATCATGCGCTGGAGCATGAGCAATACACTTGGGATACGATCGAGAAATAGTAGTAGCCAAAGGTTACCCAGTTCATTTTATTTCATTTTACTTGCGCGCTTCGGATTATTTTATGCCGTAAGCGCGCAAGCTATTTTGATGGGTTGGCAGTTGTATGAGTGGACGAACTCTCCTCTAGCCCTAGGAAAAATGGGCCTTTTTGAAGCTATTCCGGCTCTTTTTTTGATGTTCGTATCAGGTTCTCTTATTGACCGAGGGAATCCTAAACGAATCTATCAAGCTGTGATTTGTGTGAGCGCCTGTTCCATTGGGATTGCTCTTCTAGCTAAAGAACCTTCGCAACTATTCTTAGCGGGTATATTGACTGGGACGATGCGCGCTTTTTCGGGACCTTCCATGCAGGTACTTATTCCTCGCATATTAAAGCCCGAGCAAATTCAAGCCGGATCTGCCTTATCTACAGGTATCGCTAAGTCGGCTTCGGTCTTGGGCGCCATGGTAGCGGGGACCATTTTGGCTTATGGTGGCACTAAACCCGCGTATTTTGTATGTCTCGCTTTTTCCGGGGTTTCTCTCTTATCGCTTTCCATAGTTCCCTATCGTCATCCGGTCAAAAGCCGCCCAACTCTAAAACCGTCTCTCATTCAAGAAATCAAAGACGGTATTGGATTTGTTTTTTCTACGAGAGCGCTTCTATCTTGTATGATGCTAGATATGTTTGCCGTGCTCTTTGGCGGAGTAAATGCATTGTTTCCAGTATTTGCAAAAGATATTTTGAAAATGGGTCCAAGCGGGGTGGGATTACTATCGGGAAGTTTTGCGGTGGGTTCGGTACTGACGAGCCTTACGCTTGCTAGATTCAATATGGTTGTAAATCCAGGAAGAAAACTACTCCTTGCGGTGATTGGTTTTGGAGTATGTACCCTAGGCTTCGGCGCAAGCACGAATATGTATCTCAGTTTGACTCTATTATTCTTAGCGGGCGGGTTAGATGCTGTTTCGATGGTAATCAGAGGCGCTCTCGTTCAGTTGTTTTCGCCAGACCACATGCGAGGACGGGTAGCTGCTATCAATCAGTTTTTTATTGGGTCTTCAAACGAAATAGGAGCATTTGAAAGCGGTGTCGCAGCTCATCTGATGGGGGTCGTTCCAAGCGTTTTATTCGGAGGGAGCATGACTTTGCTTACAGCACTCGTCGTGTTAAAAATTCATCCAGGACTTCTCAAGCTCCAGTTTCCTACCAATCAGAAAGCAAAGGGATAACATGTTTGAAAACTTAAGAGAGAAAGCCATAGAATGGGGACTGACAGACGATGAGCGCACTCGGATAAACCATGCGCTTAAGAATTTAAACTCAGCGGGGTACGACCCATGGGGTGTAAGCCCTGACGCGCTTGCGACCTCCTTGATTCCAGCGCTTTGGTTTTATAAAAATTATTTTCGCGTGGAAACAGAGGGTTTAGAAAACATTCCTCCGGGGCGTGTGATGCTAGTCGCAAATCACGGCGGACAAGTCCCTATTGATGGGACATTGATCGCAACCGCTGTGCTCACTCAAGGTAATCCTCCGAGAGTCGTTCGCGGTATGGTGGAGCGGTGGGCCCCTTCGCTTCCGTTTGTAAGTACTTTTTTTGCGAGAACTGGTCAGTTGACGGGTGATATTCGAAACGCCCGAGATATTCTAGAGCATGAGGAAGCCCTCATGGTGTTTCCTGAGGGAGTGAGCGGATCGGGCAAGTCTATTTTTGAACGGTATAAACTTCAGAAGTTTGGTAATGGCTTTATGCGACTTGCCCTCGATATGCACTGTCCAATCGTACCTGTTTCAGTAGTAGGAACAGAAGAGTCGTTACCCAGTTTAACCGCTCTAAAACCCCTGGCAAAAAAGCTTGGTATTCCTTACCTGCCTTTAATTCCAACAGGGATCATACCGCTTCCTACGAAAGTGTTCATTCGTTTTGGAACGCCAATTTATCCTAAATGCGAAACACAAGATCCTAGTGCAACCGAGCTAGAGCCGTTAGTGGCTGAAGTAAAGAGAAGTATAAAAACAGCAATAAACGAAACCTTAAGAAGGCGCGGTGAAAAGATCTTCACAGGTGGTAACGCAGCTAAACGCACGAGAATCGATACCGGGAGAGGTCAAGAATGAGAGAGCGCGTATTAGTCACCGGAGCATCTGGTGGGCTTGCAACCATGATTTCAGAAGCGCTTGCTACCCACATGGATGTTACTGGATTAGACGTAAGACCTCATACGGGAAATCAGCCGTTTCCCGGAGAGTTTCTGCATGTGGATTATAGAAGCCGAAAAGTTTCCGATTTATTTCAACAACGTAAATTTAATAAATTTATTCACTTAGGGCGTTTACAAACATCCGCATCGGTCAGAAACGCTAGTCGCTATAACGTGAATGTGCTGGGCACTAGAGCTCTTCTTGATATGTGCGCTAAACACGCGATTCCTAGTGTTACCGTACTGAGCTCGTTTCATGTATACGGAGCACATCAGTATAATCCACTTTATCTGTCAGAGGCTGACCCTCTCCTTGCTACGCACGGCTACCCAGAGCTATCAGATGCGGTGGAGTTAGATAATCTTTCGGTTAATTTTTCGCTTAAACATCCTGAAAAAAAAGTAGCTATTCTGCGCCCAGTAAATGTGGTCGGACTTCGCATTAGAAATCACATGACTCAGTATCTTAGAAATAGTGTATGCCCTACGCTCTTAGGATACGATCCCGCGATGCAGTTTATCCATGAGACGGATTTAAAGACTTCTATCATGCTCTCATTGGAGAAGAACTTAAGCGGTATTTACAACATTGCAGGTGAAGGTTTAGTGCCTCTTAGTAAAGCTATATTTCTGGCGGGAGGTAAAGCGCTCCCGTTACCAAGTGCGCTGAGTAGTATTCTTTTATCCGGTATGGGTCTTGCGGGATACTCCTTCCCACGGCATTTGCTTGATTTTTTTAAATACCCGACTGTCATTTCAGACCGTGCTTTTAGAGTCGCTACAGGCTTTAAACCCAAAGTTTCTGTGAAGGACACCCTCACTTCTGTTCGTACGAATGCCCTCTTGTTAGCGAAAGAATCGTTTCAAAGCCCTTAGTTTATTTTTCGTATACTTAAACTGAAGAAAAATCAGAACTATAAGGGCAGCCGCCGCTAATACCGCTAACCTTGTTGCAAGCTGGTCCCAAGTGGTCTGAGTTTGTTTAAAATATTCTGCTGATAGCAGTAGTGCGGGCACTACGACTGAGACGCCTAGAAAGTCTGCAAAAAGAAATTTTCCAAAATGAACTCTTGAGACACCGGAAAAAAACATAACAACCGTACGCACTCCCGGCATGAATCGCGCTAAAAAAACTATGCCTACCCCTAGGCTTCGAAACTGGCCAGAAAGCGCTTCGCACCGATGCTGCGGCAATCGTGATGAAAGAAAATTCGGCCAACGAGATCGGTTCCCTAGCTTACGCCCAAGAAAATGCATAATTGAGTCGCCAGAGAGAATACCACCGGCTGCTGCAACATAGAGAAACTCCCAGTGCGCCATGTTCTGATAGACAAGGTAAGAACAGGCGAGCAGGACAAGATCCGCAGAAATTGGAAAACAAAGCCCTGCTAGAAGTAAAAGAGCAAAAACTAAAGGGTAAATATAAACTGAACCCTCTAGTAGTATGGAATGAAGCTCCTCTACGTTCATGGGCTCACTCTAGTCCTTTGTATTCAAGTGGGACAATTCTATTTTTATGGTAGAGTTTGCGCTTATGAGAGCGCGCTTTTCAAATGGCAGACGTTATCAAGTCGATCTTTCCTTAAGTGAAGAGGAGCTTACGCGTAAAGCTTATCTGTATATTCTAAGAAAGCAGTCTATCAGGGAGCATTCGGTAACAGAGCTGAGAAACAAGTTAGAGGGATTTGGCTACCCTGCCCATCCTATCGAAAGCGCTCTAGAGCTGGCACAGTCCCAGGGCTATCAAAGCGATGTTCGCGCCAAACAATCGTTAGAACGTCTTGCACTTGCAACCAGACGAGGCCAAAGATGGATCCATCAGAAATCTAAAGAACGTGGCTTGAATACAACTCAGACAGAGAAATCCGATTCAGAGATTACAGGCGACCCAGAAACAAAAAAAAACGCATTGAAAGATCTGAGGGAGTACGTACAGAGAAAGTATCCGAATCTAAACGTGGATTTGAAATCAAAGAAAAAAGCGCAGGACTTTTTACTGCGACGGGGGTTTCGATATGATGAGATCAAACAAGTGCTCCGGGAATCCACCGAAGAAGAATGACGCAACGGATAGCTCTTTAGTTATCCAGCAAAACCGCGGGTTCAGGGGGTCTGTCCTTTTAACAATTTCCTAAATTGAAAACCTATAGGCAGGATTCTCTTCGTAACAACATGGAGGTTACTTATGATGAAGATTCTTTCCCCTGTTTTTGTTTTTTTCTTCGCACTCTCAAGTTTCGCTGCCGACTTAAATGCTGATTATGAAGCTCTTCGCAATAACGGCGAAAAATACCAGGTTATTGGAACAGTTTGCGAGCAGGTAGCAATGCTTAGAATGAAAGAGAAGTATCCCTCACCTCAGTATGCGGTCTATACAGGGATTGAATATTTTAGTGAAAAACGAACTATCGGCGAATTAGATGTGACTGTTTTAGATAACGCGGCTGGAACCTCTAAGGCCGTGGTAGTAGCTGAGGTGAAATGTTGGAAGAACTTAGATTCAGCTAGGGTAAAAGCCTTAGATCAGCGCAAGAGGTTTCAAAAATGGATAGCATCAGATCGACCCGTGCAGATTAAGTTAAGAGGCGAAAAACCAGTTTCGTTTACAAGGGATCAGTTTAAACAAGTAAATAGTTATCTTGCGATTTCCCAATCAGGTGGGCAGTCGTCAGGCTTTGAGATGACTCTAGATTATACCCTAGAAGAACTGATGGCCTTACGGACTAAGATACTGGAGTGCAGATCAAGGGGAGAATGCGAGCCATCGGGTAAATAGCTGCCCCACTGGTTGACATAAAACCCCTGACTCTGTTAACCGCATGGGCCATGAGACTTGAGCGACCTATTCTGAAGTTAGTCTGTGTCTTGGTAATGACAGTACCCGGTTCCGGTTGGGCACTTCCTCAATACCCGTGTCTAAGTATTTATCAAAAAAAAATTAAGAGAATAGAAGACACTCAGGGTATTCGCAAGGTTGGTAAGTACGTGAGTGCGGCAGCGGGCGTAGGGCTTGGCATGATCGCGGTTAAAAACATAGACGTTATTGAAAGTGAAAACGAAAATGCCAAGTATCTAAGCGGTGGTTTGATGGGGGCGCTTTTCGGTTATGCGGCCTATGGAGCTATAGATCAGGCATTTGAAATCATCTCGGCCTACCGATTTCTTGGATTCGACTTAGTCGCAGAGCCGGAAGATTCTTCGAATGTATCGCCAGAACCGATCGAGCAGACAGATTTTATCGAGCAAACAACGGCAGAGTTTAATCTCTCGGTCCAGCAAGTAAAATACATAATGAAACAGCTGACCGAGTCTACTGATCTGGCGTGTAGGGTAGCGCACTTAAATAAAATAAGAGGCCTGAAAGCTCAGCCGATACGCAGAGTCATGGCTCGCTATAGACTAGCAATACAAGCTACATTATTACCCTAACTAGTTTGAGAAATTATAGACAAGCGTCGCTGATGGAACCGGAGCGATTCCCACGAATTTTAGTCCATCTTGCCCTTCGGTCAGTAGAGTTCTAAATGTCAGTGGGAGTTCAAAGCTGAACGCCACGCCTCTATTTTTAAAGCCACCAGGTGCCCACTCGATGCCAATTCCAGCACCAAAGTTAAATGAAGCCTCGTCCTGGAAGTACTCGACTGGGATTCCGTTAGGATTCGAGTAATCCACAATCTTATCTCTTGAGTAAAACGAGCTCACTCCAAGTATGCCTAAGAATCTTACTTTCTCTCTCTCATCGAAAACCCGCAGCAGCTCAAGACCAAGACCAGCTTGAATTTCGCCGTTGCTGCTGAGGGCCCCGAAACCAATATTCATTCCGAGGCGATTCCCAAAGAATTTTCTATACGCAAAACCTAAGCCTGAAAGGAGGCCCGCGGTGATCCCAGCTCCGGAGCTTTTTGCAAATTCAGCTTTAGTTCCTGGCGCGGGTGACGGTTGTTCGTCCGTTTCTATGTTCTCAACGCTCGGAAGTCCTGAGGTCAAAGCGGCAAAGGGCACGGTCGCCACTGATTCTAAAGATCCGTCTTTTCGTACAAACTGTAGAATTGCGGGTTTCTTTATTTCGGCACTATATCCTTGCACTGTTAGGGTCCCGTCGATTTCAACGTGAAGTTTGGAGGGATGCTTGAAAAAAGATTCATTGAAAACATATTCGCTGAGCGTTTCCCAGTTCCCCGTTTCAGGCTTTTTCGCAAATACCTTGATGGTCGAACCCTCGGGCGTGTTTGAGAGTACGAAAAGCTCATTTTTGAAAAACTCAATTTCTTTTGTAAAAACTCTTCCTTGAGGCGCTGTCTTAATGGTCTCGAGCTCAACTTCCGTTTTACTGTCAACCACATAGACCATGCCTTTGGGGTTCATTTTGGAGGGCGATACAAAGGTCCTGCCTTCGTTTAAATCCACAGCAATGTCTAACGACTTTAGCTGTACGGGCAACTCTAGGTTCGTAGCTTCGGCGCTTATCGGGGCCACCATATGCAGAACGCCTAAGACTATTAAAATAAATTTCATAAATAGAATCTCCGAGTAATATACTGAACGCAGGCCTCGTATCGCACTCGTCTCTAACGGTCAAGCCCTAGAGCGGGCTTATTTTTTTTTAAATACTCCCAGGAAATACCCTACCGGAAGTCCAGCGAGTAGGACTCCTACCGAGATCACTCCGTACAGAGGGTTTGCTCTGATGGAATCTAAGATCAGGTAAGCAATACTTAAAACAGACAAAATCGGCACTAGAGGATAGAGCGGTGTTTTATACCCCAAGGAACTCTGTCCTTTGGGGGCCCATGAGTATTTCCCTGCGCGAATCAGAAAGACTCCAAAAACGATGGCACCGTAGAACCCGTAAACGGAAATCACAGAAATATCTGTGATCTGATCCACTTTAAACACACTCACAAAGAAAACAGCGCATAGGAACTGAAACAATATAGCGTAAACAGGCGTATGTGTCCTTGGGTTTAACTCCCCGATCCATTTCTTACCAGGAAAACAGCCCTGCTTAGCCATCGCGTAGGGTAAGCGCGACATCGTAAGTAAATTACCATTCAAACAACCGAATATAGAAATAAGAACGCCTAAACTTAGAAGGCGTCCGCCGATCCCACCGAATAGAATCTCGGAGGCTTTAGCGCTTGCGCCTTGGCTTAGAGTCACAATCTCATCTACTGGCATCGTCTGGAACAATCCAATATTTACGAGTAAATAAAGTGCGATCACTCCGCTAAGTCCAAAAATAATTGCTTTAGGTAAGTTCTTACTTGGTTCTTTAATTTCGTCGCCTAAGTTTGTGACCTGAATCCATCCTTCGTAAGCCCACATGGTTGCAAGCACGGCTGCAGACAAACTAAGTGCGCTACCACTCTCAGACGTAGCCACTTGTTGGAGCGCGTTTTCCTTGCCCCAGAAAATGCCCCCCAGTGTTATGCCAGCGATGGGTACGAGTTTGAGGGTGGTAGAGATGTTTTGAATTTTTGCGGAGAGTGAAGTTGATAGTGCCGCTGCGATAGATAGGAGCGCCATGGTTGCAAACGCGATGGGAAGTGTTTGCGTGAGTCCGAAAAAAGCACAGAAAAGAGAGGAAAAATAAAGCGAAAGCGCACCTAAGAACGCCGGACCATAGACTAGGGTCTGAACCCAGCCCGATAGGAAGCCCCAGACGTGCCCGTACAAATTCTCAATATAGATATAGCTACCGCCTACTTTCGGGATACGACTAGCGACTTCAGCTACGCTGAGCCCACTTGTGATCGTGATAAATCCGCCTAAAGCCCAGGCAAATAGCGCCATCTGGGTTGTCCCACTTGCGGCTAGAACTTTTCCGGGTTTCATAAATACACCGGAACCGATGACATTACCTACAACCAGTGTGATGCCAACAAATAGAGATAGTTTCTTAGAGGAGCTCATAGTGATGGCGACATAATCTTATACGCCAGTGAGCGGCAATAAAATAAGAACCGTCGTTTAGAGATAGTTAGACCAAAGCCATCTAGACGTGAGATTAAATCCCCATGTTATTAAAAGCACATCAGGTATCTAAAGAGTATGTCAGAGGTGTCTCACGAGTGAGGGCTCTAGATTCTGTTTCGCTTACCTTTGAGCGCGGTGAGTTTGTGGCGATCATGGGTCCTAGTGGGTCGGGAAAATCAACGCTTCTACAAATTCTAGGAACGCTGGATCTTCCGACTTCAGGTAAGATTTATTTTGAAGACAAAGACCTTACCGTGATGAATGATACGGAGCTTTCTGTATTTAGGCGCAGGAATTTGGGATTTGTTTTTCAGTTCTTTAATCTTCTACCAACCCTATCTGCTTTAGATAACGTACTTCTTCCACTCAGTTTAGACGGGAGAGTGTCCCAGGCCTATACGGCAAAAGCACTCGAACTTCTTGACCAGGTAGGGATTAAATCGCGCGCTCATCATAAGCCCGACCAGCTCTCGGGAGGGGAGATGCAGCGGGTGGCTCTTGCGCGCGCTCTCATTCACAGCCCTTCACTCATCTTAGCTGACGAGCCTACTGGAAACTTAGATACTAAAAACGGCGAGGTTGTTCTGTCGCTACTACGTGATCTGGCAAAAGCCACAAAGCGCACGATCGTGATGGTAACGCATGATCAGAATGCCGCCACCTATAGCAGTAGAAAAATTTTACTAAAAGATGGAAAAGTCGAGGGAGATACTACGTGCTAAGAAGTGTCGCAAGTCTATCGAGTGCCCACATACGAGCCAAACCAGTACGATTTCTTCTCACCTCGGTAGGAGTAGGTCTCGGTGTAGCACTTTATTCTTCAATAGCAATTATTAACTATTCTACAAGAGACAGCTTTCGCACGAATATAGAGAGTATCGCGGGCAAAGCGTCTCTTACGGTAAGCGGATCTTCGACCGGATTTAGCGAAGAGTATGTTGAGAAAATCAAGAAAATCCCAGGAATAAAAGCTGCCATTCCCATGGTAGAAGCGCGGGCTTATATGTCCGGCAATGAGGGTGAATCAGACACTATTCAAATCTTAGGAGTAGATCTACTTCAGGAGAGCGCGGTTAGAAATTATAAAACTACGGATACGCAAATCATAGAAGACCCGCTTGTTTTTCTAAATAACCCGGATTCGATCATTCTGACCAAAGAACTAGCAAAAAGGCGCGGAATAAAAATAGACGATTCTCTGCAACTAGCAACTACGCTAGGTACGAAGAAATTTATAGTGCGCGGACTACTAGAGCCTGAAGGCGCAGCGAAAGCTTACGGGGGAACGCTTGCAATCATGGATATCGACGGTGCTAGGTTTAGTTTTGGAAAAGAAGGCAAGGTAGACCGCATCGACTTAGTGACAGAAGAAGGAGCAGATAACGGTAAGATTCGAGAGGAGGTAGTGAGGCTTGTACCAGACACGCTTTCAGTCCTGTCGCCTGAACTGAAAGCTCAGAACACCGATAAAATGATCAGAGCCTATCAAACCATGCTCGTGTTCTTTAGCTCGCTTGCACTTCTTGTTGGGATATTCATTGTGTTAAATTCTGTTTCTATTTCTGTGGTTGAACGGAAACAAGAGATCGGAATCTTACGTGCGCTTGGGGGTACTAAGGTTTTTATTCTAAACTTGTTTCTAGCAGAGGCTGTTTTTACGGGTTTAGTGGGGGGGGGGCTCGGCATTGGTCTTGGTAGGGCCTTAGCGGATGTTCTTGTCAAACAAGTCACGACCTCGCTAACGGCGCAGTTTCAAACGCACGTGTCGCTGACTCATCTTCAGTATCCTCTGCAAGAATACGCGTGGATTGTAGGACTTTCAGTCATCACCTGCGTCTTAGGATCATTATTCCCCGCGTGGTTAGGCGCTAGGACTTCTCCTGTACAAGCGATAAGATCTGATGACGGCATGACGTCGCTACATCGCGATAATAGAAGTGTCTTTGGTCAATTGGGATTTGTTCTACTTTGTATATCGCTAATATCGATGCGGGTTCATTTTACATGGCTAGGATCGTTTGTCACCTACGTCACCCAGGCATGTGCGGTCGTAGGAAGCGCGTTACTAGTACCTTATTTAGTTTTATTTGTTTTAAATCGTACGCGTGGGTTTGTGTTAAAGCGTGGAGGACTCCTTCCACATCTTGCAAAAGAGCAATTAGTTGCACAGCCCGGACGAACAAGTTCCAATCTCATGGCGCTGTCTGTTGGGCTGTTTATGGTGATTTTGATTGCTACCGTGAAGACTAGCTTTCGTGTGACGCTCCTAGATTGGATCGGTGATGCACTCTCTTCCGATATTGTCGTGTCATCGGCAGGAAGGGTTATTACTGCAGATCTGCAGACTATTGATGAGAACATTGCACGTGAAGTACTTGAAGTTCCTGGCGTGGTCTCCGAGTTAGGTGGAGGTGGTATAGCGAGCCGCATCCTGCCGGTTGAGTCCGAAGGATTTAGAGGCAAATACATGATTAAAGCAAACGATGCTCCAGGTGTGTTTGTTTCTCAGCGTTCTAGGATCATTGAGGGAGCAGATAAAGAAGATACATTAATGAAGCTCTACGAATCTGACGAGCCAAGGGTGATTGTATCCACGAATTATTTTATCGAGCATCCTGATGTTGGTATCGGCGATAAAATATTAATCCCAACCCCACTAGGTAAGATAGCATTTAAAGTAGTTGGAAAATGTAGAGATTATGCGTCGCCTGTAGGAGTGTTTTATTTAAACCGCGAGATTTATAAAAAATATTTTAACGATAGGTTAGTCAGTGCTTTTGCGGTCCATGTGAAGCAGGGTTTTAATCACGAAGAAGTTAGACTTAGTATCGAACGAAAGCTTGGAAAAAAATACCACTTAAGCGCTATCTCTCAAGCGGCAATGAAGAAAGAAATGGGCGGGGCTGTGGATCAGAGTTTTGCTTACACAAGGGCAGTAGAAATATCAGCGCTTCTGGTTTCTATGTTAGGACTATTAAATACACTTCTTGTCTCTGTATTAGAACGTATGCGCTTGTTTGCCGTGATGCGAGCCGTAGGAGCAAGTAGCGGGCAAATTTTTAAAATCATTCTCTATGAGGCGCTGATTCAAGGAGTGCTTGGGGCTATTTTGGCGTCTAGTTTAGGGCTTTTAGTAGGAGTAACTTGGGTAAAGTATGCCTTAGGTTACACGCTAGGCTGGGAGATTCTTGTTCATATTCCTTGGAGTGGGCTGCTCGTCACCATGGCTGCAGGAATTGTGGTTTCTTGCTTAGCGGGGCTCTATCCTGCTTACAGAGCGGCTAATTTAAGCGTTGTCAGTGGGCTTGGTAGGGCGGGTTAGGAGTGCTTGGATTCCGGTAGGCCAGTTCTTGCGCGGCACCGATAAACCCACTATATAACTACCCATGCATCATATTTCTCGTCTGAGCTTGCTATCAAAGTTCTCTTCTATCGTTTTTGGTTTTGCGTTTTTACTCTCCGGTTGCTCCACTCTTTCTCCGAAAGAGCCATCCGACGAGGAAATCAATGCGGAGGCTGCAAAAGCGTATGAGCAAGTAAAAGCAAAATCAAAATTCTCTAAGAACGTGGAATGGAATGCCATGGTTCAACGAGTCGCTAGGCGCATAGAAGTAGCATCGGGTGAAAAATTCGCATGGGAGGCGGTGCTCATAGAGAGCCCGGAAGTGAATGCTTGGTGTATGCCTGGTGGTAAAATCGCAGTTTATACTGGGATTATGCCTGTTTTAAAAACAGAAGGAGCGCTTGCTGCCGTCATGGGCCACGAGGTAGCCCACGCGACAAGAAGACACGGTAAACAACGCTACGCGCGCGCGATGCGAGGCAATCTTATTGGTGTTGCAATAGCGGGCGCGTCGATCATAGGAGGGCAGCTTCTTTGTAAATCGCAATCTTGTAAACTGATCGCGGGCTTAACAGGAGCAGCTGCTGGTTTTGCCGTGAGTTTCTTTGATAGAAAGTTTTCGCGTGCGGACGAATCTGATGCCGATGAGTTCGGTCAAGTGTATATGGCTAGAGCGGGATACGATCCAAGCGAGGCGATACGATTATGGGAACGCATGGGAGAGGCGAGCGGCGGTAAGGCTCCTCCAGAGTTCATGTCCACACATCCCTCAGAAGAAAATAGAAAAAGAAATCTCACCTCGTGGCTTCCAAACGCACAGTCTATTTATTTAAAAAGCCCTGAAAAATACGGGTTAGGAGAGATGATTCGCTAAGCGACTTTCGGGGCTTTTTTATTGAACGTCCGCACTAGTCTCTAGTGCTGGGAGGTCAGGGTAAAAGGGTCCGGGCATGAGCCAACGACCGACGGATGTAAAGTCATACGCGGGACTAAACGCAGGATCACCCGATAAGGCGGAGAAATCTGAAACTGGGTTACATTGATCAGTGTGTAGCGTCATGGAGGAGTAGTTTGGAGGCGAGACTCCGAACTTCACACCACTAGACCAGTAAGTCGCGGTAGGGCCGGGGACGGAGCTGGAAGGGTCGTCTCGACCTAGACACGGGCCATACGGGCTTGCGACATTCACGGCTCTCGCCATTGAGATGGAGTTTACTAATTGAACTGTTCCAGTTCCTAATCCACCTCCTACTAGTCCACCTATACCTGTTGCGGACGGTTCTTGTGCATCAATGGAGCCGTAGAAGGTGTTACTGTTAAAAGAGTTAATGTTCAGAACTCGTCCCGCAATTCCCCCAATATCTTCTGTGAATAGACCGACGGGTATCGTAATCGCTGCATCGACTTCAGAGAACCTAACCCGGGCACTTATGCTGTTAAAAAAACCCACGATTCCACCAAAACGCCAAGCAGAGGTAGAAGTACTGATGTTTCCGTAACTTCTGGCGTACTCTATCGTTGCGGTGGAAGAACCAGAAATACCTCCTACTTGTGAAGAGCCAGATACAGCGCCGTAGTTATGGACACCCTCTAGTCCATAGGACTGACTTCCTACAATGCCTCCAACAGATCCAGATCCTATAACCGATCCAAAGTTAAACAACGTATAGCTTGTTTCGTCGGCATATGAACTTACCGGAGCTATGTATCCCGCTATCTGAGAGCCAATGATGCCGCCCACTGGCCCATCGATATTTGTCACTCTGCCAGCAAAAAACGAAGTCTTGATCCCTGCCCCTATTGCAACTAGACCTCCGCAGGTCTGCACCGCGCCGAAGCCGTTTGGGTTTAAACAGCTTATAGCACCGGTGGAATAAGAAGATTCCACAGTCCCACCTTCTCCAATAAGTCCACCTCCGTAGGAGACCCATAAATCGGCACCTGTTGAAGATACACCGGCAGTTGAGAAGCTGTTTCGTATTCCACCCCCTTGACCTATGATTCCTCCAAGACTTCCTCTACCTGATATCGTTCCAGTGACGACGCTGTTATCAATGTGAATGAGATTGTCATTCATAGAGAATTTAGCGATTCCACCGCCTACTCCGAAATCTATAAACTGATTTTCAGGAATGCCTGCAATGGTAGCGTTGAACAGAAATACGTTTTTCACGGATCCCGTGAGTCGATAGAATAGACCACCGTCCCCAAAGTAGGTGACTGGGGATGAACAATCTGAAGGGTTGCAGCTACTTTGGTTAGACACCAAATTTCTGATTTCATAGAAATTTCCGTCGTATACGCCATGGAAACTTCCGCCACTTGTCCTACCGATGGATGCTAGCGTGAGGCCCGATGTAGCGACATCGATGTCGTCACACTGAGTAAAGTATGTTCCCGTCCAGCCAGCATTCAACGCAAAGGCAGTATCCATTCTCTGGAGGTGAGCGGCTGAGCAGATCTGATAGGGGTCTCCAGCACTTCCACTACCTCCTCCGAAGGACACGCTGTCAGCGGGGTTACAAGCACAGGTTGGGGCAAATGTCTCTGTACCCGTAAAGTCGACTCTCGCGATTAAAAGGCCTCCTATAGATGTGGTGATTGAGAGACCGCTATTAAACACAGATATCGAAGCAGGTGTAAATGGCGAGAATTGTATAATCAATTCACACGAAGCATTGGGTAGTAGCGATGCTCCGCACGGAGACTTTCCGGGAGTGTTACCGGGTCCTCCAGAACCAGGATAAGCGCCGCCCGCAAAACTATAAAAATTCTCGTATTGCGAGGTTATCGTCGCTACAATTGGAACCGTGCGATCGGTGGGATTGATCAAAGTAAGTATTCTGTAGTTTGTTCTCCCGTGATAGACCGTTCCGAAATCTAGGATCCCTGTCGCAAACTCAGCACTCCTACGATAATCTCGCCCCGTCGCCACACGAATAAGCTCAGACCTGCCACGAAATACCGGATTTAAAGTTTGGGTCGTTGCTCCATCATGATAAGAAAGATTCGGGTTCTGATAGCGCATTCCTGAGAGGTATCCGTTTTCTACTCCTGGGCGGAACGTGAACCTCATATTACAGGTGGCGCCGCCTGCGAGTGTGACCCCGCAAGGATTGGTCGCAGTGCCGGGATAAGATCCGCTAGAATAGATAAAATCACTCATCGTATCTATCGAAAGGCTAGTGGCAGTGGCTTGCCCTGAATTGGTGAGGGTAAGAGTGATTGCATCACTTTCAACGCCACCAACTGTCGTTCCAAAATCTAAATCAGAACTAGATAGCGTAATATTGGCAGGCGTAATCCCTGTACCGCTTAGGGTGAAATTATAACTTCCACTTCCACCATCCCCATCATTGTAAGCAAGATTAAGAGTTTGCATCACGGTGGAGATACCGGCAGGCACAAAATCAATTCGAAGCTGGCACGTTGTACCTGCTGTAAGCGTTGCTCCGCAGTTAGTTCCAGCAGGTACACCGCGCGAATAGACGCCAGAGTATCCGCTGAAAACGATGCTACTTGCAGCCACTCCTCCAGCGTTTGATACCGTGAATGTCATGCTTGCAGAATTTCCAATCGGGACATTTCCGAAATTGTAAGGACTTACATGCGAGGTAATACTAAGGCTAGCTGCTGTTCCGCGTTGATAACTCGCACTTGCGACCGAGCAGGAGGAAGCGTTTCCTGCAGGATCGGTGGATCTAGCATAAAATGTGTAACTGCCTACGGCTAAGCTTGAAGAAACCAAATCAATCGTTGTACCTGATGCTACGCCTGAGGCTTTTAGGTTTCCCACCGAACACGCTGAATCTGTGTAGATTGCGACGGTATCTCCGCTCACCACTCCTGAGACTCTGATCGTAGGAGTGGCACTGGTTCCTGGATTTGTAGCAGGTGAAATCAAAGTAAGCGCGCTAGGAGCTGCAGATAGCCCTGTGGTTCCGTTAGCTTCAGACTTCGCGCCAACGCGAAGCTTAGGTGTACAGCCTAAGGCTAAAATTAAACACACGAAGGCCCAGGCTTTTTTTAAGCCTAAAAATCGCTGTAAAATATGCCTATGGCTAACCCAAACCTTCACGTCTGCTCTTCGGCAGGAAACGGGTATTTCTTAATATGTCTTTAGAGACACAGGAGCGGGAGAGGTGGTTCTTCTCGGTTAGCGGTGGGTTGGGACGGAATCGGCTAAGCGCTCGTCGGTCCTTCACGGAGCTCCTCCGCCTAGCCACCGCGCAAGTCTTTCGCTCACATCACGTTCGCTCAGCGTCCTCAGGACGCCGACTTGCTTGCTTCGATTCCGCTCAACTCCCAATGTGAAAATAAAAAAGCCAGACCTCGCATAAGCTCAGTCCGGCTTTTTTATTTTACAAGTGGTGGGTTGGGACGGAATCGAACCGCCGACACATGCCTTTTCAGGGCATTGCTCTACCGACTGAGCTACCAACCCGTAACTAATTTCAGAAGGTAGCTCTTAGCGTCTTGGGTGGAGAAACTCAAGGGCAGATTGGGTGGTTGGGAATATTTCGATCCCGCCCTCTATTCTATCCCCGAAGCTCTTCGACCCACGGTGGCGGGTAGCTCAAGGATTCTACCGTTACGCAATACACGAATTCGAACGGCAAGGCCGGGCTCCAGAGACTTAAGCACAAAGGTATAGACGTCTAAATTATCAATGTTCTTCACCAAAGGCTCAGATCTTGGATAGCCAGGTTTCTCATCGATAACGATGATTCCAGTCACAACATCTTTCGACCGTACACCTGCTTGGGATGCGGGACTATCGTCTTTCACACCAGCTAAGAGAACTCCGTTAAGGGATTTAGCGGCTGGAGTGTAGTCTGGAATCGTGCCCAAGTAAGGCAGTAACTGTGATGTGCTTGTAGTTTTAGGAGCAGGTTTCATACGTAGGGACGCCTTAGAAAATGGCAGAGAAACCTTTGGGCTACTGATGCGCAGGGCTAAGGCAGAAGCAACGCTTGCGATTTGAGCGATGCCTGTAGCATTGATCTTGTCTACTGTGTCCGAACTTTTGTGGTAGTCAGCGTGGTTACCGGTAAAGAAATGAAGCACCGGAATCTGCGCTAAGAAAAACGGCATATGATCTGACGGACCATAGCCATCCCCGCCCATCTGACAGTTTAGGTGCTCCAGTTGACATGAGGGGACCAGATGTCTAGCCCACCGCGAGGATGACTCCGTTCCAAATACGCTGACAGAGTTATTCATCAGTCTTCCAACCATATCAAAATTAAGCATCGCTTTTGGTTTGATATTCTGGGCGAGGAGTTTTTTGACGAGAGCGGAACTGCCGACGACTCCAATTTCCTCGGCAGAAAATGCAGCAATGATATAGCAACCGGATTTTTCCTTTAGAGCGCGTGCCACTTCGACGAGTGCGGCGACCCCGGAAGCATTATCATCTGCACCATGGTGTAGCCCTTTTCCAAATGGTTCAAAACTCTGATCAGACTTGAGCCCCAGGTGGTCAAAATGAGCCCCAATGACGATGGGAGCGTCCTGGTCACAGGTGGTTCCAACACTGCCCACTAAGTTTGCAACATTCGACACTTCTTGTTTTAGAGAAACGTTGAGCTCTATCCGCACGGTTTTAGGCGCTTTTATAAAATCATTGGCTATTCTTCTTGCGACTAACATCACTGGAATACCCATATCGCCACTGTGAAAAATCGAAGAATCATCGAGCGTATAGGTTAGATCTTCAGACTGTTTTTCAGCCTGAGGTTCGGGTCCTTCTGGATCCCAAAATAAAACACCAATCGCGCCGCGCTCTCTTGCGAGGTAGGTTTTATATTTCAGATCACTAAAACTAGCGATCTGTGCTTTTGTGAGCCCTAGATTTTTAGGCACCCGTCTTCTGATAAGTGCTATTTTCCCTTTTACCGGATTCTTATAGAAATCATCCAAGCCTTTCTCAGGTACATAGAGGCCATAGCCTGCATCGACAATATAGCCGGTTAAGTGTCCTTGTTTAGAAAACGAAGCAGGTGCAAAATCAACTTTAGCTACGAGTGATTTCCAATCCGCACGAAAGCTAGATTCATCCCAATTCGCACGAACCCCTAGCCTGATTGGGACTTGTTGTTCGTACGATTTTCCAAAATAGGGCCGAATTCCAGCCTTTTCGAAGATATCTGTTAGATAACCCTCTGCTCTTTTTAGTCCCTCGCTCCCGACCCCTCTACCCTCAAAGTCCGATGCACTGAGTTCTCGTGCAATACTAAACACGCGGTTGCTAGCCTCGGCATCATCTTCAGTGATGAGGGGCGCAGGAAGTTTCGAGTCCCAGTCTGCTAAAAACAAGTTTGTCTCACCAGTTACTCTACCGTTTCGATTCGAGCTAAATACTAGATGTTGCCCACTGTTTGAAAACATCGGAAAGGAGTCGAAAGATTTCGAATCCGTAATTCTCTCTAGCTCACTGCCATTTCTTTTAATGCGAGCAAGATCGAAGGTTCGTCTTTTCGGATCGAAATAGTTAGTTGAAAATAAAATAGTTTCTTGATCTGGCGCGTACACTGGCGCGAAACTCGCAGCCGAAAGTCTCGTGATCTGACGCGCATTTGTTCCGTCTAGGCGAGCCTCCCATATTTCTAATTTCGTCGGTTTCACTAGGTTATTTCGTAGAAGGCTTACATATTCTTGTTTTTCCTGGTCTGTTTCGGGACTTGATCTCCTCCAAACAATCCACTCACAGTTCTTTGAGAAAGCAGCACCCCCATCGTAGCCTAGGTGATTAGTGAATCGCTTGATGTTTTTTAGATACCCGTTTTTTTCTACAGTTGCTGTATAAAGCTCGAGGTCACCATCGCGGTTAGATGTAAAAACAGCGCTTCCGTTACGACAGGTCGTAAGTTCCGCATGATAAGCAAGCGGTGCGCCTGGTTCGGCTGGGTCTGTGGCTTTGGTGTGTGTATTATACCGTACAAACTGATAGCTGGATAAAACGGGCCAGGTATAGGCTCCTGGTATTTGTTTGATCTCTGGACAATCCGGTGAACTCAAGGCGGTGGTGGAATATAAAATATGTTTATCGTTTGGCGTGAAATACGAACAGGTAGTTCGTCCCTTACCACTGCTGATCCGGTTGAGATTCTTACCATCTACTCCGATGCTGTAAATCTGATCGCACTTTGCATCTTTTCCTGAATACTGAAACGTAAGCCTACTATCGTCGTAAGAAAAATAAGCCTCTGCGTTTTGGCCCTCATACGTAAGTTGTCTTAGATTTGAGATACGGACTTCGTTCGGAAAACTAAGCGATGCATCGCCTTCCTGTGCGATTCTTGACTTAGTAGCGCAGCCCAAAGTGCAAACTGCGGCACCAAAAACTAATAAAACATTATAAGACCGAGAGAATGAACTATTTTGCATATTTTCATTATGTAAAAATAATCACTCTCATGACGAGGGAAATTTCAGTCTCCTCAAAGTTTTTTCTATAGAGGCTACAGTTATTTGGCGCCCCAGATATTTTTCCAACGTAGGGGTCTGGATTTAAACCATGTTGTGATGGTGTCCTGATGTTGTATACTTGATGAAAGCGGGCAGGAACGAATCCCAAAGAGTATTTTACCTAGCGCAGAATCGTGAGGGCCGCCATAGTTTATTATCGTAAGATTGGATAAAATATCACCGATCGCAACGGGTCCCTGGTTTTCTGAACGCACCATTTTGCAGGAAACTCTTAGCCCTGGTCCATGCTCTTTGGCGTAAAGATCGAACGCTCCCCATTGATCCACTAAACCACTACGATCGTGCCTGGGTTGTGTGTTCCAGTTGAATTTATCACTTAAGACATAGGTCTGACCTTTTCTGAACGAGTGCTTGAAAGGCGCGGTCGCGTGAGCAAACAACGGGGAAACTGTCAGACGGCAGGCCCCACCTGACTTAAGAGTCATCGGTTTTACGGCAGTATAAACAGGAGTCTCAAGCGGAGTTTGAAACTCTAGCTCAAACCCATCGGAGTCATTTAATAGGCTCTCAAGTGGTAAACCGCGACAAGAGCCACCATGAGTTTCGCTGCGAGCAGATATCGTGAACCCAATGACGTAGAGAAAGCACAACAATAAAGTGGTGGAGGCTAGTTTTTTACAGGTGACTAATCGTTTTTGCATGATCCGCTCTTTACTCTTCTGACTCAACAGAGGTCAAGCTACTGATTTCTAATTAGAAAAACTGTTTAATATTTAGACAGGTAGCTGAGCTCAAAAAAAACACCACAGATCGAATTGACAGTTCTTCGGCCGTTGCCATCTTTCAGCCCGAACCGAGAATTACAACCAACAAACCCATCAAAGCGACAATTGTCGTGTGAATTGGGGTAATTGTGTTAGAGTCCGGTCGACAAGCCCATTAATTATTTACTAGGAGGATTTATATAATGTTAGTTCGCCCGTTGCACGATCGCGTGCTTGTAAAAAGAACAGTAGAAGAAGAGAAATCAAAAGGGGGGATTATCATCCCGGACACAGCAAAAGAAAAGCCTGCTCAGGGCGAGATCATTGCTGTTGGACAAGGCCGCATCGGTGATGACGGAAAAGTAAGAGCCCTTGATGTAAAAAAAGGCGATAAAGTTTTGTTCGGTAAGTATGCCGGAACAGAGATCAAAATTGATGGGGAAGAATTCCTCATGATGCGCGAAGAAGATATTCTTGGCGTTGTGGCAACAAATTAATTTTTAATAAGGAGAATTTACATGTCAGCAAAAGAATTACGTTTTTCACAAGACGCAAGAAACGCGATCCTAACAGGTGTGAATACACTTGCAGACGCAGTGAAAGTAACCCTAGGCCCTAAAGGTCGCAATGTTGTGATCGAGAAGTCCTTTGGCGCACCTAACGTCACAAAAGACGGTGTTACTGTAGCAAAAGAAATCGAACTTTCCGATAAGTTTGAAAACATGGGCGCTCAAATGGTTAAAGAAGTTGCTTCTAAAACCAACGACGACGCAGGCGACGGCACTACAACCGCTACTGTTCTTGCCCAAGCAATCTACCGCGAAGGTGCAAAGATTGTTGCCGCTGGTCACAACCCAATGCAACTTAAGCGTGGTATCGATAAAGCTGTTACAGCTGTGATCACAGAACTTAAGCGCATTTCTAAGCCGATCAAAGATCAGAAAGAAGTTGCGCAAGTAGGAACTATTTCTGCGAATAACGATCCAGAAATTGGAAAACTCATTGCAGAAGCAATGGAAAAAGTCGGCAAAGAAGGCGTGATCACTGTAGAAGAGTCTAAGACTGCTGAAACCACTCTTGATGTAGTGGAAGGTATGCAGTTTGACCGCGGTTATTGCTCGCCTTATTTTGTCACGAACCCAGAGAAAATGGAGTGTTCTTTAGAGTCTCCTTATATTCTCTTATTCGACAAAAAAGTAACAAGCATGAAAGATCTTCTTCCAGTTCTTGAGAAGGTTGTTCAGAAGTCCAAGCCTCTTTTCATTATCGCTGAAGACATCGAAGGCGAAGCACTTGCAACTCTAGTTGTGAACAAGCTACGCGGCACGATTCAAGTCGCAGCTGTTAAAGCTCCTGGCTTTGGAGATCGCAGAAAAGAAATGATGGAAGATATCGCGACACTTACTGGCGGTAAAGTCATCAGCGAAGACCTAGGACACAAACTCGAGTCCACTCGTTTAGAAGACCTAGGAACTGCAAAAAAAGTGACGATCGATAAAGATAACACAACTATCGTCGATGGCGCCGGAAAGAAAACTGCAGTGGAAGCTCGCGTGAAACAAATTCGCGCTCAAGTAGAAGAAACTACATCTGACTATGACCGTGAGAAGCTACAAGAGCGTCTTGCAAAGTTAGTAGGCGGAGTAGCAGTAATCAATGTAGGCGCTCCTTCTGAAGTTGAAATGAAAGAGAAGAAAGCTCGCGTTGAAGATGCATTAAACGCAACTCGCGCAGCCGTAGAAGAAGGAATTGTTCCTGGCGGCGGTACCGCACTGCTTGTAGCTTCTAAAGTGCTTTGGGACATGAAAGCCCCTAGCCAAGAAGAACAAGCTGGTATCGATATCGTGAAGCGCGCTCTTCAAGAACCTCTTCGCCAGATCGCTGCTAACGCTGGACATGAAGGATCTATCGTAGTGGATAAAGTCATGTCTAACACTACGCCAGGCTTCGGCTTCAACGCTCTCACTGAAAAGTATGAAGATCTGATCGCTGCAGGCGTTATCGACCCTGCAAAAGTCAGTCGCTGCGCTCTTCAGAACAGCGCTTCGGTTGCAGCTCTCATGCTCACCACTGAGACCATGATTGCTGATAAGCCTAAGAAAGAAGCATCTGCTCCAATGGGTGCAGGCGCTCCTGGTATGGGCGGATACGACATGTAGTCTTCGTTCAGTGTACCCTAGAGGAATATTTCTAAAGAAATCCTCTACACTGTAAATTATCAAGCCCCTTCTCTTTAACTGGAGAAGGGGCTTTTTTTTTACAAAATCCGCTAACTAAGCTAAGGAGTTTGTTAAATGAAATCGATGTTTAATACGTCAAGTGCTGTAATGGTTTTGTTGTTACTTACTCCTATCGATAGTCAGGCATGGGGCTACCGGGGGCATCACGTGATCTGCTCTATTGCGTCTAGGCTCGTTCAAACAAAAGGGTTAGACGCCTTTATGCGATTAAGATGCGAGAACCTAGGATACTTGTGCAATGTACCTGATGTGATTTGGAAAGCTCAGGGAGAGGATCAGAACCGAGTGGGAAGTCCTACCCATTATGTGAACCCAGAAAAATTTGGCTTTACCTTAAGTACAATGCCCACCTCGGTCGAAGAGGTATTTCTAAAAGCGTCTAACCGGGATCCGTCTCAGGAACGTAAACGGTTTTTTAGTGAGGTGGGAACGCTGTGGTTTCGGGGAAATCAGTTTTTCGAACGCGCAGTCAGTTCGCTTAATACAGGAGCTAAGTCAAAGGCACCTAGCTCTAAGTCAGAAGAGCAAGACGCATCGTTAGATTATAACAAGGGAATTTATGAGTTTTTTTTAAATCTAGGGTTTATGGGCCATTTTGTCGGAGATGCTTCTATGCCGTATCACGCCACTGTCGATTATGACGGGAGACAGACTGGCCACGACGGGATTCACGCCTACTATGAAGAGGCGCTTGTCGCTGAACTAAATAGTGACGACATGAACACTATCGAAAAGAAAGCAGCCAAGCTTACTCATCGCTTGCCAAGAAATCCCTCCGGCGATTTAGATGTGGTGGGCACTTTAAAATGGCTCACAATTCAAGTGCAGTCTGACCGAAAAGCGATAGAGAGCAAGGATCGCTACATCGATTCAAATGAAAAAGTGCGTGGGGCACCTCGTAGAAATTTACACTTATTTCGGAAGCTTATTATCAAGCAACTAGCACTTTCAGCTTACGTGCAGGCTCGGCTGATAGAAGCAGCCCATAAGAAATCAGAGGCGCCAATAGATTTTTCGAAGTATAGAAGCTATCGCTTTGACGCTGCTCCTACATTTGTGAGCCCTGACTATTTCTAGTTAAGTGCTGGATTCGTTTTTATACCGAGCCAAAACAGTGGCGTGAGCTAAATTTTTTAGCTCGCTTCTAGCGAGATGGGGACTTGGCCAGAGAACTTCGATCCAGTCTAAACGGCAATGTGTGCGGTCCTGAAGTAAGAGATTTTTTAGATGTGCACCCAAGCTCATATCACCATAAAACGCAATCCTGTCCGCATCCTGTCCTATCAGCTTATTGCCATGTTCGTCTATGTACTGAAGGCACACGGTTTGAACGGGTACTTTTGCAATCACGACAGACTCGAAAAACCGACCTTTAAACGGCAAAACAGTCTCTCCTACTGTCGACGTTCCTTCTGCAAACAATACAATGGGTGCAGAGGTTTTTCTTAGTTCTAAGGCTACACGCTCGATTTCTTTATGTGTGGATACTGGGTCCTTTTTTCGTCGTTCGGTATAAAGGCATCCTGCTAGTTCTGTAAGCGTACCTACCCACTGCTCTCTCATTTCCATCGAAGTGATGTACCGGACTGGCAGGCGCGATGAGATGACAAGGATATCTAGAAAAGAAATATGATTAGAAACTAGGACCGATCTTGGATCTCGCAATGGCTCTCCCACGGTGGTGACCTTCACCCCGTATGCCCAAAGAGTGAGGCGCGATACCAGCAATAGAAGCCACCCCTTAGGCGCTGAGGCTAGTCGTTTGCCTAAAGCGATTTCTAAAACACTCGCAATTAGAAAAAAAGTAACGAGCGCAAAGACGATTTCAAGCGCACGAAGTGCGGTTCTTAGAGACTTGAGAACGATTCGAATCATTAGAGAAAAACCTTTGTCTAAAACTTATAGCAAGGGATTCGCGATCAAGTATTGTAAAAAAATCAGCGCAACCGAATTCTTTATCAAAAGCAGGCATTCTGGAAACCTTGGCTCCGGCTTTCAAATACATCAGAAGCAGCGGAGGAATGGTAGAAGCGTGGTCTGAATTCACAAGAGCAAATGGATTTACTGGCAGGTACTTATCCCGCGGCAAGATATCGTCATTTGCAAGTACATAGCCTTTTAGCTGCAAGTTGTGAGCAAGAGCCATAACAGCGGACTCATCAAGGCTAGGGACTGAGGAACATCCAATTAGATAGCGTGCTTGAAATGCTTCCATGGTGAGCGCGATGCCTCGCCATAGGAGTTGAATGACTGCTCCGTTTCGGTGCTCGGGGGCGATACATGCTCTTCCCAGCTCTATTTTGCGTTCAGGTAGGTTCTTTATGGTTTCTAAATGGAACTCGGACTCGGAGTAAAAAGCCTCAATATCGTCCGAAAACAGAATTCGATAGGTTCCCACCAGAATCTGCTCGGGCCCGTAAAATATCCCCAGATGATCTGCAAAACGATCAAGATGATCATACTCCAAACCTGATTGTGTTGATTTACCCTGCATTTCTTCTAGAAAAACTCTATGTCGAAGTTGTAAAGCTAGTTTGAATTCTTTGTTGTTTGTAAGCGTTTTCAGGCTATAAAGGCCGGAATCTTGTTGGATGGGATATCGTGGATCTCTCAAGGCTGGTGTCTTAAACAGATTAAGAAGCTGGGTCAAATAAGAAGTGCTCATAAGGTCAATGATCTAGGGTGTTTGTTAGAGGGATTTGTGAGGTTTATTGGGGTTGTGTGAAAGTTTTGTTTGTAAAGAGTTTGGACGCATGATTATGGATGTAAGACAAAATACACAGGATAAATGGATTAAATGTGTTTCCCAAAGCGGAAAAATCCGTAGCGTGGCCGTGAATTGCACAGAACTCGCAGAGGAAATGAGAGTTTTACATAAATTGTCACTGGATGGAGGACGTGCGCTTGGGGAGGCGCTCGCAGCATCTATTTTGTTAAGTTCTTATTGTAAACAGGGCGAACGTATTAACCTAAACATCAGGGGTGATGGTTGGGCTAAGCAAGCGCTTATAGATGCATATCCCGACGGAAGTGTACGTGGGTACTTGGTAGAGAATGAAAGTGAAGGGCTTAATTTTTCACCTAATCTAGGGCCTTGGGGAGAAGGGACCCTCGCCGTTTTAAGGTCGAAGGGAGAGCAGCAGCAGCCCTATATTGGGACCGTGCCGATGCTTACGGGGTTTCTCGCAAAAGACTTAACCTTCTATTGGTTGCAAAGTGAGCAAGTGCATTCAGCAGTAGGCATCGCAGTCACTGCTGATGAAAACGGAGCGATTCAAGGCGCAGGAAGCTTTATGGTACAAGCGATGCCCGGAATTTCAGGGCCTGAGTTAGATTCGCTAGAGCGTTCCATTTCGAATCTTACGAAGCTAGCTGAAGAGGTGGCCTTCAAACGGGATCCGATGTTTCTTTTATCTCAGCTATTTTCAGATGCACCATTTTTTAAAGTAGAGGAGAAAGAGCTTTCGCGCGTCTGCAACTGTTCTCAGAAAAAAGTGGAAAGAGCGTTAAGATTACTAGGTAGCGACGAAATTTCAGATATTTTAAAGACGCAGTCCGAAGCAGTGATGACCTGCGAGTTCTGTCAGATTCACTATAAAATCAGTAAATCCAAAATGGAGTCTTGGCTATCTGAGAAAATCGGAAATTAGCAGGGCCAACTCTTTACAGCGAAAATCCCATACGAGCTAGAATCTGCGCGTAGGTACCCGCACCACTTCCAGAGAACGAGTGATTAAACTGAAGAGCCGCGCCAAAGAACATACTTTTTGTAACGATCAGGTCAACGCCAACACCGCAATAAAGGCCGAAAGCAGTATTAGATGTTCGTGAAATTTGGTTCTGTTGTCTCAGGCTGGTTTGATAGAATCCTAGCCCAGAAGACAGATACGAAATCATTCGGTCCACTCTCACTAGGTTTATTCTAGCGCCACCACCAAGGTGTATCTGTCTCAGCTGTCCGCCACCATGGCTTGAGTATCCAAGTAAAGAATCAAAACCAAACAGTTGGCTGACTCCGTTGGTGTAACGAAACTGAGACCCGAAAGCATTTCCAGAGTCGCTAGGATCGCGCATCATGAAGACTTGTCCGAACTCAGCGCTTAAATTATGCGAGCCCGGAGACAGTGGAAGATTATTGTACCTTCGGCCTGTTTGACTATAGTCCGCGCTCGACTCAGCGATATTGGCCCGCGAGAGTTGCTTTTTTCTTCTCTGCGAAGCCGGGCGACTTTCTGGTTCTTGGTAATTGTTTTCTGAAACAAACTGATCTCCTTCAAAACGACTCCAACTTGCTTCAGATGCAAAGCCTCGTTCAGCGATGATCAACAGAAAAAATCCAAGCAACGAAATCACACAATACAAAACTTTAAATACATCGAAACCACGCGCCACTCTCCACCTCCTTGTGAATTGCGAGCCCAGGTTAGATCCTAGAACAATAATTTAAAGATATATCGAGGCAGCTTTAACCTAGCGGTACTTAGACCGAGCCAGCGCCTCCCCCCAAGGATGAACTAGCCCGATCGAAGTGAACGCCGCGAGATTAACCGCTTTAATGATTGATTGAGGCCGCTAAAGACTGGGCAGATTGTACCGATTTTGCGGCTCCACCTGCGTTCTCCGGTTGTGCGTCTTGTTTCATGAGCACGATGTATCCTGAAAACGAGCCATCCCCTTTTTGAATGATCTCCGTCAATAGCTCCACGGAAGGCTGATGTTTCACTTTCTTCTCGGACTCATAAAGAAGCTGCGTAAAAGTCGAAGCAGTGATGTCGTTTTTCGTACGATTATCAATCACTTTGACTGTTTCGCCCGCTTTAATCATTTTTGAAATCTCATCCAAAGTTACGTACGCAGATTCTTCTGTGTCGTAGAGCTTTCGGTTTTGATATCTTTTGATGATTTTTGTTTTCATGGTCATTCCCCTTTTTTGGTTGTTTCCATACCATACTGGACGACCCGAAACGAACCGGCATTGCTGCCAACTCCTGATTCTAAGCCCCCCAATTTCCCCATGATATCGCTTTGCATTGAGCGTGCCGCATCCAAAATGACAACGTACGGTCGTCATTTCGTGGATTCTGACGCAAAGGACAAGCAAAAACGAAATGGTCATGAAAAAAATCCCCTGAAGAATTGTAAGGTTAAGCGCTGTGTCACGAAAACAGCGAAATCATCTAAGGAATTCAAAGCCATCTGCCGATACCCATCTTAAGGATGTGGGACGTAAAACATTATCATCGCATTAAGGTTTCAGCGCTAGGTTTAGGTATCATTGCTTTCACCTTTAGTTGCGCGAGTTTTAGGAATGGAGATGCGCCCATTTCAGATTCTCTTTCAGCCACAGAACATGACGCGATGGCAGTAAACCAGAAGCTCATGCCATCTACTGAAGACCTGCAGGCAACAGCAACCTATCATTTTGCCATGGCCCAAGCGCATTCGGCAGCTGGGCAATCCGAGCGAGCGATCGAATCTTATCGCCTTGCCCTTTCTCATGATCCGGAATCAGGGCTTTTGTATTCCAGACTTGCTTCCGAATGGTTGAAGTTAGGACAGTTCTCTAGTGCGATCTCCACCTGTGAGGAGGGATTAAAAAAGGCGCCAAACAGTACAGATATTCTATCTGTAAGAGGGCTTGTTTATTCTCAGACTCAGGAATTTGACGCCGCAGCACGGGATTTTAAGCGCGCTCACGAGATTGATCCCAAACAAGAAAGTTTTGCGCTCCTGTATGGTGAAGCGCTGGTGGAGGCTAAAAGGGCAAGTGAGGCCATAAAGTTTTTAGAGAAGTTCGTTAAATCACCGACATCAACTTTCGCGTCCCACTACATGCTTGGACGCATCTATGAGCGCACGAGGGAGTATAAGCGGGCTGAGGCGGCCTATCTACAGTGCTTAAAAGAGAAACCATTCTGGGAGCTTGGTGTTCTTGCGCTTGCACAAGTTTATGAAAGAACCGGCAAAACAGAGCGCGCCATCCAAGTGCTAACGGATGGTTTTGATGAAAACCAAGATCTCTCGAGCGCTCAATTTCTTGCCCTCCTACTTTTAAAAGCAGAAAAATTCCGTGAAGCCATCCCATACTTGGAACATTTAAGAGCAAACGACTCTACCGATTTAAATTCCATGATTAAACTAGCGCTCGTTTACATGGAGCTTAAACAATATCCAAAAGCTGAAAACCTGCTGAAAGATGTACTGACAAAGTCTCCAGACTCAGATCGCGTCCGGTACTATTTGGCTAATATCTACGAAGAGCAGAATCAGCTAGAGTTAGCGGTTGAAAATTATTTAGCGGTGATTCCTTCCTCAAAGCTCTATAGCGAAAGCTTGCTGCGAGCCGCACAAATCAGGGCTGCACAAAGAAACTACCAAGCCGCTTTAGGAATCCTGGCCCCAGTCCTACAATCAAAAGATGCGACCTCTGGAGTTTACGTTTGGTCCTCTCACCTATACCGAGAGATAGGACAGACTCTACAAGCTAGGAACGTCGTCGAGAAAGCCTACGGTCTTTACCCTCATGATGACGAAGTGGCCTATTTATATGGGCAGCTTCTAGATCAGACAGGCGAGCGGATGGCCGCGATTAAAGTGGTGGAGCGGATGCTAGAGAGAAATCCATCCCACGTGGAAGCGCTAAATTTCGTCGGCTACTCTTACTTAGAAGCTAATATCCATAGGCGTCGCGCGGGCGATCTCTTACAGAAAGCCCATCAATTAAGCCCAGAAAACCCCTATGTCCTAGACTCATTAGGGTTTTACTTTTTTAAAGAAGGTAAGACAGAGAAAGCCGTGCATTTTCTTGAAAAAAGTGCTCAGAAGTTAGCAGATGAGCCTGCAGTACTCGAGCACTTGGCGGATGCATACCTTGCTTTTCACGCACTCGAGAAGGCCCAGCATGTGTATGCAAGGCTAGAAAAAAAGACAGACGACTCCGAGCGAAAAGCCTATTACCTAGAGCGGTTAGCCGATATTAAATCTAGGCTTCTACGTAGCGAGCCCAAGCGCTCTATCGCTTCTGATTCAAAAAAAGACTAAGTCTTAGATTATGTCTAAATCTACTTTAAGAAGTTTTTCGATCTATTTTGCCATAGGATTTACATTGTTAAATTTCCTAGGCTGCTCCACGGGTCAACGTGGACAAGCTAGGCTAACAGACGCTGATATCCAGAAACTCTGCTCAGAAGTAGGGACCTATAAAGCTGAGTACTGGGTCAAAAGCGAATTAAGCGGCCAGAAATCCGCATCTTTGCCCGCTAGTTTTTTAGCTCGCGAGGATGGATCTTGGACGTTTCAAGGGCAAGATCTTTGGGGGGGCGAGCTGATGACTGTTACCTACGGAAAAGGCGCGCTTGATATTCGCTCCTACATTTCATCTATACCCACCCAAGTGATTTCGGTGTCAGAGGCAGCCATGCGGTTGCCGCGTGAACTGAGTTGGATTGGTCATGTGAGAGAGGAGTTTCCGGTGTGGCTGCGTGGTGCGGTGACGTGTGGTTTAAAAGGAGGGCTTAGTTCTGAGAGCGGTATGGTGCGTTCTTCGCTCGAAGGGCAAGAGTGTTCAAGCTCTAAGGGTGACCGCATGTGTCTGACGAGTTTTGAGACGAAGCAAGGACTACGCGTGCACTATGACTCGTTTGACGATGAAACTGCGATTCCTATGCACATGGAGCTAAAGGGGAGGTTCGGCAAAATCATTTTTCAAACGAAGCGATTTAACTGGAAGCCTAAATTACCTGAGAACCCCAATTGATTTAGCCTCGCGATCGCAGTATCAAGGGAGGCTATGAATTTCAGCCCATCGCAGTTCTGCTCCATACTGTTAGCCACCATTTCAGCGTTAAGCTTCGGTGGCTGTTCGAAGTCTAGTCCCGAGTTAGAAAAGAAAACCCTGAACTTAGTTTCTATTTCTAAAGTAAAGGGATTAGATCCAATTACCGCTGACGATCTTTACTCAGGACGTGAAACCCAGCGGGTGCACGAGGGGCTTTATGAATACCATTATCTGAAGAGGCCCTACGAACTGATCCCGATGTTGGCAGAGTCCATGCCTGTGATTTCCAAAGACGGTAAAACGATTACCATCAAGTTAAAAAAAGGCGTTTTTTTTCAAGATAACCCAGCATTTCCGGGTGGAAAGGGCCGCGAGTTTGTTGCAGCTGATGCGATTTATTCTTGGATGCGAATTGCAGACCCTAAGAATGTATCGCCGCTTTGGTGGTTGTTTGATGGGAAAATCGTAGGGCTTAACGAGTGGGCTGAGGACGCCAGAGCAAGTGGTAAGTCGGATTACGATAAGCCAGTAGAGGGATTAAAAGCGCTCGATGCAAATACCTTACAGATTAAACTTAAAAACAGATCCTATCAGTTTGTCTATACGCTCGCGATGCCGGGGGCTTCTGTTGTCGCACGAGAGGCAGTGGAGAAATACGGGGTCGAATACCTCAGTCATCCTGTAGGTACCGGACCCTATCAAGTCCTTGAATACTCAGCAGGCTCTAAGATTTCCTACATTAAGAACCCAACATACCGGGAGGCGTTCTATCCTTCCGAAGGCGCTAAAGGCGATGCCGAGAAAGGGTTATTAAAAGATGCGGGCAAGAGACTGCCTCTTACAGAAAGAGTCACCTTACACATCATCGTAGAAGATCAGCCGCGTTGGTTAGGCTTTCTGCAAGGAAAGTATGATGCGATGGGCGTGCCTAAAGATAACTACGCTCAAGTTTTCCCGACTCAGGATCCTGAGAAGTTAAGCGCTGAGATCCTATCAAAAAAAATGAAACTCAGCCGAGACCCTCAGATGGAGTTCACCCGCACCAGCTTCAACATGGATGATCCCCTCTTAGGGAAAAACAAATTCTTACGTCAAGCGATCGCAACTGCGATCGACCAGAAGGAATTCAATCGATTGTTTTATAACAGCCAAGCGCTGATTGCACAGGGGCCTATTCCCCCAGGTCTCGATGGGTACGATCCTGATTTTGTGAACCCTTACAGAAAATTCGATTTAAACCGCGCCAAGGCCCTGCTTGCAAAAGCAGGCTATCCTGGCGGAAAAGGTCTTCCTGAGATCAGGTATATCCATACTGCAAGCACAACGGCCCGCCAGATAAACGAGTTTGAGGCAAAGTGTTTGGCTGAGATCGGTGTAAAAATTAAAAGCGAGTCTTACACCTGGCCTGAATTTCAGCAGAAAATTAAAAACCGCGATGGACAGATGTGGGGCTTTGCGTGGGGAGCAGATTATCCGGATGCGGAGAATTTCTTGCAGCTCTTCTATTCTAAGAATAGATCCCCAGGGCCAAATGATAGTGGTTTCAATAATAAAGAATACGACGCCATGTACGAACAATCGCTCATTCTCCCGCCTGGGGCTTTAAGAACTGCGCTTTATAAAAAAATGTTCATGATGGTTGTTGAAGAAGTCCCATCCATCCCGGGCGCTCATCGTATTGCAGTCTACTTAACACAGCCTTGGGTGTATAATTTTCAGGTTGCGGAATTTGATCACCCGTTTGCTAAGTATTACCGTGTAGATGAAGCGGAGAAGGCTATATTCTTAGGAATAAAGTAGAATGTTTTCGTTTATCCTAAGACGAATTGTAAGCGCTATTCCTACAATGCTAGGCGTTGCGCTACTCGTTTTTATTTTATTTAACGTGGTGGGTGGAGATCCAGCGCTACAGCTAGCGGGACGTCACGCGACCGCAGAGCGACTGGCGCAAATTCGTCTTGAGTATGGCCTTGATCAGCCGCTTTTCACACAGTTTCTTCGCTATTTAAAAGAAATCGTGACGTTTGATTTTGGGCGAAGTTATGCGACGAAGCAGCCTATTTCTACGATGATTCTGCAAGGTATAGGTCCTACGCTTTCGGTTGCTGTCCCTGCTTTTGTGATCACTTCGATCGTTTCGCTGATCGCCTCACTTCTTATTATTGCAAAGCGCGGGCAATGGCCCGACCGCTTGACACTCATACTTTGTGTGATGGGAATGTCGATTCCAGCGCTAGGGTATATTTTATTCGGACAATATCTTGTGGCGTATAAACTAGGATGGTTTCCGGTATCTGGGTTTGAGAGTGACTGGTCAGAGCGGATAAAGTATATCGTACTGCCTGCTCTGATTTGGATTTCTCTTAGTATTGGGTACGACGTTCGTTTCTATCGTACCGCTTTATTAGAAGAAATTTCTCAAGACTATGTACGTACCGCGCGCGCTAAGGGACTTTCAGATGTGTGGGTTCTGTCTAAACACGTGCTAAAGGTTTCAATGATTCCTATTCTAACGCACCTAGTGCTAGAGATTCCGATGCTTATTTTAGGGAGTTTTCTGATTGAGAATTTTTTCTCAATCCCAGGACTAGGGAGTATGACGATTGATGCGGTTCATAACAGTGATCTACCTGTGCTAAAAGCCATGGCTACGGTGACGTCATTTCTCTATATTTTAGGGAATTTACTGACGGATATTTTGTACGCGGTTTTTGATCCGAGGGTGCGAATCTCATGAATTTTTTTCAACGCTTATTGCGACATAAAATTGCAATGCTTTGTTTGCTTGGCATTGGTTTTTATGTATTGGTGGCGATTTTAAGTAAATGCGGAGTGCTTGCCCAGAACTGGGGTCAGTCCGTAGGGGGTGAGTATCTGCCGCCAAACTTTTCAGGCGATTTTGCTCTATGGTTTGGTACGGATATTTTTGGGAGATCCATTTTATATAAAACCATTCATGGGGCTGAAATTGCGCTCACAGTAGGATTTATTGCTGCTTGTATAGCCGTGCCTGTGGGTGTGGTTTTAGGTTCGGTAGCGGGATATTTCGGCGGCTGGATCGATGAGGCGATCGTGTGGCTATACTCTGTCCTAAGCTCGGTCCCCTCTATCATGCTTCTGATTGCGTTAACCTACGTTCTAGGAAAAGGATTCTCCGCAGTAGTGGTGGCTCTGACTGTGACCTCTTGGATTGGTACGGCTAGGATTTTTCGAGGTGAGTTTATCAAGCACAAAAACAGGGAATACGTCCTTGCAGCGCAAACCGTCGGAGCGTCTCAGTTCTCTAGGATTTTTAAACATATTCTGCCTAATCTATCTCACTTTGCGATTTTAAATTTCTCGCTTCAGTTTATGTCCGCGATTAAAGCAGAGGTTATTTTGTCGTTTCTGGGTATCGGGATTCAAGGAGAAGCCAGTTGGGGTACCATGATCGATGACGCTAAGTTAGAACTCTCTCGTGGTGCGTGGTGGCAGCTAGCGGCTGCAACCTTAGCGCTTTACGGGATTGTATTAATGTTAAATGTCCTAGGCGACATGCTAAGAGACCTCTTAGATCCAAAGTGGCAGGCGTGAGAAACATTTGTGAAGATGAATCAGAGTAAGGATTGATAGAGCATGACTGAAAGTAAAAAATTAAATCCCCTGACCCCTGTGCTGGAGGTGAGGAATCTATCAACCGAGTTTAAAACTGACCAAGGTGTTGTGCGCGCGGTCGATGAGGTGAGCTTCGCGGTTTACCCTGGCAAGACTCTTGGAATTGTGGGCGAGTCAGGATGTGGAAAATCAGTCACCTCGCTTTCGATTATGCGACTCATCCCGCAACCCCCAGGTCGAATTGTGGGCGGGGATATTCTTTATAAAGGGAAAAGCTTACTTTCTTTAAAACCACGCGAGATGCGTGGTCTCAGAGGCAAGGATCTTGCGATGATTTTTCAAGAGCCGATGACCTCTTTAAATCCCGTCTATACGATTGGAAATCAAATCTCAGAGGCGATTGCGATTCATCAGAACTTAAACAGCAGCGAGATAAAGGCGCGCGCCATAGAAATGTTGAAATTAGTAGGCATTCCTGCCCCTGAACAGCGATATGATGAGTATCCACACCAGCTATCAGGAGGAATGCGACAAAGAGTGATGATTGCTATGGCGCTCTCTAACGATCCTAAGGTCCTTATCGCAGATGAGCCCACGACTGCGCTCGATGTTACTATTCAAGCTCAGATTCTGACGTTACTTAAATCACTTCAGGAGCGCGTAGGCATGGGGATGATTCTGATTACCCACGATTTAGGAGTCGTAGCCGAGGTGTGCGATCATGTGGTCGTGATGTATGCGGGGCGTGTGGTGGAATCGAGTCCTGTGGCAGAGCTTTTTTCCAATCCGAAACATCCCTACACTCAAGCGCTTTTAAGAAGTATCCCTACTCTTCGCAATTCACCGAAATCTAAAGATTCAGTGAGACTTGAGACCATACCTGGAATCGTGCCTAATTTATTACACTTACCTCAGGGATGCAGGTTTCAAGACAGGTGTTTATTTAAACAATCAGAGTGTACTGTAAAAGAACCAGAGTTAAGAGCGGTTGCGCCTGGTGTTTTATCGAGGTGTATTCGTGACAACTAAATCAAAGCAAACATTGTTGGAAGTCTCTGAGCTAGTGAAGTCCTATCCTGTGCGAGGGGGTTTTTTTGGCGGCGTTCAAGCTGAAGTGAAGGCTTTGGCAGATGTCTCTTTTAGTATTCGAAAAGGCGAAACCTTAGGACTAGTAGGCGAGTCAGGTTGCGGCAAATCCACACTAGGACGGTGTTTACTTCGGTTAACTGATGTCACGAGCGGCAGAATGACTTATCAGGGCCAGGATTATACGCGACTTTCGGGAGAGGCGCTTAGGCTCATGCGTAGAAAAATTCAAATGATTTTCCAGGATCCCTATGCGTCTTTAAATCCACGCATGAAAGTGGAGGATGCGCTCGAGGAACCGTTACTTATACATAGTTTAGGTGGTGACCGAGCCTCTCGGTCTAAGAGAATCTCGAAACTTCTAGATCTTGTAGGACTGCGCCAAGAGGCAAGGCATAGGTATCCGCATGAGTTTTCGGGCGGGCAAAGACAACGTATCTGTATCGCCAGAGCCTTAGCAGTAGAGCCAGAGTTTATTGTTTGCGATGAACCCGTATCCGCGCTTGATGTTAGCATTCAAGCTCAGGTGATTAACTTACTTCAAGATCTTCAGCGTGAATTAAATCTCACTTATTTATTTATTGCCCATGACTTAAAGGTTGTTCAGCATATTTCGGATAGAATTGCAGTGATGTATTTAGGTCGGATCGTAGAAGAAGGTGAGTCGGTAGGCCTTTATACTAATCCTAGGCACCCCTATACTAAGGCGCTTCTTTCTGCGATTCCAATGACGGATCCTAAGCAGCGCAAAGAGCGAGTGCTTCTAAAAGGTGACGTACCTTCTCCCATGAATCCACCCGAGGGTTGTGCGTTTCACCCAAGGTGTTCGTTTGCGAAGCATAGCTGTCGGGATTCGGTACCAACATTAATTAAGGTTCGTGAGGAAGCCAGCGAAGAACATCGCGTGGCTTGTCCTGTGTCGTTTGATTAGAGGCGGCGAGATTTTCTAGAGGAAGTCGGGATACCTAACGCCTGGGCACAAGCTGCTTGCGATTTTAATGTCAATTCAGCGCCCTTCTTTAAGGTCTTCTCGCCAAAGATATTCTCCATCGATTCTTTCGCGATTTCTTTGATTCCATGAAGAGAGCGCCAGCGTTTTGCTCGTAGCTCATAGCGTTCCACTTCCTCTGGAATTCCTATGCGTTTAAATCGCTTAAAAGCGTAGTGCTCTCCGAGAATCATGCCAGGAATCGATGCGACGAACTTAGAAAGACCGCTAAAAAGAACCCTTCCAGCTTCACCGTATTTTGCTTCGATGGCTTGCTCCAACCACTTTAATTTTAAGAGAACACCAAAAGATTTAAAGAAATCTGAAAAATACTGATTCCTTACGTTTTCAGCTCCGCGGGATACTTTTTCTATAACCTCTTTATTTTTTTTAAAGAGTCTGAATTTTCCGTCATCTAGGTGATGTTTAGTCGCATATCGCTGGGGCTCTCCCCAGCTTGTGTAGAGAGAGTTAATCAAGATATTGAAACTAAATGCCCATAACGCAATACCTAAGGTCCCTGCGTCGAGAGCAAAACCATTGATCGCAACTAGGCTTAGAAACATCTTTAGGCCGCCGACCATGTTTGAGAACCACATCTTAAAGCGCTTTCCGTTACCATCGGAAATGATCTGATAGGTTTCTACGTTTACTCCTATCAGAAATGGAAATGCCGCTCTGATCGCAAGAAGCGCATTAGGATACATAGCACCTTTATCCATGACCGCCGTGAAGGCACTCCACCATGAGGTGGCACCCATGATTTTATCAAATAGCGCGGCATCAGAGAAATATGCATTTGCCACCGTGAAGCAGACCGTTGTGGTGATTTGGGCTAAAGTACAAACGGTAGCTGCGGCCACGTTTTTGCCGGTAGGCCGATGAACAACCGCTTTTAACCATGCCCTCGTGCGGGCCTGCCATGATGTAGGCTTGTGATAGAGGGTTTTAGAAACTAGCGTTCCATCCTCATTTACCTCGAGGATTACGACGTTCCTGCCACGCGCTTTTAACATGGGTTGGTCGTTCAGCTTTCCAGCAAACATGTGCTGTTTAGCGATCACTTTTTTCCACGCTCTAGATTGGGGATTAAAATCGCCTGGAGCCACAATGTAGTAAGCTGCTTGAGACTCAGGGCTAACAATGCGAATCGCTTTAGTAGTTCTCTCGCCGGACTGACTCGGTGATTTTACCTCTCGCTCTTCAATGGGAAAATGATTCGTCTCCGCTTTCGAGCGAGGGTTTATCAGGTCCTCAGCATCGTCCGGTAGAGACTGGTCTCTATTTACTAGGCCTTTAGCCTCAGCAATATAAGCCTGAATCACGTGGTTAATAGCGTCTGGGTCATCGATAGATCGGAGTGCTTTTGCCTCGGGCAGATGGTCATCCGGCGGCGCAATCAGAATCGCGTCACTAGGTAGAGTGGCCCCAGTTTCTACAAACTGGGATGTCTCCATGTGCTGGGGCAAAGCTTGACCAGCCCGAGTAAGGTTTTTTGCGTCCCGAACATTCCCATGGTTACTGCTATCGGGGCCTTCTCCTGAGGAAGGCGGGACAATAGAGGGTTGGGTGGGGGACTTAGAATTCTCCGTAAGGATCTTTAAACTCTCTGCCTTGGCCCACTCCTTCAAAGGGTCATCTCCAGGGTTTGAGACTAAAGCGAAAGCATGGGGCAAAAAAAGACCAAAAAGGGCTATGGTAGCGGTTGCAGAGGGCCAAAACTGGCTAAATCCCAACTTTTTCATAGCGAGCCTTTGTGTCTCAGATGTTGAGACGCATGTGTGTCAGTTTTCTGTTAGTATCCGCATATTTGGGTTCAAAGAACCCAGAGATCGCGCTTTTTTGAAACAAAACCTAAATGTCCGAATACCCTCGGCCGATGCGTAGCTGAGGAACTATGTATTTCGTCGCTAAAAAGCTACCTATTACTAAATTAGAAAGGTTTAGAGCCATCTCTTCAGATGAGCTGCGTCCCTACCACCCTGTTCCCGTTCCGGTTTACATGCTCCTGACCCGAAACTCCAAGTTTCTTGCGATTAAGCGAGCGCTCGATTTCTTTTCAGAGTCTGAGTTTCAGCGCATTGAAGGGGCTCAGAATCTTTATTATTTAGACTTTATTGATGACTTAAAGCCGGTCTATGAGATCGCTCATAAAGTACGAGCTGAGCTGTCGTGGCTAACCCCGAAAGATTCTCTTGCTCTAGAGCCCGCGCCCTACGAGCTATCGGAGCGTGTATTAGTTGAGCTTTCGAAACTGTGGAGGTTATCTGATCCACGTGTATCGGTATCAGATCAAGTGTTAGAGGTCGAACTTTATTACACGGTCATCTTAGCCAACGAACTTTGTAAACCCTTGCCCATGGACCGAATGCTTGCGGCCCGGGAGCGCGATTTTGAACGTTATGAACTTGGACTATTACGTAGTGGTCTCGCTACCTTTCTTGCCATGCACGTTGGAGTGCTCGATTACTCTACCTTGTCTAGAATTCGTGAGCGGGTATTTCTTGAAACCGTAAATCTTCATGCGCTTACTGCAAAAATAAAGCTTTCGCCTGAAATTTCAGAGCTTGTGGCTTGGGTCTCAGAGATGGTGACGGATTCAGGTGTGCTCGTCATTAAGTCCAATATTGTCGAACATTCCGTACAAAGATTTTCCTACAAAATCAGATCACGAGTTCTTCGTATGAAGGAGGAGGGATATCATTCGAATATAGAGCTTCGCAGTGTCTCTGGGGTGGACGGCTTTCTAAGTGAATCACCTAAAGCCAAGGAGGACGAGAGTGCAAGTTAAGCCTAGGGAGCTTAATATTTTCGGTGTAGCGACCTACATTGATTCAAAAGGGACGGTGCTCTACACGAGTGATTTTCGCTCGCGTGCGGTGGGTCGTATCAGCGACTTGATCGCAGCTCAAGTCCATGGAACTGGAATAGACGAGTTAAGGCTACGCGCCGTTTTGCTCCTAGGAATTTATCAAAGCTACGCAGTCAAAGGTGAGAAACTACATACCTCATTTGAAGCTCAGCCCTGCGGTCTTGAAGTAGGATTAGATGCTACAACTTTAGCCGTAGCTGTGAGTTTTCATTGGGACGAGGGTCGGATTCCGATGTTTGAGGATCTTGTTGAGAGAGTAACCAAGGGCTCCTATACAAGTCCATTTGAAGAAATACTAGGGTTTATAGCTCTTTTTTGCACGCAACTGATCATGAAGTACGAGTACCGAGAGAACCGTATCGAACTTGTGATGGTCTATGATCTTACCGATAGCGGAAAAGACAGCAAAGATTCATTCATGGTACACGAAATTCATTCCGAGACTGCGCCACTCTTAGAGGTGAAAACGTATATTGAACTCGGTGATTTGGATGCTATTGGGTTACTAAAAGCAAGGTACGAAGAAAAAGTCAAAAAACTTAAGGACAACGACTCTAAATCAGAGAACAGCGAGATCCTTAGGGGCAACGCGCACCATGAAGATGATTTGGAAATTATAAAACCATTAGAATCCAAAAATCAGGAAACGGAAATTGTTTCCTCTGACAATGAGCAAGACTCATTGAGCACGAACATCGCCGGACAATCTGAACAACTTCCTGATGAACTACAAGTGGTAAAAGGTGGCAAAGATTCAAAGAAAAATGGTTGGAATCTTGGATGGGTAAAGAAAATTTTTTCATCTAAAGACGCCGAGCAACCTATTGACTCTCCTGTGCCATCGCTACCTGCAGAGAGTATTCATAAAGAAGAATCAAGAGAAGATCTCACGCACTCTGCCCAAGTAGAAACGAGCGCACAGGTTGCATCAGAGCTGCAAACTCAGACGGATAAGTTAATTAATGATTTGAGTCAGTCTGTGCTTCTTTCTGAAAACCCACAGATTAAACAAATTCTGAGCGAGATAAGCAGTAGTGTGGAGTCTAATAAAGCTTCGAGATGGGTGGAGAGTCTTTCGACTGAACTTATTCAAGAAAAAGCGCGATTAGGGTCGCTATCCAAAGGACTTCAACAAGAGCATCGACAGAAGTTACAACAGTTTCAAAGAATAGAAAACAGCCTGAAAGAAGAAATTAAAAAACGCGATAGCGTGATTCGGAGACAAGAAAGCAACCTTTTAACTAAGGATCAGAAAATTTCTTCTCTGACGAGAGAAAAAGACACGGTAAAAAATCAGATCACACAAAACTCCAGCGATAACAGCAAAGCAAAGTTAGAGCAGCTTCAAAGAACAGCCCAAGCTAAGGACGCCGAAATTCGAGCGCTCACGCATAAACTCAAAGAACTCGGAAACAAGCTTTCGAATGTCGTAACAAAGCAGAAAACCAGTTCAGATGCTGGGGCAGTTGCTAAACTTCAAGCCACTGAACGTAAAGTTGAGGAGTTAAAACGTATTAATCAGCGCCTTACAGAGAGCTTAAATGGACAGAGAGAAAAAGCGCATGACCGTAAAGATGATCAAGATCTCAAACGCAAAGCAGAAATGCTGGAGCGGCAATCGATCGAGTATAAAAAACAAGCGGATCGAACAGTTGCGAGACTGAAAGATGTGCAGGATTCTGAGCGCAAACTACAAATAGAACTGAGTAAAGCGTTAGATGAGAACAGAAAGCTTCGTCAGGCGCAATCGAGGCAGAAAGCGTCTTAAAGCTTTGTCTTTATGGTTTGTTTAAAGTGACTAAGTCGATTCGCAGCGATCTAGTGCTACGATCGTATCTACGCCATTTAAGGTAAGTACTCCAACAGCACAAGAAGAGATGGAAAGCTGAGCCACCGTGCCGTTTGAACATGTACTTGTGAATGTCCCTGTTGTTGGACAGTTACAAGTAGCGTTCCAAGACACAGAGCTAGCAGCAAAAGTGCACGTAGAGCTGTTTAAGTTGTTGGTCACTAAAAGAGAACCGCTTGAAATCGTGCGATTCGTCCGATTGCCACCCGTGATCGTGATAGGTGCGGGCGTTGTAGTTGTAAAGTCAGACCGTATAACTCCTTGAGGACTGGTGATGACTCTTCGAATTCCGTCGTTTTCAAAGGTAAACGTGGGTATCCCTCCGCCTGTATTTGCTCCCCGAGTGACCTTCTGGCCAAAGGTTCCTGTTTTAGCAACGGATAGGGTTCCCCCTGCTTTGCCCGTGATGGTGAACGAAGGAGTTCGCGTTACAAAGTGGGTGATTGCAGCCAGGCTACACGTGTTATCAATAGTGGCATCCGTGTAGGCTAGGGTAACGTTTCCACTAAAGGTAAGCCCCCTCAGGGTACAGTTGTTAAATGTCCGTATAATCTGGTTGTTCGAGCAGCTAGAGAAGGTGCTTAATCCACACGCAGCAGCTTGGGCGCTGGGTACGGGATTTAGGACAGAGTACAGTTTGCCTAGGAAGGGTTTTCCGGTGTTTATCGAGGCATAGCTGCCACTACTTCCAGCCCCCTCGTCGATGGAGGCCATAGCATCAGCGATCTGAGAGGCTAGTTCAGACTCCAAATTGGCCTCGGTGGGGTCTTTAACGGGGGAGCAAGCGGTTAGGACGAATATTGTAGTCAGGCTGTATAAAATCCTAAAATACGTGCTTTGGTTTCTCATGGTCTTAGGTTATGAAAAGGGCTCTTCTATGCAATAGGTAAATGTGCGCGCGTGGTGAAATTGGTAGACACGCTGGTCTTAGAAGCCAGTGCTTCGGCGTGGGAGTTCGAGTCTCTCCGCGCGCACCATCACAAGCGCGGTAAAATAAAACTAAATGTTTTATTTTAATCGCGATGTGTGGGTGAGACCCAAAGGGTCGGAACCCGGTTCTTAAAGTGTGTTAATTTGGAATTTTTATGAAAATCGGAGTAGCGCCCTACCGGGCGTGTCGCCGCCGCGCTAAATGGAAAAGTTATCGCGGTATAAGTCGTGACTGCCTGAAGCGACCGAAAGGCTTGCGCGGTCTTTGAGATTTTTTATTAAACTTATTAAATTTAAATACTTAGCTAACGATAGTTAGACAAATATTGTGGACCTTGTTTTTCCAAGGTTTTTCGTGGATAATAATGCTATGGAAAAGCAATCGACTCTTTCTACAAGCATAGATTCTGATCTTAAAAAAGCACTAGCAGCGTTTTGTAAAAAGCGAGGGCTTAAAATTCAAAGCGTCGTTGAAAATGCGATTCGCGAGCAACTTGAAGATGAAATTGATCTTGCTAGCTATGACGAACGAAAGAACGAAGAAGAAATTTCGCTAGCTGCGGTTCTTAAGAAAATAAAAAAATGAGTTCTAAGGTTTACGAAGTCGTATTTAAAAAGAGCGCGGCTAAAGAACTCCAACGTTTGCCGCAAAAAATTCAGCAGAAGATATTGGATGCTGTTCAGCTTCTTTCTTTAAATCCCTATACGGAACTGCTTCAGATAAAAAAGATGAAGGGCGCTGACTCGCTTTATCGAGTTCGCATTCAAGATTATCGAGTTATCTATCTGATCAAAAACCAAATAATCAAAGTCACGATAATCAAAATCGGTCATCGCAAAGAAGTTTATGAGTAAGCGCCGTGCGAGACTGAGCGCCTGGCCGGATCTCTCCGCGGGCACTACAGTGAGCAGAAATCCTATTTTCTAAGGTACGTAAGGAATAGTTCTTCGCCTATTCTTCGTACTTTTTTTAGGACGAGCCTTTGGGCGAGGTGAGCTGGGAATCCTTTTCCGTCGACTAGGGTTGGAGCTTCCGTTCCTCCGAGTATCCAAGGCGTTAGGGTGACATGAAATTCGTCGATGAGTTTGGCTTCGACGAATTCCCACATGATGCCGCCGCCACCTTCGATAAGTAGGTTTTTGATTTTCATTTTTCCGAGTTTGGCGACTATGGTTCTGGGTGTATCTTTTCCAAAATTTATTTTAATGACCGTACAAGTTTTTGAAAATTCTTTAATCTTCTTCTCTGGGCACTCAGATCCTACGAAGAGAATGCGGGTTAATTCGGGATCTTTAAAAAAGGGCCATTTTGGTGAGAGGCCATCAAGGCGCGAACTCAAAATCACATTCATGGGTTGACGCTTTGAATTCCGGATCTTCATCGGTCGTTTTAATGAGCGGAGAGTAGACGCTCCGATGAGAATCGCGTCTGATTTTTTTCTGAGGACCTGCATCTGTCTTCGGTCATTGGGTGATCCTAGGTAGAAGAGGCTTCGGTCTTGTGCTGAGATCTTTCCGTCGAGACTGATAGCTAGATTCGAGAAAACGTGCATTAGGGAACCGCCTTGTTTCCAGCCATTGCTTTCAAATAGGCGATGAGGTGATTCATATCCTCATCCGTAAGTTGGGGAAAGGAGGGCATCTTATCTCGGGCGCGGAAGCTGCTTGGGTTACGGATGAAGTCTTTCAAAAATTTTCCGTCCAAGTATTCTGTGACATTCTTGGGGACATTTAGTTCAGGCCCTAAGTCTCCGCCTTCGAGATTTATAGAATGGCAGCGCATGCATTCGTTTTTGAAAATCTTAAAGCCATGAGTTTCAGAACTACTAAGCCTCGAGTCCTTAGGAAGAAGCTTCGGATACTTCGCTTTGAAATTCACGACCTCGATTTTTACAAGCTGGTATGGCCATGGAACTTCATGCTCGAGCTTTTCTCCTTCACTCCAGACAACATAAAATGGCGCCGGAGAAACTCTGGCTTTTCCTTGCTGCACTTTTTCGACGAAGCCCTTTTTTCCATGCTCCTGAAATACAAGATAAGCTTCGTGGGACCTTACCTTTTCAAAGGAGGCATTGGGAGAGTAACCGTCCTTTGCTGTGAACACGATCTCGTCGTCCCGAGAGTCGGCCGGTAATCCTCCTAGCGAGAGGACTTCGGAAAGTTTGAATCCGTCAAAACTCATTTCTTTTTTATAGACAGGATCTTTGATTCTGATTTCGGAGACTTTTAAACTTCTTTTTAGCTCTGGGAGAGAAAAAACCACCGTCTTTCCATTAATCGACAAAGTCAATCTTTCCGATGCGCTCCACGCGGAGGTAATCGTAAAAAAAAGAAAGGACATGAGTAATCGAAACAGCATGGAAGATCTCCTTATACGAGAGTAGAGACTATCAAAGATCCGATAGAGCGTCCAAAGCAATCAGTACCAATCAGGCTTCGGTCTTAAAAAAACGATTTCAAAGATTTACGCAGGTGTTTCTTAAATGATGCAGAAGGATTTACTGCACTGCGAATAGACTTCTGAGGGGGCCGGGAAAAAGCAGCCTTAAGACTGATCCCATTAGTGTTATGAAAGCTTAAATCTGCGCCTCTCTATGGGCTTTAGTAGACATGGATCCTAAATTGCATAACGAGGCTTCTCTCCTCCCAATGATGGTGTCTGACCTAGGTGCAGCAAGTTATAGCTGTTGCTACAATTTTTCGTCGCGTGCTAGCTCGTGAGCACGCATTAGTGCGCTTAGGGGGATACTATGAATCGTGCTTTTTTACTGGGCTCTGTTTTCTTTATTCTTACGCAATCGACCTTTTCAAAAACGATAAACTTTTCTGCATTTAATATTCGTTGGTACGGGATGGGCGGTGAGGGACCCGAGCGCAACGCAAAAGAGTTTAGAGATCCAGAGCTCACAAGATTTTTCAATGAAAGTAAACTAGCAGAACAGGACGTATTAGGTTTCGAGGAAATCGTAGACGTCGAGGGTTTAAAAAAATTACTTCCTAAGCACCGATGTGTCTCTTATGAGCATTCCGTGCCCACACACCAGCACGTCGTCCTTTGCGCGAAAAAACCATATCAGTTAGCTCTTGATGGAGGAGATGACAATTTTGCTTTAGAAGCAGCCACACTCGATATGCCAGAGCGCCTCAGACCCCCAGTGCATGCCGCTCTTGCAGACGAGAAAGGTAAAGTGCTTGCACATTTTATTGTGGTTCACTTGAAAGCACAGCCCGCAGAATCCGCCCGACGACTAGCACAGGTCGAGATTATTGAGCAGTTTGTCAGAGAGCGGTTACCAACTAAAGAGCCCGTAGTTCTGATGGGTGATTTTAACACGCATCGAGCTGAATTAACAAAAGGTGGGCAAGACGATGCAAAAAAAATGGATGCTATTTTCTCTAAGAGTAATCGAGGATTTAGTAGGAATATAGATAACAACTTAAATACTTATTGTGGAAGAAAAGGCTGCTCCCAACTAGATCAAATATGGGCTGATTCCTCAGCCCAGTTAAGCCGCCTTGATACCTGGGCTGTTTGTAAGAATAACGGGGCAGGTGGCAGCGGCTTTAAAAACAAGGACTATTACTATAAGAACGTATCAGATCATTGTCCGGTTTTTTCTAGTATTGTCGTTTCCGATTAATCTTCGTTTACTACCTTTTGGTTCGGAGTCTTCGCTCTATGGATTCTTGCAATCCTGCAAGAGAGTCATTTTTAGTTTCGGCTAGACTGTCTGTAGGATGATGCGCGAAGTAGGGGATGATTTTTTCAAAATCGTCCGCGTCAGTTAAAGATTTTCCTATGCGTGCTACTTGGGAAAGGATCAGGCGTCCAGCATTGTACTCATGTAGGGCGACTTCGTAAGGAGTAAAAAAAGACTGGGCCATAGGAGGTAGAGGGCGGTTACGGATAGATCTTATGTAGATAGAAACTATTTTCGTAGGATTGGCCGCTTTTATCTCGGCATAAATCTCTGGATCCCACTCTGAATCATCGCCCACAAGTATCCACTGCATAGACGAGTATGACTCTAGAATAGATATAATTGCTTTCATTTTGTAGGCACGCACGTCTTTTTGTCTTAGCCAATCTCTGAGGTAAACGACTCTTTTCGGATAATTGCCTTGATCGAGAAAGCGCAGGATCTTATAGCGTATGCTCTTTGGAGACGAACTAACTACAAAAAATAGACCGCCGGTTCGACTGAGAACTTCTTGATAGAGTTCTGACATGCCAGCGTAGTGTTGATTTTTAAATAGTCCACGTAGAACGGTTTTTATGCGGTTCGTGGTATTTGTGATTTTTATAGTATCGTCAAAATCAGAAATAATCCCAATGGACGAGTGAGCAGTTTGAGGTGTTTTCATTTTGCAGGCTTCTTCGTATGACCACAGTTAGCTGTGTGCGTGTGGCCTGAAGGCGCTCCCTCTGGTAGGGGGGAGTGACAACCATGATACATAGTACTCTCTCTAAGATCACCCTGACCGCCGATTTTGAACCGCACAATGAGCCTTTGTAGATCCGAATGCGCGCATAGCGGACAGATCTCTGGATTCGAGTTAGCGTCAGAGACTAGCGACTCAAACTCGTGGTGGCAAGATAGGCACTTAAAGTCGTATAGCGGCACGGGCTCTCCCCTCAGGCCTATAGCTTATGATAGCTGCTACTGGGTAGAAAAGGGGTAGACCTAGCCTACCTCACGAATAGAGGTGTAGGAGGTGAGTGAGTGCTTGAAATAGTAAGATTTTCATGCTTTCTTGTGCCCTCCGATCCCGTAGCTCAGTTGGATAGAGCAGGTGCCTTCTAAGCATCAGGTCAGAGGTTCGAATCCTCTCGGGATCGCCATTCTTTACGGCATACCACCCAATAACCGGATGATCTGAACCCCCTCCTCTGAGCGGAGGGCAATTATAAAATTCGCGTAACTTTTCTAATTTTCGTGATCCAGCACTATAAAAAGGGTTGCCCCCGGACATTTCGTCCGAGGGCATTTTTTTTGAATTTTTATCACCGCGTAGGGAAGAGCTACAACCCGACCAGTAAGAAACTTTTGCCAGATTTTTATTCAAAGTGATCACTGAAAAAAGCGTTTGGAAGAGTCGTTTCATCATGGCAGGTGTGGCTTTATTTCTAGCCGCTTTCAGTTCGATTGCTTTCATCTGAATATTCTGACGGTCCTCTTTAGCACAGAGAGATAATAATTTTTCCTCCGTTTGTTCGATCTGAGTATCGACGGAAATTTTTTTCGTCTTTAAATCAAGCAGGGACTTGCGGATGTCCTCGATCAGTTCGTCGCCATCCATTTTTGTCAGCAATCGGATATGGTTTGAAATTTCTGAATCTAACTCCGATTTTCTGTCCGATAGCTGGGATAAAAGTTTCTTGTGGTCTTGGTTTGTTTGTTCGTAAACAAACTGCAATCTCTTCTCAAGACTGTCCAAATAGTTTTCCCTAAACAACATTTCATCCACATGATTGAGGAGAGCGGATTCAATTTTATCGGCATTGATGGATCGTAGTGAGCATAGCTTTCCATCTGTTCGAATGGCCCTGTGAACATAGTATCGGCTTACAGAGATTCTTCCGTGACCAGATGATCCAACTAGTGGCCTTCCGCAGTCGTCACAATACAGTAGACCTGTCAGAAGAAAGGATCTCCGCTTTCCTTGAGAGACACGCTTCAGTGAATTTTTCTGATTTATATTTAGGATTGATTGGACATTTTCAAAGACTCTCTTGTCGATCAATGGCTGCCAAGTAGCTTTAACTTGAGTGTACTTTTCAAAAGACTTTAAGAAGGATTGATCCTTAGAAATGTTTTTAAAATTCACTTCTCGAATCCCAATGTACGCTCGATTTCGTAATAGGCTCCCAAGCGTTTGAGTGGTCCATAGTCCTGCGTGGTTGTTTTTCTCTTTTCTATTTTTTCTAAATTTCGGAGGAATTCCATCTTTTTCAAGCGCATCTACGGATTTGCTGAGCGATCCAGTTTCAATAAATGTTTGAAAAATAATCCGCACGCGGATGGCTTCTTGTTCATTCACGATCATCTTACTAGGATCGTTTGGGTCGGCATCGTACCCCAGAATAGAACATCCTCCATTTCGGAGTCCTCTCAAAGCTCTTGCATGAAAGTTTAGCGAAACTCTCTCTGAGGTTTGCTTGCGTTCAAATTGCGCCAAATTTATCATATTGAAAACCATCATCTCCCCGGCAGGAGTGCTGGTATCAAATTGTTCTTTTAAGGATAGGAACTTTGCGTTTGCCTTCTTTAAATCTTCGAGCAGTAGGCAAAAGTCTAAAATGTTTCTGGAAAGCCTCGAAAGATCGGTAACCAAAATCAAATTTATTTTTTCACTTTTGATATCGCGAATCATCCTTTGAAACGCAGGTCGCTTGGTATCTTTTGCAGAAAGCCCCTCATCGACATAAGTTTCAATGATTTTTCCCCATCCAGTTTCTTGCATATTTTTCAGGTCAACAAATCCGGTAAGCCTGTGGCGTTGACTATCCAGTGACCCTTCAATGACTTGTGCCTGCTCTTCTGTGGAAACGCGAAGATATAGTCCTAACTTATGCCGCATAACTTTCAGGCTCCTCGTTTTTCTTCGGTCTTCCACGTTTTCGTAATCGCATGAACATAAAAACTAGTAGTTCTTGCACTTGTTCCTTCCGTTTCTGGAAGTCTATTTTGGATTCCTCGACGGGAATCCATTCTAAAGTTGGAAGGACTTTGATGTTCCTGCGGTAATTTTTCTTTGGTTTCTTTTCCATAGGGGTTCTCCCTTTTGTATGGCCCGAAAAAAATTTCGTAGTGCAACTCAAACTGGATAAGTAGCTGAAAAGACAGGGTTCCCGACGGTAGTAGTGTATTTTCTTTTTAGCTACAAAAAGGAGAGCACTACTATGAGTTACCGTCGGG
>Ga0247843_1000132_pt1 | contig 167249 bp, 131 predicted proteins | sample LaCruzMarch2017__FD_192420 | JGI IMG/M metagenome (GOLD analysis project Ga0247843, IMG submission 192420) | Freshwater microbial communities from meromictic Lake La Cruz, Castile-La Mancha, Spain - LaCruzMarch2017_8m | ecosystem: Environmental > Aquatic > Freshwater > Lake | place: Spain... | reverse complement strand
GGTGTGTTGCGCTCCAGCAGTGTTTCTATGGTGGCGCGTTGGTTGGACTTCAAGACATTCACTCCTTGGCCTTCCCTCGGGGTAAGACCGGATCAATGTCCTGCCAACAGGTGCCGGCGGCGCCGGCGTTGAACCCCTATCCCCGATCAGTTCAGGTGGGGGAGTTTGAGGTGGCCACAGACGGGGGAATTTGGGTGGCCATCAGGGCCCTGGCCCTCTTCGCCTTTGAGTCCAACGCCATCCAGCAGATGGCGCGTGACCACGCGCTGCACCACCTGCAGCACCGGCGTGACCAGCTCGGGCTGCGCGGCCAGCAGCAAACGCAGCGGGATCGGCAGCGAGAGCACCCACTGGCGCACTGGCACAGGCGGGATGACGTGATCCACCAGGTGGGCGGCGGTCTGCGACATGCGCCGGGCACCACATGAGGGGCAGAACCCGCGCCGTTTGCAGCTGAAGGCCAGCAGCTTGTCGTGGCCGCAGTCGCCGCAGCGCAGCCGCAGGAAGCCGTGCGCCAGGATGCCGCATTCCAGGAAGGCGTCGAACTCGTCACGGACGAATTGCGGCAGCCTGGCACCTGCGGCCTGAACCTCCAGCCGGGTGGTCTGTTCGGATCATTCGAAAGGCCGTGCCATGAATCAAGATGTAACGCGGCACAGGCACCATGAAAGGGATTTGGTTCCATCGGCGCCGGGTCGCCCTACCCCATTCAAGGAAAATTCCATGTTCAGAAAGAGCCTGCTCGCCACCGCCCTGCTGCTGGCGATAACCAATGTCAACGCCGCCACCGTCACACAGTGGAACTTCAATTCAATCGTGGCAGATGCCAACACGAGCACTGGCACGATCCTTCCCGCGTTCGGTACCGGCACGGCAGCCACGATAGGCGGGATCGCGACCAGCTTCGCTTCGGGTGACGCCAGTGGCGGATCGTCTGACCCGGCCATCGGTGACGATTCAGGCTGGCAGACAACAACGTACGCTGCCCAAGGTCTGCAAGACAAGCTGCGGGGTGTTCAGTTCAACGTCAGCACGGTCGGCTTCACCGGTGTCTCGATCAGCTACGACCTGCGCCACAGCAACACCAGCTCCCGCTTCGAGCAAGTGCAATACAGCACGAACGGAAGCACCTTCACCGACATTGCCACCTTTGACGGCAATCTGGGCGACACGTGGTTCAAGAACCGCAACGTCGACCTCTCCTCGATTGACGGCGTGAACAACAACGCGGCCTTCGCGTTCCGCGTGGTGGGTACGTTCGCACCGGGCACTTTTGCCTATGCTGCGTCCAGCCCGACTGGTACTTACGGCCCCGCCGGCACCTGGCGCTTCGATATGGTCACGGTCAGCGCGCTGCCCGTTCCGGAACCTGAATCCTATGCCCTCATGCTGGCCGGCCTCGCTCTGGTAGGCGCAGTGGCCCGTCGCCGTCGCGGCTGATGGACGAACTTGCGGGCGCCGCGGTCACCCGGCGCTCGCAGATGTTTCCCGAAGTCCGGAAGCGAAGACTCCCCCACGGGGTGAATGGCGCTGCGTAGCAAGTCATGCAGCCGATGGCAGCACATTGGAAGCGATTTCGAACTTGACGGGCCCCACTGAATGGCGCTCAAGCAGCTTGTTTCTGCCGGCGAATCGCTGAGAACCCCAAGCGCGAATTCCATATGCATTAGCTTTTTTGTATCTATGGCGCAATACTGCTGCGCCGGTGGCGGCCTTGGCGTTGCTCGACAGCCCGGTGGTGCTGGCCGCGCAGATATGGACGCTGATGCTCGGGCATTTCGCGCCCGGCGCGTTCGCGCCGCTGGCCCTGGCCTCGCGACGGCTGCAAGGGGGCGCTGCTACGCGCGGGGCCTGCTGCGGCAGGGCCCGACATCGGCATTTGAGCGTCGTCAACATATGGTTCAGCGTTGAACCATAGAGTTCATGCCACCGAAGCCTTGGAGGTCTGCATGCAAAGACGTCAATTCATCCGCCTGGCCTGCGGCGGCACCGTGGCGGCGGCCGGCGCGGCCGCAGTGACCGGCTGCTCTTTCGCTGAAGTACCGTCCGCCGCGGTTGCGGCCTGGCAGGAGCCGTCAGCCGAGAAGGAACTCCGGCGCTGGGTGCTCTCGTATGCGCTGCTGGCCCCCAACCCCCACAACCAGCAGCCGTGGCTGGCCGACCTGGGTCGCCAAGGCGAGATCACGTTGCGCCTGGACACCCAGCGCCTGCTGCCTGCCACCGACCCGTTCGGCCGGCAGATCCTGATGGGCGCGGGCGCCTTCCTGGAACTGCTGGCGATGGCGGCGGCCGAGCGCGGCTACCGTGCCGAGTGGGAGCTGTTTCCGGACGGAGAGCCAGGACTTCGTCTCGATGCCAAGCCTTTCGCCCGCGTGCGGCTGCTTGCCGATGCCGGTGTGGCCCGCGACCCGCTCTTCGCCCAGGTGCTGGCCCGGCGCACCGACCGCCGCGCCTACGACGCTGCGCGCCCGGTCGCAGCGGCCGAGGCCGACAAGCTGCAGGCGGCCGTCGGCAAGTTGCCGGTGCGTTTCGGCCTGGCGAGCGACGAGACGCGCGTGGCACCGATCCGCGCCATCACGCGCGAAGCCTGGCGCATCGAACTCACCACACCGGCGCCCATGATGGAGTCGATGCGCCTGTTGCGCATTGGCAGCCGCGAGATCGACCAGCACCGCGACGGCATCTCGATCACCAGCCCGTTCCTGGTGGTCATGGACCGCGCCGGCCTGTTCGACCGCAGCAAGTTCCCGGCGCCCGACTCGCAGGCGACCCAGGGGCAGCTCAAGGACTTCGACGCCATCACGGCATCGACGCCGGCCTTTCTCTGGCTCGTCACCGAGGGCAACCGCCGAGTGCAGCAGGTGGACGCCGGACGCGCCTATGTCCGCGTCAACCTGGCAGGCGCCGCTGCCGGCCTGGCGATGCACCCCAACGAGCAGGCGTTGCAGGAGTACCCCGAAGTGGCCCGCCCGTACCAGGCGATCCATGCCTTGCTCGACGCACCGAGCCCGCGCTACACGGTGCAGATGCTGGCAAGGGTGGGCCACCTGCCGGCTGGCATCGCGGCGGCGGCACCAGCACCGCGCCGCGGCCTGGCCGCACAGTTGAGCACCTGATGGAAAGGGCAGCCGCGATGCGAGCCGTCATCCTGAATGGCGCTGACACGGACACGCCGGCCGTGGACGCGCTGTGCGCCGAGGTCGAGCGCCAACTGGCCGCGCAACACGCGGCAGTCCGCACCTTCCACCTGCGCGACTTTGCCCTCGGGCACTGCCTGGGCGAGTTCGACTGCTGGGTCAAGTCACCCGGCCGCTGCCGCATCCACGACGAGGGGCAGGAGATCGAGCGTGCCGTGCGCGACGCCGACCTGCTGTTGCTGCTCACGCCCGTTAGCTTTGGCGGCCACGGCGCGCAGTTGAAGAAGGCCGTGGATCGGCTGCTGCCGCTGATCTCGCCGTTCTTCGAGAAGCGTGCGGACCTGACCCACCACCAGCACCGCTACCAGCGACTGCCGCGCATGGCCGGCATCGGCTGGGACGCGAAGCCCAGCGCCAGGCGCGCAGCGCTGTTCGGCGCCTTCATCGAGAGCAACGCGCTCAACCTGGGCTGCCCGGGATGGGGGGCAGTGGTTGTCGGCGACGAGCCGGGGCAGTGGGCCGCCTCGGTGTCGCGCTCGCTGGCCGCCAGCGCCGTGCCGGGCAACGCCAGCGGCTCACTCGAAGGCGCCACGCGCGTGTTGCGCGAAGCGGTGGCGGCCGAGCCGGACATGCCGGCCTTTGCGGCGCGGCCCACGGTGGCTGTCTTGCTGTGCAGTGCACGCGCGGCCGGCACCAGCACCTCGGAGTCGCTGGCACACTACCTCGAGCAGCAGTTGCAAAACGGCGGCGCCGACGTGCAGTTCGTCCCGGCCACTGCCTTCGTGCGTGACGCAGCCACCGCGCTGCGCGCGGCAAGACAACTCGCCGGCGCCGACATACTGCTGGTCGCCTCGCCGCTGTACGTCGACAACTTGCCCTACCTCGGCCTGCTGGCGCTGGAACAGGTGCGCAACGTGCGTTGCGACGGGCAAGGCCGGCGCCCGGCGCGGATGGTGACGCTGCTGAACTGCGGCTTTCCGGAACCCGAGCAATTGCGCTTTGCGCTGCAGATGCTGCGCGAGTTCGCGCTCGAAGCCGGCTACACCTATGCGGGCGGCCTGCCGGTGGGCGGCGGCGAGGCCATCCACGGTCGGCCGCTGGCCAGCACGGGAGGGATGACGCACCGCCTGCGCGGGGCGCTGGATGTTGCCGCCGCGGCCCTGGCCGCGGGCCGGGGCGTGACCGAGGAGGCCAGCGCGGCGGCAGCTCACCCCTTCATCGCGCCGCCGCTGTACCGCCTGGCCGGATGGTGGGGCTGGCGCAGCCAGGCCCACGCACACGGGCTGCGCACGGGCGCGCTGCGTGACCGGCCCTTCGACCGCATCGACGACGCCGAGTGGGCGCGCCTGGCCGCCAGCGGGCCGGTGCGGGCACGGCCGCTGCGCGTGGTGGAGAAGATCGCCGAGGGCGCGGACGCCGTGACGCTGGTCTTCGAAGACCCGGCGCACCACGCGCAGGGTTTCGAGGCCGGGCAGTACCTGACGCTGGAACTCGCCATCGGTGGCGACCGCGTGCGGCGCGCCTACTCGCTGTCCGCCGCGCCTTGCGACGCGCAGTGGTCCGTCACCGTCAAGCGCGTTCCAGGCGGCCTGGCCTCGAACTGGATCCACGACCAACTCGAGGTCGGTGCGCTGGTGCGCAGCTTCGGTCCCTCGGGCCACTTCACTGCCGGCCCGCGGCCTGCGGCCGGGCCGCGACGTCTGCTGCTGATCGCCGGCGGCTCGGGCATCGTGCCGCTGGCGGTGATCGCGCGCCAATTGCTCCACACCGAACCCGACGCCGAGATTGCGCTTGTGTACGGTAGCGCCTCGCTGCAGCGCGCGATCTTTGCCGCGCCGCTGCGGCACCTGGCGCAACAGCACGGCGGGCGCTTCAGGCTGCAGTTCGTCTTCGAGACACCGCCCCCGGACTGGGCTGGACTGACCGGGCGGCTGGACCCGCCGACACTGGCCAGCTGCTTCAAGCAACTGCCCATGGCTACCTTCCAGCGCGCGATGTTGTGCGGTCCAGACGGCATGCGCGCCACCGCTCGTCACGTCTTGGTCGAACAGGGGTTCGCCGCCGACGGCATTGCCGAAGAGAGCTTCATCTCGCCACGCCGCGCGCTCGTGTCAGCCGAGCCGCAGACCGCGACACTCACAGGCGCGGAAGGCGTGCAGACCCTCGTCGTTCCGGGGGACAAGACCTTGCTGGAAGCGGCGCTGGACGCTGGCGTGTCGATCAGCTTCTCCTGCTGTTCAGGTGGGTGCGGCGCATGCCGTGTCAACGTCAACGAACACCCGGAGCATGTCGTGCTCGACGAGCCCAACGAGGTCAGTGCCGACGATCTGGCGAGGGGGGCAGTGCCGGCGTGCCTGACGCGTCTGCGCGGTCCGATCGGCTTTTCGATACCGTGACCGATGAAGCGCGTGGATCAGATCGATGGATGAACCGGGAACATGAACCACAAGGCCACAGGCGCCGCCACGACCGACCCGCCCGCGTTCCAGCTGCTCAACGAGGTGGGCATCATCGACCAGCTCGCGCAGCACCGCGCAGCGCAGCTGCTGGCGCCCGCGATCAACATGCCGCAGTTCATCGTGCTCAACCACCTCGTGCGCCGCGGCAGCGACGCCGCGCAGATCGACCTGGCCCACGCGATGCAGTTGACCAAGGGCGCGATGAGCAACACCGTGGCCCGGCTGCTCGAGAAGGGCTACATCACGGTGCGGGCCGACCCGGACGACGCCCGCGGCAAGCGCGTGAGCCTCAGCACCTCGGGGCGGCGCGCCAGAGACCGCGCAGTTGCCAAGCTCGGCCGCGGCTTGGAAGGCATGGCCGAAGTGCTGTCGGCGCAGGAGGTCGAGTACTCACTCATGGCGCTGCGCAAGCGGGAATAGGATTTTCAAACACCATAGGACGCCCCAAGAATGGGCCTGAAAAAGCTCCCGGCCGAGCCCGCAGAAGGCCAAAGTACGCAAGTCTGAGCGGATTCTGGGCGCAGTCCGGGCGTCTGCAGGCTCGGGGCTGGCTAGTTGGCAGGTCTTTGAACGTTGACGGCGCGCAGGATTGGCCCGGTCTCAGGGTTGACCCTGATGTTGGCCAGGGTTTGCCGACACAGCGCGCAGCGCCACCCCGGCTGCAGGGTAGCCGCAGCCCGTGGCGATAGGTGTCCGACGGCGCAAGCAGCTCAAGCAGCGAAATGCAGCCCCGCCTCGCGCACCCGACCCTTGGGCGGCGGCTGCGGATCCAGCCCCAGGTGAGCAAGGATCTTCTCGATCACCGGCCGCTCCAGGATGGCGGCGATGATCTCGAGCTCCCCGGCGCCGCAGTGCGGGCAGCGCTGCATGTCGATGTCGAAAGCGCAAGCTTCAGCGGAGACTAACTTGTACTCAAGTTACGTCGTAGCTAAAACCCGCTTGAGCAGCCGCGCCCAGCTGATGCGTGCGCGCCCAACTTGGGCGGTCTGGGCCTCGCACTGGACGCCGGATGCGGCAACGCCTGGCGCTTGCTCATCCTAGGGCGGCCCCTGCGGCACCACCAGCGGGCGCAGCTTGGCGTTCGGAGCCATCACCCCATGGGACCGGATCAGGTGCAGCCTCGGCAGTTGCATCAGCGCGGCCAGCCGCTGCATGAACTCCAGCGGGCTCATCACCAGGTGCGTGGTGGCGTCGCGCCAGGGTATCTTGAGCTTGAGTTCCACCTGCCCTGCATCGTTGAGCTGCACTCTCTGGTCTGCCAGCGCCGGCCGGGTGATGTAGCGGCACAGCTGCTCCAGCCGCTTGCGGTCGTGTGCTTCGACCCGCACGGCCGCGTGCTTCACTGTTGCCGTCGATGTCGGAACACAGAAGCTCGCGCGCCATGCCCTCGCGCGCCATCGCGCCGCGCAGGGTCAAGACCTTCTGCCCGGCGCGCGGCCCGAAGACGACGCGGTAAGTGATGGCTGCCACCTGCAGTGGCCGCATCGCGCTGGTCGACAGCACGCGCCGGATCGTCGCCGGCAACCTCGAAAGCGCACCGGCCGAGACGACGCTCAAATGGTTCGAGCTGGGGATTCTGCGCAAGCCGGCGAACTCGACGGCCCGCGTGTTGCGCGTGCCCGCCGGCGATAGCCATGGGCTCTATGTCGGCCGCGACATCCAGGTCCGGCTCGACGTGCGCAAGGTGGTGGCGGAAACCCTGCTGTGGTCGGTCCTGCTCGCGTTCGCCGCCTCGATCCTGATCGGCCTGCTGGCCTGCCAGATGCTGGCGCGGCGCCTCGCGCGCATCTCCTCGGTCGCCGACCGGGTCGTGCTCGGCGATCTGTCTCCGCGCGTGCCGCTGCGCGGTGCCGGCGACGAATTCGACCGGCTTGCCGCCGATCTCAACGTCATGCTCGACCGGCTCCCCGAACTCGTCGACGGCGTGCGGCAGGTCTCCAGCGCCATCGCCCACGACCTGCGCACGCCGCTGACGCGGCTGCGCGGCCGGCTCGAGACGGCGCTTGGCGGCGCCGATTCGCCCGCCCGTTTCCGCGCCACGGCCGAGGCCGCGCTCCAGGAACTCGACCATGTGGTCCGCCTGTTCGAGGCGCTGCTGCGCATCGCGGAGATCGAGGCCGGTCACCGGCGCGCGGCCTTCGCGCGCGTGGAGCTGGCGGCGCTGCCGGAGGACATGGTCGAGTTCTACCAGCCGCTCGCCGAGCAGCGCGGCCTCACCCTGGTCGCGGACCTCGCGGCGGCGGAGTGCATCGGCGACCGCATGCTCCTGGCCCAGGTGGTCGCGAACCTGCTCGACAACGCGATCAAATACACGCCGCCCGGCGGCACGGTCAGGGTCGCCACCGCCCGGGCCGGGACCGATACCGAGATCGCCGTCGACGACGACGGACCCGGGATATCCGAGGCTGAGCGCGACAAGGTCACGCGCCGCTTCTACCGGCTGGATGCGAGCCGCTCCTCGCCCGGAAGCGGGCTCGGGCTCAGCCTCGTCGTCTCGGTCGCCAATCTGCATGGCGTGACACTAGATCTCGCGGACAACGCGCCTGGGCTCAAGGCGCGGCTGCGACTGCCGCGCGCGACGGTTTGACCGTGACACTGGCGGCACCCCAAAACGGGCCGGGTGCGCAAGGGGGGGACGACATGCTCAGACACGACGCGATGCGCATCGCCGGACAGCCCGTCCCCGCCGGGCTCGCGGGCGAATTGCGCGGCTTTTCCGGCGCGCCCCGCGAGCCAGCGGCGTGGCGCGCAGCCCTGGCTCACGACGGCTACATCCTGCTGCGCGGCGCGCTCGACCGTGCCGCGGTGCTGGCGGCCTGCGCCGAGGCGTTCGGGCGGCTCCGGGAGGTGGGAGAGATCGCGGCACCCGCCATCGACGGAATCGCCACCGGAACCAGCCAGCGCGCCGCGCTCCATCCCGATCCCGGCCCGTTCTGGCGGTCTGTCTGCGAAGGGCCGCGACTGCGCGGTCTCCCACGGGCCTGGCCTCGGCGCCATCGCCGGCGCCCTGCTCGGATGCGCGGCCAGGCCCTTCGATTTCCTCTGGCTGCGCACCATGCTCGCCGGCCGCGCCAGCCCGCTGCATTTCGACCATGTCTACATGAACCGCGGCTCGGACAACTTCCTGACCGCATGGATCCCGCTGGGCGACGTGCCGCTCGAAGCGGGGCCGATCGTCTTCGTCGAAGGCTACAACCGTTTCGCGGATCTCGTCGCGCGCTATCGCGGCCTCGATGTCGACCGCGACACCATGCCCGGCTCCTTCCCGGAAGACGCCGTCAACTTCGCGGCGTCCCGGGGCGCGCGCCTGCTGACGGCCGATTTCGCGGCGGGCGATGTCATTCTTTTCGATATGTTCTCGCTCCATGGGTCTTGCGATAACATGCTCGACGGTGGACGCCTCTGGCTATCCTGCGACGTGCGTTGGCAACCCGCCGGCGACGCCGAGGACGACCGCTGGTTCGGCGCTCCGCCGCCCGGTCATGGTGGCCGGAGCTATGGCGGCGTCAACTCGGCCCGGCCGCTGGGCGCGGACTACATCGCGCGGTGACGCGCAACGACAAGGGAGACGACGATGCGCAAACTCGGTGACCTGAAGATCGGCTGCACGGCCGGTGGCACGACGCACCAGGATACGAACATCCCGGACATCGCGACCAAGGTGCGCATGGTCAAGGAAGCGGGCGTGTTCGACTTCATCGACCGCACGCCGCCCGACGAGGAGTTCCGCGACCTTCTGAAGGCCTCGGAGCAATACGACCTGCCGATCCTCGCCGGCGGCTGGTTCTACACGCTGGGCCGCGACGAGACGCTTTTCGAACAGAACATCATCAAGGGGCGTCTGCTGGGCAACAAGGTCCAGAACGTCCAGTTGATGACCAACCACGCCGACGGCCATGTGCTGACGGATGCGGAGGTCGCCGATTTCTACATGCGCGCCCATGATTTCGGCATGCGCCACGGCGTCGTGCCCTGCTTCGAGGTGCATGTGAACATGTGGTCGGAGCATCTCGGCCGCGTCGAGAAGGTGGCGGCACTGGTCAAGGCGCGCGGCGTGCCGTTCTACATGACGCTCGACCACAGCCACGTGATCTTCAAGATCGACAACCCCGAGGAGCAGAAGGTCCAGGACATGAAGGCGGACGTGGATTCGGGGGCGCTGATCCTGGATCCGTCCAAGCCCGGCAACGTCGCCAAGAAATGGATCGACGCCAATTTCATCCACCACGCGCATGCGCGCGCCGCGGTGCCGGCCAACCCAATCAACATCTGGGCCAAGCACCCCGACGGCCGCTTCGGTCGGGGCATCCAGTATCCGTTCATGAAGCCCAATCCCGGCGAATACGTCGCCGACTGGGACGAGGCGCGGCTGGAGCCGTGGAAGCGCGTCGTGCGCGACCTGCTCGCCCACCATGCGACGCATGACGAGAGCCCGATCGGCCAGATCTCGTGCGAGCATATTCCGGCCTGCCACTACGGCATGGGCCATAGATATTCGATCTTCGAGAACAACGTCGCCTGCGCGCGTTGGATCCGCGAGGAATGGGCGAAGGCACTCGCCGCCGCCAACGCCAAGACGCATTGACGCATTGACGCATAGCGAAAATCCGAAGAGGCGAAGCAATGAAGGTTCGCGCCGCATTCGCCTATCAGGCCAAGGCCCCGCTGGTCCTCGAGATGATCGATCTCGGGGGACCGAAGGAGGGCGAAGTCCTGGTCGAGGTGAAGGCCACGGGCATTTGCCACACCGACGAATACACGCTCTCGGGCGCCGATCCGGAGGGCCAGTTCCCGGTCGTCCTCGGCCATGAGGGCGCGGGCGTCGTCGTCGACGTGGGCAAGGGCGTGACCTCGCTCAAGAAGGGCGACCACGTAATCCCGCTCCGTACCCCGGAATGCGGGGATAGGATGGGGATAGGATTTTCAACCGCCGTAGGACGCCCCAAGAAAAGGCCGGAAAAGGCTCTCGGCCGGGTCCGCAGAGGGCCAAAGTGCGCAAGTCTGGGCGGATTCAGCGCGCAGTCCGTGCGTCTGCAGGCTCGGGGCTGGCGAGTTGGCAGGTCTTTGAAGGTTCACGGCTCGCAGGATTGGCCCGGTCTCAGGGTTGACCCTGATGTTGACCACGGCTTGCCGACACAGCGCGCAGCGCCACCCCGGCTGCAGGGTAGCCGCAGCCCACGGCGATAGGTATCCGACAGCGCAAGCGACTCACCACGATCAGCCAGGTCGGCGCGACGGTCCCGGCACAGCGCCCTTACACCTTGCGCAAATGCCAAGCCTTCGGCCGAGTGAAAGTCTGGATTCCGTAGGTCGACATCGTCAGCCCGATGCCCGAATCCCCGACACCGCTCCAGGGCAGGCGCGGGCTCAGGCGGTCGCAGCAGTTCCAGTACACGGTGCCAGCGTCTACCTGCGACAACACGCTGCGCGCGCGTGCCTCGTCCGGCGTATAGGCGCCCGCCGTCAGGCCATAGCGGGTGTCGTTCATCAGGCGCACCGCCTCGGCATCACCGGTCACCTTCTGGATGCCGACGATCGGCCCGAAGCTCTCCTCGCGCATGACTTCCATGCTGTGGTTGGTGTCCGCGATCACCGTGGGCGCGAAGCTGTTGCCCGCCCCGGGCAACCGCGCGCCGCCGCACAACACCCGCGCGCCCTTGGCCCGGGCGTCGGCCACCTGGGCCTCCAGCACGGCCACCTGCGGCTTGCGCGTGATGGCGCCGATGTAGGTGTCGGCGGCCATCGGGTCGCCGACCTTGAAGCCCTGCACGGTGTCGACGAAGGCGGCCAGGAACTGGTCGTAGATCTTCTCGTGCACATAGATGCGCTCGACCGAGCAGCAGCCCTGGCCGGTGTTGTACATCGCACCGTCGGCCAGCGACGCGGCGGCGATCTTCGGGTCGGCGTCGTCGCAGACGTAGGTGGGGTCCTTGCCACCGAGTTCGAGCTGCAGCTTGACCAGGCGCGGCCCCATGGCCTGCGCGATCTTGGCGCCGGTGGCATGCGAGCCGGTGAAGAACAGGCCATCGATGTCCTGCGCCTGCAGCGCGGCGCCAACCTCGCCGGCACCCACCACCAGCACGAAGATGTCCTTCGGTACACCGGCCTCCTGCATCAGCCGGGCGATCGCCTGGCCGGTCATGACCGCGTATTCCGAGGGCTTGTACAACACGGCGTTGCCAGTCAGCAGGGCCGGGATGAACACATTGCCGCCGACGAACCAGGGGTAGTTCCAGGCCGAGATGTTGACCACCACGCCCAGCGGCACGTGCTGGATCTGCTCGGTCATCGCGGCGTCCTGGAAGACGGTCTCGGTGGTGACGGAGGGCGCCACCTGCTCCAGGAAGAAGTCGATGCGCGGCAGCAGGCCGTTGATCTCGTTGCGCGAGAGCGTGATCGGCTTGCCGGTCTCGGCGGTGGTGATGGCGGCCAGGCTGTCGGTCTGCGCGACCAGCGCCGCGCGGAAGCGCTGGATGCAGGCGACACGCTCGGCCATGGGGCGCGCAGCCCAGGCCGGCTGGGCGGCACGGGCGGCGGCGGCCTTGGTGGCGACGGAGGCCGCGTCGTCGGCCTCCACATGGGTGATCAGGGTGCCGGTGGCGGGGTTGTGGATGGCGAGTTGGGTCATGGTCAGGCGGTGGTTCGTGCGGCGCGGGCCGCGTTCAGGAAGTCTTGCAGGATGGGTTCGTCGTTCAGCGTGCCGAGCTCGGGTTTGTGGAACTCGGGGTGCCACTGCACGCCGGCAACCCAGGCAGCACCGGTGTGGCGGATGGCCTCGACCATGCCGTCGGCCGGGCAGCGCGCCTCGACGACGAAGTTGGCGGCGAGGTCCTTCACGCCCTGGTGGTGCACGCTGTTGATCTTGCGGCCGGGCTGGTCAGCCAGCAGCGTGGCCAGGCGGCTGCCGGGCTCGACGGTCAGGTCGTGGAAATTCAGGTCGTAGGCGACCGCATCGCGGTGCGTCAGCGCCTGTGGGCGCTGGGTCGGGATGTCCTGGTACAGTGTGCCGCCGAAGGCCACGTTGATCAGCTGTAGCCCGCGGCAGATGCCGAACACCGGCTTGCCCGCCCGGGCAAAGGCGCGCACCAGCGCGACCTCGTAGACGTCGCGGTTGCGGTCGCCACTCCAGCGCTCCTGCAGCGGCGTCTCGCCGTAGCTGCCGGGCCAGACATCCGCGCCGCCATGCAGCACCAGGCCGTCGAGCCACTGCGCGTAATCGTCGAAGCCGACATCGCCCCGGGCCGTCTCGCCCGTGGGTGAGGGGACCATCACCGGCAACGCGCCGCCGGCCATGATCCAGTGCGGCACCGACTGCTCCACATACTGCAGTGTCTTGATCGCGAACACGGCGCGCGCCGGGTCCGGGTACAGGAAACAGGCGCTGACGCCGATCTTCAGACGATCAGGAAGCGGGGACGCCATTTACATCGCCGCCTTGAACAGCGCCTCGAAATCCGCCGAGGTGCAGGGCCGCGGGTTGGTCTGGTGGCACATGTCGGCGGTGGCGATCTGCACCAGGCGAGGCAGGTGCTCGGGCCTCACGCCATGCGCGGCCAGGCCGCCGGTGATGCCCACGCTGGCCTTGAGGCTGCGCAGCCAGGGCACGAAGGCCCGTCCGCCGCCGGCCACGCCGCACACATGGGCCAGCTCGTCGAACTTCTTCGGCGCGGCGCTGTAGTTCCAGTCCAGCACGGTGTCGATCATCAGCGCATTGGCCAGGCCGTGGTGCAGGTCGCAGACGGCGCCCAGCGCATGGGCGCAGGAGTGCACGGCACCCAGGTCCTTCTGGAAGGCGATGGCGCCCATCATGGACGACATCATCATGTCCGAGCGGGCCTGCAGATTCTGCGGCTCCTTCACCGCCGTCAACAGTGCAGCCGCAGCGATGCGGGTGCCTTCGAGCGCGATGCCGTCGCACAGCGGGTGGTAGGCCGGCGAGAGGTAGCTCTCGACGTTGTGCGTGAGTGCGTCCATGCCGGTGGCAGCTGTCACCGCAGCGGGCAGGCCGAACGTGAGCTCCGGGTCGGCGAACACGGTCTTGGCCAGGATCTTCGCGCTGAACACCACCCGCTTGAGGTGCGTGTCGTTCTCGCTCACGACGCTGGAGCGGCCGACCTCGGAGCCGGTGCCCGAGGTGGTGGGCAATGCCACGAAATACGGCAGCTCGTTGACGATGGGGCGCACCTGCGGGTGGTCCCACACGTATTCGAGGATGTCGCCCTCGTGGGTGGCGGCCACACCGACGATCTTGGCCACGTCCAGAGCGGCACCACCACCGAAACCGATCACGCAGTCGGCGCCGTGCGCCTTGAAGGCGGCCGCACCGTCCATGACCTGGCTGCAGGTCGGGTTGCCGAACACGCCTGAGAACACCGCCACGTCCAGCCCTGCGAGGTGGGTGCGGAACTCGGCCAGCACCGGCAGTGCGCCCAGGGCGCGGTCGGTCACGATCAGGGGGCGCTTGCAGCCGGCGGCCAGCAGGTGCGGGCCCACCAGCTTGCGCGCGCCGGCGCCGAACTGGATGGGGGTGGGGAAGGCGAAGGAATGGATGCTCATAAAGTTTCCGGGTGGATCAGATGATTTCGAAGTAACGCTTCATTTCCCAGTCGGTCACGGCATCGAGCCACTGGCGCCATTCCCAGTCGCGGGTGGCGGCAAAGTGGTCGACAAAGCCGTCGCCGAGCCAGTCCCGCGCGATGGTGGACTGCTGGAAAATGCGGGTGGTCTCGATCAGCGTGCGCGGCGCGCGCGGGATATGTTCGCCGCCCACGTTGGTGCCGGTGATCGGCGGCGCGGTGAGCTTCAGGCCCTTCTCGACACCGTCCAGCCCGGCCGCGATCACGGCGGCCATGGCCAGATAGGGGTTCACATCCGCGCCCGGGCAGCGGGTCTCCAGCCGCGTGGCCTTGGGGCTGCCGGCAATCACCCGGAAACTGGCGGTGCGGTTGTCCAGGCCCCAGGTCGGCTTGACCGGCGCCCAGAAGCCGTCGACCAGGCGCTTGTAGCTGTTGATGGTGGGCCAGATCATCGGCGCGAACTCCATCATGCAGGCCACCTGGCCGGCGAGGTAGCTCTCGAACAGCCGGCTCATCCCGCGCGGGTTTTTCGCGTCGTAGAACAGGTTGGTCTTGCCGTCGGACAGGCTCTGGTGGATGTGGCCGCTGCAGCCCGGCAGGCTCTGGTTGGGCTTGGCCATGAAGCTGGGCATGATGCCGAAGCGCGCGCCGATCTCCTTGGTGCCGGTCTTGAACAGCAGCGCCCGATCGGCCTGCTCCAGCGCCTCGGAAAAGCCGATGGCCGCCTCGTAGACGCCCGGCCCGGTCTCGGTGTGCAGGCCCTCGATCGGCACGCCGAAGGCCAGCATGTCGTCCATCAGCGCGTTGAAGAATTCGCGGTGTTCGTTCATGCGCAGCAGCGAATACCCGAACATGCCCGGCGTGAGCTGCTGCGCGCCGATGCCCTTCTTGGCGGCCCAGCTGTGCGGGGTTTCCAGGAAGTTGAACCACTCGAACTCCATGCCGGTCATCACCTGGAAACCCATCTTCTCGGCGCGCTTGAGCACCCGCTTCAGGGCCTGGCGCGGGCACTGGGCGTGCGGCGTGCCGTCGGCATTGACGAATTCACCGATGAAAAAGGGCACGTTGTTGTCCCAGGGCACGTGGCGTGCAGTGTCCAGGTCCAGCCGGGCCAGCGCATCGGGGAAACCGTGCTGCCAGCCGGTGGCGGTGGTGTTGTCGTAGGTGACATCCATCATGTCCCAGCCCAGCACCACGTCGCAGAAGCCGAACCCGCCCTTGGGGAAGGGCTCGGCAGCGCCCAGGAACTTGTCGCGGTGCAGGTACTTGCCGCGCAGGATGCCGTCGATGTCGCTCACCGCGACCTTGACCTTGGGGGCGCCGGATTTTTCGATCGCGGCAACGGCAGGGTGGACCTTGCCGGCTGATCGTGACGAAGGGGCCATGGGGGATCACCTCGGTATTCTGGGGACAGATGCTGCACAACCGCAGTGCCTTCAGCACCACACGCGCAAACCGCCATTCTGACGCAATTGGCCCCGCCGGCTCAGGCCCGCTTGCGCAAGCCCAGCACCACGACCGCGCCCACCACCAGCAAGGCGCCCACAACCTGAACCAGCGCGATCGATTGGCCCAGCACCAGCCAGGCCAGCACCAGCGCAAACACCGGTTCGACATTCAGAATGGCCGAGTTGCCCACCACCCCCAGGCGCGGCAACAAGGTGAACATCAGGGTGAAGCCGGTGCCATACAGACAGGTGAGTGCCGCCAGCCCCCACCAGCCCGGCGCGGCCTGCGGCAAGTGGAACCCGCCCTGCATGCCCACGGCCACCAGCGCCACCAGCCCGGCCATGGCCATGGTCGTGGCGGTGCGCACCTGACCGTCCACATCGGCGGCTTCATGCTGGGTCAACACCAGGGCCAGGCCGAAGCTGGCCGCCGCGGCCAGCGCGAACGCAACGCCGGCACCGATGCGCCCCCACTGGCCCGCGGCGCCCAGGCCGGAGGCAGCACCGAACACATCGAGCGCGAGCGTGAGACCCACCAGGATCACCGGCATGGCGCGCAGCAAGGAGGACGCCGGCCGCGCGCGGTACAACAGCCACGCCCAGGCGGCCGTGAAGATCGGAAAGGTGTTGAAGGCCAGCAAGGCAAGTGCCACCGGCAGGCGCGCCACAGCGGAATACAGACACAGGCTTTGCAGCCCGATCAGCAGGCCGATGACCGGGAGCACCCGCCTCTGGCGCGGTGTGAACTGCACCGGCACGCCCTGCAGCAGCACCAGAAGGGCCACCACCAGCGCTGTCACGCCACTGCGAAACACCACGGCTGTCGCCACATCCGTGCCATGGTTGAAGGCGATGCGGGCGGCCACATGGTTGGCACCCATGATGAGCGCGATCAGCAGCAGGGTGACGAAGGCCGTCACGCTCAGCGCCCGGACAGGGGCCGTACCACGGCTGGATGTCAAGGCAGGCTCGCCAGGTGGGCCCTGGCAGCGGTGGCCAGCTTTTCGTCGAAGGTGGCCAACGGGGCTTTCAGCTCGGCGGCGAGCCAGAGGTAGGCCGCGTCGTAGGCCGAAAGCTGGTAACGGATGGCCAGTGCCACCACAGCCTGAACGTCGATACGGTACAGATCGATCCGCATCTCTGCGACCTGCGCCAATCCGTCGGCGACATGCGATTCGCCGCGTCGCAGCTTTCTGGCCGCCACATTGGCAATTTCGGCCTGCAACAGGTCCGGCGCATGCAGGGACCGACCCTGGATCCGCTGTTCTGCCTCCGACTGCCAGGATTCCCGAAAAACAATGCCCGCCAATGCGCTGCAATCCAGCACCAGAGGCGGACGGGTCAGGTAGTGGCTCGGTGGCTCTGCCAGATGCAGGCGCGGAGATGCCACGGTCATCGGCTGTCCCTATCCTGCCGGATGATGTCGATGCTCGACAGCTGATCCGGAATCGGGTTGGGGTATTTGGCGTGGAGTTCAGCAACGACTTGCTCGACGGTCTTCCAGCCCTGCCGGACGATGGGATGCCCCAACCGGTCAAAGCCGACAACCTTGCCCTCGCCACTGGTTGCGCGCATTGCGGGGGCTGCCTCAGTGCCTTGCACCGCCTGCTCGATCAAAAACATCAACTCCCCCTGCAGCGAGCGGTGGTTGCGCGCCGCGCGCAGGCGAAGGGCTTCTGCCCATTGCTCCGGAACATCCTTGATTGAAATGTTAGCCATATCGGATCCGAAATTGAAAAGTGCCGCACTATGGATCCATTATGAGTCCATGTCAACACCCAGCCCCACCCAACCTGACAACCCCGACTGGATCCGGCGTACGCCGCGTCATGGGCCATGCCCATATCAGGCAGCCGACAAGGGCCGCAACAACTCCGCCAGATCACTTTCGGTAAACAAGGGCTGCTTGCGTCCGGCAGCGCCGCTGTACATGCTTTCTGCCAGGGCCGCCTTGCGCTCCTGCAGCGCGAGGATGCGCTCCTCGATCGTGCCCTGCGCCACCAGCTTGACCACCCACACGCTGCGGGTCTGCCCGATGCGGTGGGCGCGGTCCGTGGCCTGGTTCTCGACCGCCGGATTCCACCAGGGGTCGTAGTGGATCACGGTGTCGGCCTGCGGCAGATTCAGACCCACGCCACCGGCCTTGAGGCTGATCAGGAACAGGGGCACCTTGCCGCTGGTGAACTGTTCGATCAGTGCGTCCCTGTTCTGGCTTTGCCCGGTCAGCTTGATCCATCGGATCTTGCGTTTTTCCAGCTCGACCTCGATCAGGCTCAGCATGCTGGTGAACTGCGAGAACAGCAAAATGCGCCGCCCCTCGGCAAGCATGTCAGGCAACATCTCCATGAGTTGTTCGACCTTGGCCGACACCTTCAGCTTTTTCGCCGCCGCCAAGGGCAAGAGCCGCGGGTCGCAGCACACCTGGCGCAGCTTGAGCAAGGCATCCAGGATGGTGATCTGCGACTTGGCCAGCCCTTTCGCACCCAGGGCCTCGCGCACCGCCTTTTCCATCCCCAGGCGGATGGTTTCGTACAGGTCCGCCTGGGCGCCAGAGAGCTCCACCCGCATGATGGTCTCGACCTTGGGGGGCAACTCTGTTGCCACCAGATCCTTGGTCCGGCGCAACATGAAGGGGGTGACCCGGGCACGGAGCTGCGCCAGACGCTCCGGGTTTCCGAGCTTCTCGATCGGTGCACGAAACAATTCACCGAAACGCTTCTGGCTGCCCAGAAAACCAGGCATCAGGAAATGGAAGAGGCTCCAGATCTCCCCCAGGTGGTTCTCCAACGGGGTGCCAGACAGGCACAGCCGGTGGCGGGTCTGCAGTTCTCCGACCACCTGCGCAGCATGGGTGCTGGCGTTCTTGATGTTCTGGGCTTCATCGAGCACCACCAAGTGCCACGGCGCCTGCAGCCAGCGCTCCCGGTCACGCTGAAGCAAGGAGTAGGGTGCGATCACCAGGTCCTGCTGGTCGATGGAACTCGTCACGCCATGCCGGTCCTTGCCGTGGATGACAAGGGAGCGCAACTGCGGACAAAACCGGGCTGCCTCACGTTGCCAGTTGCCCATGAGGCTCACCGGGGCGATGATGAGTGCCGGGCGGGTCAGGCGCCCGGCGTCCTTTTCCACCTGGATGTGCACCAGTGTCTGCAAGGTCTTGCCCAAGCCCATGTCGTCGGCCAGGATGCCGGCCAGCCCATGGGTACGCAGGAACTGCAACCAGCCAAGGCCCTGCTGCTGGTAGGGCCGCAAGGTGGCCTGCACGCTTTCCGGCACGGGCACCTCCGGCAGGCCCGCGGCGCCACGCAGCTGCTGCACCATCGTGCGCAGCGCGTTCGCGCCCTCCCACACGGCGCCTGCACCCAGTGCGGCGCCGGTGCGCAAGGCGTCGAGATGCGAAAGTCGCAGGCTGTCACCGGTGAAGTCGCGATGACGGTCCCCCACCAGCTCCAGCAACGCGGCCATCCAGGGACGCAAGGAATCGGTGGGCAGGCGAAGATAACCTGTGCCATCGGGGCCGCGCAGGTAGATGAAGGGCGGCAGTTCCGGCAAGCCGCTTGCCGGGTCTGCCGTGGACGCAGCCGCCTGTGCGATCAAATCGGGCAACAGGGGAAGGATGTTGTGGCGCTGGCCGTCGATCTCGATGCCGAGCGACAGGTCGAACCAGGGCGAGGTGGCGCCTTGGTCGCCATCGCCATCGCCACCGCCACCGTCACCGTCACCGCCATCATCGTGTTCCGCCCGCATCCGCACATGCAGCGCGTCGGCCCGGGTAATCCAGCCGATCAGAGCTTCGTCCAGGGTCAGGTCGAAACCGGCTTCGCGCAACACGGCGAAGTCTTCGTCGGCCCAGCGCAACCAATCCTGCTGCGACCTGTCTGCGGGAATGCCGAAAACACCACCGCCGAAGGTCGACAGCCCCAGGCCCGTGAGGCGCAGTACGGCGCGGCGCTCGGAAGCGACATCGCGATGCAGCAACAGCCGCTCCTGTGAGCTCTCCAGCACGACGGTGTCGCCAGCCCCGTCCCACCAGCCGAGATGGCCGGCATAGTCGAAACGCAGCGTGGCATGCAGCAGGCCCTGGCGCGGCGCCTGGTCCAGCGGGGCGGGCGCAAGGCGCAGCCGGGCTTGCGGCACGATGCCCTGCAAGCTGCGCAGCGCCTGCAACACGGGCGGCGGCGGAATGGAGCCTAGCGATTGCAGCAGTTCCGCCTGATGTCCCTGCATTGCGTGCGCAGCCAGTGGTGGCGCGTTCAGCAGCACCGCAAGCCTGGCCGGTGCAATGCCCGGGGCCTGCAGCAGGCCGCATTCGCCGCTGCTGGTATCCAGGTACAGCAAGGGCTCGTTGTGGCAGATGCGCGCGTGGCTGTCGGCGACTTTGCCTCGCAGGACCCAACCCGACCCTTCAGACCGGACCGTGCTGATTTCGTGCCACGCCCATTGCAGGGTGCGCACCGGCCCCCAGCGCACTGCGGCACCGGGACGGTCCTGGTCGTCCTTGACAAACAGGCGCCCGGTACTGGCCGCCTGCTCAAGCACCAATTGCCCGGCGCGCCCCATAGGCCGGCAACTGACACCGGTGGTGTAGCTGTAGCTCTGGTGCTGCCCCTTGGGCATGGCGGCGATCAGCTGCAACACCTCGTGGTCTGCGGCCAGGGCGTTGTCGTAGACCGCTTGCCCCGGGGAGGGGACATAACGCACCAGCCTGGGTTTGGCCCAGTCGCCATTGGCCTTGCGTTTGCAAACAGCGGCCTCCAGCAACAACTGCGGTTTTGAGCCGGTCCCCTGGGCGATGGAAAGAAGAAACAGGAAGCAGTCTGCACGGTCGGATGTCGGGCCATCCTTGGGTGCGTGAACATCGCGCGGCGCGGCGCCGGACGCGCTCGCACTGACGCGGTCGAGTTCGCGCAACCAGTTCAGCAGATGGGTTTGCGCCACCCGCCGCGCGGCCTCCTGCTCCAGCGCCAATGCGGCCTGGCGGTCCGCCTCGAGCTGCTCGGCACTGCGCGCAGGAACCGGCGCAGGTGCCTCGGGCAAGTCCTTCAGCAGGCGCAGGCCCTGCTGTGCGGCCTTGAGCATGAGGGCAACGCCATGCTTGCACTGCACGCCAACCGGGCATTCACACAACGAGTCCCACTGCGCGACCTGCCCCTGGCTCGTCAGTGCCAGCTCGATCGACACTTCATAGGTGTCGCGCTTGCTGCCCAGCACTTCACCCAGCAAAATCCAACCGGCCCCGCTGGGCACGATATCCAGGCTCAGCACATGCTGGCTGACATACAGCGCCATGCCGCGCTGCCAGGTGATCGGGTCTGTGAGGCGCGCCAATGATCGGCCATCAAACCAATGGCCGGTAGGTCGGGAAGGAGATTGCATGGGCTGCACGTTGTCAAGGCCGCTGGAGACGGCCTGCATTGTCCCGCACTTGCGCAAGGGCGCGGCGTACGCGCTGGTCAATACCCCAGCCGCTTCTCCACCACATTGCGCAGCGGTTCGTCCCGCAGAAAACGCTCCAGGTTCTCGGTGAAGAACACCATGGCGTCGTCGATCCAGGTCTGGGTATGGTCGGCGCAGTGTGGCGAGAGCAGCAGGTTGTCCAGCCCGTACATGGGGTGGCCGTCAGGCAGCGGCTCCTGGGCGAACACATCCAGCGCGGCACCCCGGATCCGCCGGTGGCGCAGCGCCTCGATCAGGGCGGGTTCATCGATGATGGCGCCGCGCCCGACATTGATCATCACGCCGGTGGGTTTCATCGCGGCGATCGCGGCGGCGTCGACCAGGCCGCGGGTGTCCGGTGTCAGCGGCGCGGCCACCACCACATAGTCCGAGCGGGCCATGAGTTCGTGCAGGCGCTCCGTGCCAAGGGCTTCGTCGACCAGTTCGTCGCCCTGCGATTTCTCGGGCCTCCGGCGCAGTGCGATCACGCGCATGCCCAGGGCCTTGGCCAGCCGGGCAGAGGCGCGGCCGATGTCGCCGTACCCCACGATGCCCATCGTCCTGCCGTGGGCCTCCTCCACATCGAACTGCTCCCAGCGGCCAGCCGCCTGGTTGCGCTGCATGCGGTGGAGGTCCTTGGCGAAGAACAGCACCCCGGTGGCGACGAACTCGCCCAGCGAACGGCTATAGACACCGCTGCTGTTGGTCAGCGGCACCGGGCTGTCGACCAGCGCGGGAAACAGCAGGCTGTCCAGCCCGGCCGAGCGGGAATGGAGCCAGCGCACCTGCGGGGCCAGGGCGAACACCTGCTGCAGCAAGTCGCGGCTGGCCGTCCAGACCAGAATGGCGTCGGCACCGGGCGCGGTGTCGGCCACACTGGCCAGCGTCGGGCCGATCACGATCCGCACGCGGTCGCGGAAGGGTTCGAGCATGCGCATCTGGGGTTCGGCCGGGTCTGCGAGCACCAGCAGGGTGGGTAGGGGGAATGCCATGGGATGGGTCTCCTTGTGATGTTCCTGTGCATGAGTCGACCGGACGGCCGCAGTACATCACGCGGCGGGCGCTGCCGACGTGATGCCCATGTCCCGCAGGGTCAAAGCGACGGCATGGACCGCCTGTTCGATCTCGTCCGGTCCGATGGCACCGATGCAGCCGACACGGAATGTCTCCACCGTGGTGAGCTTGCCCGGGTAGAGGATGAAGCCGCGCGCGCGGGCCGCGGCGTAGAAGGTCTTGAAGTCGTATTTCGGATCGGCCGGCGCGTGGAAGGTCACGATGATCGGCGCCTGCACGGCCGGGTCGAGGAAGGGCTTGAACCCCAGGGCCGCCATGCCGCGCACCAGGGTCTCGTAGTTGCGCTGGTAACGCGCGAGCCGAGCGCCCTGGCCACCTTCGGCCTCGAACTGCGCAATGGCCTCGTGCAGGGCCACCACCACATGCGTGGGCGGGGTGAAGCGCCATTGGGTGGTCTTCTCCATGTACACATACTGGTCATGCAGGTCCATGGCCAGCGACTGGCTGTTGCCGGCGCAGCCGTCCAGGATGGCCTTGCGGATGATCACGAAACCCATGCCCGGAACACCTTCGAGGCATTTGCCGCTGGCAGCGACCAGCGCGTCGAAGCGCGTCGTGCGGGTGTCGATCGGCAGCGCGGCGAAGGAACTCATCGCATCCACGATCAGCCCCTTGCCCTGCTGCTGGCACAGGTCGGCGATGGCCTGCAGCGGGTTGAGCACGCCGGCGCCGGTCTCGCAGTGGATCAGCACCACGTGGGTGATGCTGGGATCGGCCTTCAGGGCGGCCTCGGCAGCGGCTGGCGACACCGGCTGCGCTTCATCGAAGGGCAGCAGGGTGCAGCGCCGCCCCATCAGCGTGGTGAGCCGCGCGGCCCGCTTGCAGTAGGCGCCGTTGTCGAGCACCAGCACATGGCCGTCGCGCGGAACCACCGTGGCCACTGCGGCCTCGACACTGAAGGTGCCGCTGCCCTGCAGCGGAACGAGCACATGCGACTCGCTGCCATGCACGATGGCCAGCAGGCTCTTGCGCACGCTGGCGGTCACGGCATTGAAGTCGGCATCCCATGAACCCCAGTCCTTGAGCATGGCCAGCTTGGTACGCAAGGTCGTGGTCAGCGGGCCGGGGGTCAGCAGGATCTTGTCTCTGTCCATGGTGGAAACCTTCCATTGGCGGGATGCGGGGGCCGGTGGTGGCGCGGTGCCAATTGGACGTGTCCATCCGAATCTTGTCAATTGCTTTTTGTAAATTGTTGACAATTTTTCGGTTTGTCGTTCCAATGCGTGCATGAGCGTGGCCCCGCACCCGACGATTGCCCTGTTGCAGAACCACTCGCTGACCATGGTGGTGCAGCAGGAGATCGAGCGCGCCATCCTGTCGGGCGAATTCGCGCCTGGCGCCAAGCTGAACGAAGCGGCGCTGGCGCTGCGTCTCGGTGTGTCGCGCGGGCCGGTGCGCGAAGCCTTTCGCATGCTTGACGAAGCGGGGCTGGTGCGCACCGAGAAAAACCGCGGCGTGTTCGTGCGTGACATCCCGGTCGACGAAGCCATCGAGATCTATGAATTGCGCGCGGCCATGGAAGAGTCGGTCGGCCGGCGCCTGGCCGAGCGCATGACCAGCACGCAGCGCGAGGAGGCCGAAGGCCGGGTGCACGCCATGGAGGCGGCCGTCCAGGCCCGCGACGCCCACACCTACCACCTGCTCAACCTGCAGTTCCACGACCGGCTGGTCGAGATGGCCGGCAACCGCAAGCTGACCTCGATCTACCGCAAGCTGGTCAAGGAAATCTCGCTGTTCCGACGCCTCAACCTGGCCGACGCAAACCAGTTGCCCGCATCTGCCCATGCCCATTGGGACATGTTGCGCGCCATCACCGGCGGTGATCCGGAGCGGGCCGGCCGCGCCATGTTCGACCATGCCATCCAGAGCAAGGAGCGCATGGTGCAGATGGAAGCCCGCCGCCACACCGACCCGCCGCCCTCCCCTTGAACCCACCCCATCAGGCACCCTGACCACCATGCTGCAAGTCAACAACCGCTCCTACCGCCTGCCCTCCGTACCCACCGTCGTGGTGTGTGTCGACGGCTGCGAACCCGACTACCTGGGCCAGGCCGTCGGCACCGGCCACATGCCCTGGCTCAAGGGCGCACTGGCCAAGGGTACCGGCCTGGTGGCCGACTGCGTCGTGCCCACCTTCACCAACCCGAACAACCTGTCCATCGTGACGGGCGCACCACCCAGCGTGCACGGCATCTGCGGCAACTACCTGTTCGACACCGCCACCGGCACCGAAGTGATGATGAACGACGCCAAGTGGCTGCGCGCACCCACGCTGTTCGCCGCGCTGGCCGAGGCCGGCAAGTCAGTGGCCATCGTCACCGCCAAGGACAAGCTGCGCAGCCTGCTGGGGCACAGGATGTCCAGGGGCATCTGCTTCTCGTCCGAGAAGGCCGACCAGGCCACCCTGGCGGACAACGGCATCGAGAACGTGCTGGAACTGGTGGGCCGCCCACTGCCCAGCGTCTACAGCGCCGACCTGTCGGAGTTCGTGTTTGCCGCCGGCGTCAAGCTGATGCAGACCCACCGCCCGGATGTGATGTACCTGTCCACCACCGACTACATCCAGCACAAGCATGCACCGGGAGCCGCGGGTGCGAATGCGTTCTACACCATGATGGACGGCTACCTCGGACAACTCGACGCCATGGGTTGCGTGATCGCGCTGACCGCCGACCACGGGATGAATGCCAAGGTCGCGATGGACGGCAGGCCCGACGTCATCTATCTGCAGGACTGGTTTGACAACTGGCTGGGCACGGCCAAGGCCCGCGTGATCCTGCCGATCACCGACCCGTACGTCGTGCACCACGGAGCGCTCGGCTCGTTCGCCACGGTCTATCTGCCCCCCGAAACAGACGTCACGGACGCCTGCGCACGCTTGCAGAAGGTGCGCGGCATCGAAGTGGTGCTGACCCGTGCCCAGGCTGCCGCGCGGTTCGAACTGCCGGCTGACCGCATCGGGGACCTGGTGGTGGTGTCGGAGCGCTTCACCGTGATCGGCACGTCGGCGGCACGCCATGACCTGAGCGCCCTGGAAGTGCCGCTGCGCTCGCACGGCGGCATCAGCGAACAGCGCGTGCCGCTGATCGTGAACCGTCCGCTGCCGGGCCTGGACATGGGCCGGCGGTTTCGCAACTTCGACGCATTCGACCTCGCGCTGAACTACGCGCAATGACCCCCCCGCAACCGGGCACCACGCATCCCCCAGGCAGGAACACCATGATCAACCAGTTCATCCTTGACCACCAGCTCGATGCCATGCGCATCGCAGGCCGCAAGGTCGGCGCCGGTCGCAGCGCAGAGCGCGCCATCGCGGTGTTCAACCCCTTCACCGGGCAACAGATCGGAAGTGTGCCCAAGGCCACGCTCGAGGAGGTGCGCGAGGCCTTTGCCATCGGCGCCGCGTACAAGCCCACATTGACGCGTTTCGAGCGCGCCGCCATCCTCAACCGCGCGGCGGCCATCAGCACCCGGCGCATCGACGAAGTCGCCGCGCTGATCTGCGCCGAAGCCGGGCTGTGCATGAAGGACGCGATCTACGAGGCGGGCCGCGTCAGCGACGTGTTCCTGTTCGGCGCCAATGAGGTGCTGAAGGACGACGGCCAGATCTTCAGCTGCGATCTCACCCACCATGGCAAGAAGCGCCGCGTCTTCACCCAGCGCGCGCCGCTGCTGGGCGTGATCACCGCCATCACGCCTTTCAACCATCCGGCCAACCAGGTGGCGCACAAGGTGGTGCCCAGCGTGGCCACCAACAACCGCATGGTGCTCAAGCCCTCGGAGAAGGTGCCGTTCTCGGCCATCCTGTTTGCCGACATCCTGTACGAGGCCGGCCTGCCGCCCGAGATGCTCAGCGTGGTGACCGGCGACCCGCGCGAGATCGCCGACGAGCTCATCACCCACCCGCAGGTCGACCTGGTCACCTTCACCGGCGGTGTGGCGATCGGCAAGTACATTGCGGGCAAGGCCGGTTACCGGCGCATGGTGCTGGAACTGGGCGGCAACGACCCGATCATCGTCATGGAGGACGCCGACATCGACGAGGCCTCCACGCTGGCTGTGACCGGTTCGTACAAGAATTCCGGGCAACGCTGCACAGCGGTCAAGCGCATGCTGGTGCACGAGGCGGTGGCAGATCGCTTCGTGGAGCAGGTGGTCGCGAAGACGCGCGCCTGGACCTACGGCAACCCCGGCGACAAGGCCATGGACATGGGCACCGTGATCGACGAGCCTGCGGCGAAGTTCTTCGAGTCGCGCGTGAACGAGGCCATCGCGCAGGGCGCCAGGCTGCTGGTGGGCAACCAGCGCCGCGGCGCACTGTATTCGCCGACCGTGGTGGACCATGTGCACCCCGACATGCTGCTGGTGAAGGAAGAAACCTTCGGGCCGGTCTCGCCGATCATCCGTTTCAAGTCCATCGACGAGGCGATCCGGATCTCCAACGGCACGGCCTACGGCCTGTCCAGCGCCGTGTGCACCAACCGGCTGGACTACATCACCCGCTTCGTCAGCGAGTTGGAGGTGGGCACCGTGAACGTGCGCGAGGTGCCGGGTTACCGGCTGGAACTCACCCCCTTCGGCGGCATCAAGGACTCCGGTCTGGGCTACAAGGAAGGGGTGCAGGAAGCGATGAAGAGCTTCACCAACATCAAGACCTACTCGCTGCCATGGGCCTGAGTTCCGGCGCCCCGGGTGCACCCACGGCCCCGGCCGCCGGGACCCCCGCTTGACCCTCACCTGGCCGGTCTTTCTTGCCGTGCTGGGCGGTGCGCTGCTGCACGCGTCCTGGAACGTGCTCGTCAAGTCGAGCGACGACAAGTCGCTGGACACGGCCCTGATCCACCTGCTGGGCTCGCTGGTGGCGGTGCCGCTGGTGCTGTGGGTCGGTCTGCCTCCCGCTGCCGCCTGGCCCTTCCTGCTGATGTCGCTGGTGATCCATGTGGGCTACTACACCGCACTGGCAGGCGCCTACGAACATGGCGACATGGGGCTGACCTACCCGCTGATGCGCGGCCTGGCGCCGCTGCTGGTGGCCATTTCCGCCAGCTTCGTGCTCGGCGAGACCTTGTCGCCCGGCGGCTGGATCGGCGTGCTGGCCATCAGTGCCGGCGTGCTGACGCTGGGCCTGAGCGCGCAGGCGCTGGCCGCGCCCAAGGCGGTGGCCTTCGCGCTGGCCAATGCCGTGACCATCATGCTCTACACCCTGGTCGATGCGCAGGGTGTGCGCACGGGGGGCAACGCGCTGCAGTACGTGGCGACGCTGTTCATGCTCGACGGCTGGCCCTTCGCGCTGCTGGTGTTCCTGCGGCGCCGGGGCAAGGTGCTGGCCTATGCACGCCAGCGCTGGCCGCTGGCGCTGGGCGGCGCCATCGCGTCGCTGGGGTCGTATGGCATTGCCCTGTGGGCGATGACGCACGCACCGGTGGCGACGGTCTCGGCCTTGCGCGAGACCTCGGTGCTGTTCGGCGCGCTGCTGGGTGTGTGGCTGCTGAAGGAGGCCTTCACGCTGCGCCGGGTGGTCGCCACCTGCGCCATCGTGGCGGGTGCCATGGCCTTGCGGCTGGCGTAAGCGCACAATTGCCACCCCACGAACTGCACCGACCCCAGGACACCACCGCTCCATGGACCCGTCCAGCCACCCTGCCACCCCCTCTGCCGCACAGGCCCTGTTCGGCCCGTCCGGCCGCTGGTCGCTGGAGCCGGTGGCCGCCTGGCTGCTGACACGGGGGCGCCACATCACCGAGCCGCGCGCCTTCCTGGGGGCGCTGGTGGAGCAGCTCGATGCCGTGGATGCGCATGTCGACCGTGTGCGCATCTCCAGTTCCACGCTGCATCCACAACTGGCGGCGCTGGGGATCAGCTGGTCGCGCGGAGAAAGCGTGCAGCTGTGGAGCGGGGAACACGGTGTGCAGCTGTCCGACGCCTACCGGGGCAGCCCGATGGAGCACCTGCAGCAGCAGCGGCGCATGCTGCACCAGAGAATCGCCGAGCAGCCGGATGGCGACGAACACCCGATCTGGCAGGATCTGCGCACCGCCGGCATGCGGGACTACCTGGCGCTGCCGATGGCGCTGGGGTCCGGCCGCCAGAACGCGCTGACCCTGGCCACCCGCGACCCCGCCGGATTCGATGACGAGGACATCGCGCGGCTGACCGCGCTGGCCAACCTGCTCGCTCCGCTGGTGGAGCTGATGGTGGGCCGGCGCACCACCCTGGGCCTGCTCGAGACCTTCGTCGGCAAGCGCATTGGCGAGCGCATCCTGCAGGGGCAGGTCAAGCGTGGCGATGGGGAGGTGATTTCAGCCGCCTTCTGGTACTCCGATCTGCGCGGGTTCACCGCCCTGAGCGAAACACTGCCGACGGACCAGCTGCTCAAGCTGCTCAACGACTACTTCGAGTACTGCGCCGCCGCCGCTGCCTCGCGCGGCGGCGAGATCCTGCAGTTCATTGGCGACGCCATCCTGATCGTGTTCGAGATCACCGAACCGCAGCGCTCCCGGCAGGTCTGCGCGGCAGCGCTCGATGCGGCGATCGATGCCTTCGACAGCATCGCGGTTGTCAACAATCGCCGTCGCCGCGCGCACCAGCCGGTGATCGAGTTCGGCCTCGGGCTGCACCTGGGCACGGTGACCCACGCCAATGTCGGCGCGCCGGACCGTCTGGCGTTCAACGTGATCGGGCCCGCCGTCAACATGACGGCCCGGATCCAGTCCCTGACCAAGGAGCTGCAGATTCCGCTGCTGATGTCGTCCGATTTCGTGCAGCAGGTCGACCGCCCTGTGGTCAGCGTGGGCCACCACGCCATGCGTGGCATCGATCACTCGCAGGAGCTGTTTCAGCTCAAGCCGGAATGAGCCCGGGCGCCCGGGCGATTGCGCCGACCCGGCTGCCATAATTTTCCATGTCCCCAGCAACAGGAGCGCCCGATGGCCATTCCCAGCCAAGCCGAAATCATCATCGTGGGTGGCGGAATCGCCGGATGCTCCACGGCCTACCACCTCGCGCTGCAAGGGAAGAAGGATGTGCTGCTGCTGGAGCAGGGCAAGCTCACCAGCGGCACCACCTGGCATGCGGCCGGCCTGGTCGGCCAGATGCGTCCCAACCGCAACATGACCGTGATGAGCAAGTACGGCATCGAGCTCTACAGCACACTGGAAGCCGAGACAGGGCTTGCCACCGGCTGGAAGCAGTGCGGCAGCGTCAACGTGGCCAGCACGCCCGAGCGCATGCAGGTGCTCAAGAAGCAGACCGCCATGGCGCGCAGCTTTGGTGTGGAATGCCACCTGATCTCGCCGCGTGAAGTCGCCGAGCGCTACCCCGTGATGCGCACCGACGACCTGCAGGGCGGCATCTGGCTGCCCGGCGATGGCAAGGCCAACCCGGCCGACCTGTGCATGTCGCTGGCCAAGGGCGCGCGCAACCGGGGCGTGAAGATGCACGAGGGCGTCGAGGTCACCGGTGTCCTCACGGAGGGCGGAAGGGTGACGGGTGTCCGTACCGCCCAGGGCGACATCCGCTGCGAGGTGCTGGTCAACTGCGCCGGTCAGTGGGCGCGCCAGTTCGGCAAGCTGGCGGGTGTCAACGTGCCGCTGTACTCCGCCGAGCACTTCTACATCGTCACCGGCAAGATCGACGGTGTGCACCCGATGATGCCGGTGATGCGCGACCCCGACGGCTTCATCTACTACAAGGAGGAGGTCGGTGGACTGCTGATGGGCGGCTTCGAGCCGGTGGCCAAGCCCTGGAAGGTCGACCCGATCCCGGCCGACTTCCAGTTCCAGCTGCTGGGGGAGGACTGGGACCAGTTCGAGCCCTTGATGAAGAACGCGATCCACCGCACGCCCTGCCTGGAAACCGCCGAGATCAAGATGCTGCTCAACGGGCCGGAGAGCTTCACGCCGGACGGCAATTTCATCCTGGGCGAAGCCCCCGAGCTGCGCAACTACTTCGTCTGCGCCGGCTTCAACTCCTCGGGCATCGCCAACTCCGGCGGCGCGGGGCGGCTGATGGCCGAATGGATCATCGGCGGCGAACCCAGCACCGACCTGTGGGATGTCGACGTGCGCCGCTTCGGTCCCTTCACCGGCAACCGCAAGGCGCTGTTCGAGCGCACGGCGGAGACACTGGGCCTGCACTATGCGATGCGCTGGCCGCGCCAGGAACTGGAAACCGCACGCCCGCTGCGCACCTCGCCGCTGTACGACACGCTGCTGGCCAAGGGTGCGGAGTTCGGCAGCAAGAACGGCTGGGAGCGCGCCAACTACTTCCGCCCCACGGGCATGCCGGCCCCCGCCCACACGCTCGGCACCCCCGGCTGGCTGCCCTGGATGCAGGCCGAGCAGCGCGCCACGCGCGAGGCAGTGGCCCTGTATGACCAGAGCTCCTTCTCCAAGCTGATGCTGCACGGGCGCGACGCGCTGGCAGTCTTGCAGCGCCTGTGCGCCAACGACATGGCCATGGCGGTGAACCAGATGGTCTACACCCCGCTGCTCAACGCGCGCGGCGGCTTCGAGAGCGACCTCACGGTGATCCGCCAGAGCCCGGACCGCATGGGCGAGCGTTACCTGCTCGTCACCGGTTCGGCCCAGGCGGTGCGCGACTTCGACTGGATCTCGCGCCACATCGGGCCCGGTGAACATGCGGTGCTGACCGACATCTCGACGATGTACAGCGTGTTGTCGGTAATGGGGCCGCGCGCGCGCGAACTGATGGCCCGGGTGAGCCCGGACGACCTGTCGGCCGAGGCCCTGAAGTTCTCCTGGTCGCGGGTGATCGACCTGGGATTTGCGCGGGTGCGCGCTGCCCGCATGTCCTACGTCGGCGGGCCGGGTTTCGAGCTGTATGTGCCAGTCGAGATGGCGCGGCATGTCTACCAGACCCTGATGGCGGCGGGCACCGATCTTGGCCTGCGGGATGCCGGCTACTTCGCGCTGGACGCACTGCGCATCGAGAAAGGCCGGCGCGCCTGGGGCGCTGAACTCGGCCCCGACGAAACACCGTTCGAGGCCGGCATGCTGGCCCATGTCCGGCTCGACAAGCCGACACCGTTCCTGGGCCAGGAGGCGCTGCAACAACGCCTGGGGCAGCCGCTGCGCAAGAAGCTGGTGATGATCCTGCTCGATGCGCCCGATGTCTATGCCTGGGGTGGCGAGGCCATCCTCGTGGGGGGCCAGAGCGTGGGCGAGATCAGCTCGGTGGGCTGGAGCCTGCAGGCCGGTCGCTGTGTGGGGCTGGGGTATGTGCGCGGGCCGCTGGCCCAGGCGGCGCATGCCGGCACACCGGCGGCCATCGCGTTGTGGGGCGAGGAACAGGGTGCGCGGCTGTTCGACCAGTGGCCGACGCGCCCGGGTCCCTGAGGAAGGCCATACCCACCATGCAAACCGCCATCGAACTCCCGGACTCCCCCTGCCTGCTGCTCGATCTCGACGTGCTCGAGCGCAACATGGCGCGCATGCACCAGACGATCGTCATCGACGGCGGCAAACGCTGGCGGCCCCATGCCAAGGCGCTGCGTGCGCCCGCGCTGGTGCAGCGTCTGCAGGCCGCGGGCGCCGACGGCGTCACCTGCGCCACGGTCGGTGAAGCCGAGGCCATGGTTGCGGCTGGAATCCACGACGTGCTGATCGCCAGCCAGGTGGTCGGCAATGCGTCGATCCGCCGGCTGGTGGCCCTGAACCGGCAGGCGCGGGTCATGGCGGCCGTGGATGCAATGGCCCAGGTACAGGCGCTGGCCACTGCCGCGCGGGACGCCGGTGTCGTGTTGCCGCTCGTGGTCGAGGTCGACATCGGCATGCAGCGCTGCGGCGTGGCGCCCGGTGCGGCGGCCGTGGCACTGGCGCGGCAGGTCGCTGCGCAGTCCGCCCTGCGCTTCTGCGGCCTGATGGGCTGGGAGGGCCACACCACCGGCATCGCAGACCCGCCGGCCAAGCAGGCGGCCGTGACGGCCGCCGTGCGCCTGCTCACCGACACGGCAAAGCGCTGCAGGGACGCCGGCCTCGCGGTCGAGGTCGTCAGCTGCAGCGGTACCGGCACCTTCCCCATCGCCAGCCAGCTGCCGGGCGTGACGGAAATCCAGGCGGGCGGCGGCGTGCTGGGCGACCGGCGCTACCGCACCGAATTCCACATCCCGCTGGAGCAGGCCCTGCGCCTGCGCGCCGTCGTGCTGAGCCGCCCCACCGACCAGCGCATCGTCTGCAATGCCGGCTGGCGCTATCTTGCCGCCTGGCCGACACCCGCGCAGGTCTGCGGGCTGCCGGGTGCGGTACAGCTTTCACCATCGGCGGAGCATCTGACGCTCGACTGCGCGGAGCCCGTGCACGGTGTCCCGATCGGGTCGACGCTGCATTTCGATGTGGGCTACGCGGACTCGACCGTGTTCCTGCACCCGGCCTTCTACGCCACGCGTGGCGGCGCCGTCGAGTGCGTGATGCAGATTCCCGCGCGCGAGACCGGCTCCGGGCCACGGTGATCCCGCCAGCCCAGGCGGCGCCTGGCTGGCCTGCAGCCCTGCGCCGGCCTCAGCGCTGCCGCCAGGCCTGCATGCGGCGGTCCAGCCTGCGGGTCAGCAGCAGGTGCAGGATCTTGACTCCGGCCGAGGTCGCCACGATGGTGACGGCCATCGCGGCGGCAGCGGCCGTGAAGCCGGATTCGTCCATGTTGATGATGGATACCGATGCCAGCTTGCTGTCGGTCGAATACAGGAAGATCACCGCCGACACGGTGGTCATCGCATTCACGAACAGGTAGATGCTGATGTCCAGCACGGCGGGCAGGCATACCGGCACGGTGACCCTGGACATGGTCCGGAACAGCGAGACCTTGAGCGAGGCAGAGACCGCCTCGAATTCGGCGTCGAGCTGCTTGAGGGCCGTGGTCGCGGTGAGATGGCTCACGGTGTAGAAGTGGGTGATCGAATTGACAACCAGGATCGCCATCGTGGCGTAGATGAATCCGAACGGATTGCCCTTCTCGTTGAAGAAGAAGATGTAGGCCAGGCCCAGCACCAGTCCCGGCACCGCCATCGGCAACATGGCCATGAACTGCGCGACCGTGCGCCCGAAGGTGAAGGAACGGGTCTTCTCCAGCAGGTAGGCGCCTATGAAGATCACCACAGTGCCGATCACGGCGGTCCAGGCAGCGAGTTCGAGCGAGTTCAGGTAGGCCGACCATCCATCGCTGTCGAACTGCCCGAACGCATAGTTGTTCAGGGTGAGCGCCAGGTTGTAGGGCCAGCGCGTGACCAGCGAGGCCCAGACCGACATCGCCAGCAGGCCGAAGATCAAACCACCGATCACCATGCAGAAGGCAAACAGGCCCCAGTCACGGCGCGCAGCGGGCTTGGGGATCAGGGGCACGGCACGCGCCGACAACAGAGCCACCTGGCGGCGCTGCAGGATGCGGTCGGCCATGAAAGCCACCACGGCCGGAATGAGCAGCACGAAACCCACCACCGCACCCATCTCGAAGTTCTGCTGGCCGATGACCTGCTTGAAGATGTCGGTGGCCAGCACGTTGAAGCGCCCGCCGATGACCTTGGCGATGCCGAAGTCGGTGATGACCAGCGTGAAGATCACGAAGCCGGCGCTGATGACGCCGTACTTGGCGCCCGGCAGCGTGACGGTGAAGAACATCCGTGTCTTGGACGCGCCCAGCGCATCGGCGGCTTCGTACAGGCGCGAGTCGGCCATCGACAGCGCGGCGATCAGGATCATCAAGGCATGCGGAAAGCAGTAGAACACCTGCGATATCACGATGCCGATCGGGCCGTAGATCGAGGCGCCGAAAAGCCACTCCTTCAGGAAGCCCTGGTTGCCGAAAAGATAGATCAGCGAGATCGCAGGCAGCAGCGAGGGCGCCAGGATCGGGATCAGGGCCAGCGCCTGGAACAGGCCCTTCCAGCGCATGCAGCTGCGCTGCAGCGCAAATGCATAGATGAAGGCCAGTGGCAGCACGATCGCCGTGGTGAGCAGCGCAATGAAAAGGCTGTTCCAGACCGACGCAAACAGCGCCGGCGTGGAGAAGTACTGGATGTAGTTGGCCAGGCCGACGAACTCGCCGTTCTGGTTCTGGAAGCTCTTGGACAAGAGCCACCACAGGGGCAGCACCAGGGTGACCAGCATCCAGAAGATCAGCAGGACGATGCCTGCTCGCATCAGGATGTCGTCGCGGTCCAGGCGCCGGCGCGTCGGCGGCGCATCCGCAGGCGCAGGAAGGCTTGCGCTGCTCACGGCTGCTGGGGCGCGCCGGGGAACACCCGGATACGCTCGGGCGGCAGCGCGATGAGCAGGTCCATGCCTTCGGTGATGGACAGGTCACGCACCACATTGATGGAGAAGTCGGCCACCAGCGCAGGCTTGCCGGCATCTCCCTCGATCGCCAGGTCCACCCGGCAGAACGAGCCCAGGAACTCGATGTCCGCGACGCGCACGCGCAGGCAGTTGGGCATGGTCGGCTGAACATGGCGCACCACCACATCCTCGGGCCGGATCGCCAGCGTGACCTTGTTGCCCGGCCCCGGCTGGATGTCGATGTCGCAGGCCAGGTCGACAGCGCCCAAGCGCACGCAGCCAGGCCGCACCACGACGGCCGGGAGGAAATTCGTGGTGCCCACGAAGTCGGCCACGAAGGCACTGGCCGGTTTGCGGTACACCTCGACCGGCGTGCCGACCTGCTCGATCACGCCGTTGTTCATGACCACGATGCGGTCGGCCATGGTCAGGGCCTCTTCCTGGTCGTGCGTGACCATGATGGTCGTCACGCCCAGGCGCTCATGCAGCCGCCGGATCTCGATGCGCAGGTAGGCGCGCACACGGGCGTCCAGCGCGCTCAGCGGCTCGTCGAGCAGCAGCAGGCCGGGCGACAGCGCCAGCGCGCGGGCCAGGGCCACCCGCTGCTGCATGCCGCCGGACAGTTGTGCCGGGTACTTCGGGCCAGAGTCCGGCAAGCCGACGAGCTTGAGCAGTTCTTCCACCCGGGTGTTGATCTCGACTTTCGGCAGGCCGCGGCTGACCAGCCCATACCCGACATTCGCCGACACCGTGAGGTTCGGGAACAGGGCGTAGCTCTGGAACACGATGCCGAAGTCGCGCTGCGAGGCCGGCAGGTTGGAGATTTCGCGGTCCGCCTGGAAGATCCGGCCGGACGTCTGGATGTCGAGCCCCGCGATGGCGCGCAGCAGCGTGGTCTTGCCGCAGCCAGAGGGCCCGAGAAAACAGACAAACTCGCCGGGGAAGATTTCCAGCGAGATGTCCTTCAACGCGGAGAATGTGCCGAACTGCTTCTTGAGCCGTTCAATGCGCAGGTAGGGCGGTGCGTCCGCCTTGTGTTGTTGTTCTGGCATGTCTCACCGTGCGGACGGCGCCCTTGCAGGCCACCGTCACGCGCCATCCGCTCCGAAAAAAGATGGGAAAGGTTTATTTCGGTGCCGACTTGCCGTCGTAGCGCTTGGTCCACTCGGCCAGGATGCGTGCGCGGTCTGCACCCATCTTGGAAAGGTCGATCTTGACCATTGCCGTATCGGCGCTTGGCGGGTAGTTCGGAGGGGCCGGGTTCATGCCGGGGTACCCGACGATCGCGTAGTACTTGCCGTACAGCTCGTAGGCGGGCTTGCTCACGGCAAAATCAGCCAGCTTCTGGGCTGCGGCGAGGTTCTTGGTGCCCTTCACGACGGCCGTGGCTTCCATGTCCCAGGGAGCACCTTCCTTGGCCAGAATGATGTCGATGGGCGCGCCTGCCGTCTTTTCGCGGGCGCCACGCATGTCAAAGCCGATGCCGATGGCGCGCTCGCCCTTGGCTGCCTGCACGCACGGGGCCGACCCGGAATGGGTGTAGACGGCAATGTTGTTGTGCAGCTTGTCCATGAACTCCCAGGCCGCCTTCTCGCCCATGATCTGGATCCACGCGTACACCGCCTGGTAACCGGTACCCGAAGACGCCGGGTTGGGCATCACGATGGAGTCCTTGTAGACCGGATTGGCCAGGTCTGCCCAGGAAGTCGGCTTGGGAAGGTTCTTCTTCGGGCCTTCCACGGTGTTGTAGCACATGACGGCCAGCCAGGCGTCCATGCCGGTCCAGGTGGTGGGGTTGGCCGTGCTGCGGAACACCGGCTTGATCTGGTCCACACCCTTGGGTGAATACGGTTGCAGCATGCCCATGGAGTCGAACAGCGCCACGCTCGATGCGCCCAGACCCCAGATCACGTCGGCGCGGGGATTGTCCTTCTCGGCCAGCAGGCGGGCCGTGATCACACCGGTGGAATCACGCACCCAGGCAATCTCGACATCGGGGTTGGCTGCCTCGAAGGCCTGCTTGTACGGCCCGAGTTGGTCGTTCTCCAGGGCGGTGTAGACGTTCAGGCGCGTCTTCTGCGCGAAAGCGGGAACGGCCGTCATTGCCGTTGCCGCGATGGCCGCAACGCCCAGAATCAGGCCGCGGAGGGTGGTTTTGAACATGACAGGGACTCCTTGTTTCTATTTCCAACTAGGTGAACTTACGGGCCAGCCGGTAGTGTGGCGTTCCGACCCACACCGTGCAAGCAAGACCCGTGCAAGTCCTGACGCCGATGTGTGATTTTCAGTATGTCACAGAAATATGACTGCAACATGGCGTGGGAGCATACGCGGTCGGGGCCGATTTGATGCCCGGGCTTTCCCGTAGCTCAGGCCCCGGTTCGGGGCGCTGCATGCGCCTGCACCAGGCTGGACTGGAACAGACGGGCCGCCCGACCGGGCTCCGGCGAGCGCCGCACGATGCCCAGAAAGCTGCAGGTGTAGCGCAGCACCTGCGGATTCAGCGCGCGCATCCGGCCCTCGGCCACAAAGCCGGCCGCATAGTGATCAGGAAGGAAACCCAGAAAACGCCCCGACAGGATCAGGTGCGCGATGGCCTCCTGGTCGAAGCCCGTGGCCTTGCGCGGCAGCCGCATCTGCTGGCTGAGGTCCATGTTGGGCGAGTGATAGCCCAGGCCGGCGAAATGCTGGCGCGCCAGGCCGTCCCAGCCCAGGTCGCTCACGGGTGCGTCGAACAGCGGGTGGCGCGTGCCGCAGTACAGGAACATGGTTTCGTCGAAAAGGATGTCGTAGGCCAGGCTGGCCGAACGGCGGTGCCCGGGAATCACCCCGACCTGGAAGCGCCCGTCGATCACGCCACGCTCGATCGCGTTGATCGGCGCCACATGCACATGCAGCTCGACCTCGGGCGCGCGTTCGCAGAACCGGGCGATGGCCTGCCCGATGCGGGCCTGGGGGTTGCTGGCGGTCTTGTCGAACACCGCCACGGTCAACTGCCCGCCCATGCGCCGGTGGATTTCGTCCACACTGGAGCGGAATGCGTCGGTCGACGCCAGCAGGCGCAGCGTCTCGGCATAGATCTGCTCGCCTTCGGGTGTCAGCGAAAAACCGGCCCGCCCCCGGCGGCACAGGGTCAGCCCCAGACGTACCTCGAGATCCTTGACATGCCGACTGACAGTGGAGGTACCGATGTTGAGTTCTAGTTCGGCCGCCGCCATGCCGCCGCAATCCACCACGGTCTTGAACACGCGCAGCAGGCGAAGGTCCATGTCGCCCAACTGGCCCAGGGATCGGCGGCTGGTTACTTGCATGGATCGGCAACTGAATAGTGATAATTCGCCATTCATAAGAGTAACAGAGGACGCCACAATGCGTCGTTCGCCCTGAATCCCGCAACCCGACGGAGCCCCCATGAACCTCAACGATGCCCAGCACCTGCAGCCCGCCCCAGAAACCCGCACCGACGCGGCCTGGCTCGACGCCCACTGGATGCCCTACACCGGCAACCGCAACTTCAAGGCCAACCCGCGCATGGTGGTCAGCGCACAGGGCGCGTACTTCACCATGGCCGATGGCCGGCGCATCCTGGACGGGCTGTCCAGCCTGTGGTGCTGCGGACTGGGCCACGGCCGCCCCGAGATCACCGAGGCCGTCAGCAGGCAGATCGCCAAGCTGGACTATTCACCCGCCTTCCAGTACGGCCACCCGCTGTCGTTCGAGCTGGCCAACAAGATCAAGGAGCTGACCCCCGCCGGCCTGGACTACGTGTTCTTCACCGGTTCTGGCTCCGAGTGCGCCGACACCTCGCTGAAGATGGCGCGCGCCTACTGGCGCACCAAGGGCCAGGCCAGCAAGACGCGTTTCATCGGCCGCGAGAAGGGCTACCACGGCGTGAACTTCGGCGGCATCTCGGTGGGCGGCATCGTGGCCAACCGCAAGGCCTTCGGCCAGGCCATGGAGGCCGACCACCTGCCCCATACGCAGCTGGCAAGCAATGCGTTCTCCCGCGGCATGCCTGAAAAAGGCGCCGAGCTGGCCGATGAACTGCTGCGCCTGATCGCGCTGCACGATGCCTCGAACATCGCCGCCGTGATCGTCGAGCCGTTCTCGGGCTCTGCCGGTGTGGTGATCCCGCCGGTCGGTTACCTCAAGCGCCTGCGCGACATCTGCACTGCCAACAACATCCTGCTGATCTTCGACGAGGTCATCACCGGCTTCGGCCGCACGGGCGCCTATACGGGCTCCGAAGCCTTCGGCGTGACCCCCGACATCCTGAATGCCGCCAAGCAGATCACCAACGGCACGCAACCGCTGGGTGCCGTGGTCGCCACCAAGGAGATCTACGACACCTTCATGCACGCCGGCGGCCCGGGCTACATGCTCGAATTCGCCCACGGCTACACCTACTCGGCCCATCCGGTGGCCTGTGCTGCGGGCATTGCGGCGCTCGACGTGCTGGTCCGGGACGACATGATCAACCGTGTCAAATCCCTCGCGCCTTATTTCGAGCAGGCGGTGCACAGCCTCAAGGGCAGCAAGCACGTCACCGACATCCGCAACTACGGGCTGGCCGCCGGCTTCACCATCGACGCGATGCCCGGCGAGCCGGCACGCCGGCCCTACGAGATCGCCATGAAATGCCTGGAAAAGGGCTTCTACGTGCGTTACGGTGGCGACACCATCCAGCTTGCGCCGCCCTTCATCATCGAGAAGTCCGAGATCGACAGCCTGATCAATGCGCTGGGCGAGGCCCTGGCCGAACAGGCCTGATTCCAGACCCTACCGACACTGTTTCAGACCATGTACCAAGATCCCTTCCTTCCCGCAGCCAGCACCACCACCGCGCTGCCCACCATCGGCCACCTGATCGATGGCAAGCTGTTCGCTGGCGGCAGCCGCTCGCAGGATGTCTTCAACCCCGCCACCGGCCGTGCCGAGAAACGCGTGCTGCTGGCGGACGCAGCCACCATCGAGCAGGCGATCGCGTCGGCGCAGGCCGCCTACCCGGCCTGGCGCGCCACGCCGCCGCTCAAGCGCGCCCGCGTGATGGGCAAGCTCAAGCAACTGCTCGAGGAGCATGCCGACCAGATCTGCGCGCTCCTCACGGCCGAACACGGCAAGGTGGTCGGGGACGCGCAGGGGGAATTGCAGCGCGGCATCGAGAACGTCGAGTTTGCAAGCTACGCACCGGAGCTGCTCAAGGGCGAACACAGCCGCAACGTCGGGCCCTCGATCGACTCCTGGAGCGAGTTCCAGGCTCTGGGCGTCACGGCCGGCATCACGCCGTTCAATTTCCCGGTCATGGTGCCGCTGTGGATGTGGCCGATGGCCGTGGTCTGCGGCAACACCTTCGTGCTCAAGCCCTCCGAGCGGGATCCGTCCAGCGCCCTGCTGGTGGCCCAGCTGGCGCTGGAGGCCGGCCTGCCCCCCGGGGTGCTGAATGTCGTCAACGGCGACAAGGAGGCGGTCGACGCGCTGCTCAAGGACAAACGCATCCAGGCGGTCAGTTTCGTCGGCTCCACGCCGATCGCGGAATATGTCTATGCCACCGGCACCGCCCATGGCAAGCGGGTGCAGGCACTGGGCGGCGCAAAGAACCATGCGGTGGTGATGCCTGACGCCGACGTGCCCAACGCCGTCAGCGCGATGATGGGCGCGGCCTTCGGCTCGTGCGGCGAGCGCTGCATGGCCGTGCCGCTGATCGTGGCCGTGGGCGACGAAACCGCCGACGCGATGATTGCCGGCCTCCAGACCGAGATCGCGAAGATGAAGGTCGGCCCCGGCACCGATGCCTCGAACGACATGGGCCCGCTGGTCACCAAGCCGCACTGCGAGAAGGTCCGGGGGTATGTGGCCAAAGGCGTCGAGGAAGGCGCCACGCTGCTGATCGATGGCCGCAACGTGCAGGTACCCGCCGGGCATGAGAACGGTTATTTCATCGGCCCGTGCCTGTTCGACAACGTCAAGCCCGGCATGACGATCTACCAGGACGAGATCTTCGGCCCGGTGCTGGGCATCGTGCGGGTCAAGACGCTGCAGGAAGCCATGGACCTCATCGACCGTCATGAATACGGCAACGGCACCTGCATCTTCACCCGCGACGGCGAGGCCGCGCGTTATTTCAGCGACAACATCTTGGTCGGCATGGTCGGCATCAATGTGCCGCTGCCGGTGCCGGTGGCCTATCACTCGTTCGGTGGCTGGAAGCGCTCGCTGTTCGGCGACCTGTCGGCCTATGGCCCGGATGCCGTGCGCTTCTATACCAAGCGCAAGACCATCACGCAGCGCTGGCCGTCGGCCGGTGTGCGCGAAGGGGCGGTGTTCAGCTTCCCGAGCAACCGCTGATCAGTCCGGCGCCAGGGCCTTCGCGGCAGCGTCGGTCAGCGCACGGGTCAGGGCGTCCAGCACGCCGGAGTTCAGATTCCAGCAGTGCCAGTACAGGTTGACCGGCAGCACGTTGCCTGGTGACAGGTTGACCAGTGCACCGCTGTCGAGCAAGTGGCGAACCTTGAGTTCGGGAACCACGCTGGCGCCCCAACCGGCCAGAACCGCCTGTACCTGGCCCTCTGCGCTGGGCACGAACCGCTGGTTCAGCACCAGCCGCTGCAGCCTGCAGGCCTTGCGCACGAACCGGGCCTGCAGTTCATCCTTGCGGTTGAACGCGATGAAGGCCATCGCACGCGCAGTGTGGGCCGTCAACCCCTGCGGCGCCAGGGCTGCCGCGTAGGCAGGGCCTGCCACCGCCACATAACGCATCACGCCCAGCGGCACCGCCTTGCAACCCCGCAGCGCCTGCGGCAGCGCGGTGACGCACCCCAGGACCTGGCCCTCGCGCAGCCAGAGCTGGGTGAAGTCCTGGTCGTCGGCAATGATCTCCAGCGGCAGGCCGCCCGCCACCAGCGGCGTGAGCGCGGGCAGCACCCAGGTGGCGATGCTGTCGGCATTCACGGCGATCGACATGCGCTCCTGCTCCTGTGCCGACGACGCGCCGGGCGCCAGGCCGTGCAGGTCGTGGTCCAGATCGGCGCGCAGCAGGCGCAACTGCATCGCATGGCGCAACAGCAGCCGCCCGGCAGCGGTGGCCCGCAGCGGCCGGCTGCGCACGATCAGCACCGTGCCGGCCTGGGCCTCCAGGGACCGCAGGCGCTGCGAGACCGCCGACTGGGTGATGGACAGCCGGACGGCGGCGCGCTCGAAGCCCCCCTCCTCGACGATGGCGGCCAGGCATTCCAGCGCATGGGGGTCGAACGCGTGCATCGTTGTATCAGGTTTGCTAATGAAGCGTCTGACAGTTTAATCAAACTGTTCAAGGAAGGCGACTTCGCACACACTGCGAAACACCCTCCAACACCATCAGGACACCACCATGCGCATCGGCCTGCCCCAGGAAATCAAGAACCACGAGTACCGCGTCGGCCTGACGCCCGCCAGCGTGCGCGAACTGGTGGCCCACGGCCACCAGGTGCTGGTGCAGTCCGGCGCCGGCGAATCCATCGGCCTTACCGACGCCCAATACCAGGCGGCGGGTGCCACGCTGGCACCGGATGCCGCCAGCGTGTTTGCCCAGGCCGACATGGTCGTCAAGGTGAAGGAGCCCCAGCCCGCCGAATGCGCGATGCTGCGCCCGGGGCAGATCCTCTACACCTACCTGCATCTCGCGCCGGACCCGCAGCAGACGGCCGCGCTGCTGGCCTCCGGTGCGGTCTGCATCGCCTACGAAACCGTGACCAGCCCCAGCGGCGGCCTGCCGCTGCTGGCGCCGATGAGCGAGGTGGCCGGGCGCATGGCGGTGCAGGCCGGCGCGGCCCATCTTGAAAAATCCAAGGGCGGCATGGGTGTGCTGCTCGGTGGTGTGCCAGGTGTGCCGGCGGCGCATGTGGTCATCCTCGGCGCGGGTGTCGTCGGGACCCATGCCCTGCAGATGGCGCTGGGCATGGGCGCGCGCGTCACCGTGCTGGACAAGAACGTCGACCGCCTGCGCCAGCTCGACCTGGTGTTCGGCAACCGGATCGGCACGGTCTGCTCCAACGCGCAGAGCCTGGAAGACACCGTGCTGGACGCCGACCTGGTCATCGGCGGTGTGCTGGTCCCCGGCGCCGCAGCACCCAAGCTGGTCACCCGTGCGATGGTGTCCCGGATGAAGAAGGGTGCGGTGGTGGTGGATGTCGCGATCGACCAGGGCGGCTGCTTCGAGACCTCGCATGCCACCACCCACGCGGAGCCGACCTTCGTGGTGGATGGCGTGGTGCACTACTGCGTGGCCAACATGCCAGGAGCGGTGGCACGCACCTCGACATTCGCGCTCAACAACGCCACCCTGGGCCACGCGCTGGCACTGGCCGACAAGGGCTGGAAACGCGCGCTGCAGGACGACGTCCACCTGCGCAATGGACTGAACGTCGCCCAGGGCCAGGTCACCTACGAAGCGGTCGCCCGCGTGCTGGGCTACGACTACATGCCGGCCGAGCGCCTGCTGGCCTGATCCGCCCCGGCCCGGGCCGCGTCAACCGCCCCTGAGGCAGGCGCGCACCGTGGCGTCGAAATGGCTGGCGGGCGGGCCCTGGTAACCGATGATCTTGCCCTCCTCGTCCCAGCGGCGCAGGCGCACCGCGTCGGCAAAGAAGGGCTCGGCCTCGAAGGCCTGGACCTGCGCCCCGGCCATCGGCCCGCCCTGCAGCTTGAGCGAGAGCTTGGACGCCTCGGACAACTGCTCGAAATAGCCCGGCTCGACCGCCGCCAGGTAGCGCTTGGCCGCCACATGCATGCGCACCGGCTCGGTCACCTCGGGGCCGAAGTGCTGCGACAGCCAGGCGGACCCGGTGGACTCATGCTGCGTGTCCACACCGGTGTCTGCAATATCCTGCGGCAGGTCATGCAGCAGATGGCCGATGTCATGCAGGAAGGCCGCCGCCACCAGCGCGGGGGGGGCGCCGTCGCGCTGGGCAAACATGCCGCACTGCAGCGCATGGTCGAGCTGGCTGACGCCTTCGCCGTACCCTTCATGGCCGCGGCGGGCGAAGGCTGCGTGGATCTGTTCAAGCACTTTGGTCATGGGGTTCTTTCAATGGGTTCAGGAGGCCGCTGGCGGCGCAGCACCAGGCGCCGGCTTTCCATGGCGTCGCCGTCGATGTAGCAGCCTTGCAGGTGGCGCCGGCCCCGGCCCGGATCGAATGCGGTACGGCCATGCAGGGTGCGGTCGTTCTGCATCACGACACAGTCGCCAGGGTCCAGGCGGAACACCAGCTCCAGCTCCGGCCGCTTGAGGATGCGGGCGAATGCGCGGTAGGCGCGGTACCAGTCGCGTGCGAGGTCGGCGGGCGCATCCAGCCAGTCGGCCGAGCGGTTGTTGAAATGCACGGCCCGCACCACGCCGTCCATGTCGGTCGAGATCAGGGTCTGCCGTGCATGCAGTTCGGTGCCGGCATCGGCATAGCGGAAGTTCATCGGCACACGGGCCAGCAGTGCAAAGCCCACCGGGTCCTCGCGCCGGAGCATCTCGGCAGCATGGAAACCGTCGACAAGCAAGGTGTCTCCACCCGGCGCCTCGGACTCCAGGCAGTGCAGCAACTGCACGCCGGGTGAAGGATGGCGGTAGGGGTTGTCGGAATGCACGCCAAGACCGACCGCCGTGTAGGCCAGGTTGGTCGGGTTGGGGACCGACTTCACGTCGAACAGGCGGCCGTAGTTCGTGACCCGCACGAAACCCAGCCGGTCTCCCACCAGGGCCACCTGGCCCGGCTCCGTGGGGACCCGGCGCAGCAGACCAAAACCCAGAGTGCAATACTGCTCCAGCCAGGCCAGTTCCAGGGCAGGGTCCGCCAGCAGGGCTGGCCAGTCGGCCGCCGGCAGGCGGGCGCCGAGCGCGCGGGTCCAAAGCGTCGGCGCCACCTGGCGCGCCCGCCGCGCAGCATCGGACAAGGCATGCGCGCGCAGCCATGCTGCGGAATACGCGGAGGCATGGCCGTCCGACCAGAGCACCTGCACGCCACCATCGGCCTGCTGTTCTGCCACCGACACCTGCAGGTCCTCGGGCAGGTCGACGATCTCGTAGAGTTTCTGGCCGTTGCCCGGGTGGCGGCAGGACGCGCAGTGGCAGTTGTCCCGCAACCAGTCGCTGGAGATCTGCCAGGCCGGCGCCGCGCCATCCTGCCATTGCAGGGAACCCTCCACCACCCGCACACTGCCCTGTTCTGCCATGCCGCTCTCCAACGATTGCCACCGACCTCCGGAATGTACCAACCCCACGGCCCCCTGGCGTGGCGCGCAATGCATGGGTGGCATCAATCGTGGCGCGCCACCCGCAGCGCCACCAGGCCTGCCCCCACGATCAGCACGGCGCCCGCCACGGTGGTCATGCGTGGCACCTCACTGAAAAACAGGAACCCCCACAAGGGGGCCCACAACACACCCGAATATTCGAACGGCGCGACAACGCCGGCACGCGCCACCCGGTATGCCGAGGTCAGCAGCATCGTGCCCGCTGCAGCCACCACGCCGCAGGATGCGATCAGGAAGAAGTCCCAGACGCTGGGGAGTACCCAGGGACGCACCAGGAACGTCAGGCTGGGGTGCTCTGCGCGGGTGATGCCCAGCCCCTGCAGCACGGCGGCAATGGCGATCGCGCCGATCAGAAAAACCCCATTCTGGTAGAAGGCCATCACAGAAGCCGCCTGCGCCACGCCCAGGCGGCGGGCCATCAGCATCGAGCAGGCATACATCACGGCCGAAAACAGCGACAGCAGCGCCGCCGCTTCGAACAGGCCGCTGCCAGGCTGCAGCATCACCAGCACGCCCAGGAAACCCACGCCCACCGCAGTCCAGACCCGCCAGCCGGCACGCTCACCCAGAAACGGGCCGGCCAGCGCCGTCACGAACAGCGGCACGGTGAAATACAGCGCCACCGCGTCGGCCAACGGCAGGGCCGGAAAAGCCATGTAGTAGGCCATGTAGGCCATGAACATCAACAGGGCCCGCACGACCAGCAGCGTGAACTCCGGCGAACGCAATGCGCGCCAGCCCACATCCATCTGCACCAGCACCAGCAGGATCGGCACCGAGACCAGGGACCGGATCACCAGCACCTGCGTCAGCGGATACGCGCCACTGACCTGCTTGATCACCGCATCCTGCAAGGAGAAGACGAATACCCCGAGGCACAGGAAGACGATCCCGCGTACGGGGTGGTTATGCACAGCTCCGGCTCAACCGGAGACCACGCGTGCCATCTCGAGCACCTTGCTCGAATAGCCCCACTCGTTGTCGTACCAGGACACCACCTTGACGAAGGTACCGTCCAGCGCCATGCCCGCTTCGGCATCGAAGACCGAGGTGCAACTCTCGCCGCGGAAGTCGGTCGACACCACCTTTTCCTCGGTGTAGCCCAGTACGCCCTTCATGGCGCCGTTCGCCTGCGCCTTCATTTCGGCGCAGATCTCGGCATAGGTCGCCGCGCTGCTGAGCTCCACCGTTAGGTCGACCACCGACACGTCGGAGGTCGGCACCCGGAACGACATGCCGGTGAGCTTCTTGTTGAGCGCGGGGATCACCACGCCCACCGCCTTGGCGGCACCGGTGGACGAGGGAATGATGTTCTCCAGGATGCCGCGCCCGCCACGCCAATCCTTGTTGGACGGGCTGTCGACCGTCTTCTGGGTCGCGGTGGCGGCATGCACCGTGGTCATCAGGCCGCGCTTGATGCCCCACTTGTCATGCAGCACCTTGGCCACGGGCGCCAGGCAGTTGGTGGTGCAGGAGGCGTTGGAGATGATGGCCTGGCCGGCGTAGGTCTTGTCGTTCACGCCATACACGAACATCGGCGTGTCGTCCTTGCTCGGCGCGGACATGATGACCTTCCTGGCGCCCGCATCGATGTGTTTCTGCGCGGTCTCCTTGGTCAGGAAGAGCCCGGTGGACTCGATGACGATGTCGGCGCCGACTTCGCCCCATTTCAGTTCCGCCGGGTCCTTGATCGCGGTCAGGCGGATCTTCTTGCCATTGACCACCAGCGTGTGCCCGTCCACCGAGACCTCGCCCTTGAAGCGGCCATGCACCGAGTCGAACTTCAGCATGTAGGCCAGGTACTCCGGCTCCAGCAGGTCGTTGATGCCGACGATCTCGATGTCCTGGAAGTTCTGCACGGCCGCGCGAAGCACCATGCGCCCGATGCGCCCGAAGCCGTTGATACCGATCTTGATGGTCATGCTTGTTTCTCCGATGGTTGAAAACTCTTGCTCCGCCGGGCACGCATCAGCGCTTGCCCAGCACCTTCTGCACGGTATCCGCCACGTTCTCCGGCGTGAATCCGAAATGCTTGAACAGGGCCGGCGCGGGCGCGGACTCGCCGTAGGTGTCGATGCCGACCACCGCCGCGCAGCCGTATTTCCACCAGCCGTCGCTCACGCCCATTTCGACGGCGATGCGGGGCAGGCCGGCGGGCAGCACCGCTGCCTTGTAGTCGGCCGGCTGGCGGTCGAAGGTGGTGGTGCTGGGCATGGACACCACACGCACCGCGATCTTGCGCTGCGCGAGCAGTTCCTGGGCCTTGAGCGCCAGCTGCACTTCCGAGCCGGTGGCGATGATCACCGCCTGCGCGCGCTTGCGCAGGCCGACCTCGGCGGGCTCGGCCAGGACATAGGCGCCCTTGCTGATCGCATCCAGGCCGGCTGCATCGGGTGCGGCCTCGCTGTGTCCCTTGGGCGCGTAGCTGATGTTCTGGCGGCTCAGCAACAACGCGGTGGGTCGCGTCGCATTGCGCAGTGCCACCGCCCAGGCGACGGCTGTCTCGGCCGTGTCGGCCGGGCGCCAGACGTCGAGGTTCGGGATCAGGCGCAGAGACGCCGCATGCTCGACCGACTGGTGGGTGGGGCCATCCTCGCCCAGGCCGATGCTGTCGTGGGTGAAGACATGCACCACCCGCAGCTTCATCAGCGCAGCCATGCGGATCGCGTTGCGGCTGTAATCGCTGAAGGTCAGGAAGGTGCCGCCATAGGGGATGAAACCGCCGTGCAACGCAATGCCATTCATGATGGCGGCCATGCCGAACTCGCGCACGCCATAGTTGATGTGGCGCCCACCCACGGCCGTGCCGGCGGCGTCGAGGGTCTGGACGACCTCGCCGGTCGCACTGACGCGCAGGCTGGGAGTTGCCTTGGTGTTCGTGAGGTTGGAGCCGGTCAGGTCGGCGGAGCCACCCAGCAGCTCCGGCAAGGCCACGGTCAGGGCTTCGAGCGCCAGTTGCGACGCCTTGCGCGACGCGACGGTCTCCGCCTTGGCGTGGGCGCCCAGCACCGTGTCGACGACGGCCTGGTCGAAACCCCTGGGCAAGTCACCCTTCATGCGGCGCGACAATTCACGTGCCAGCGCGGGATACGCCGCCTTGTAGGCCGCCAGCCGGGCATTCCAGGCTTTCTCGGCGTCGGCGCCGGCGGCCTTTGCGTCCCAGGCGGCGTAGATGTCCTTGCCGATCACGAAAGGCGCGGCATCCCAGCCCAGCGCCTCGCGCGTGAGGCGGATCTCTTCGCTGCCAAGAGGCTCGCCATGGGCCTTGGCGGTATTGGCCCGGTTCGGGCTGCCCTGACCGATGCGGGTCTTGCAGATGATCAGCGTGGGGCGCTCGGCGGAGCTCCTGGCGTCCACCAGCGCCTTGGCCACCAGCGCGGCATCATGGCCGTCGATCGGGCCCAGCACATTCCATCCGTAGGCCACAAACCGCAGCGCGGTGTTGTCGCAGAACCAGGGGGCCACCTGACCGTCGATGGAAATGCCGTTGTCGTCATACAGGGCCACCAGCTTGTTGAGCTTCCAGGCGCCCGCCAGGGCCGCGGCCTCGTGGCTGATGCCCTCCATCATGCAGCCGTCGCCCATGAAGACATAGGTGCTGTGGTCGACGATGGCATGGCCCTCGCGGTTGAACTCGCGGGCCAGCAGTTTCTCCGCCAGCGCCATGCCCACCGCATTTGCAAAGCCCTGCCCGAGCGGGCCGGTGGTCGTCTCCACGCCGGGTGTCAGACCGTTCTCCGGGTGCCCGGGTGTCTTGCTGTGCAGCTGGCGGAAGTTCTTCAGCTCGGACATGGGCAGCGCGTACCCGGTGAGGTGCAGCAGCGCGTACATCAGCATGGACGCATGGCCGTTGGACAACACGAACCGGTCGCGGTCGAACCAGTGCGGGTTGCGCGGGTTGTGCCTGAGATGGCCTCCCGGCACTCCATCCGCAGCGCGGGGGCCCCACAGCGCCACCGCCATATCCGCCATGCCCATCGGCGCGCCCGGATGGCCGGAGTTGGCTTGCTGCACGGCATCCATTGCCAGTGCACGGATGGCATGGGCCATTGTTTGGGGGGTAGTCATGAGAGAAGTGGCTCGGAAGATGGTGGAGGGCCCATGAAGGGTGCCGGCGCGGATTTTATCGTCCACGGCCGATCGCTCCATTGCGCCAACCGGGGTCCCGGTGCAGAAGCGCCACCCTCGCCCGGCAAATTGGCGGATACCGCAGCACTGGCGTAACGTGCTGGTTCGCGCCACCGGTCCCGCGCCGCAGCCCTTCCCTGCACCCACACCCGAACGGTCACGCAATCGCAACGCCTGCCGGCCTCGGCCCGGATGTCGGCGGCGCCGCCACCCGCTGGGCCCTGGCCGATGGCGCAGGGCTGGTGCTCGCCGGGGACCAGGCAGGCGGGCTTACCGCACGGATGCTCGGCCAGGAAACCGGGCGGGCCGAACTGCACGCCATGCTTGCCGGACTGGCGCACACGCTGCGCGGGGCCGGCTGGGCGGGCGCCGCACGCGCTGCGGCGGGATTCAGCGGGTACTCCGGGGATGCCGCCATCCGCCAGCGCCTGGAGACGCCGGTGGCCCAGGCGCTTGACCTGGCGAACCGACACCCCCGGTTGCTGGGCCGCATGCGACTGCCCCGACCCGTCTTGCTGCATCCGCCTGAGCACTTCCAGACCTTGCACTTCCCTCTGACTCGTCAGCTGGTCCTGTGCCTCCACCACCGTCCTCCAACACCACTGAAGGGGACACTTGTACTTGGGGCGAAGGGGACATTACTACTTTGGGGCCGCAGGAGTACCTGTTGCCCGGGTGCGGCATACACTGGCGGCTGATTCCAACCCTCCGGCCGACCCATCATGAGCATTTCCCACTACGCTGCACGGCGTGCCGCACTGGCGGCAACACTGGGCCCCCAGGGCGTCGCCATCGTGCCCACCGCCCCCGAACAGATGCGCAACCGCGACAGCGACTTCCAGTACCGGCACGACAGCTACTTTCACTACCTGTGCGGGTTCGGCGAGCCACGTGCCTGGCTGGTGATCACCGGCGACGGGAGAACCACCCTGTTCTGCCAGCCCAAGGACATGGAGCGGGAGATCTGGGACGGTTATCGCCTGGGGCCGGCCGCAGCACCGGAGCGCCTCGGCATAGATGCCGCCTTCCCGGTGACCGAGATCGATACGCAGATGCCCCGCCTGCTGGATGGCCGCGACACCGTGTGGTTCCCCTTCGGCATGCACAAGGGTCTGCAAACCCGGGTCGAAGGATGGCTGGACAGCCTGCGCAGCCGCGCCCGGGTGGGCGCACTGTGCCCCGGACAGCAGCGCGACCTGTGCGGCCCGCTGGACGAAATGCGCCTGTTCAAGGACCCGCAGGAGCAGGCGACCATGCGCCGCGCGGCGCAGATCAGCGCCGGCGCCCATGTGCGCGCCATGCAGGCCTGCGCGACGATGGTCCGCGCCGGAGAGGACGTCCGCGAATACCACCTGGAGGCCGAACTGCTGCACGAGTTCCGCCGCCATGGCTCGCAATACCCCGCCTACGGATCCATCGTCGCAGCCGGTGCCAATGCCTGTGTGCTGCATTACCGCGCCGATACGGCACAGGTGCGGGCCGGCGACCTGGTGCTGATCGACGCCGGCTGCGAACTCGACGGCTATGCCAGCGACATCACGCGCAGCTTCCCGGCCAGCGGGCGCTTCAGTGTGGCGCAGCGCGAGCTCTACGATCTGGTGCTCGCAAGCCAGGACGCGGCCGTTGCAGCCACCCGTGCAGGCGCCCGCTTCACCGACCCGCACGACGCCAGTGTCAAGGTGCTGGCGCAGGGCATGCTTGACCTCGGGTTGCTGGATGCGAACAAGGTCGGCACGCTGCAGGACGTCATCGAAAAGCGCGCCTATTTCGCGTTCTACATGCACCGTACCAGCCACTGGCTGGGCATGGATGTGCATGACTGCGGCTCCTACCTGGAGCCTTCGGAGCTGGGAAACGCCATCGAGCGCAAGGACCCGCTCAGCGGCGACACCGTGATAAGCCGCCCGGCGCGGGTATTGCGCCCCGGAATGGTGATCACCATCGAGCCCGGCATCTATGTGCGGCCGGCTCCCGGGGTGCCCGAGCGCTTTCACCACATCGGCATCCGCATAGAGGATGATGCGATCGTCACCCCGGACGGTTGTGAACTGATCACGCGGGGCGTTCCGGTGCGCGCCGACGAGATCGAAGACCTGATGCGGGGCTGAAGGAGGACGCCGTCATGCACAGCGGCCGCAGCGCACAGTTCCGGGAGCAGGGTTTCCTGGTGATTCCGGACTTCAAGTCCGCAGAGGAGGTCGCGGGCCTGCGCGCGCGCGCGGCCGCGATCATCGACGCGTTCGACCCCGACCTGAACCGCAGCATCTTCACCACCAACGAGCAGGAGCGCCAGGTCGACACCTACTTCATGGAGTCGGCCGACAAGGTGCGCTGCTTCCTCGAGGAGGAGGCCTTCGACGCCCACGGGCAACTGCGCCAGGCCAAGGCGCTGTCGATCAACAAGATCGGCCATGCCATGCATGACCTGGACCCGGTCTTCAGCGGCTTCTCGCGTGGCGCGGCCCTGGCGCAGGTGGCCGCCGACGCCGGCCTGCTCGAGCCGCTGATCTGGCAGTCGATGTACATCTTCAAGCAACCCGGCATCGGCGGCGAAGTCCGCTGGCACCAGGACGCCACCTTCTTCGACACCAGGCCGCAGACCGTCACCACCTTCTGGTTTGCGCTTGAGGATGCCGACCGGAACAACGGCTGCCTGTGGGTCGAACCCGGCGGACACCGTGGCCCGCTGCGCGAACGTTTTGTGGTGCAAGGCGCAGGTGCCGTGATCGAGACACTGGATGCAAGCCCCTGGCCCGACGGGTTGACGGCAGTCCCGCTGGAGGTGCGCGCAGGCACACTGGTCGTGTTTCACGGGCTGCTGCCCCATTACAGCGCTGCCAACCGCTCGCCGCGCTCGCGGCATGCCTACACGCTGCACGCCACCGACGCGCAGGCGCACTACTCGCCGCGCAACTGGTTGCAGCGCGGTCCGGCCTTGCCACCGCGCGGATTCGTCTGATTCCGCACTGCCCGCCGGCCCAAGCGCGGTGACCCCGGCCAGGCGGCACGCCGGGACTACAATCCCACTCCCTCAAAACGCGGCTGGCAGGCCGATGCAGCTCCGCCTTGCCCAGCAGGAGCCCTCACATGCCAGACCAGCCCGTCAGTTCCGACGAAAAGCGCGCGGAATTGCGCCGCGCCGCACTCGAGTACCACCAGTTTCCGACGCCGGGCAAGATCGCCGTCACGGCAACCAAGCAGCTGGTCAACCAGCATGACCTGTCGCTGGCGTATTCGCCGGGCGTTGCAGCGCCCTGTGAGGAAATCGTCAAGGATCCCAACAACGCGTTCAAGTACACCAGCCGGGGCAACCTGGTGGCCGTGATCACCAACGGCACCGCGGTGCTGGGGCTGGGCGACATCGGTCCGCTGGCGGCCAAGCCGGTGATGGAAGGCAAGGGCGTCCTCTTCAAGAAGTTTGCCGGCATCGACGTGTTCGACATCGAGATCAATGAAAAACACGATCTCGACAAGCTGGTGGACATCATCGCGGCACTGGAGCCCACCTTCGGCGGGATCAACCTGGAGGACATCAAGGCGCCCGACTGCTTCTATGTCGAGCGCAAGCTGCGCGAGCGCATGAAGATCCCGGTCTTCCACGATGACCAGCATGGCACGGCCATCGTGGTGGGCGCCGCGCTGCTCAACGGGCTGAAGGTCGTCGGCAAGGACCTGCGGCAGGTCAAGCTCGTCACCTCTGGCGCGGGTGCCGCCGCGCTGGCCTGCCTGGGGCTGCTGCTCAAGCTCGGCATCCCACGCGAGAACATCTACGTGACCGATCTGGCAGGGGTGGTGTTCGAGGGCCGCACCGAACTGATGGACGAGGACAAGATCGTGTTCGCTCAGAAGACTTCTGCGCGCACGCTGGGCGAAGTCATCGTCGGCGCCGACATCTTCCTCGGACTGTCGGCCGGTGGCGTGCTCAAACCCGACATGGTGCGCACGATGGCACCGCGGCCGCTGATCTTCGCGCTCGCCAATCCGACGCCGGAGATCCTGCCGGAAGATGTCCGGGCCGTGCGCGACGATGCCATCATGGCCACCGGCCGCACGGACTACCCCAACCAGGTCAACAATGTCCTGTGTTTTCCCTACATCTTTCGCGGCGCGCTGGACGCCGGCGCGTCCACCATCACGCCGGAGATGGAGATTGCAGCGGTGTACGCGATCGCCGAACTGGCTCAGGCCGAACAGAGCGAGGTGGTCGCAGCAGCCTATGCCGGGCAGCAGCTGGCGTTCGGGCCCGAATACCTGATTCCCAAGCCTTTCGATCCGCGGCTCATGATGAAGATCGCCCCGGCGGTGGCCCAGGCCGCCGCCGACAGCAGGGTGGCGCTGCGCCCGATCACCGACATGGCGGCCTATGTGGAGCGGCTGCAGAGCTTCGTCTACGCATCCGGCACCGCCATGCGTCCGATCTTTGCCGCGGCCAAGGTGGCGGTGCACAAGCGGGTCGCCTACTGCGAGGGCGAAGAGGAACGTGTGCTGCGGGCCTGCCAGATCGTGGTGGACGAGCGCCTGGCGCGACCCACGCTGATCGGGCGCCCGGCGGTGATCGCCCAGCGCATCAAGAAGTTCGGCCTGCGGCTGCGCGAGGAACTCGACTACGACGTCGTGAATGTCGAACAGGATCCGCGCTACCGCGACTTCTGGCAGACCTACCACCGCATGACCGAGCGCCAGGGCACGACCGTGCAGATGGCCAAGATCGAGATGCGCCGGCGCCTCACCCTGATTGGCGCGATGCTGCTGCACAAGGGGGACGTGGACGGCATGATCTGTGGCACCTGGGGCACTACAGCCATGCACCTGACCTACATCGACCAGGTCATCGGTCGCAGGCAGGGGGGCAGCCCCAGCACGCCCCAGGACGTCCCCACCTACGCCTGCATGAACGGCCTGCTGCTTCCCGACCGGCAGATCTTCCTGGTCGACACCCATGTCAACTACGACCCGAGCGCCGAAGAACTGACCGAGATCACCGTGATGGCTGCGGAGGAGATGATGCGGTTTGGCATCCGGCCCAAGGCGGCCTTGTTGTCGCACTCGAATTTCGGCAGCAGCAACCAGCCCAGCGCGCGCAAGATGCGCCGCACCCTGGAACTGCTCCGGACAGAGGCACCGTGGCTGGAGGTGGATGGCGAGATGCATGGCGACGTCGCGCTCGATGGTGCTGCGCGGGCGGCACTGATGCCCAACAGCAGCCTGTCCGGCAATGCCAACCTGTTGGTGCTTCCCAACATCGATGCAGCCAACATTGCATACAACCTGCTCAAGACGGCGGCCGGTGGAAACATCGCCATCGGCCCGGTCCTGCTGGGCGCAGCCAAGCCTGTCCATATTCTGACCGCAAGCACCACGGTACGGCGTATTGTCAACATGACCGCCTTGACCGTGGCAGATGCAAACGCCGCTCGCTAAAGACAAAAATCGACAGCGAGCGCTGACTTAATTCAACTGGGTGGCACTGCCCCTTGCCCAAATTTTGTGCAGGGACTTGCTTTTCCCGGCCGGATCAGCGACACTCGCCTCCGAGAAATTTGCGGGTTAACCCGAGGTTCTGGAGTCAATTTTGATGTTCCGCGGTGCTGGGCCTAAGTTGGTGATTACTGGCTTACTGCTCGTCGCGACCCTCACAAGCGGCTTTGTTCAAGCCAGAACCCCCGCCCCTGTAGACAGCATGGCGACCATTTCGGTCGCCGAGATGCCGGTCCAAGGTGCCCAGACTTATGCGTTGATTGCTCAAGGCGGACCCTTTCCGTACGAAAAGGATGGGACGGTCTTTGGCAATCGCGAACGGTTGTTGCCCATCAACAACCGCGGCTACTACCGTGAATACACGGTCAGGACGCCAGGAGTCAGCCACCGTGGCAAGCGGCGCATTGTCTGCGGAGGCAGGCCCCGGGCGCCAGATGTTTGTTACTACACGGCCGATCACTATGCGAGCTTTCGCAAGATCGTCCCTTAGGCAGGTTTTGGGTCATTTTTGAAAGTGAAACGGGGATGGACATGCCACTTCGTCAAGAGACAGACGCACCACTGCGTGGTGTGAGAACCAACATCGTGCAGTCGATCCGGGCCTTCAGGGTTCAGGATCTGCAGGAGGCCGCACAGCGCCTGGGCCAGCATTTCCTGTATGCGAATCTGGCCAATGCACAGTCCAAGCAGGATGTGCTGGACATGATCGGCCAGCAGTTCACCCTGCCGGCCCATGTCGGCAAGAACTTCGATGCGCTGTACGACAGCATGACCGACCCGGTGCACAAGTCGGGCCCGCAGCCCGGCTTCATCGCGGTGCTGGAGCACATCCCGGCGAATGCCAAGTTCGACAAGGAAGCGCGCGAACAGCTGCTCGACATCTTCCGGGATGCCGCCGACTACTGGGGGGACAGAAAAATCCCCTTCCGATGTTTCTATTCTTTTCTGTAGCCCGTTCTGCACACACCAGCCAAGCAGAACGGGCGAACGAGGCTAAGGCAGAAGGCCAGTCCGACGACGCCCTCTCCGGCATTGCACTGACCACCGAAACCGGCGAGAAGATGCCCACCGACAAGCTGTTGGACGTCTCTCCCCTCGCGCTGCGCATGAGCAGCCCCTTCAACGCGGGGTACTGGCTCGCCGCTGCGTAAGCGGCCGGCCCACCCGCTGCCATGGCCCGCCCCTGTGGCGGGCCTTTTTCATGTCTGCTGGGCCAGTGCGACGAACTCCTCGACCGGCACCTCCTCGGCCCGGCGCTGCGCATCGAAAGCGCCGCTGTAGCCGTGGTCGGTCAGCCACCGGCCCAGGGTGTGGCGCAGGATCTTGCGGCGCTGGCCAAAGGCCACCTGCACGATCTCGCTCAAACGCCGGACATCCACCGCGGCGGGGTCCGGCCGGGGCACCATCCGGACGACCGCACTGTCCACCCGTGGCGGTGGTTCGAAACTCTCCGGTGGCACATGCAGGATGTTCTCCATGGCGTAACGCCATTGCAGCATGACGCTGAGCCGGCCGTAGGCGGCTGTCGACGGCGTCGCCACCATGCGCTCCACCACCTCCCGCTGCAGCATGAAATGCTGGTCGACCACCACGGCCGCATGGTCCAGCAGATGGAACAGAATCGGCGTCGAGATGTTGTAGGGCAGGTTTCCGGCAATTCGCAGCCTGCGCCCGGCCGACAGCGTCGAGAAGTCGACACGCAAGACGTCGGACTCGATCACTGTCAGGTCGGCGCGTGGACGCAGTCGCGCCGCCAGGTCGCGGTCGAGTTCGATCACCACCAGATGCCCCAGCCGCTCGACCAGGGGCTGCGTCAGCGCGCCCAGCCCCGGCCCGATCTCCACCATGGTCTGCCCGGGGCGTGGCGCAATCGCGCGCACGATCGCATCGATGATCACCGCATCGGTGAGGAAATGCTGGCCGAACCGCTTGCGCGGAAGATGGTCCCGCGCCGGACCGGATGGCTTGCTCACGGGCGCCTGCAGCGTGGCATCGCCGGTTCAGCCAGGGGGACTGCGCATCTCCACGTAGGCCCGGGCGCGCAGATCCTGGGACCAGATGGCGAACGCATCGTCAAGCTTCTTTTCGCGCAGCATGCCGCGCACGATCTCGCGCTGCTCGCGCAGGCTGAGCGGCGCCGTGCGCCGCTGCTTGACCGTGATCAGGTGCACACCGAATCGCGACGCCAGCGGCTCGCTCAGCGCGCCCGGCGCGAGGGCATTCATCACTTCCTCGAACTCGGGGACGAGCTGGCCAGGGCTTACCCAACCCAGTTCGCCGCCTTGGCTGGCGCTGCCATCCTGCGAGTGTTCGCGCGCCAGCGCGGCAAATTCCGCCTGACCTGCCAGGATACGGTCCCGGAAACCGCTGAGTCGCTCCCGGGCCTGCGCCTCCGTGAGCTGGGGCGAGACACGCAGCAGGATATGGCTGGCCAATGTCTGCTCGACCGTGGTCGCCGGCATGCCGCTCTGCCGCTTCTCGACCAGCCGGAGCACATGCAGGCCCGCGCCGGAACGCACGATGGCGAGGCCGCCCGCCGCCATGTCGCGGCTGGCTTCGACGAAGAGCGTCGGGTACCGCTCGGCAGGACGCAAGCCGAGCTGACCACCACTCTTGCCGTCGGGCGCATCCGACAGCTCGCGCGCCAGCGCGGCGAAGTCCTCCCCTGCGCGCGCCCTTTCGATCACGCGCTGCGCACGCGCCTGGGTTGCAGCCACCTGCTCGGCGCTTGCGTCCTCGGGCAAGGCCAGCAGCACATGCGATAGGTTGAGCTCTGCCGGCAACGCCCCCTGCAGCTTTTGCTGGTCGCGCAGGTACTGGTCGATTTCGAGCTCCGAGACCCGCACCTTCTGGTTGACATCGCGTTCCCGCAAACGGGACAACACCAGCTGCTCACGCAACTGCTTGCGGAACTGGGGCCGGTCGATGCCATCGAGGGCCAGGCGCTTGTACATCTCCGGTACATCGATCAGGTTCTGGCGTGCGACGTTGCGTTCGGCCTCGTCCACCGATGACTCCTCGACACGGATACCGGTCTCCCGCGCATGGCTCAGTTGCGCGCGCTCGTTGATCAGCCGCTCCAGCGTGCGCGCTGCCAGCTCCGCGGCGCCGGGCAGCGCCTGCTGCGACTGGGCCAGCTGGCGTGCCAGGCGCTGGGATTCCTGGCGCACCTGGTGGTTGGTGATCGGCTCCGAGTTCACGACGGCGACGATGTAGTCGGCCGCCTGTTGGGCACCGCCAGGCACCGCCAGCACAGACGGGGCCGTGCGCACGGCCTGCGCATGCGCGCCAGACATGGCGCCGGCCAACAGGCTGGCTGCCAGGAGGTTCAAAACGCGACGGGTCATCATGGAGTCATTCGTAATTGCTGAAACGGCCTGGGGTGGTGGTGATCTCGCGCAGGTACTGGTAGCGAGGGATGTTCTGCCTGAGTGTCTGCAAGGGGTTGGCGCCCAGGCGCGAGAAACCGACAAACTCCAGCTGGAACATGATCCGACGGTTGGCCGATGATGCGCCTGTCTGCAGTCGCTCCAGGACCACCCGACCCAGCCAGCAACCGCCGTCGTACTCCAGGCCGAGCGCCGAGTCTACCAACTTGCCCTCGCGCAAGCTGAAGTTGATGTGGCCCACGCTGTACCATCGCCCCTCGCCCTGGCCCCGCCCCGCGCCGAGGTCCTGGCCACGGTCACCCCACAGGTCGTTGAGGGGCCATTGCCAGCCAATGTCCAGTTGCTCACTCGACTCGCGCTGCAGGCGATAGGCAGCACTTACAAACCGGTAGTTGCCAGGGCTGTAGCGGCCGCTGATGGTGGACCGGATCGAGCGACCGGTGTCCGCATTGAACTGCACGGTGGCGTCGACCGACCAGCGGGGATCCAGGTTGACCCCGGCGCCCAGCAGCACATCGCTGAAACCCTTGGGCAGAAGCGCGCCACCCGGCAGCGTCACCCGCTGGTCCCTGAAGCGCACACGCTGGGCGATGCCGAACCGCGCGGCTTCCTCTCCCGTATCGGGGTCCAGAAGCCGGGTGGAAACGCCCAGGGTCAGCAGGTCGCTGTCCGCGATCCGGTCATTGCCCAGAAAGACGTTTTCGGTGTAGATGCTGGCAAAGTTGAACTCGTTGGCACCGGAGTCGTAATTCGGCAGCAGCCCCTGGTTGCGAAAGGGTGTACGCACGTAGAAAGCCCGCGGCTCCAGCGTCTGGCGGAAGGCTCGGCCGAAATACTGCGCGTCCCGCTCGAACACCAGGCCGCTGTCCACGCTGATGGTCGGCACCACCCGGCTGGCCGACGTGGCCCCATTGGCCAGCGGGCTGTCGAAGCTGTAGCTGGTGGCATGCAGTTGCAGCTTGGGCTTGATGAAGCCCGCCGGCGTCACCCAGGGCCGACTCCACTGGGCCACCGCGAGGGTCCGTCGGCCATTGGGCTGCCCGGTCAGCAGACGGTCTGCGTGGAACTGCGTCGTGTCGAGGTCGACGGCGTAATCGAAACCGCCGGTGTTCCCGCGTGCATAACGCAGTGCCAGCTGGGGCATGCGGTCATAGGGCGGAACAATGGGCGCAGCCACATCCTGAAGGGTCTGCCATTTCAGCATGCGAAGGTTGGCGGACAGGCCCCCACGGGCCCACGACAGCGACAGGTCGTTGGCCAGCAGGCGCTGCGTCAGCCAGGGATTGACACGGGTGAAGTCGCGCCAGTAGTTGTCGTCGCTGACGCGATTGATCGCCAGGTTCAGGCCCAGCGTGCCAAGCCCGGCCAGACCGGTGTCGAATGCGCCGCTGTGGTTGTAGACCACGCCCCAGCGGCTCATGTTGCGCAGTCTGTCCCCCGGCATGACGTTCGCACGCAGCTGGCCCGCGTAATCGGCCTCGAGATAACGAAACTCGCCGGCAAGATCAACGCCGCGCTTGGTCATCAGGGCCGGGAACAGGGTCGCATCCCGGTTGGGAGCGATGTTCCAGTAGTAGGGCAGGGAGAGCTCGATGCCGTTCAGGTTGTCCACACCGACGGACGGCGGAAGGAACCCTGACTTGCGCCGGTTGCTCAGGGGAAAGGTGATGGCAGGCACCGGCAGCAGAGGCACCCCCATGAAGCTGAGGACGGCACCTTCGGCCTGGCCCACCTCTTCCTCGTTGTCGATGCTGATGCTGGCCGCACGCAGGATCCAGTCGGGCATCCAGCCCGGGCCGGGCTGCCGGCGGCAGGTCGTGAAGCTCGCATTGCGGATCAACGCGCGGTCCTTGTCGATGAAGTCCACGCGGTCCGCCTCGCCGTAGCCCTCATTCTTGAGGAAACGGTAGCGCGGATTGAGGAAAAAACCCTCGAAGGACTCCAGCTTGAGATCCAGCGCCGGGCCCTCGTAGACGTCACCGGCCCGGTTGATGCGAACGTTGCCGCGCGCCTGGGCCAGGTCTTCCGGCTGAAAATACTCCAGGCGGTCGGCCTGGATCACGATGTCGCCACGGCGCAGCACGGCCTTGCCCTCGACCACCGTTTCAAGATCGGTCCGCGAGGAAATGCGCTCCCCGGACACGAAGGTCGGCATGGTGCTTCGCTGGTCGGGCGAGATGGTGTCTGCCAGCAAGCGGCTGCTCTTGAGCACCGGCTCGGCCGGCGGCGTCTGGGCTGCCACCTGGAGATGCACCAGGAAGCCAGCCACCAGCCACCAGGCGCCACCGGCACGGCGCGGCTGTCCGCTGGAGCGGGTCAGACGTCTGGAAACTTGCTTCGGGAGGCGCATCGGCAACAACTGGGTCTCGGGGCTGGCAGCGCTGGGCCTGCGGCCAGGGGTGGGTTTGTAGAATCGATTATCCATGAGCGCCTGTCCTGCCCCCCCCTCGTTTCCAGCGACACAAGCCCCTGCAGATACCGCGCAACCGGTCACCTGGGTCGATCCACAACGGGCCACCGCTTTCGCGCACTGGCTGGACACGCTGCAGCAGGCGCAGGGACTCCATCCGGCAAGCCTGCGCATGGCTTCGGCCGACGCCAGCTTCCGGCGCTATTTCAGGATCGACACCACCCGGGGCAGCCGCATCATCATGGATGCTCCACCGGACAAGGAAGACTGCGCGCCGTTCGCGCGCATCGCCCGGTTGCTGGCCGACGCCGGGCTGCGGGTGCCCACCGTGCTGGCCTGGGATACCGCACAGGGTTTCATGCTGCTGGAGGATCTGGGCCACACCACCATGATGCAGGCACTGCAGGTGGCGGATCCACAGGCCAACCTGCCGCTCTACCTGCAGGCCATCGATGCCCTGATCCTTCTGCAGAAGGCATCGCGCCCCGGCGTGTTGCCGGCCTTCGACAGGGCCATGATCAAGCGCGAGATGGAGCTGTTCCCCCAGTGGTACCTGACCCGGCACCGCGGCGTCACCCTCGACGAGGCCATGCAACGCACCCTCGACCAGAGCTTCGAGGCCATCGCCAGCGAGTGCCTCGCCTGGCCCATGGTGTATGTGCACAGCGATTTCATGCCGCGCAACCTGATGCTCGCGGCGGGGGATGCCCGCATTGGCGTGCTGGACTTCCAGGACGCGGTCCACGGCCCGATCACCTACGACATCGGCAGCCTGATGCGCGACGCTTTCCTGAGCTGGGACGAGGACTTCGTGCTCGACATCACGATCCGCTACTGGGAGAAGGCGCGCGCGGCCGGCCTGCCCGTCGGGTCGGACTTCGGCGCCTTCTACCGGGGCGTCGAATGGACGGGTCTGCAACGCCACTTGCGCGTGACCGGCATCTTCGCGCGCCTGACGCTGCGCGACGGCAAGCCGCGCTACCTGGCCGACACACCGCGCTTCATCGGCTACATGCGCGCCACGGCGGCACGCTACCGCGAGCTCAAGCCACTGCTGCGCCTGATCGACACGGTCGAAGGCATCCAGGAAGCCGGCGGCTTTGCGTTCGGCAGAGTCTGACGCGCCAGCCACCGCATGCCACTGCCACCGCGCTTCCATTGTCCGATGGCACTCGCCAGCGGGGCAGAGGTCGATCTGCCGGCTGGTGCCGCGCGGCATGTGCAGGTGCTGCGACTGCAGCCGGGCGCACCCTTGGTGCTGTTTGGTGCCACTTTCTCAATCGAAGCCGCCGGCCCGGGCGGCGAGTTCGACGCCACAGTCCTGGAAATGGGGCGCAGCACGGTACGGGTACGGGTGGGTTCGCACCGCGCCACCGAACGCGAGGCCATGCGACGCGTGCATCTGGCGATCGGAGTTCCGGCCAATGAACGCATGGACTGGCTGGTGGAAAAGGCCACCGAACTCGGTGCCGCAGGCGTGCAGGCCCTGATGACCGAGCGTACCGTGGTGCGGCTCGAGGGGGAGCGCGCGCGCAAGCGCGCCGACCACTGGTACAGCATAGCGGTGGCCGCCTGCGAACAGTGCGGCCGCAACCGGGTGCCGCAGGTGCCGGTCGTGGCGCCACTGCACCAGTGGCTGACGCGGCAAGCCGCCGATCCGCACACCACCGGAGTGCGACTGCTGCTGTCGTTTCGCGCAGGTGCACGCCCCCTGCGGGAAGCGGTTCCGGCAGAAGCGCTGCAGGTGACCGTGCTGGCCGGCCCGGAGGGCGGCCTCAGCCCCGCCGAAGAACAGCAGGCGCTGGACCACGGGTTCATCCCGGTCAGCCTTGGTCCGCGCGTGCTGCGCGCGGAAACCGCCGCCCTGGCGGCCCTTACACTGCTGGCATGAACCGCAACCTGTATCTTCTGGCCGTCTGCCAGGGATTGTTCCTCACCAACAATGTGGTTTTCATCGCCATCAACGGCCTGATCGGCCTGAGCCTGGCGCCTCTCGGCTGGATGGCAACGCTGCCGGTGATGGGTTACGTGGTGGGTAGCGCGCTGAGCACGCCCCTGGTGGCGCGCAGCCAGCAGGCCTGGGGACGCAAGGGGTCGTTCCAAGCAGGCCTGGCTGTCGGACTGTTCTCGGCGCTGCTGTGCGCGTGGGCGGTCTGGCACCACGACTTCTGGCTGCTGGTCGCCGGCACCGTGATCGCCGGCTACTACAGCGCCAACGGGCAGTTGTACCGTTTCGCCGCCGCCGAACTGGCCGCTCCGGAGTACCGCGAGAGGGCTGTTTCGCTGGTGCTCGCCGGCGGGCTGATCGGTGCCGTGATCGGCCCCAACCTGGCAACCCGCACGCGGGGACTGACCTCCGTGCCATTCACCGGCGCCTACCTGGCGCTGGCCATCGTGGCGATGGCGTGCATGGTGATCGTGGCCCTGATGCGTTTTCCGCCGGTGCCGCCCAAGGTCGCCGGAAGCCCGGCGGGGCGACCCCTGTCCGAGATCATGCGCCAGCCGGCTTTCGTCGTGTCGACGATGGGGGCCGCGCTGGGCTATGGCGTGATGAACCTGCTCATGGCCGCCACACCGCTGGCCATGCAGATCTGCAAGCTGCCTTTCGAAGACGCCGCGCTGGTGCTGGAATGGCATGTGATCGGCATGTTTGCACCCGGCTTCTTCACCGGCCACCTGATCCGGCGTTTCGGCACCTTGCAGATCATGGCCGTGGGTGTCGTTCTCAATGCGGCGTGTATCGCCATCGCGCTCTCGGGCGTGGAGTTGCACCAGTTCCTGGCTGCGCTGTTCTTGCTGGGCGTGGGCTGGAACTTCCTGTTCACCGGCAGCACCACGCTGGCGCTGCAGTCCTACCGGCCGGAAGAAAAGGACCGCGCGCAGGCCGCCATCAATTTCTGCGTGTTCACGGTCATGGCCCTGACATCCTTCGCTTCCGGCGCGCTGGTCACGACCCAGGGCTGGCAAATGCTCAACATCGGCTCGATCCTTCCGGTGGCCCTCACCGGCCTCGCGCTGGCCTGGCTGGCGATGCACAATCGCTCGGTCCGCAACGCCCAGGCCTGACGCCGGGGCGGGGGTCGCAGTCCCTCACACAGCAGGAGGATGCCAGGGGTCTGCTTGACCCCGTACCCGGTGCCGTGACAGGCAACAACAACCTGTCCGCCGATGGTGGCGGTGGCCTGGGCAATGCCGGTGACCTGATGGGCATGCTCGGCGGCCCGCTCGGCAAATCCTGAGATCGCGCGGCTGCGGCCGCGCAGCCGGTCAAAACCGCGCGTCCAGCCAGCGCTGCAATTCGGCGAACACCTGCTCGCGCTGCGGGCCGGGTTCATTGAAGATCTCGTGGTACAGGTCGTCGAAGCAGCGGGTCGTCACCACCGAGCCCGGTGCCGCCTGCGCAAAGCTGCGGCTGCCGCGCGGATCCACCAGTCTGTCCGCGCCGGCATACATCAGCAGGGTCGGGACCGACCAGGCCGGCGCAGCGGCAATCGTGGCCGGCCCGCTCTCGGCAATGAAAACCGCCAAGCGCGCTGAAATGCGGTCATGCACCAGGGGATCTGCCTTGTACGCAGCCACGACCGCAGGGTCATGGGAAATGTAGTCGGCATTGAGGCCGTTGCCTAGCCGCAGATCCGGGGCCAGGCGCGGCACCACGGCGAGCATCAGCTTCTGGAAAGGGTTCAGCCCCGGATCCAGCGCGGGCGACGAGAGCACCAGGGCCTGCACCCTGCGCATGTTCAGCGACACGAAGCGCCCTGCCACCAGACCGCCCATGCTGTGCCCCAGCAAGATCAGCGGCGTGCCCTCGTTCATCCGGAAGCGGCATTCGTCCACCACCTCGGCCAGGTCATCCAGCAGCCGCCCGGCGCTGGGCAGGGCACCACGCTGGCCCATGGATTCGCCGTGCCCGAACTGGTCGTAGGAGCGCACGGCGAAACCCCAGCTGTTGAGGCGTTCCGCCACGTGGTCATACCGCCAGGCGTGTTCACCGAGCCCATGCACGATCAGCACCACGCCACGCACCGGCCCCTTGCTGAGCGGCCAGTCCACCACCACCAGGTGGGTGCCGTCCTGGGCGGTCAACGGGGTGAAGCTGGAGCCGCTCACCGCGCGACCCCGACACGCCCCACGAACGACGCCGCCGCAAAGCGCATCAGGCAACCTCCGTGCTGCGCACTGCGGTGCGAGCGCGCTTGGGGCGGCCCGGCGCTGCGCGCATCACGAAACCTCCGTGCTGCGCACTGCGGTGCGAGCGCGCTTGGGGCGGCCCGGCGCTGCGCTCATGGCACGCAGGCAATCACCCGGGCGACTGCCGCCGTGAGCTTTTTGGCATACGGCACATGCAGGAACTCGTTGGGCCCATGGGCATTGCTGCGAGGCCCCAGGACGCCGCAGACCATCATCTGCGCCTTGGGGAATCCGCGTTCCAGCATGCTCATCAGCGGGATCGTGCCGCCTTGCCCGATATAGCCGCAGGGCGCACCGAAATGCGCCCGGGAGGCTGCATGCAGCGCCTGCTCGAACCAGGGCACCATGGTCGGCGCATTCCAGCCGGTCGCGCCGCCCCGGCCCTCGAAGGTGACACGTGCCTGGTAGGGAGCGTTGTCCTCCAGCAGGGCTTTCATCTCCTGCACCGCCTGTGCCGCGTCCACCAGCGGCGGCAGACGCACGCTGAGCTTGAACGCGGTATAGGGCCGCAACACGTTGCCGGCATCGGCGATGGCCGGGAAGCCTTCGGCACCGGTGACACTCAGGGTTGGGATCCAGGTACGGTTGAGCAGCGCCTCGACCGGGTCGGACGTGGTCGGCAGCACCGAGGTGGCCGCGCCATCACAGTCGTAGTGGGCCCAGGGAAACCGCCGGGTGAGGTCGTCGCCCAGGATGGCGGCTGTGGCCCGGGCCTGCGCCAGCCGGTCGGGGGGCACCTCGCAATGGAAACTGGCAGGCAGCAGTCGGCCGGTCTTGCTGTCCTCCAGCCGATCGAGCACCTGGCGCATGATGCGAAAACTCGAAGGCACCAGCCCCGACGCGTCTCCCGAGTGCACACCCTCCGTCAGTACCTCGACCTTGAGCGTGCCGCTGGCCATGCCGCGCAGGCTGGTGGTGAGCCAGAGCTGGTCGTAATTGCCGGCGCCGGAGTCCAGGCATACGACCAGACCGACATCGCCCAGCCGGGCACGCAGCGAGTCGATGTAGGGCAGCAGATCGTAGGAGCCGCTTTCCTCGCAGGTCTCGACGATGCCGACGATCCGCGGATGCGGCGCCTTCTGGGCCTTGAGCAGCTGGATGGCCGCGATGCTCGCGTAGACCGCATAGCCGTCATCGGCTGCGCCGCGGCCAAACAGCCGGCCATCTTCGTACTTCGGCGTCCAGGGGCCGAGGTCCCTGCGCCAGCCGTTGAACTCGGGTTGCTTGTCGAGGTGGCCGTACATCAACACGGTCTGCGCCGCGTCGGGACGAGTTGCCGCCACCTCGAAGAACAGCAGCGGAGTGCGGCCCTCCAGGCGCAGCACCTCCAGGCGCAGACCCTCGACCTTCTGCGCTTCGACCCACACAGCCGCGTTACGCAACACGGTCTCGATATGGCCATGCGCTGCCCAGTCGGCATCGAAACCCGGCGATTTGGCCGGTACGCGGATGTACTCGGTGATCCTGGCCACGATGTCGTCGTCCCACTGGCGCGTGGCATGCGCCAGCGCGGCGGCGTCGTCGAGCAGGCCGACCGGGATTTCCTTGTGCAGCGGAGCATTCATGGGGGTCTCCTTGTGAAATTGCCCACCATCGTACCAACTCCGGCGCAGAAAGCGGTCATCCGGGTGGCGGAAATTCGATCCGATAGGCGCTCAGCGCTGTCGCCCCGAACACCTGAGCCCGCTGCGCCGGCGGCACGGCCGAGCAGGCCGCGGCGTGCCAGGACTGGTAATCGCCGGCCAACTCCAGCACCGGCCAGTCGCTGCCCCACAACAGGCGCTGCGGCCCGAAACAGACCAGCAGATGGCGCATGTAAGGTTGCACAACGGCCGCCGGCGCGCCCGTGGCAGCCTCGGTCCACAGCCCGGACAGCTTGCAGAACACCTGCGGCAGCCCCGACAGATCGCGCATCGCCGCAGCCCAATCGTCCCACTGGCCCGCGGCGATGGCAGGCTTGGCGCCATGGTCGACCACGATGCGCAGCGCAGGGTAACGCGCCGCGAGCGCGATGATGCGCGGCACATGCACCGGCTTGATCAGCGCATCGAAGGTGAGCCCGACCGCCTGCATGGCCTCGAGGCCAGGCGCCAGACGCTCCTGCAGGATCCAGTCGGGGTCGGGCAGATCCTGCAGCATCGGCCGCAGGCCGACCAGCTTGGGGGCTGCCGCCAGGGCACGGATACGGTGCGCCGCATCGGTGGCGAGCAGGTCCACCCACCCCACCACCCCGAGCACGTCGGGCGCGTCGCGGGCCTGGTCCAGCAGGAAGCGGGTTTCCGCTTCGGTCGGCGCCGCCTGCACCAGCACGCCGGCCGTGATGCCGCTCGCAGCACGGACGCGGCGCCAGTCGTCCAGGGACACATCCCGGTGGATCGCACCCAGCGCCGGTGTGAGCCAGCCGTAGTCGGCGCGGTCCAGCCGCCAGATATGGAAATGCGCGTCGATCATGGGCCACCGCCCGGAACCGGCGCAGTGGTGTCCAGCAGGCCCTGGGCCCGCAAGGCCTGCCAGAAACCGGTCGGGACCGGATGCCCCATCATGGCCACGGCATCTGTCCATTGGGCGACGGTCTGTGCGCCGACCACCACGATCTCGACCGCCGCATGGGCCAGCGGAAACTGCAGCGCGGCCGCGCGCAGCGGCACCGCGAAGGCCTCGCACAGGGTCTCGATGCGGGCCACCTTGTCGACCCACTGCGCCGATGCGGGCGCGTAATTGAAGCGCGGCGCCTGGGCGCCCCGCACACCGGTGGCCAGGATGCCGGAATTGAACACCCCGCCCAGGGCGATGCGCACGCCCCGTTCCACGCACAGGGGCAACAGCTCCGGCAGGGCCGACTGGTCGATCAGGCTGTAGCGGCCGGCCAGCAGCAGGCAATCCAGATCGGCCTGGCGCAATACGTCCAGGCAGACCTGGACATCGTTCACGCCCAGCCCGACATGGCGCAGCAGGCCTTCCTCGCGCAGCCGCTGCAGCGCCGGAAGGGCTTCGTCCAGCACCTGGCGCAGCACTGCGGGGTAGGCTTCGCCATGCTCACCGGCATCGCAGTCGTGGATGTAGACCGTGTCCAGTTGCGCCAGCCCCAGGCGCTGCAGGCTGTCGTGCACACTGCGCCGGATGCCGTCGGCAGAATAGTCCCACGACTGGCGAAACGGCAGGCATTGCACATACCCGTTCTGGTCGGCCGGAGCACTCCTGTCCGGGTGCAACAGGCGCCCGACCTTGGTGGAGAGCGAAAAACTGTCGCGGCCGCGCTGGCGCAGGGCATGGCCGAGGCGATGTTCGCTCAGGCCGTGCCCGTAATGCGGCGCAGTGTCGAAGCTGCGGCACCCGTCCGCCAGAGCGGCCGCCATCACGGACTGCGCTGCCGCATCGGTGATGGCGGTGAACAGGTTGCCCAGGGGCGCGCCGCCAAGGCCCAGGCGCATCCCGCGCCGCAGGGGGGGGAACACCATCGCTGCGTGTCAGACTGCGGCCAGCGCCTGCTCCAGGTCCTCGAGCAGATCGTCGATGTGCTCGATCCCCACCGACAGGCGCACCATGTCCTCCTTGACGCCGGCCTTGGCGAGTTCGTCGGGGTTCAGTTGGCGGTGGGTGGTCGATGCGGGGTGGCAGGCCAGTGATTTGGCGTCGCCGATGTTGACCAGCCGTGTGAACAGCTTCAAGGCGTCCTGGAAGCGTGCCCCGGCGGCGCGGCTGTCGGCGGCCTTGAGCCCGAAGCTGATGATCCCCGACGCCCGGCCGCCCATGAGCCTCTTCACCAGCGCGTGGTCGGCGTGGTCGGGCAGTCCGGCGTAGTTGACCCAGCCGACCTTCGCATGCGCCTTCAGGTGGCCCGCCACCCGCAGGGCGTTGTCGCAGATGCGGTCCATGCGCAGGGCCAGGGTCTCGATGCCCTGCAGGATCTGGAAGGCGTTCATCGGACTGAGCGCCGCGCCCATGTTGCGCAGCGGCACCACGCGCGCCCGGCCGATGTAGGCCGCAGCGCCCAGTGCCTCGGTATAGATTACCCCGTGGTAACTCACGTCGGGCTCGTTGAGGCGCCGGAATCGGGCCTTGTGCTGGGCCCACGGGAACTTGCCGGAGTCGACGATCGCGCCGCCGATCGTGGTGCCATGGCCTCCCAGGTACTTCGTCAGGGAATGCACGACGATGTCGGCGCCATGCTCGAAGGGGCGGCACAGGTAGGGGCTGGGTACCGTGTTGTCGACGATCAGCGGCACCCCATGGGCATGCGCCACCGCTGCCAGCGCGGCGATATCCGTCACGTTGCCCAGCGGGTTGCCCACCGATTCGCAGAACACCGCCTTGGTGCGGTCATCGATCAGCCGCGCAAACGAGGCCGGGTCGCGCGGGTCCGCAAAACGCGCCTCGATGCCCATCTGCGGGAAGGTGTGCGCGAACAGGTTGTAGGTGCCGCCATACAGGGTGGAGGCCGACACGATGTTGTCGCCCGCCTCGGCGATGGTCTGAATGGCATAACTGATGGCCGCCATGCCGCTGGCCACGGCCAGGGCGCCGATGCCGCCCTCCAGCGCTGCGACGCGGGCCTCCAGCACGGCGTTGGTCGGATTCATGATCCGGCTGTAGATGTTGCCGGCCACCTTCAGGTCGAACAGGTCCGCGCCATGCTGCGTGTTGTCGAACGCATAGGCCACCGTCTGGTAGATCGGGACTGCCACCGCCCTGGTCGTGGGGTCGGGGGTGTAGCCGCCGTGAACGGCAATGGTTTCGATGCGCATGGGGCGTCTCCGGAGAAAACCGCATCTTAGGCCAAGCACGACGGGCAAGCACCGGATTGGCAGCCCGCCGCGCCAGTGTCGCAACTGCGTCAGTGCGCGGTGTCATACTTGCCGCTTTTGGTTTCGTCTGTCGCAACCCTCCCTGCGCCGTGTCCATGGCTGAGTCATCGCCACATTCCACCGTTCGCCGATTGGCCTCCGGGCGGGCCGAGCCGTCGCAGCCCTCCCAGCTGGGCCGTTTCGAGTTGCGGCGCATCCTGGGCCAGGGTGCGCAATCGGTGGTCTGGCTGGGTTTTGACCCCCGGCTGGAACGCGAAGTCGCCATCAAGCTCATCCGGGTGGGCGACGGCGTCAGCATTGCGGCGATCCCGCAATGGTTGCAGGAAGCCCGCCATGTGAGTCGGCTGTCGCATCCGAACATCGTCCCGGTGTTCGAGGCGGATGTCCAGGACCTGCAACCGTATCTGGTGTTCGAGTATGTCCCCGGCCAGACCCTCTCGGACCTGCTGGCCAGGCAGGGCGCCATGCCTGCGGTCGAAGCGGCCGACCTGATGTCCGATGTGCTGGATGCTCTGGCCGTGGCCCATGCTGCCGGCGTGATCCACCGGGACGTCAAGCCGTCCAACATCCTGGTGGACGACTCCGGCCGGGCCCGCATCATGGACTTCGGAATTGCCGCGCCGGTGCAGGATGCCAGCCGCAAGGACGGCAGCCAGGCCCCTGCCGGAACGCCCGGCTACATGGCGCCGGAAGTGGCCCAGGGCGGTGCCGTAACCGCTGCCGTGGACGTGTTCTCGGCCGGCATGGTGCTGGCAGAGATGCTGTCCGGCGAGCCCCTGGTGGCAGAGCGGGACCCGTACCGGGCTGTCTACCGCATCCTGCATGAACCGCTGGTCATGCGCGAGGACCTGGCGCCGGAGGTCGACGACACGCTGCGCGGCATCGTCTCGCGCGCGCTCGCCCGGGATCCGGCGCAGCGCCACCCGGGTGTGCGGGCCTTTCGCGACGAGCTCTTGGCCTGGTCAGCCAAGGCCTCGGGAACCGCGCCGCAGGGCAACGGGGGTGGCCACGCCAGTGGCGTCAATGTCACCCTGGCGTTCCTGCTGCGCCGCATGCGCCGTACCAGGGACTTTCCGGCCATGTCGGATTCGATGGTGCGCATCCAGGGGATTGCCAGTTCCGACACCGTGAGCGTTGCCAGCCTCACCCATGAGATCCTGCGCGATGTGGCACTGACGAACAAGCTGCTGCGGCTGGTGAACAGTGCCCATTTCGCGCGCGGCGGCGGCAACATCAGCACCGTGTCGCGGGCGGTCAGCCTGGTGGGCTTCAACGGCATCCGCAACATGGCACTGGGCCTGGTCCTGCTGGAGCACATGCAGGACAGGGCACATGCCAATGTGCTGAGGGACGAGTTTGTCCGTTGCCTGATGGCCGGGTCGATTGCCGGAGAACTTTGCACGCTGGCCCGCGAACGCGAGGAGGCGTTCATCGCGGCGATGTTCCAGAACCTGGGGCGGATGCTGGCAGAGTTCTATTTTCCCGAGGAAGCGCGCGATATCCGCGCACTCGTTCACGCCAGGCGCGCGCCGATCACCGAGGCCCAGGCAGGCATCCAGGTGCTGGGCGTCGACTACGAGACCCTGGCCCTGGGCGTTGCAAAGTCCTGGGGGCTGCCCGAAAGCATCCAGCGCTGCATGCGCAAGCCGACCGGCGCACCCCCGTCCAAGGCGGTCACCGACGATGGTGAACGCATGCGCTGGATCGCCGCTGCTGCCAACGACCTGGCCGATGTGATGCTGCACGGCGCCGATGCCGACATCGACCGCGAGCTGGACCACTGCGCCCGCCTTCACGCCCGCGCACTGGGATTCTCGCCAGAGCAGATGGCGGGCAATATCGCGAGCGGGCGCGAGAAGCTGATCGAACTGGCCGGTGCGATGCAGCTCAAGGTGATGCCGGGTTCCCGGGCCGCCAGGCTGGTACAGGCCCGCAGGCCGCAGGAACAACCTGCACACGCCACCGCAACTGCAACCGCAGCCGGCGCAGCGCCAGCGACGCCGCCAGGGCGCCCGGCCGGCACCGACACAGCCACGCGGGACGGCGCTCTGGATGTGCAGCAGATCCTGCATTCCGGCATCCAGGACATCACCAATGCGATGGCCGGCGATTTCAAGATTGGCGACATCCTGCACATGATCCTGGAGACCATGTACCGCGGCCTGGCCTTCGATCGCATCATCTTCTGCATGCGGGACGCCAAGGCTGACGTGATCACCGGCCGCTTCGGCCTGGGCCACGAAATCGACGCTGCAATCCGCAGTTTCCAGGTGGCGCTCAAGCCCACGCAGCCAGACCTGTTTGCAGCGGTATGCCGGCGCGGTGCCGACACGCTGATCAGCGATGCCTCCGATTCGCGCATTGCCGGCAACCTGCCTGCCTGGTACCGCCGCGGGATCAACGCCAGCAGTTTCCTGCTGCTGCCGCTGCAGATCAAAGACAAGCCGTTCGGCCTGATCTATGCCGACAAGGGGCAGCTCATGCTCGACGAGCGTGAGATGTCCCTGCTTCGCACGCTGCGCAACCAGGCGGTGCTGGCCTTCAAGCAGTCGGCCTGAAACGGCGCACCCACGGCGGGTGCGGCTGCGGTGCTGCGTTCGGATGGCCGCATGCTTCGGCGAACCCGAGAGAAGGGCAGCAGCCCCCATGAAAGGTAGCTGGAGGCGGTGCTAACATGTCAGTCCGACGCCCACCACACCGGTCCCGCAACCCCCTGCCATGCTCAAAGGCCTCCCACCCCTGCTTTCGCCCGACCTGCTGCACGTGCTGGCCAGCATGGGGCATGGTGATGAACTGGTGCTGGCGGATGCCAATTTCCCGGCAGCCACGCATGCGCGACGCCTGATCCATCTCCCGGGCGCTTCCGCCCCCGATGTACTGCGGGCGGTTTTGCAGGTGCTTCCGCTGGATGATTTCGTGCCACAGGCGGCACTCACCATGCAGGTGGTGGGCGACCCTGACGCCCGCCCACCGGTCGTGATGGAGTTCGATGCCGTGCTGCAATCGCACGGCTGCGCGGCATCCGCATCGCTGGAGCGGTTTGCGTTCTACACGCGCGCCGCTGGCGCGTTCGCGATCGTGGCCACCGGGGAGACCCGGATCTACGGCAACCTGCTGCTCAAGAAGGGGGTCGTGCGGCCATGAGCAAGGCTGCCGTGGCCGAAGCGAACCGCCCGGGAGCACGCCCCGGGACCGGCCTGGCCGCACCGCACCCCCTGGGCTCGGATGGCGCCAGGCCCGTGAGCCAGCGCGTGCGGGCCTACCAGGGCTTCACGCAGCAGATCGTCAGCGGAGGCATCCACAGCGGGCAGTTCATCTCGCAGCGCGAACTCATGGCGCTGCTGGACATGCCGCTGGGTGCCGTGCGCGAGATGATCCCGCGCCTGGAGGCCGGCGGTCTGATCCGTACGGTGCCGCAACGCGGACTGCAGATCGCGCATGTGGATCTCAAGCTGATCCGAAATGCCTTCCAGGTGCGCGCGATCATCGAGCGCGAGGCGATCCTGCATTTTGTCCAGAGCGCCGGTGCCGCAGAGCTCGATGCGATAGAGGCAGCCCACCGCGACATCCTGCGCCGGGCCGGCGCCGCGCAACCCGACCCGGGCCTGATCGACGAGGCCCAGACCCTGGACTGGGGCCTGCACGACCGCATGGTCGATGCCCTGGGCAACGACATCGTGTCCGAGATGTACCGCGTCAACAGCCTGCGTGTGCGCCTCATCAAGCTCGAACACAGCGTGATCACTCCGGCACGCCTCATTCCTGCGATGCAGGAACACCTGCTGTTCATCACCGCTTTGCGCGCGCGCGACCCGGCGCGCGCCACCGAATTCCTGCATGCCCACATCCAGAGCGCGCGCGACCGCGTGCTCACCGCCCCGCTCGAACAGGTGCGGGCCGAATGGACACCCACACCTCCACCCCCACCAAGGAGACCCCTTGCATCCTGACATCCATGGCCTTTGGCCGGCACTCCTGATACCCGTCACCACCGAGGGCGCCGTCGATACCGCCCGCGCGCTGGCCCATGCCCGCCGCATGCTGGACGCCGGCTGCGACGGCGTCACCCTGTTCGGCACCACCGGCGAGGGCCCGGCATTCACCGTCGCCGAGCGAAAGGCGCTGCTCACCGCGATGCTCGCCGGTGGCGTGCGCCCCGACCAGATCGTGGTGACCACCAGCGCCAGCGCGCTGCCCGACGCGGTCGAGCTCGGCCGGCATGCCGCCAGCCTGGGATGCCATCGGCAGATGTTCATGCCGCCTTTCTACTTCCGCACCCCGCCAGAGTCCGGTGTCATCGCGTCGGTCTCGCAGGTGATCCGTGGCATCGACGACCCCCGGCTCAAGCTGCTGCTCTACCATATCCCCGGCCTGAGCAGCGTCGCATTCAGCCATGCAGCGGTGACCACGCTGGCTCAGCGCCACCCCGGCGTGGTGATCGGCGTCAAGGACAGCAGCGGCGACCTCGGGCATGGCCTGGCATTGGCGCGTGCATTTCCATCGCTGGCCATCCTGGTGGGCGCCGAGCAGCATGTGGCGGCCACGATGCTGGCGGGTGGTTCGGGCTCCATCAACGGGCTGGCCAACATCGCACCCCGCCTGTTGCGGCGCATCGTCGCCGCACCGGGCCAGGTCAGCGCTGCCGACATGCGCCTGGTCGACGACCTGCTGGCATTGCTGGGCTGCCGGCCCGACATGCCCTTTGTCTGCGTCTACAAGACCATGCTCGCCGAACAGACCGGTGATGACGCCTGGCTGAACGTGCGCGCGCCGCTGGCTGTGCTGGATGCCACCGAGGCGCAGACCGTTCGTGCAGGCTACCGCGCCATCGGGGCGGCACTTGCAGCCATCTGACCCCACCCGGCCCGCAACGGGCCGGACGCACTGCACATGGCGGCAGGTGACCACGGAGGGAATGCTGCCCAGCAGGGTGGCGTTCACGGTGCCGACCTTGTTCGCGATGCTGCAACCCGTCACCACCAGTGTGCCCACGCCAGCCGCAGTGATCGACACGAAGGTGCTGTCACCGGCCAGCGCCCTGCAGAACGAGGCCTGATCCGCCGGGGCAGGAATGTTGGGCGGGGTGAAGATTGTTGCCGCCCCGCCGCCAGACAGGGCCAATGGCTCGAAGAAGCGGCTGGCATCGGACCCATAGATCTCGTGCAGCACGCCGCTGTTGAACACCACCTCGTACGTGAAAGCGCGGTCGGCAAACCGGTAGGCCGGGTAAGGCGCGGTGACGGCCATGTTCTTGACCGGGCCGGTCAGGGTCTTGCTGGCAAAGGCCAGTGTCCTCGCAGAGATGGTCGTGAAGCACAGGGTCTGGCCGTCTGCATGCGGGCCGCCGGCCGTGCTTGCCGCACAGATGCGCGCGATCTGGCCATTGGCACAACTGCCGGGGGTCCCGCCGCCTGCGCGCGGGCCGGCAGGTCGCCGTAAGTTCAAGGCGCAGTCGCTGGCAGCCCGGCCGGGCTCGGATGCCTTGCGCCGCTGGCTGCTGCAACGCCGGATCCTGCAGATGGTGGGCGGGTTGACCTGGGGCTGTCCGGGCCTGTTCCTGCCGCCGCTGGGCGGTACCGACAACCTGCTCATCATGGTGGTGCCGGTGTCGATTGCCGGCACCACGCAACGCGCGCTGCACGGCGCCATCGAATTGCGCCCCCAGAACGAGGCGCTCGCGCACAACAATGGCGAACAGGCCGCGCGCGCCGAAAAAGCCGACTGCGGCAGATCGGAATTCCTGGCCGCTGCCAGCCATGACCTGCGTCGGCCGGTCGATGCCCTGCTGCTGCTCATCGAGGCCGAGCGCCACCAGGTACCTGCAGCACGGACGCATCCGCTGATGCAGCAGATCGCGCAGGCAGGGCATGCCATCAGCCGCCTGTTCAACCCGCTGCATGGCACCCATCGGCGTGGTGGGCGTTGCCTTGCGCCGCCCATGCCGTGGCGGCCGCGCCCTGGCCGGTCGGCCGGCGCATCCTGCTGGTCGACGACGACCCGATGGTGTGCACCGCCATGCGCGCGCTGCTGGGTGGCCGTGCTGCGGAGTGCGTGCGATGCGACTTCCGGTTGCCCGGCGACATGGACGGCATCGCGCTGCCGGAGCGCCGGGGCGAAGAGAGGACCCCATGACGATCCTGATCGTGGACGACCAGCCCCTGACCTGCCAGGGCCTGGCCACCTTGTTGTCCGCGACACGCCCCGGCACCCGGGTGGAGCGCGCCTACCCTCCGCCGAGCCGGAGCGCCACCTCATCCGCACGGCGCTGGCTGCCGGTGCCCGCGGCTTCATTCCCGGTACCGCCGACCCGGAACTGGTACTGCGCCTGGGCTCGGAGCGGCCGGGCCCTTGATCCGGGTCAACGAAGCAGAACTTGCCGCTGGGCCCGTCCCGGAAGGCTTGCTACATTGGATCCGGCGCCGCATTTGCCCCGGCCTCGGGACGGTTGGCGCGACAGGAAATTCCATGAGTTCCAACCCCACCGCCACCCCCCTTGACGACCAGCAGCCGCTTGATACGTTCGCCAATTGCCACAAGGGGATCGTCACCCAGCTCAATGCCCTGGGCGAGTTGCCCACGCTGCTCGGCGCGGTATCGCGCGCCCGGCAGATCGCCGATGACACCGTGCAGTTCTTCCAGGACGCCGTGTTCAACCACCACGTGGACGAGGAAAAAGACCTGTTTCCCGCCGTACTGGCCCACGCCCAGGCGGGTCAGGAGCGCGACGAGATACAGCATCTGGTGCAACAGCTGACCGCAGAACACCGCTCGATAGAGAGGTTGTGGGCCGGCCTGCAACCGGGCCTGGCCCGGCTGGCGACGGGCCAGTCGGCCGAGGTCGACGGCGCTGCCGTCGAAGACCTGGTGCGCCGTTATGGCGCGCATGCACGGTTCGAAGAGGCCGAGTTCCTGCCGCGCTGCGCGGCGATCCTGGGCCGCAGCAGTGCCGACATGGCCGAGCTGGGCCTGTCGCTGCACATGCGCCACGTCAGGCGCAACATGCAGCGCTTCGGCCTGCGCGGGTCCTGACGGCGGGGCAGGCCCCGGGGTCGCTGCCCACGACCTCAATCCACCAGGATGCCGCCAGCGCCGGGTGGCGGGTTGTCCAGATCTGCCGGTCGCGGCAATCCCATGAACACATGCCCGGCAAAGTCCAGCAGCGCCGACCAGTCCGCTGGCGTGTGGGCGTGCCCGCCCGCCCGGTACCGGATCGCCAGCCGCCCGGAAGCGCCCAGCCAGCCATAGGCCTTGCGGGCCGCTTCATGGGTCACCCAGGTGCCCAGCGGATTGGCCCACGCGTCGCCCAGTGCCTCGGTGGTGAACAGGGCCCGCGGCGCCACCAGCGCCTTGAGGAAATGCTGGTCGAAGGCCAGCGCATGCTCCCGGCCCGCGTACGCCGCCAGCTGCGGCCCGAACCAATGCGGAAAGGCGCGGGTAATGTCGGCCAGTGTTTCCGCACCTGGCCCGCGCCAGCGCCAGCACCCGGCGCCGCCCGCCCCCGAGTTGTTGGCACTGGTGAGGGCGATGCGTTCATCGGTCGCGCCGGCGAGCAGGGCCGCCTTTCCGCCCCGTGAATGGCCCACCACGGCTATGCGGGAGCCGTCCACCAGGGGCAGCTGCAGCAGCGCGTCCACCGCCCGGTGGTAGCCCCAGGCCCAGGCAGCCAACGCGCCCGCCGTCCCTGGCGTGCCCGGCCTGTCGGGTGCGATCTCGACACGGTTGAACTGCGCAAACGCATATCCGCGGCGCAGCATGTCGTCGATGACGGCGTCCACCGCGTAATGCCAGCAGGCGTCGCCATGCAGCACCACGGGAAAGGGCCCGGGACCGGCGGGCGCGAACAGCCGCAGCAAGAAGGCATGGCGGCCATCGGCCACCACGCGGCAGGTCCAGAGGCGGGCTTCGCGCATCGACCGCACAACCGCTTCGTGCAGGACCTCGCCATGCGTCTCGCGGGGAACGGAAGGCCATTCGCCATAGGCCAGCGGCACGCTCAGGCGCTGGATTTCCGCCCGACGACCCGGCCATTGCGACAAGGATGTGACAGGCGATCCATCCAGCGCGACCAGCAGGTCGGGAAGTGTGCCAAAGGGTTCGGTCATCGCAAGGACATACAGGTCATCTATATGAATTTATCGGTACAAACCATAGGAATGAAACGCCTCTTTTGCCCTACTATGACCGGCGAACCAACCCCCCCTGAAGGAACAAATCATGGTAACTCGTGTTTATGCAAACGGCCTGTCCGCGATCGCCGCGGCCATTCTTGTCGCACCGCTGGCGGCCCAGGCCGCCGACATCCGCGTGATGTGTTACCAGGACGGTATCGAGTGCAATGTCACCGCCGAACTGGCCAGGAAGTTCGAGGCAGCGAACCCGGGCACCAAGGTGATCCTGGACGTCGTGCCCTACAAGACCATCGTCGAGCAACTGCCGGTGCAATTGGCCGCCGGCCAGGGCCCCGACATCGCCCGCGTGACCGACCTCGGCGGCCTGTCCAAGTACTACATGGACATCAGCGCCCATGTGAAGGACCGCGCCTACTGGGAAGCGAACTTCGGCAGCACCCTGCCCTGGCTGCGCCCCTCCGCCACCGACAGGGGCATCTACGGCTTCATGTCTCAGCTGACCATGACCGGCCCCTATGTCAACAAGACGCTGTTCGAGCAGGCCAAGGTGCCGATGCCCGGCCCGAAGGCCACCTGGGACGAGTGGGTCGAGGCGGCACGCAAGGTCTCCAAGGCCACACAAACCCAGGCCGCGCTGGCCTGGGACCGCTCGGGCCACCGTTTTGCCGGCCCGGCCATCAGTTATGGCGCCAAGATCTTCGACGCCAAGGGCGAGCTGGTGATCGATGAAGGCTACAAGACCACTGTCAACAAGTTCGTCGGCTGGCACAAGGACGGCGCGATGCTGAAGGAAGTTTGGGGCGGCTCCGGTGGCTCCACCTATGCCGACTCCATCGGCGAATTCAAGAACGGCCGCGTGGCCATGGTGCTCTCCGGCTCCTGGCAGATCAACCGCCTGCAGAAGGACATCGGCAACGCCTTCGACTGGGTCGCCGTACCCAACCCCTGCGGCCCAGCCGCCTGCACCGGCATTCCTGGCGGCGCAGCCTGGGTTGCCCTCAAGACCAGCAAGTCTCCCAAGGAAGTCGGCATGTTCCTGGACTTCATGGCCCAGGAAGCGAACTACGCCGAGTTCACCGCACGCACGGAAAACATCCCGGCGCATGCCGGCATCGCCAGGAAGGGCGTGAACTACGCCTCGGCGACACCCGCCGCCCGCGCAGCGCTGGGCACCTTCAGCGCCGGCGTCGCCAACCTGGCGCCGGCCGCGTTCCAGTTCCAGGGCTACCGGTTCAACCGTGCCATCATGCTGCCCACCGTGGCCCGCGTCACGCAGGCCATCGTGGGTGAGATGAGCACCGACGAGGCCATGACCAAGATCGCCGCAGACATGGCCGACGCGGTCAAGCAGGCCCAGAAGTAAGCCAAAGCCTTGCCTTTGCTCACGCGTCTCCTCGGGTTGTTCTTCAACCTGTTCGAGCCGCTGTTCCGGCTCGGGCAACGCCTGCTCGGCGTTTCCCGCATCGGCTGGCTGTTCGTGGCGCCGAACCTGATGGTGTTCGGCCTCTTCACCTTCCTGCCGATCCTCATCAACTTCATCTACGCCGGCACCGGCGGGGTGAAGCTGATGCCGCTGGAGCGCCCCTACACCGGCATGGAGAACTTCGGCATCCTGTTCGAATGCCGTGACTATTTCGACATCCAGACCTGCCGCAAGGACGTGTTCTGGCGCGCCATCTACAACACCATCAAGTTCAGCCTGCTGCAGGTCGTGCTGATGGTGTTGCTGTCGCTGGTGACGGCGCTGGTGCTCAACCGCAAGATCATCGGCCGCGGCTTCTGGCGCGGCGTGTATTTCTACCCGGTGCTGCTGTCGCCGGTGGTGGTGGCACTCATCTGGAAGTGGCTGCTGCAGAGCCAGGGCGTGTTCAACGCCGGCATGGTGGGCATGGGGTATGCGCCGGTGGACTGGCTCACCGATGCCGGCTGGGCGTTCTTCTGGACCGTGTTCGTGTCGATCTGGGCCCACATGGGCTTCTACACGCTGATCCTGCTCGCCGGGCTGCAGGCCATCCCCAAGGACATGTACGAAGCCGCCGAGATGGACGGCGCCTCTCCCTGGCGCACCCTGCGCCGGATCACGCTGCCGCTGCTGATGCCCAACCTGATCGTGGTGCTGGTGCTGGCCATGATCCGCGCCGTGCAGATCTTCGATGAAGTATTCGTGCTCACTGGCGGCGGTCCGGGCTCGGCCACCACCTTCATCGTGCAGTTCATCTACCAGACCGGCTTCGCCGAGCAGATCCACCTCTACGGGCTGGCCGCGGCTGCCTCGCTGGTCCTGGCGCTGGGACTGATGCTGCTGACCGTGGTGCAACTGCGCCTGACACGCGCCAGCGAAGCCGGACAGAAAGCCCGCTGACACCATGGCGCTCGTCAAGTTCCTCACGCGCACGCACGGCCGGGGCCGGCTCGACTGGACGGACTGGCTCAGCTACACCTACCTGTTCATCGGGCTGTTCACCATGTTTGCCCCGATCCTCTGGCTGGTCATGTCCTCGCTCAAGACCGAAAGCGCGATCAGCCAGTTCCCGCCGACCTTTCTGCCCTACAGCCAGAAATCGGTGATGGTCGCAGGCCACGAGAAACCGCTGCCACTGTTCCTGACCAAGCTGCCCGATGGCCAGATGCGCGAGATGGCGCAGGTGCGGCGCATCGGCATCATGTCCACGATGGTCGACCCGGCCCAGCCCGACACGCCGGTCCAGGTCAACATCAACGACCGCAAGCCGATCAACGAGCTGAAGTTTGCCAGCACCAACTACACCGACCTGTTCGCCAAGTTCAGCTTCGGGCGTTATCTGTGGAACAGCGTCTTCATCACGGTGGTGGCCACCCTTCTGACGCTGCTGATCAATTCGATGGCCGCGTTTGCGCTGTCCAAGTACCAGTTCCGCGGGCAGAAGGCGGTGTTCCTGCTGATCATCGCCACGCTGATGATCCCGCCCACCATCATCCTGGTGCCGGTGTTCCTGGTGATCAACACCGTGGGCCTGCTCAACAGCCTGTGGGGCGTGATCCTGCCCGCCATCGCCACCCCCACCGGCGTGTTCCTGCTGCGCCAGTACATGCTGACCATCCCCGACGAGCTGCTGGAGGCCGCGCGCATGGACCACGCCAGCGAATGGCGCATCTACTGGAAGATCGTCCTGCCGTTGTCCGCGCCCGCACTGGCGGTGCTGGCGATCTTCTCGGTGATGTGGCGCTGGAACGACTTCCTGCTGCCCCTGATCGTGTTGTCCAAATCGGAGTTCTTCACCCTGCAGCTGGCCCTGAACTCGTTCCAGGGCGAGCTCAACACCCAGTGGCATTACCTGCTGGCCATGACCGTGATCACGCTGATCCCGATCACGCTGGTGTTTGCCTTCCTGCAGAAATACATCACCACCGGCATTGCCAGCGCCGGCGTGAAATGAACGCACCGATTGCCAGGCGCCCCCGTGGCCACACTTGAACTCCAACGCATCGTCAAGAGCTTTGACAAGACCACCATCCTGCATGGCATCGACCTGTCGGTGAACGATGGCGAATTCGTCGTGTTCGTCGGCCCCTCGGGCTGCGGCAAGTCCACGCTGCTGCGCGTGATCGCCGGGCTGGAGTCGCCGACCTCCGGCGAGATCCGCATCGACCGCCAGACCGTGAATGCCGTCTCAGCCGCCGAACGCGGCTGCGCCATGGTGTTCCAGTCGTATGCGCTCTACCCGCACATGACGGTCTACGACAACATGGCCTTCGGTCTGGAGAACATCCGGGTGCCAAAGGCCCAGATCGAGGCCAAGGTGAGCGCCGCCGCCACGCTGCTGCGGCTGGGCGAACTGCTGCAACGCAAGCCCACCCAGCTCTCGGGTGGCCAGCGCCAGCGGGTGGCGATCGGCCGCGCCATCGTGCGCGAGCCCAAGCTGTTCCTGTTCGACGAGCCGCTGTCCAACCTCGACGCCGAGCTGCGCGTCTCGATGCGCGCCGAGTTGCGCGACCTGCACGCCCGGCTCAAGGCCACCATGGTCTATGTCACGCACGACCAGGTCGAGGCCATGACCATGGCCGACAAGATCGTGGTGCTGCGCGCCGGCCGGGTGGAGCAGGTCGGCCCGCCGCTGGAGCTGTACAACCACCCGGTCAACACCTTCGTGGCCGGGTTCATCGGAAGCCCGCGCATGAACTTCCTGCCGGTCGCGCTGCTGCCGCCGGACGTGAGCACCGGCGCCCATGCGCTGGTGCCCGCCGGCACCCACACCGTGGGCCTGCGCCCCGAGCACGCCCGCATCGCCGCCGACGGGCCGATCGCGATGCATGTGTCGCAGGTCGAGCAGCTTGGCTCGACCAGCCTGCTGCATGGCACCGTCGGCACGGACACGCCCTTCGAGATGGTGATCAACGGCCAGACCACCATCGCCGGTGGCGACAATGTGCGTGTGGCCATGCCGCGCGAATACCTGCACTGCTTCGACGCCCAGGGGCTGCGACTGTGAAGGCACTCGCCGGTGTGCGTGTCGCCCATGCCGACGGGCATGGTGTCGGTCTGGCCCTGGCCGATGGGGCCAGCTTCAGCGTGCAGGTGCTCGAACCCACCCTGATGCGTGTGCGCTTGCGCCCCGCCGCCGGCTACAAGGAAGGCCGCACATGGGCGATTGCCCCCGGCAGCGGGCAGGATGTGCCCTGGGCAGGACGTGCCCGCGACGACCTGCAGGGCTTCAGCTGCCCGGCAGCCACGCTCACACAGAACGCCGACGAGGTGCGGCTGGACACCGGCAAGCTGTCCGTCTCGCTGCGCCCCGAGCCACTGATGCTGCGCTGGGCCGACGGGCAGGGCCGTGCGCTGGTGCATGACCGCGCCACCTCCGCCTACTTCACCAGCCCGCGCACCGGCGCCGTGCGCCACTACCTGCAGCGCGAGCGCGCCGAGCGCTACTACGGCCTGGGCGACAAGACCGGTCCGCTGAACCTGCACGGCCGCCGGCTGCGCACGCAGGCGCTGGACTCGCTCGGGTACGACCCGAAAAGCGGCGATCCGCTCTACAAGCACTGGCCCTTCGTGCTCACGCGCGCGCCCAATGGCGCCTGGTGGGGCATCTACTACGACACCCTGTGCGCCTGCACCTTCGACCTTGGCTGCGAACACGACAACTACCATGACCTGTTCCGCTACGTCGAGATCGACGACGGCGACCTCGACTACTACCTGATGTCCGGCAGCACCCCGGGCGAGGTGATCGCGCAGTTCGTGCGGCTGATCGGCGGTACCCAGCTGCCGCCACGCTGGTCGCTGGGCTACGCACAGACCGCGATGGGCCTGGCCGATGCGCCCGATGCCCAGCAGCAGCTCGACAGCTTCATCACGCGCATCGACTCAGAGGGCATCCCCTGCTCCAGCTTCCACTACGGCTCCGGGTATTCCTCGCGTGGCAGGCGCCGTTATGTGTTCACCTGGAATGGCAGCAAGTTCCCGGACCCCAAAACCCTGAATGCACGTTTCCACGCCAGCGGCATGCAGGTGGTGGCCAACATCAAGCCCTGCCTGCTGGACGACCACCCGGCCTTTGGGGAAGTGCGGGCGCAAGGCGGCTTCATCCACGATGCACACTCCGGGCAGCCGGTGATCGAGCAGTTCTGGGATGGTGTGGGCTCGCACCTGGACTTCACCCACCCGGCGGTGGTCGCGTGGTGGCAGAAGAGCCTGAAGGACCAGGTCCTGGATTTCGGCATCGATGCCGGCTGGAACGACAACAACGAGTACGCCGTCATGGACGACGACGCGCGCTGCCACGGTTTCGGCCAGGCGCTGCCGATGCACCGCTCGCGCCCGCTGCACGGCCTGCTGATGACCCGTGCCAGCTTCGAGGCACAGCGGGCGCATGCCCCTGACAGCGCCGAGCCGGTGTTCTCGGTGACCCGCGGCGGCCCGCCCGGCCTGCAGCGCTACGCCCAGACCTGGACCGGAGACAACACCACCAGCTGGGACACCGTGCGCTGGAACCTGCGCACCGGGCTGCAGATGAGCCTGTCGGGCATGTTCAACGTCGGCCATGATGTGGGCGGTTTTGCAGGCCCCACGCCCGGCCCCGAGCTGTTCGTGCGCTGGGTGCAGGCCTGCTGCCTGAACCCGCGCATGGTCATGAACTCCTGGAAGGCCGACGGCACCACCAACGTGCCCTGGCTGCATCCGGAGGTGACCCTGCATGTGGCAGCGGCCATCCGGCTGCGCTACCTTCTGATGCCCTACCTGTGGTCGCTGTTCGAGCGCGCGCACCAGCACCATGCGCCCATCATCCGGCCCACGTTCTACGACTTCCCCGAGGACGAGGCCTGCTTCGCCGACTGCGACGACTTCATGCTGGGCGACGCCCTGCTGGTGGCGCCCGTGCTTGAGGCCGGCGCCTCCCACCGCACGGTCTACCTTCCGAAGGGGCCCGCCGCCTGGTACGACTTTGCCACCGGCCAGCGCTTCGAGGCGGGGAGCGCCCATACCGTACCCGCGCCGCTGGGCACGCTGCCCCTGTTTGCGCGCTCCGGCGCGACCATTCCCGTCGCAGAGCGGGCGCAGGGCCGGGCGCGGCACGACGATCCGGTGACCGGGGTCCGCCGCTTCGGGTAGGGCGCCCCGGCACGGGCACCGCGATACGCCAGCGCGCAGCCTGCCAATTGCGCCCTGTCCACCCGCACGCCACGAATTTGCGCGACACTGCGGGACTGCCGCCGCAGGGGGCCCTGCGCAGGGCGGACCATATTGCAAGGAGTCGGAATCACCATGGCCAAACTTGAACGCGCCGTACTGGCAGGGGGATGTTTCTGGGGCATGCAGGACCTGATCCGCAAGATGCCCGGTGTGCAGCGCACGCGTGTGGGCTACACCGGAGGCGATGTGCCCCAGGCCACCTACCGCCACCACGGCACCCATGCCGAAGGCATCGAGATCTTCTTCGATCCGGCGGTGCTGAGCTACCGCAAGCTGCTGGAGTTCTTTTTCCAGATCCACGACCCGACCACGCCCAACCGCCAGGGCAATGACCGCGGCACGGCCTACCGCTCCGGCATCTACTATCTGTCGGAAGCCCAGAAGCAGGTGGCCCTCGACACGATCGCCGACGTGAACGCGTCGGGCCTGTGGCCCGGCAAGGTGGTGACGGAACTGGCCCCGGCAGGCGACTTCTGGCAGGCCGAGCCCGAGCACCAGGACTACCTGGAGCGCATTCCCAACGGCTACACCTGCCACTACGTGCGCCCGAACTGGGTGTTGCCGGTTCGCGCCAGCGCCTGAGCACCGCCGCGTCAGCGGTGTGACATAGTTCGCAAATGCGGCGTCCGATGCGCCGCACATTACCGGCCGTTACAAAGAAGCACATGGATTGCAACATGTCTTGATTACCTTTGCGCCCATCAGCCGTTGAATGCAGATGGTTGAACGAACACAAAGGAACACGCCATGAATGCCCATGTGAATGCCCTGCCCGCTGGGGAGATGAACACCAAACCACTGTGGGCCGCCGTCGGCGTGCTCGGCATGGCCGTGGTCGCGCTGGGCGCCAGCCTGGTCTATGTGCAGACACGCCCGCTGGACGGCCATGCGGCGCTGGCTGCGATCGGCACCCCGCCCCTGGCCGAGGTGGCTGCTGCCAGCACCCGGGTGGCTGCGCCCGAATCGCTGGATGCGCGTGAAAACCTGGTGGCACCCGCTGCGAAGACCACTTCCACGGCGACCCCCCGGCCAGCCGCCGCGAAACCGGCGCCCCACCCGGTTGCCGCGCCCAGCCCGGCGCCCGCCCCCGCACCGGTTGCGGCAGCACCGGCGCCAGTCGCAGCCCCGGCACCGGCCCCTGCCCCCGTGCAGGTGGCGAACAACAGCAGCAGCAGCGGCGCGCCCTCCGTCGTCACCGACTCCGGCGTTCTGGTGAGCCAGCCCGTCCAGACCGCGCCGCGGGTGGTCTGCAGCAACTGCGGCACGGTCGAGGCCATCACGCCCATCCAGCGCAATGCCCGGGAAGGCTCCGGTGTCGGCGTGGTCGCTGGGGGTGTGCTGGGCGCAGTGGTGGGCAACCAGATCGGCAAAGGGTCGGGTCGCACGCTGGCCACCGTGCTCGGCGCCGTCGGCGGTGGTCTTGCCGGCAACGCCATCGAAAAGAACATGAAGAAGGAAACCGTCTACGAGGTACAGGTGCGCATGGAAGACGGCAGCCTGCGCACGCTGGAGCAGACCAGCCCGGCCAGCATCGGTGCGCGGGTCACCGTGGACGGCAACCGGCTCAGCGGCCCGGACGCGCAATCCCGTGCTCCGGCACAGCCTCTGCCAGCAGCCCGGCCGGTGACCGTGGCGACCACCCCGCCGGAACTCAACCGCTGAGGCCCGGTGCACCGGGCCTTGCCAAGCGCTGGGCCAGCAGCAAGGCAAGCACCGCGACGATGCTCAGGCCCAGCAGGACCACCAGACCCGGGCCGTAACCAGCCTCGCGGCTCCACAACACACCCAGCATCAGCGGCGCTGCGGCCCGGGCCAGCGCCATGGGGACCCCGAGCGCGCCATTGAGGCTGGCCACATGGTCGCGGTTGACATACTGCGCGATCACGGTGCCCTTGACGATGGTGACCATGCCGTTGCCCATGCCGTAGAACACCACGAACAGCAGCACCATCGCCAGCGCCCATCCGGTGCCGGCAGCCCCGACCCAGGGAGCCAGCAACAAGGCCGCCAGCCCCAGCGGCAAAAAGCAGGGAATCACGCGGTTGGACACATGCACATCCACGCGATGCTCGAAGAAATACATCAGGGCCCGGCCGAACACCTGCACCAGCCCGATGCTGGCCGGAACCAGGACGGCCCAGGCCTGCGACAAGCCGTTCTCACGCAAAAGACTCACCATGTGGGCTGGCAGCGCAGCCGTCACCCCCATCACCAGCACCACGAACACGCCGATCAGCAGGAAGGGCGCGCTGCGCAGGTGCCGGGCGAAATCAGCCGCCTGGCGCTGAACCGCCGCAGCGCGATGCCCGGCAGGCGCATGGCGCAACAGTATTGCGTGCAGCGGCGCACAGACCAGCAGTTGCAGGGCCGCCAGGCACCACAGGGCCGGGCGCCAGCCCAGCTGGGCGATCAGCCAGGCCGAGAGCGGGATGAACACCGTGCTGGCCAACCCGCCCAGAAAGGTCATGGTGATGATGCCGCGGCGGAAGTTGTCCGGAAAGCGCCGCGTGACGACGGCGAACACCGGCGCGTACAGGGTGGCCGACATGCCTGCCCCCAGCAAGGCCCACACGGCATAGAAACTCCACAGGCTGTCGACGAAGCCATGCAGCACCAGACAGGCGCCCACCAGCAGCGACCCCCCGGTCATCACCCGGCGTTCATGGCCCCGGTCGATCCAGCGGCCGATGCGCAGGGCACAGAAACCCTCGACCAGCAGCGCCAGGCTGAAGGCCAGCGCGGTCTGTGCCCGGTGCAGGCCCAGTTCGCGCTCCACCGGCTCCACCAGCAGGGCAAAGGTGTAGAACACGCTGCCCCAGGTGATCAGCTGCGCCAGCGACAGCCACAGGATCAGGCGCTGGTCGAGCTGCTGGCGGACAGTCATGCCGGCATTATGGCAAGCAGGCCGGACAACACCATTCCACAGCCTGTTCAGCGAAAGTTAGCGCACTCTCAAACAATGCCGTTCGCACGCAGAGCCGCAATCGCCGCCGCATCCAGGCCCAGTTCACCCAGCACCTCGTCGGTATGCTCCCCCAGCGCCGGCGGCGGCCGGCGCAACACCGGCGGGGTGTCGACCAGCCGCATCGGGCTGGCCACGCCACGCACCGAGGCAATACCGTCCTGCGCCACCAGGTGCGGTGCGCGCGGCTGCTCGACGATCAGCTGGCGCGCCTGCACCTGCGGGTCGGCAAAAGCCTGGCCCAGATGGTTGATCGGGCCGCAGGGCACGGCCTTGTCCTCCAGCAGGGTGATCCACTGGGCGGTGGTGCGCGTGCAGGTGACCTCTTCCATCAGCGCCACCAGGGCCTCGCGGTTGCGCACGCGCGCGGCCATGCCCTTGAAGCGCATGTCCTGGCTCCATTCGGGCCTGCCGGCCGCCTGGCAGAAGCGGCTGAACTGGCCGTCATTGCCGATGGCCAGCAGCATCGACCCGTCCTGGGTGGGGAAGTCCTGGTAGGGCGCCAGGCTGGGGTGGCTGTTGCCCTGGCGCTGCGGCACCTTGCCGGTGTTGAGGAAGCCGCTGGCCTGGTTGGCCAGGATGGCCATGCCCACATCGAGCAGCGCCATGTCGATCTGCTGGCCCTGGCCGGTGCGGTTGCGCACCTCCAGCGCGGCCAGGATGGCGGTGGCCGCGAAGGTGCCGGTGAACAGGTCGGTCAGCGCCACGCCCACCCGCTGCGGCCCGCCGCCCGGGACACCATCGGCGCGGCCGGTGATGCTCATCATGCCGCTCATGGCCTGGATCATCAGGTCATACCCGGCGCGTTCGGCATACGGGCCGCTCTGGCCGAAGCCGGTGATCGAGCAGTAGATCAGCCGCGGATTCAGCGCCTTCAGGCTGGCGTAGTCCAGCCCGTAGGCCGCCAGGCCACCGACCTTGAAGTTCTCCACCAGCACGTCGCTCTGCAGGGCCAGCTGGCGCACCAGCGCCTGCCCCTGCGGGTCGGCCAGGTTCAGCGTGATCGCGCGCTTGTTGCGGTTGGTGCAGGTGAAATAGCTGGCCTGGCCGGTGTCGTGTCCTTCGCCGTCCTGCAGATAGGGTGGACCCCAGTGGCGGGTGTCGTCGCCCTCGCCGGGCCGCTCGACCTTGACCACGTCCGCTCCGAGGTCGGCCAGCATCTGCGTGCACCAGGGGCCGGCCAGCACGCGCGACAGGTCCAGCACCTTGATATGAGAGAGCGCGCCCGTGGCGCCGGCTGCCATGGAGGGGGCCTGCATCGCCGCGGGCCTAGTTGGCGAATGCCGCGATACCGGTCTGCGCGCGCCCCAGGATCAGCGCATGGATGTCATGCGTGCCCTCGTAGGTGTTCACCACCTCCAGGTTCACCAGATGGCGCGCCACGCCGAACTCGTCGGAGATGCCGTTGCCGCCCATCATGTCGCGCGCCAGGCGGGCGATGTCCAGGGCCTTGCCGCAGGAATTGCGCTTGAGGATGGACGTGATCTCGACCGACGCGGTGCCGGCGTCCTTCATGCGGCCCAGCCGCAGGCAGCCCTGCAGGCCGAGCGCGATTTCCGTCTGCATGTCGGCCAGCTTTTTCTGGATCAGCTGGTTGGCGGCCAGCGGGCGGCCGAACTGCTTGCGGTCCATCGTGTACTGGCGGGCGCGCAGCCAGCAGTCCTCGGCCGCGCCCAGGGCGCCCCAGGCAATGCCGTAACGCGCCGAATTCAGGCAGGTGAACGGGCCCTTGAGCCCCTGCACCTCGGGGAAGGCATTTTCCTCGGGGCAGAACACGCCGTCCATGACGATCTCGCCGGTGATGGATGCGCGCAGGCCGACCTTGCCGTGGATCGCAGGCGCACTCAGCCCGGCCATGCCCTTTTCCAGCACGAAGCCGCGGATCGGGCCCACCTGCCCGCCCTCGGACACCTCCTTGGCCCAGACCACGAACACATCGGCCAGCGGGCTGTTGGAGATCCACATCTTGGAGCCTTTGAGGCTGTAGCCGCCCGGCACCTTGTGCGCACGCGTGGCCATCGAGCCGGGGTCGGAGCCGTGGTCGGGCTCGGTCAGGCCAAAGCAGCCGATCCACTCGCCGGTGGCCAGGCGCGGCAGGTACTTCTGGCGCTGCGCCTCGGTGCCGAACTCGAAGATCGGCAGCATCACCAGCGAGCTCTGCACGCTCATCATCGAGCGGTAGCCGGAGTCGACACGCTCCACCTCGCGCGCGATCAGGCCGTAGGCGACATAGTTCAGGCCCGGGCCGCCGTAGGTTTCGGGAATGGTGGGCCCGAGCAGGCCCAGCGCACCCATCTCGCGGAAGATGGCCGGGTCGGTCGTGCCATCCCGGAATGCCTGGGTCACGCGGGGCAGCAGCTGGTCCTGGCAATAGGCGGCGGCGGCTTCCCGCACCATGCGCTCGTCGTCACTGAGCTGGTCATTCAGCAGAAAGGGGTCTTGCCAGTTGAAAGCGGCATGTGCCATGGGGCGTCTCCGGGTGATCAAAGACCACCATGGTAGTGGGCCGGTGCCCCCCCGACAAGCAATGCTTTGGCATCCAGATATGCTCCGCTAACATATCTGGGCTGGCAAACCCTACCCGATACGACCGCCACAGCGCCCCACCCGGAGACCCGCATGCCACGAGCCCCCATCCCCGAGATCCGCAAGCTCTGGCGCTGGAACTTCGACCCGTCGCGGCCGAATGTCTACCGTGGCTGGTTCCCGGCCCAGGCCGGCCAGGCCACCCACAAGGAGGGCATCGACATGGGGCCGGGCCTGGCCTATGGCGCGCGTGTCGTGGACGCCACCGACCCGCTGCGCGAGGCGACGCCCCTGCCACCCGAAGCCGCACTGCCCGGCGGGCATGCGCAGGCCCGCAGCGACTACCTGGCGAGGACCCGGCTGGCGCTGGCCCCGATGCATGCCCTCGCCCGCAGCCTCGGTCTGCCCGAGAACCATTTCGACGCCGCCTTCGACCCCGGCGTGTCGACCCTGCGCCTGCTGCATTACCCGGTGCGCCCGGCCGGGTCGCTGGACGGTGTCCCGACCGACAAGGCCTGGGCCACGCACCAGGACGGGCGGCGCTACATGCTGGCGCGCGCCCATGTCGATTCCGGGTTCATCACGCTGCTGGCCCAGGACGGTGTCGAGGGCCTGCAGGCGCAACACCGCGATGGCCACTGGATCGAGGTGCCACCGCAGGAGGGCAGCCTGGCGGTGAACGTCGGCAAGGTGCTGGAGCTGGGGGCCATCAGGACCCGGTTCTTGGCACAACGCGGCATTGCCCACCTGCGCACCCCGCGCGCGGCCGCGGCGGCCTGCGCAGACCACTGACCGCCGCCAGCTGGCCCACCCCGCCATGCGCCGACGCATTCCCGCCACCCATTCCCTGCTGTGTTTCGAGGCCGCCGCACGCCACGAGAGCTACACCCGCGCGGCCCAGGAACTGGCCCTGACCCAGAGCGCCGTATCGCGCCAGATTGCCGCGCTCGAGCGCATGGTCGGCCAGGTCCTGTTCCAGCGCACGCGCCACGGTGTGGCGCTCACGGCACGCGGCGCGGCCTATGCCCAGCAGGTGCGGCAACGCCTGCAGGCGCTGGAACAGGACACGCTGGAGGCGATGTCCGGCACCGGCGAGGACCAGGCGATCCGGCTGGCCGCCGTGCCGACCTTCGCCACCCGCTGGCTGGTGCCCCGCCTGCCCGCGCTGGCCGCCGCCCATCCGGGCATCGTGGTGCATGTCGAAACCCGCACCCGGCCGTTCCTGTTCGCCGACACCGCTGTCGATGCCGCCCTGTATGCCGGCACGCCCGAGCAGGTGGCCAACTGGGCCGGGACACGCTCGGTGCGCCTGTTGCATGAAGCCCTCGTGCCGGTATGTGCGCCGGCGCTGCTCCCGCGCGGCCGCCCGCTGTCACCCGCAGAACTGGCCCGGATGCCCTTGCTGCAGCAAAGCACCCGTCCGATGGCCTGGCGGCAATGGTTCGACCACGCCGGCGAACCCGCGCCCCGGGCGCTGGCCGGGCCGCGTTACGAAGTGTTCTCGATGTCGGCTGCCGCTGCCATCAGCGGAATGGGGGTGGCACTGATGCCGCGCCTGCTGGTCACGGAGGAATTGGCCAGCGGTGCACTGGTCGAGGCCTGCTGCACGCCGGCCTATGGCGATCGGGCCTATTACCTGGTGCTGCCCGAGCGTCAGGAGGGTTCGGCCACCCTGCGGCAGTTCTGCGACTGGCTGCAAGCCGTGGCCCGCACCGCTGAATCCGGCACTGCGTGAGGTGGGAGGGCCCGCCGGGCCCAGACTGCGCGGATAATATCGGCGGATCCACTTATGGAGTAACACCATGGTCAACAATGGCAAACCAGACGCGGTCGGTTTTCCGCCCATATCGTGGGAAGAAGAGGCACTGGCCACCCGGCCCCTGCCGCTGCATGAGTTGCCCGTACAGGTCGGCATCGACATGGCCATGACCCTGATCGACACGCACCATGCTCACATCGGCAAGGCCATCCGCGTGTTCTGGGGCTCGCGGGACTGCGTCGAATACATGCAGAAGCTGGTGCTCAGCGGCGGCGACGGGCTCGGGCACGCGCGGGTGGGCTTCAAGCCCGAGGTGGTGACAGCCCTGATGAGCCTCATCACCATCCACAATTCGGCCCACGCCTCGGCGCCGAGTTCACGGCTTTGACGCGACCGCCTGGTGTGCGCGGGCGAAGGCCTCGTACCAGGCCAGGCACTGCGGATTGGCCATCGCTTCGCGGTTGACCACCCTCTCGATCGGCTGGCCGAGCAACAGCTTCTTGATGGGCAACTCCTGCTTCTTGCCCGACAGGGTGCGCGGGATCGCCTCCACCTGGAAGATCTCGTTGGGCACAAAACGCGGTGACAGGGCCTCGCGGATGGACTGGTTCAGGCGTGCGCGCAACACATCGTCGAGCACCAGGCCTTCGCGCAACACCACGAACAGAGGCATGTAGCTTTCCCGGCCCAGGTATTCCAGGTCGACCACCATGGCATCGAGGACTTCGGGCAGCGCCTCGACCGCGCTGTACAGCTCGCTGGTTCCCATGCGCAGGCCGTAGCGGTTGATGGTCGCGTCGGAGCGGCCGTAGATGATGCAGCCGCCGTGCGGAAGGATGCGCAGCCAGTCGCCATGGCGCCACACGCCGGGGTACATGTCGAAGTAGCTCGACAGGTAGCGCGCATGGCCGCCGTCACCCCAGAAGTACAGGGGCATCGACGGAATCGGCGCGGTGCAGACCAGTTCGCCCACGGCGTCCACCACGGCGGCACCCTGCTCGTTCCAGGACTCGACCGCACAGCCCAGAAGGCGGCATTGCATCTCGCCAGCGACCAATGGCAGCTCGCGGTTGCCGCCGATGAACGCGCCCGCGAAGTCGGTGCCACCGGACATGTTGCACCACCAGATGTCGGGGTGGCCCAGGCGCGCGAATTGCGCCGTGCCCCAGTCCTGGGTGTCGGCACTCAACGGCGAGCCGGTGGTGCCCAGCGCGCGCACCCGCGACAGGTCTGCGCACGTCGCCAGGTCGATGCCCGCCTTCTGACAATTGGCGAAGAAAGCCGCGCCTGCACCGAAGAACGTCACACCGAGCTCTGCGGCAAAACGCCACAGCGTGGTCCAGTCCGGCGCAAGCCGGTTGCCTGCAGCATCCACACCCGGCCCGGACGGATTGCCATCGAAGATGCAGCAGGTGGTGCCTCCCAGCAGACCACCCAGCTGGCAGTTCCACATGATCCAGCCGGTCGAGCTGTACCAGTGGAAACGCTCGCCCAGGCTCTGCGGCGCGTAACTGCAGCCCACATCGTTGTGCAGCGTCAGCAGCGCCAGGTGCACGACCAGCACACCGCCGTGGCCATGCACGATCGGTTTGGGCAGGCCGGTGGTGCCGCTGGAATAGACGATCCACAACGGGTGGTCGAAGGGCAGCCACAGCGGCATGAAAGCCCGTGTCTGCGCGTCGTCGCGGGCTTGCATCTCGGCCAGATCCAGGCAGTCCAGGCCAGCCGCACGGGCCGGGCCGAGCGTTCCCAGGTTGTCATGCACCAGAAGATGGCTGACCGATGCAAGCGCCGCCCGCAATTGCGCCACCACCTCCAGCCGGGGATGGTCGCGCCCGCCGTAGGTGATGCCGTCACAGGCGATCAGGATGCGGGGTTCGATCTGGCGGAAGCGGTCCAGCACCGCGTTGGTGCCCATGTCGGGCGCGCAGATACTCCACACCGCGCCGACGCTGGCGCAGGCCAGGAACGCCACGATCGCCTGCGAACCGTTGGGCAGGTAGGCCGCGATGCGGTCGCCGGGCCGTACGCCCATGTCCTGCAGCGCCAGGGCCAGCGAGGCGGCCCGCCGGCGCAACTCGCCCCAGGACAGGCGCTCGGGCGGGCAGGACCCCAGACTTTTTTCATCGTGGCACAGCAGCGCCGGCATGCCAGCGGCATCGGCGGGGCCGACATGGCGGAACACCTGCTGCGCGTAGTTGACCTGCGCCCCCGGGAACCACTGCGCGCCCGGCATGCCGCGCTGCGCCAACACGGCGCTGTGGGGGGTGGGGGACTGCAGCTGGAAGTAGTCCCAGATGCTCTGCCAGAAAGCGTCCAGGTCGGTGGTAGACCAGCGCCACAGGTCGTCGTAGGTGGCGAAGCTCAGGCCGCGCGTCTCGGCCAGCCAGTGCTGGTAGCGGCGGATCTGGGGAAGGTCGAAGGCGGGTGCGGCACAGTGCATGGAGTGCGAGGTTAGCGCAAGCGGCGGTCGCTGCACAAGGGAGCCCTCCTCGGACCCATCGGCCATCGCGGGTGCGATACTTTGTGGCATCCTCGCGCCTGCGACACGCAGGCCGCCCCCCCGCTTTCGGAGCCCCCATGCGCATCTGGACCCAGCCCATATCCATCGAGATACTCAGCGCCATCCACCTCGACACTGCGGTCGCCCATCTGGGCATGGAATTCCTGGAGGTCGGCGACGATTTCATCCGCGCCCGCATGCCGGTGGACACGCGTACCCGCCAGCCCTATGGCCTGCTGCACGGTGGTGTGTCCGTGGTGCTGGCCGAAACCCTGGGCTCCTGTGGCGCGGCCTATTCCTGCCCCGCGGGCCACCGGGCCGTCGGGCTGGACATCAATGCCAACCACCTCAAGGGCGCCACCAGCGGCTGGGTCACCGGCATCACGCGGCCGGTGCACCGCGGGCGCACGACGCAGGTCTGGCAGATCGACATGACCAACGATGCCGGCGAGATGACCTGCGTTTCGCGCATCACGATGGCGGTGCTGGCGCCGCGCTGAGCCCGTGGTCACCACCCGCCGGCAGGTCAGGCCGGTGGGCTGCAGGCTTGCGCAGGGAGCGACGCTCGCCAACCCGGCGCTTCACCACAGTTGATCCGGCGCCAGAGGCTCGGGGTCCGACCGGAATCCGTACTGGATGCGGGTGCGTGCCTCGAAGGCCCGGGCGAGGGTCTCGGCCAGATCGAGCGCGCCGAGCAGTTCGGTGCGGGTGTAGTAGGCCAGGGTCTCTTGCGCCAGCTGCGCTTCGCCGGCCTCGAGCAGGCGCTGGGCGACCCGTTCCACCCGCGGGCATTCGGCGATCAGGCGGCGCTCCAGCGACTCCCACACGGCGCAGAGTTCGCCCAGGAAGGGCTCGCCGCGCTGGAACACCAGGTACATCAGACGCTTGTAGACTTCCACCGCAGACCGGGTCGACTCCACGCCCTGCGGCACCTGCGAGACGCTTTCGGGCTGCCCATTGCGGGCGTGGCGCAGGTCCATGAAGCGGGCCGACTCGCCGTCGCTGAGGTAGCGGTGCTGGCGATATTCCTGGGGCACCTCCTTGATGCCCAGGAACACCGGGACGAAAGGCGCCGCCACGGCGCCGATCGGCGCATGCCACAGAACCCGCAGTGACGGGTCGGCCGGATGCCGCAACGGGACTATCTGCCCATAACCGGCGGTATCGCCGGTCAGGCGCGCGGTACGCACCGCCCACATCACATCGGCCAGTGCCACCTTGCCCGGGCGCCGCGCGCGCGCAGCCATCTCGGCCTCGATCCAGGCTGCGCCGGCCCATGGGCCCTTGCCATCGCCATAGACCCGGTTCAGGTCGAACGGCTGCAGTCCGGCCGGGTCGAACCAGCCCTGTTGCACTGCGAATGGAACCAGGTGCGGCGGGTACAGGTAGTCCGGATGCGCGGGCTGGTCGATCGGAACCACACCCATGTAGCCCGGGCGGGAGGCGCGAATGCTGTGCGGGCCGAGGCGTTCGGCAGCCCAGAGCTTCTTGCCGCCGGAAAATTCGATCACCACCCAGGCTTCCTGCGGGTCGGCGATCAGGTGGGAATTGCCGCCGTAGTCCGAGTAGCCATGCAGCGCGATCAGACTGCCTATCAGCTCCACGCCCTCGCGGGCACTGCGTGCGCGCTCCAGCACGATGCGGGCCAGGTCGCTGTAGTTGGGGCCGGTCTGGTCGGCAGGCGTCATCGCCACCAGTTCAGGGCGCGAAGTCGACCAGATGTCGCGCACCGCCACGCCGTGCTCGTTCAGGCCTCCATTGGTCAGCGGCGCGGGCACGCCCTTGTAGTGGCTGTAGCTCACGCGCAGATGGCGGGCTGTGCGGGCCACCTGCGGAATCTCGGACAGGCGACCAGGCAGCCTGGCCTGCGCAGTCACTCCCACCAGGATGCGTGCATCCGCGCCGTGTGCAGCCTGCTCGACAAGCTCCAGCCAGTGGCTGGAAGGCTCGTCGCCATAACCACCCAGGTAGGCCACGCCGTCGGCCGTATGGTTGCGTCCGATGTAGATGCCGTAACTCACGGCGGCATTCTAGATCGCCGGGCGATCGGCCCCGGGCCCGCACCGGGCACGCGAGGCGGCGCTGCGCCTTCAGGGCGCCGGGCGGGTCGATCGGCAAGCTGCCGGCGGCAGCGCCCTGGGTTCAGACGGCCAGGGCTACGCCTTGCCGGCCTGTTGCATCCGCTCGCTTTTCCAGTAGACATCATCCCCGGCCGTGCCGTCGGTACGGAAGCGGTTGAGCACACGCGCCAGCACGAACAGCAGGTCGCTCAGGCGGTTGAGATACTGTCGCGGCGTGTCCTTGAGCACGTCCTGGCCACCCAGCGCCACCACCGCACGTTCGGCGCGGCGGGCCACGGTCCGACACACATGGGCCAGCGAAGCGGCACGAGTGCCGGCGGGCAGGATGAACTCCTGCAGCCGCGGCAGCTGTTCGTTGTAGTCGGCCAGGGCTTCATCGAGCGCGATCACGGCCTCGGCCTTGAGCAACTCGAATCCGGGGATGGACAACTCGCCGCCCAGGTTGAACAGCTGGTGCTGGATCTCGACCAGCAGCGTGCGCACGGGTTGTGGCATGTCCTCGCACAACAGGACGCCGATATTCGAGTTCAGCTCGTCCACATCGCCCATGGCATGCACGCGCAGGGCGTTCTTGGAAATGCGGGTGTTGTCACCCAGCCCGGTGGTGCCGTCGTCGCCGGTGCGGGTGGCTATCTGTGTGAGGCGGTTGCCCATGCGGTGGTCTCCTGATGAGGCGCCATTGTCGCGCCCCGGCAAGGACCTGCCGGCGGTGGGGGCTCCGCTCGCGTTGGCGCTTGTCTTCATTGCCCGTGCCGCTGGGACTAACTGCCCGATGGCCTCGGTGGGATACGCCGCGCCGGTCACCATCACCGCGTACGCCCACAGCCGATCGCCCCCTTGCACGCTGGGGCCTGCCGGATCGAGTCTGAACTGCTTGCCATCCACCCGGCGCTTGCGTGCTGTGCCACCTTGGATGCGCTGGCGCACGCTCACCATGCAGCGCTTCTTGCTCCAGCCGTGCAATCACGGGTGGTATGCCACCATCTGATCAGCGTGCGCAGAACGTGGGGTTTGTCCAGGGCGTTGCCGCTGCGGTACTCCGGCGGGCACCGCCAGACCCAGCGCCCGAGCACGCCGGTGCTGGCCGAGAACCCGGCGAAGAACACCGACTGGCCGTGAACTGCGTTTTCCAGGATAGGGGTTCGGCAGGGCTTTCTGTCCGAAAGTGGACAGAGGCCCCTGGCCCACCGTGAAATACGGCTTGAAACGGGCCAGCCGGCGTACACTGCGGCCGCAGCAACACCGGAGCCACACCCGCCATGAATGCCCCCGCCCACCCCCAGCACCTTCAGCCCCACGTGGACCAACGCGAGGTGCCACCGGAACTGATCGAGCGCCTGAAACAGCATTTCGGTGAGCGCTGCTCCACCGCGCTCGTGATCCGCGAACAGCATGGGCGCGATGAATCCTCCTTCGCTGCTCCGCCCCCGGCAGCGGTGGTATTTGCGGAGTCGACGGCCGAGGTGGCGCGCACCGTCGCGATGGCCAGCGAGTACCGGGCGCCGGTGATTCCCTTTGGCGTTGGCTCCTCGCTCGAAGGGCATCTGCTGGCGGTGCAGGGCGGCATCAGCATCGACCTTGGGCGGATGAACAAGGTGCTGGCGATCCATGCCGAGGACCTCACGGTCACGGTGCAGCCGGGCGTGACCCGCAAACAGCTCAACGAGGAGCTCAAGAGCACCGGCCTGTTCTTCCCCATCGACCCGGGCGCCGACGCCAGCCTGGGCGGCATGTGCGCCACCCGGGCCAGCGGCACCAATGCCGTACGCTACGGCACCATGCGCGAGAACGTGCTGGCGCTGGAGGTGGTCACCGCCAGCGGCGAGGTGATCCGTACTGGCACCCGCGCGCGCAAGTCATCCGCCGGCTACGACCTCACGCGGCTGATGGTGGGCAGCGAAGGCACTCTGGGCGTGATCACCGAAATCACGTTGCGCATCTACCCCTTGCCCGAGGCGGTATCGGCGGCCATCTGCTCGTTTCCGAGCATCGAAGCGGCCGTGCGCACCACGATCCAGATCATCCAGCTTGGCGTTCCGATTGCCCGCGTGGAGCTGATCGACCGCCACACGGTGCGCATGGTCAACGCCTATGCCAAGCTGGGCCTGCGCGAAGAGCCCATGCTGCTGATGGAGTTTCATGGTTCACCCGCCGGCGTGAAGGAGCAGGCCGAGCTGGTGCAGGAGATTGCCAGCGACCATGGCGGCAATGCCTTCGAGTGGGCCAGCACCCCCGAGGAGCGCACCCGCCTGTGGACGGCACGGCACAACGCCTACTTCGCGGCCATCCAGTCGCGCCCGGGCTGCCGCGCGATCTCCACCGATACCTGCGTGCCGATCTCGCGCCTGGCCGATTGCCTGCTGGACTCGGTGGCCGAGGCAGATGCCTCGGGCATCCCTTATTTCCTGGTGGGTCACGTGGGCGATGGCAACTTCCATTTCGGGTACCTGCTCGACCCCGAGGCACCGCAGGAACGGGTGGTGGCCGAGCAGCTCAACCACCAGCTGGTCACCCGCGCGCTGGCGCTTGGCGGCACCTGCTCCGGCGAACATGGCGTGGGCCTGCACAAGATGGACTTCCTGGTGTCGGAGGCCGGGGATGGCGCGGTGGAACTCATGCGCACGATCAAGCGCGCACTGGACCCGCACAACATCATGAACCCGGGCAAGGTCTTCCGGCTGTAGCGCGCATCGGGGGTTTGACCTGCGGGCTGCGTTGTGGGCGCCGCAGGAGCGGCCCGGTGGCGCTCAGGGGCTTTCGGCGATGGCCTTGGCCATGTAGTCGATCTTCTGCTGGAAGTCGGATTCGGTGTCGGCGAAGCGCTCGGCGATCGCCGCGAATTCGTCCTGGATCTCGATGAAGGCGTCCACCATGTCGGGGTCGAACTGGCCCGCGCGCTCCTGGAAGATCTGCTGCACCGCCTTGTCGTGCGCCACTCCGGCACGGTAGACGCGGTCGCTGGTGAGGGCGTCGTAGGCATCGGCGATCGCCATGATCCGCGCCGCCATCGGGATCGCTTCGCCGGCCAGACCCTGCGGATAACCGGTGCCATTCCAGTACTCCTGGTGGCTGTAAATGATGTCGCGCGCGACCTCCAGGAATTCGGTGGACACACCGGCGCTGCCACGGATCTGGTCGATGGTGTCGCGCCCGAGGATGGGGTGGGTGCGGATGACCTCGGTCTCCTCCGGGCTCAGGGGCCCGGGCTTGAGCAGGATGCGGTCAGGCACCCCGGCGTTGCCGATGTCATGCAGCGGGCTGGCACGAAACAGCAGGCCGATCCGGTGCTCGGACATGCTGCGCCCGTAGGCCGGAGAGGCCTTGAGCTTCTGCGCCAGCGTGCGCACATAGTGCTGTATGCGCACGATATGGTTGCCCGCCTCCCCTGGCTCGGCCAGGTGGGCCATGGCCAGGATGGTGGCATCGAATACCCGGGCCATGTCCTGCATCGAGTCGCGCGCACGCGGCAGACCGGCACTTGGGTCTGCGGATGCGGTCGGCTGGCCGGATGCTGGGGATGCGTGGTCCACGAGGTCGTCTCCGCTTGGCTGTGTCCGCGATGTTACGGCAGGTTGCGCACACCCGCGCATTATGCGCGCGAGCTACTCACGGTCTGCGTCACGGTCTCTGCGATTGCACGGCCACCACCGGGCATTGGTAGATCCAGATCGGCCGGCCATCGGGCAGTCGGATGACATGCGCAGCCACGGCGCCGGTGGCTTCGAACTCCAGGCTGACCAGCCAGCTGCCCGGTCGCATCTGCGCAGCGGCCTTGTGCAGTGCGCGCGGCATGCTCTCCGGCCGCTGGAACAGGTACACCAGGTCGTAGGGCTGCCAGTCGGCACGCCAGATGTCGCCCTGGCGCACCTGGGCCCAGGGGCAGCGCAGGGCACATGCCAGGCGCAGCGGCCAGCTCCACTCGATACCGTGCAGGCGGGCCTGCGGGTAGGCGGCGCGCAGAGCCGCCAAGCCGTGGCCCAGCCCGCAGCCGGCATCCAGCACCAGCGCGCCGGCCTCCAGGGGCGCATGCCGGGGCAGGGTCCGCAAGGCGCCGGCCGGCGTCGGAAACAGCGGCGCATCGCGCCAGGCATGCAAGGGATACACCGCAGCCAGCACGGCCAGCAGGACCAGCCAGGACCAGGCGGGCCAGGCTGCGGCACCCATGGCCAGCACGACCAGCGGGAAACCGGCGGCAATCATCAGGCGGCGCCACCAGGTGTGGCCGAAAAAACTCATGGCCAGACCCACCAGGGCGGCTGCGACCAGCGCCGCAGGTGCCGCAAGCCCGAGCATGAGCAAGCCCCGGTAGGCCAGCCAGGCAAGTGTCCAGGCCAGCAGCGCCGGCAGCGGCCAGGGCAGGCGAGGCACAGGCTGCAGGCCCGGTCAGCGCGCCGCGCCGTTGCTGAGCTTGTCGATCAGCCCGTTGAGCTCTTCCAGAGAGCCGAACTGGATGACCACCTCCCCCATCTCCAGCATGCGCCCGGCGCGCTTGACGCGCTTCTTGACCCGTACCTCCACCTCCGCGGTCAGCAGGTCGGACAGCTCCTCCTCGACCCGGCGCAGGTCGCGCGACTTCTCCTTCTTGGGCTTGGGCGAGGTGAGCGTGAACTCGGCGCTGAGCTTCTTGACCAGGCTCTCGGCTTCGCGCACCGTCATCTTGCGCGCCGAGATCTGCGTGGCGGCCGTGATCTGCGAGACCTTCTCCAGGCCCAGCAGCGCGCGGGCATGGCCCATTTCCAGGTCGCCGGCCATCAGCATGGTCTGCACGGGTTCGGCCAGGTTCAGCAGGCGCAGCAGGTTGCTGGCTGCGCTGCGGGACCGGCCCACGGCCTGTGCCGCCTGTTCGTGGGTGAGCCCAAACTCACGCACCAGGCGTTGCAGGCCCTGGGCCTCCTCCAGCGGGTTGAGGTCCTCCCGCTGCATGTTCTCGATCAGGGCCATGGCGGCGGCGGCCTCGTTGCCGACATCGCGCACCAGCACCGGCACGCGATCAAGCCCGGCCAGCCGCGCTGCACGGAAGCGCCGCTCGCCGGCGATGATTTCGTAGACCGGGCGGCCCTCAGGTATCTCATCGGCCGCCTCCGGCCCGCCCTGGGCGAGTTGCTCGGCCCGCCGGGCTCGGCCGTCCGCCTCGGACAGCTGGCGCACCAGGATCGGCTGCATGATGCCCTGCGCCTTGATGGACTCGGCCAGCTCGTACAGAGCACCTTCGTCCATGCGGGTACGCGGCTGGTACTGGCCCGGCACCATGTCGCTGAGCAGCAGCGAGGCCGGCAGGCCCGGCCCGCCGCCCGCCGACTCTGCCAGCGCCGCTGCCGAGCTGCCCTGCGCAGTCGGGCCGAGCAGCGCTTCCAGGCCGCGGCCCAGCCCCTTGAGTTTCTTGGTCACCATGGTGTGGGGGTCTTTCGGTTCATGTACGGGTCAGGGCAACCCGGCGAGCTGTTGCAGGAGGCGGTGGCCTTCGGGCCAGTCACCCAGGCCGGATTCGGCGTTGATATGGCCGCGCGGGCCGGCATCGATGAATTCGGAGTTCCACGCGATGGCAAACTCGCGGGCCCGCTCGAAACTGCAATACGGATCATCCTGGCTTGCCACGAGCATGCTGCGAAACGGCAGCGGCTGCAGCACCGGCGGGGACCAGCTGGCCAGCACACCGCGCAAGGCTTCGCGCTGCGGGTCGCCAGGCGCCACCAGCAAGGCGCCACGCACGCCGGCATGGTGCCGGGAACAGGCAGCCCAGGCCGCGACCAGCTGGCAGCCCAGGCTGTGGGCCACAAGCAGGATGCCGCGGCCCTGGGTATCGCGGTCACGGTGTTCCAGCAACACATCCTCCAGCCGGGTGATCCAGTCGCCGCGCAGCGGGCGCATCCAGTCGTGCTGCTCGACACGCCGGTAGGCATGCAGCAGCTCCCAGCGGCTTTGCCAGTGCTGCGGACCGGAGCTTTGCCAACCGGGCAGGACAAGAACGTCGGGCGGGTTCATGTGCTATCAATACAGGAGCAACGACATGCGCGGTCACAGCCCTCACGGCAGTGCAATTCGGTCCACCAGCTCCTGGGCAAAGGCCACGTAGGCCTGCGCGCCCCTGGAGGACGGGTCGAATACCACCCCTGGCACGCCATAACTCGGGGCCTCGGCCAGGCGCACGTTGCGCGGGATGACGGTGTCGAACACCTTGTCGGCGAAATGCTCCTTGAGCTGCTCGCTAACCTGCTGCTGCAGCGTGATGCGTGGGTCGAACATGACGCGCAGCAGGCCGATCACGGCCAGGTCCTTGTTGAGATTGGCCCGCACCTGCTTGATGGTGTTGACAAGGTCGGTCAGCCCCTCGAGCGCGAAATACTCACACTGCATCGGCACCAGCACGCCATGCGCGCAGCACAGGCCATTGAGCGTGAGCAGCGAGAGCGATGGCGGGCAGTCGATGAGGATGAAATCGTAGTCCAGCGCGACCTCGGCCAGCGCGGACTTCAGGCGCCGCTCGCGGCGCTCCACCTCCACCAGCTCCACCTCGGCGCCCGCCAGTTCGCGGTTGGCGCCGAGCACATCGTAGCCACAACCCGCGGCCGTGAGCTTGTCACTGGTGGTGCGGGCCTGCGCGACGCTGCTGGTTTCCAGCAGGACGTCGTAGATGCTGGCGGTGAGATGGCGCTTGTCCACCCCGGAACCCATGGTGGCATTGCCCTGGGGATCGAGGTCCACCATGAGGACACGCTTTCCGACCTTGGCCAGACCCGCGGCCAGATTGACCGTGGTGGTGGTCTTGCCCACACCACCCTTCTGGTTGGCAATACAAAAAATCCGGGCCATGGTGGGACTCCCTGCGTGGGGGTTGTCAGGCAATGTGCCGCATCAGCGCGATACCGCGAGCTTGATGCCGAAGCCAATCAGGAACACACCGGCCAGTTTCTCCATCAGACGGCCGATCAAGGGGTTGGCGCGCAGGCGTTCCGCCAGGAAATGGGTCATCAGGACCACGGTTGCGGCATAGGCAAAGGTCAGCACGGCGATGGTGAAGGCCATGAAGGCAAAGGTCGCAAGGGTCGGGTGCCTCGCCGGATCCACAAACAACGGGAAGAACGCCATGTAGAACACGATCGCCTTGGGATTGAGCAGGGTGATCATGAGGGCCTGGCGGATGTAATGACCGGTTCGGATGTTCAGCACTGGCGCATCGCCGGGCTTGGCCAGCACCATGCGCACCCCGAGGTAGGCGAGGTAAGCCGCGCCCAGCCACTGCACGGCAGAGAAAGCCGCCGGATAGGCTGTCAACACCGCTGCCACACCGGCCACCGCCATCCACATCAGGACCTGGTCCCCCACCATCACGCCCAGGGTGGCGCCCATGCCGCCGCGCAAGCCACCCTTGCTGGTGGAGGTGATCAGGGCCAGATTGCCTGGACCGGGGATCAACAGGAAAACAATGATCGCAATGACGAAGGCGCCGTAGTCCGCTACACCAAACATGGGAAAGTCCTGAAGTGAAGGCAGAGTTTACTGTGTCCACCCCGGTCACCGTCCTGCTGGCGCCGGACCGGTCAGGCAGCCGGCTGACGGTGGCGCATCCAGACCAGGCAGCGTTCGGCGTCCAGGCCCGGCACCTGGAGTTGTTCCACGTGGAACACTTCCACGGTGGGCGGCAATGCCGCGATCTCGTCGACGGGGTGCCGCCCCTTCATGGCCAGCCAGGCGCCATGGTCGGCGGCCAGGGCGCCGTCGGACCAGTGGACGAAGTCTGGCAGCGACGCGAAGGCGCGCGATGTGATGATGTCGAAGGGACCCGGAATCTTTTCCACCCGCGCATGGATGCCCCGCAGGTTGGGCAGCCGCAAGCTGGCCGCCACTTGCTGGATGAATGCCGCCTTCTTGGCCACTGCATCTACACAGGACACCTGCATCTCCGGACAACAGATGGCCACCACGACCCCCGGCAACCCGGCGCCCGAGCCGACATCGAGCAGGCGTGGTGCCGCCAGTCCGACAGCCTGCGCGTGGCGGCGCAGCGGCAACACTACCGCGAGACTGTCCAACAGATGGTGCGTCAGCATCTCCGCCGGACCACGCACCGCCGTCAGGTTGTACACCTTGCCCCATTTCTGCAGCAGCCCCTGGTAGTCGCGCAAGCGCTCGAGTTGCGCGTCGCTCAGCTCCAGGCCAAGGCGATGGCTGCCCGCACGCAGCGCCTGCACCAGTTCTTCGAGGGTCATCGGGCAAGCACTGGACTGCGCACTGCGGCGCGAGCGCACTTGGGGCGGCCCGGCGCTGCGCTCATCACGAAACCTCCGTGCTGCGCACTGCGGTGCGAGCGCACTTGGGGCGGCCCGGCGCTGTGCTCATCACGAAACCTCCGTACTGCGCACTGCGGCGCGAGCGCACTTGGGGCGGCCCGGCGCTGCGCTCATCGCGAAACCTCCGTGCTGCGCACTGTGGTACGAGCGCACTTGGGGCGGCCCGGCGCTGCGCTCATCGCGAAACCTCCGTGCTGCGCACTGCGTTGCGAGCGCACTTGGGGCGGCCCAGCGCTGCGCTCATCACGAAACCTCCGTGCTGCGCACTGCGGTGCGAGCGCACTTGGGGCGGCCCGGCGCTGCGCTCATGCGGCGACCTTGTCAGGGGCACCGTCGGCCGCGCCTGGGCCCAGCACCCCCCGGCCACGCCTCTTCTTGAGATGCACCAGAAGCAAGGAAATGGTGGCCGGTGTGATGCCGGAGATGCGGGAGGCCATTCCCAATGTTTCCGGCCGGTGGCGGGCGAGGATCTGGCGCGCCTCGAAGCTCAAGACCGTCACCTCCAGGTAGTCCAGATCGCCCGGCAGCTTCATGCCTTCGAAATGCGCCACACGGTCGATCTCGTCTCGCTGGCGGTCGATATAGCCGGAATACTTGGCCATGGTCTCGACCTGCTCCACCACGGACTCGACGAACAGGGCCTCTGGCGTGGCCGGTTCGTGGGCAAACTCGCCGCCGGCTGTTTCACGTGAAACACCCACTGGCAGCTCCGGCGTGGCGTACTGCCCGCCTGCCAGCGACATCAGGCTGGCATAGTCGACACCGGGGCGGCGAAGGAGTTCTGCCAGACAGTATTCATGGTCGATCTCCTTGCCCAGCACCCGGACAGCCTCCCCCACAGGGAGGGTCCGCGGGTTGACCCACAGGGTACGCAGGCGTTCTGTTTCACGTGAAACAGCATCTCGCTTGCGGCAGAACGCATCCCAGCGCGCATCGTCCACCAGACCCAGCCGCCGGCCGGTCTCGGTCAAGCGCATGTCGGCATTGTCTTCACGCAGTTGCAGGCGAAACTCCGCGCGGCTGGTGAACATGCGGTAGGGCTCGGTCACCCCCTTTGTAATCAGGTCATCCACCAGAACCCCCAGGTAGGCCTGGTCCCGGCCAGGCAGCCAGGGGCCCTCCTCCCGGCACTGCAGCGCCGCATTGGCGCCCGCGAACAAGCCCTGGGCCGCAGCCTCCTCGTAGCCGGTCGTGCCGTTGATCTGCCCGGCGAAGAACAAGCCGCCAATCGCCCGGCACTCGAAGCTGCTCCTGAGCGCGCGCGGGTCGAAGTAGTCGTACTCGATGGCGTAACCGGGCCGCAGGATATGCGCGTTCTCCAGCCCCTGGATCGAGCGCACGAGTTCAAACTGCACATCGAAGGGCAGGCTTGTCGAGATGCCGTTGGGGTACACCTCATGGGTGCTCAGGCCCTCCGGCTCCAGAAAGATCTGATGGCTCTGCTTCTCGGCGAACCGGTGGATCTTGTCCTCGACGCTGGGGCAATACCGCGGACCGACGCCTTCGATCTTGCCGGTGAACATCGGGCTGCGGTCGAGGCCGGCGCGGATGATGTCGTGTGTGCGGTCGTTGGTGTGGGTGATCCAGCACGGCAACTGCTGCGGGTGCTGCTCGGCCCGCCCCAGAAACCCGAACACCGGCATGCGGCTGCTTTCCCCACCGGGCATGCCATCGCCCGGCTGCTCAATGCAGCGGCTAAAGTCGATACTACGGCCATCAAGGCGGGGCGGAGTGCCGGTTTTCAGCCGGCCTTGCGGCAATTTCAGTTCCTTGAGCCGCGCAGACAGGCTCTGCGCCGGCGGGTCACCCGCCCGCCCGGCCGCGTAATTGTTCAGGCCGACATGGATCTTCCCGTCCAGGAAGGTCCCCGCCGTGAGCACCACCGTCCGGCTGCGAAAACGGATGCCGACTTGTGTCACCGCCCCCGCCACACGATCACCCTCCACCATCAGGTCATCGACCGCCTGCTGAAAAAGCCACAGATTGGGCTGGTTTTCCAGGCGCCGGCGGATTGCGGCCTTGTACAGGATGCGGTCCGCCTGCGCCCGCGTGGCCCGCACCGCTGGCCCCTTGCTGGAGTTCAGGATACGGAACTGGATGCCGCCCTCGTCGGTGGCGGCCGCCATCGCGCCGCCCAGGGCATCCACCTCCTTGACAAGATGGCCCTTGCCGATACCGCCGATCGACGGGTTGCAGCTCATCTGGCCCAGGGTCTCGATGTTGTGGGTGAGCAACAGGGTGGTGCAACCCATGCGGGCGGCAGCCAGGGCGGCCTCGGTGCCGGCGTGGCCGCCACCAACAACGATGACATCGAAAACCTGCGGATACAACATGGCGGGATGGGCGCATGGGCGGCGGATTGCGGATCCGCGCTGGGCGCTGCGGGGAAAGAGGAGGACCTGATTTTACCGGCTGCTCCGATTCAGTCGACAATCGAGGCCATGAAGCTCCTGATCTTTGCCGGCAGCACACGCGAACAGTCCCTCAATCGGCAACTCGCGGCGTCCGCCGAGTCGATGGCACGCGAAACCGGCGCCGAAGTCACCCATCTCGAACTGGCCAACTTCGACATCCCGATGTACAACGCCGATCTGGAAGCGCGAGGTACGCCGCCCGATGTGATGCGCCTGAAGCAGCAGATGCATGACCACCCGGCCTGGATCCTGTGCACCCCAGAATACAACGGCAGCTACCCTGCCCTGCTCAAGAACACGCTGGACTGGGCTTCCAGCCCGGTGAGAGGCCACCCGCAATGGAGCGACGGCTCGCTACCCTTCCGTGGCAAGGTGGTCGGACTGCTCAGCGCCTCACCCGGAGGCTTGGGCGGACTGCGGGCACTGAGCCACCTGATGTCCCTGCTGCACAACCTGCAGTGCTGGGTCGCGCCGCGCCAGTACGCCGTCAGTCAGGCCCGCGAGGCCTTCGATGCCCAGGGCAACCTGCATGGTGAAGCCCGCGTTGCCGGCGTGCAGGCGGTGATCACGCAGACGCTGTGGGCCGCGCAACGCCTGCATCCCGGGCTCTGAAGCAAGGTTCATGCACGCCGACCCACCCCCGGCATGCCGGGCTGCCTGCGGTGCCTGCTGCATCGCGCCATCGATCAGTTCGCCGATTCCCGGGATGCCAGCTGGCAAACCGGCTGGCATGCGCTGCGTGCAGCTCGACGAGGCTCTTGGATGCCGGCTCTTCGGTCAGACGTCCCGCCCCGCCGTCTGCCGACAGCTGCAGCCCTCGCACGACATGTGTGGCGACTCGGCCGCAGCGGCCATGGTCTGGCTGATGCAGCTTGAGCGCGCCACCCAGCCAGGCCCCGCGTAACGGGGCGCGGGGCTGGTCTGGCCGGCTCTGCTGTGCAAGCGGGCGCGCATGGACCCTTCCTGCCGGGCTGGATCCGATCATAGCCTCCTGCAATGCTTTTCAGGGGTGCAGGCACTCACTTTCTAAAAAGGCCCTGCAGAGAATTGCCGATTTTTTCGCCGATAGACGCGCCTGCTCCAGTACCCACGCCAGGCATCACCATGGTCCCGATGGCCGCCCCGAGCAGCGCCGAGCGAGTCAGGGTGAGTTGGGGATCCCGCAGCGTACCGCCCACGATCAGCGGCACTCCCACCGCCTGTCCGATCGGGCCGGGCCCCAGCGCCACCAGCACGCGGCCGCGCAGCGCCTGGCTGGACGACACATCCACCTGCCCGGTGGCGCTCAGGACGCCCGAACTGGCCACCAGATTGCCCAGGCTGAGTGCCTGCCCGCGTGTGCTCAGATGGCCGGCCAACGTGTCCAACCGGGTTTCGCCACCGTGGCTCAGTCCCACGGTCTTGACGGCGCGCACCAGATCCACCCCGTGGACCACCGCGTCGCGCACGGCGAACTGGCTGCGGGTCTGCAAGGCATCGAGCAGGGAACCCGGCCCCCCTGTGCGCCACTCCAGCGTCGTCGTGGCGTCCAGTCTGCCGCCCAGCCGCTTGCGTGACAACACGCCCACGTCGACGCCCTCGGTGACCAGGCGCCCGCGCACCTGCAGCACCGCGCCGGGCCGGGGCGCCCGATCCAGCGTGATCGGGCCCTGCAGGGTGCCGCCGGCGTAACGGGCCTTCAGATTCCAGGTCAGCTGTTCGCGGGTAAGCACCAGTTCGGCACCTTACAGCGGACCGGCCCGCACGCCGGCGTTCAAGTTCTCGGGCAGGCCGTCGGGCGCCACCGTGGCATCGGCATCCACCGTGCTGGGCGCACCGGACAGGGGGCGCCATGTCAGGCTTTCCACCTTCAGCGTACGGGGCAACGACACGGCGGATTCACCCGACGGGGGTGGCGCTTTCCTGCTGCGCTGCGCCGCCAGGTACTCCCACCCGGCCTGGGAGAGGTCCGCACGGTGCAGGCTCAGGCCCGACAGCTGCAGGCGGCCCTGCAACAAGGCACCCAGTTCCGCCCACGCCTCCATGCGCTCGATGGTCCATGCGGGGCGCGTCTCGATGCGAACTGCCTCCAGCGCAAGACCAGGCACCGGCAACAGATTCAGGCCCACACGCCCCAGCGTCACGGGAACACCCACGGCCTCGCTCGCGGCGCGCTCGGCACGCCGGCGCAGATCATCCGACCCCAGCCAGTACTGCAGGCCCCACCAAGCAGCAACCAGCGGCACGACAGCCGCGACTGCCGCCAGATGCCACCACCGCCTCTTCGCTGTTGCCATGCCCCTATTCTCAACGCTGGGCTGGCGCAGCACAATCCGAACATGGTCAACACCCTTCTGGCTCTGGCAGGCTTCGTGGTGATCGTCGTGACCGTGCTGGTGCTGACGGCACGCAGTGGCCGGCAATGGCAGCGCAAGCTCGACGACATCCTGCTGCCAATCGGCTTCATCCGCTGCTCCACGGATGCCGCCAAGGCAGCGCTCGCGCAACGCCTGGGCATCGTCAACCCGCGCCACCAGGGCAAACGCCTGCTGCTGCACCTTTATCAGCGCACGCCCCCCGGGGGCGGGTACACCCTGCAGGTCTGCGACTACCACTTCGCCAGCGCAGGTGGCCGCGCCAGCGGGGGGGGCTGGGTCTTGGTGGCGCTGGTGGCGCCCGCGTTGTCGCTGCCCCGGCTGTCGATCACTGGCGTCGGCACAGGCCCCGCCATGCTCGTACGCCTGGCCAGTGTCCTGGACACTCAAATCGAGGTACCCGGAATGCGCCACGTTCAGACTGGTGACGACGGGCTGGACAGGCGCTTCCTGGTGCATGCCGCCGAGGGCGGCCCCGGCCCGGCCGCCCTGCACGCGTTGCTCGGGGTCCTGGCCCGGTCCGGGTCCGACCCCAGCCTGGATACGGGTGGCGACACCCTGGTGCTCAGCAGTGTCGCGATGATGGCCGACCGGACGCGCCAGGAACTGGATTCCCAGAAGCTGCAAGCCCAGATCCATCTGGCGCAGCAGCTGTTCGAGGCTCTTCGGAAGGACAGAACCACGGCTGTCTTGCACATCGCCGCCGCCCAGCCCTGATCAGGGTCGAACATGTCGCTATCCGGTCCAGCCGCCAGGATAGTCAGAATGGACTATTGCAGCCGACGGTGGCCTGGCTTATAAATGTGTCAAACGCTTGCAAATGCAGCTGCCCTGTCACAACTTGCCGAAATCGTTTCCCATTGTGGCCCGCTCAGAGACAAGCAAACTCCAGGAGTGTGAACATGCAGATGCTTAAACGCTTGTGGGCCCTTGCGGTCGGCCTTTTGATGGGCAGCAGCGCATCTGCACTGGCACCGCCCCTGATACCCGTCACTGCCATCGCGGCCACCGGCATGTCTGGCAGCATGGTGATGCCGGCCTTCAGCTTGGACATCGACGGCTTCGAGTTTGCGTCCTTTGATGTCACCCTGACCTATTCCAGTACGGTACTCACTTTCGAGCTGGGCAGCTCCAAAGTCACTTACAACGGCCAAGCACGGGCCTGGTCCAGCCTGCCGTCGTTTTCTTCCAATGGAAACGTGTTCGGCTTCTTTGATGTCAGTCCGGTGGTGGTCACCGGTCCCCTGCTTTTGCAACCCGCCTTCCGGATCGCCGCCGGCGCACCACTGGCCGACACCACCGTCTCGATTGCCGGCTCGGTCGGCGAGCAGCCACTTGTCGGCGAGCGTTACTTTGACAGCAGCACGACCATCACCGTCAGCGCAATCCCGGAGCCCGAAATGTGGTTGCTCTGGCTGGCCGGCGCCGGTCTGATCGCCTGGAAGCGGCGGGCGCGGCTTCAGCACTGACGCCCGGCAACCCGATGGATCCGGCGATCCTGCAGATTGCGTCACCGATGGTTCACATATAAAACGACAAAGCCACTCCCGTCGCGAGGCGGGGCCGGAAAACCACGGGTCTCCCACCAGCAAGCGGAGACAGCCGGGTTGCCATAGCGAGAAGAGGCGTTATGGCCAGATGGAAGACACGACCGACTCCGGTGCCCCGCAACAGGCGCGGCGCCCGGGACGCGTTCGTCGAACCCTGGCCACAGCCCCTCCCGCCGCAGCGCATCTACCCCCTTTCCTGCCTTTTTCCCTGCCCGGCCAGCCACGGCTCCTGAGGTCACGACCATGTTCGCACTGATCCAAAAGTCTCTTGAACGCGCGCGCCAGCACCAGTTGCTCGATACCCTGCTCGACCGCCAGCCCGCGCGCAGCCCGCACCGGCGTGCCACCAGACTGCACCCGCCGCAGCGACGCAAGATCCTGTTCGAAAGCCTGGAGCCTCGCCTGCTGTTGTCGGCCGACCTGCTGCCGGGCGCCACCGCTGGCACCCAGCAGCCGCCGCCGCCACAGGTCACGCTGCAACTGGCGACACCCACAGCCACCACCCCGCCCCAGATCCACTGGACAGCGCCACTGCTTACCGGCGATGCGCCGCTGTATGCGAGCAGCCTGGTCGGCGACTTCGACCTCGACAACTTCAACTCGCCACTGGCGCCAGTGGCGCCAGCGGGTGGCCTGGTCTATGCCGGTGGTGTGCAGGGCACACTGGATTTCGACGGCGACAGTGACACCCTGGGCATCACGCTGGACGGCAATCAGAGTTTCAGCTTGCGGCTGCAGCCACCGGCAGGCGTGCAAGCCCGCATGGAAGCGTTTGGCACGGACGGCCTGAGCCTGGGTTTTGTCGAGGCAGCCAACGCTGGTGACACGCTGGTCCTGCAAATGCGTTCCGCAGCAGCGACAGGCGCCTACAGCATCCTGGTGGAAAGCCTGGCCGGCGCTGGCAGCTACACGGTCGAGATTTTCCTGAATGCGGCGCTGGAGGACCCGGACAGCGACGACGCCAGCACCGCGCAAGACCTGGACCCGGTGTTCTCTGCCTTGCTGGACAGTCCGGGCGAACGTGCCTCGGTGATTGGCAATCTGGCCGGCATGTTGCCCGAGCGCATCCTGGCCGAAGAGAACTTCAACAACACCGAGGCGTTTCAGGCCGATCTGCTCGACGGTGTGTGGGAGCTCACCACGACCAGCCTCGACGCAAGCATCGGGCAGGTGACCGAGTCGGGAGAACTCGGCACAGCGTCTTACCTGCGCATGACTGACGACCAGAACCCGGACACCGAGACGGTGCTGGTCGACAACGGCGATGGCGGCACCTTCGAGGCGACGCAATACACCTATGAGTCGACGCTGACCACGGCCACCTGGCGCGTCAACCTGGCAGGCGTCACGGCTGCCCTGCTGGAATTCGACTTTGGCGGCTATGACGCCTATGGCAACTATGCCGACCTGTCTGGGTTCGGCGGATACGCGAACTTCGACGGCGTGTCCCTGAGCGTCGGTGGCGACCAGTGGGTGGTACTGGAGTCCTACGGGTACACCAGCGGCTGGAACCATGCCAGCATCAACCTGGTCCAGGCGGCTGCCAACGCCGGCCTGACTCTGGGCACAGACACCCGCATCCGCTTCCAGATGTACGACCCGGGTGGCACCCAAATCGGCTCCAGGGACGCGTACTACCGCAACTTCGACAACATCCGGATCACCACCGACCAGCAAGAGGTTCTCCTGACGCCGGCAGAGGTCGTGTCCAGCGGCCAGGAGATTGCCAACTTCTACAACCCGCTCGACCTGCTGACCGATGGCAACGTACCGGCCCTCGGCAGTTTTTTTGCCGATGGCACGAATGTCTACTGGTACGACCAGGAGGCTTCCGAGGTGGGGGTCAGCCCGTCCGAGCTGTCTCCGGCTGCGGGCGAGTTGTCCGGGCTGGTGTTCGGCCTGGAGTTCGCCAGCGTGCAGCGGGTCACCGGGCTGCTGCTGTCGCTGGACAACAACGACTACTATTCGGTGGACTACTCGCTGGACGGCCTCAGCTGGAGCCGCCTGGTGGACATTGCCGCCTGGCAGGGCCAGGTCGACTTCGGCATGGACACCTTCCGCATCTCGTCGCCCTCGCCCGACAATGTCGACGCGCCGAGCTTTTCGCCCGTGCAGGCCCGTTATCTGCGTCTGTATGCCACCGCCGGTGATGGCGCCTATGCCATCGGCGAAGTCCAGGCATTCACCGATGGCTCGTCGGACCTTGCCGACTACTACAGCCTCACGCTGGTCGAAGGCGAAATCGTCAGCTTCACGCTGGCCCTGGAGAACCCGGCTGACGACAACGGGGTCCTGCTGCAGCTCTTCGATGCCGATGGAAACCTGCTGACCGAGGGCTTGCCTGGCATGGGGTCGGTTGCCGTCACGATAGAGAACTTCCTGGCACCAGCCGCAGGCAGCTACACCGTGCGTGTGGCGGGCAACACCACCGGCGACTACCACCTGGCCGCCGTCAAGAACGCCCAGTTCGGGCCGGCGCGTACCGGCCTTCAGGACCTGACGCTGACCCCGGTCCTGCTGGACGGCCTGTCGGTCGGCGGATCGACCATCCGGGTCGGCGTGCTGGGCGGGGGCTACCTCGTCGACCAGTTGAACGACGACACCCACTTCGACTTCAGCGCCAGCTACGTCGACTACTACCAGATCGACTCGGCGCTGGAGCTCGCCAGCTTCGATGTGATCGTGATGGGGAACTACATCGACCCGTACGACCTCGGCGGCATCGCGCCGACCTTGCGCACCTGGGTCGAGGCCGGGCATGGTCTGGTGACCACGGGCTGGATGAACTACTACGCCAGCCTGCGGTACTTCGATTCGGTCAATGCGGATCTGGACGCCATCATCCCGATCAACCTGAACACCTATTCCAACTACCAATACGGCAGACCGACGGTCACCGTGACCGACTCCACCCACCCGGTGACCCTGGGCCTCACGGACTTCACCGCGAACGTCGACGCCTACTACGTCTACGGCGAGAACGGCATCGACGCCGATGCCGTTCTGCTGGGATCCGCATTCGGAGCACCCGCCATCGTGGCCGGAACGCCACAGGCCGGCCGAACCGTGGCCCTGAGCCCGGCATACAGCGACTTCGAATCCTTCAGCGTCGGACAGCCTGCCCGGCTGCTGGAACAAGCCGTCGCCTGGGCGGCCAAACCGGCCAATCTGTACACCGTGCAGGCCCAGGCCGGCGCCGTGCTGACCATCACCCTGGACCTGCTGGGCAGCGGCCTGGGCGAACCTGTCAACGACCTGGCGCCGGTCCTCGAGATCTTCGACGCCACCGGCAGCATGCTGCTCACCAGCGGTACCACACTGGCCAGCGTCGATGTGCTGGAGGACGCCCTCTACACGGTTCGCGTCACGGGTGTCGGCACGGGTGACTTTCTGCTGCGCGCCAGTGGCAATCTGCCATCTGGCGCGACGCCCGTCGAGGTGATCGCATCGAACCTGGACGGCCTGAGCCAGGTACAGGACTTCCCGAACCAGATCGACCTCACCTTCTCGGAACCGGTGCTCTACACCAGCCTGGCTGCAGAGGACCTGATGGTCAACGGGGTGGCAGCGATCGGCTACAGCATTCTCTCGCCCACCCAGGTGCGATTCAACATGGCAGACCCCCTCACCGGAGACGGCGTCTACACGCTGGTGTTGTCCGAGGGCAGTGTCACCGACATCCACGGCAATGCCAGCGCCGTATGGGTCCACACCCTCACGGTCGACACGCAAGCGCTCACGGTGGTGGCAAGCAGCGTGGCCGAAGGGGACATCCTGGAGCCTGGCGCACAGACGCTGAGCTTCGTGCTGAGCGAAGCCCTGGACGACACCTACCTGGGCTCCGGCGACCTCTGGTTGCGCGAAGTCCTTACCAACCAGTACATCAGCGTCAGCGGGTTCTCCTATGACAGCTCGACACTGACGGTCAGTGCCACCACGCCCAGTCTTGCCGAAGGTCTCTACGAAGTCACCCTGAACAGCGACTTCTTCGCCTTCAAGGACCTCGTCGGCAACCTGCTGGACGGCAATGGTGATGGCACGGGCGGCGATCCGTACAGGCTGCGATTCGCAGTGGACCGCGCAGCGTCCGGTGCGCCCGTGCTGAACGCGGTGATGCCCTTGGGCGGCCTGGTCTACCGGGCCGATGTCACCGACCGCGCCCTGCATGCCGTTGGCGACACCGACGCATTCACCTTCACGCTCGCCGCCGGCCAGACGCTGAGCCTGATGGCAAACCAGACCACCGGCTCCGCGCGGATGGCGCTGGAGCTGTTCGACGCCGCGACCGGCGGCAACTCGCTGGGCCTGGTGCAGGCCAGTACGCTGGGCCAGACCGTCCTGCTGCAGACGCTGGCCATCACGGGCGGCACCTACCGCGCGGAGGTGCGCAGCCTGGAAGGCGCCGCCCGATACACCCTGAGCGCCGTCCTGAATGCCGCCCTGGAGGCAGAACTCGCCCCCGGCAGCAGCAACGACACGCAGGCCACCGCACAGGACATCAGCAACAGCCTGCTGGTCACCGGCTCGGACCGCGCCGCTGTGCTCGGGCAGAACAGTTCCGGCCAGCAGGACTGGTACACGCTGCATCTGGATGCGAACCAGATCGCAAGCTTCGTGCTGACGCCCGCCACCAGTCTGGGCGCCTCCGATCTCGGGCTGGAACTCTACGATGCGGCTGGCGTCCTGCTCACTGCCGGTGGCGACACCGCCGCCAATGTCGATGAGTCCATCATCGATTTCCGCGCGCTGGAGGCAGGCGACTATTTCCTGCGGGTCACCGGGAACTCTGCCGGCTGGTACAACCTGGTCGCCACCCGTGACCAGAGCTTCTCGCTGGAGCTCCGGGACGCGCTGCAGGACATCTCGGCAACAGGCGAAGTCCTTGGCGGCCTGGGGTCCGGGAGCGGGGGCGGGGGCAATGGCCTGATCGCGGTCGTCGCGGCACCCGGCAACAACACCGGTCTGCAGTCCATCGTCGCGCAACTCAACGACCAGACCTTTGCCAACAACAATGCGGTCTTCGTGTCCGTCTCAGATGTGGATACGCTGCAGGAACTGTCCCAGTTCAGCGCGGTGCTGATCGGCGGCGTCGGCCACTACTCCAACCAGTTCTCCGGGTTCGCCGCCAACCTGCGCGCGTATGTCGAGGGTGGCGGCGGCCTGATCGTCACCGGCTGGGGCATCTACGCAGCAGGCGGCCTTTTCGGGCAGACCGATGCCGACTTCAATGCCATCGTGCCGGTGAATACCGCCAGTTACTCCTGGTTCGGCTACCCCACCATCAACCCGATCAGTGGGCACCCGATCACGAACGGGGTCACCAGCTTCGGCGGGTCCGAATATACGGAGTACCCGAGTTCATCACCGCAGATCAAGACCGGTGCCACCGTGCTGGCGACCGTCGGCGGGACACCGGTGGCAGCGGCCATGGACGTCGGCAAGGGACGCAGCGTCTATCTGGGCCCGACTTATGCCGGCTCCACCACCTACAACACGGCCACCCTGCGTACGGGGGAGGCGGACCAGCTGCTCGAACAGGCGGCGGCGTGGGTGGCGGGCGACACCGAAGACCGCTACCGCATCACTGTCCAGGCGGGCGACACTCTGACCCTGCGCACCACCACCCCGCTGGACGGCGCCGGAGCTCCCGGCAATGCGCTGGATGTCGGCATCGAACTGCGCGATGCCTCCGGTGCCGTGGTCGCCACGGTCTCGGGTGGGGCCGCCGATGGCCGCAACGTGGAGTTTGTCCATGTCGCGCTGGACAGTGGCAACTACACCGTGCGCGTGTTCAGCGACAACGCCTCGCCACAGGGGGCTTATGTGCTCAGCGTTTCCGGCGCCACGGGCACGGACAGCCCGGCCCCGGTGGTGATCCAGAGCAACCCGATGGATGGCCAGCGCCTGACCAGCGTGCCGACCACGCTGAGCTTTGATCTCAGCCACACCGTCCTGACCAGCAGCCTGTCGGTGGACGACCTCGGCATCGACGGCGGCGCGACGGTCACCGGCGTCGAGATGGTCGACGGCGACACCGTGCGCTTCACGCTGTCGGTGCCTGACGCCGAAGGCACCTACCAGTACAGCCTGCTGGCGGGCGCCCTCACGGGCCTGCAGGGTGGGCTCAGCCAGGCCCATGCGGGCAGCTTCACGGTCGACAAGACAGCGCCGCGGATCGTCTCGCAAGCCCCCGAAGTCCAGTCGATTTCCCCCTTCAACACCTGGTCGGTCACCTTCAACGAGGCACTCAACCCGGCGACGGTGCAGACGGGCGACTTCGTGCTGCGCGATCCGAACAACAACAGCGTCTTCATCAACACCGCGGTCGTATCGGAGGATCGCCTGACGGTGACCCTGTCATTCTCGAACCAGTTCACCCAGGGCAACTACCAGCTGACCGTCGGGCCGAACATCCAGGACGCGGCCGGCAACCTGATGGACCAGGACAGTGCCACCGAGGGCAACCAGACCTACCTGGGCACGGTGCAGGTGGCGTCGCCGGACCTGAACCCGATCGCCATCAGCGTGACCCTGCCAGACGGCAGCCCGGTGCCGGAAGGAGGCGCTGCGCTGGGAAGCCAGGTGCGCGTCAACTGGACGGTGCGCAACATCGGCACCGATGCCGCACGCTCCAGCGGCTGGTATGACCGGCTGTTCATCTCCTCCGACACCAACCCGTCCGGCGACATCCAGCTGAGCGAACATCTGGTCAGCAATCCGTCCGGTCTTGTCGCCGGCGGCCAATATGCCATGTCCGCACTGGTGACCCTGCCGCTGAACGACAGCATGGGGGCCGGGCAGTATTACATCCGCGTGCAGACCGACAACTACGGCAACCAGCCGGAGAACAACGAGAACAACAACGCGCTGTACAGCGCAGCGTTTGCGACGCTGGTGCCACCACTGCCCGATCTGACCGTGAGCAATGTCGTGGCGCCGGCAGTGATCGAGGCGGCCAAGGTCATCACTGTCAGCTGGACCGTGAACAACCAGGGTGGCGCGACGGCCTCCGGCTCCAGTGGGAGCTGGTGGGACCGCGTGGTCCTGTCGAGCGACCAGGTGTTCGGCAATGGCGACGACGTCTACCTGAACGACATCCGCTTCTTCTCCACCGTGGCTGCGGGCCAGTCGGAGAACCGCAGCACGACGGTCACCGTTCCGACCAACCGCACGGGCACCTGGCATGTGCTGGTCAAGGCCGACTTCTACAACAACGTCTACGAACGCGACAACGAAAACAACAATGCGGGCGCCACCAGCGCGCCGGTGCAGGTGATCATCCCCACCGAGGACCTGACCCCCGTCAGCCTGACGGCGCCCGCGGCGGCCGTCTTTGGCAACAGCATCGAGGTGAGCTGGACCGTGCGCAATGCCGGCACCGGGCCGACCTACGGCAACTGGTACGACCGGCTGTACCTGTCGACCGATGCCGTGCTGGGCAGCGGCGACATCGCGCTGAACTACGTGTATGCGTCGGAGAGCCCGGACGTCCGGCCGGTGGGTGCCGGACAGGAATACACCCGCTCCCTGCAGAATGTCCAGCTGCCGCTGAACGTGTCGCTGACCGACGGCAACTATTTCCTGCTGCTCAGGACCGACGACGGCAACCAGGAGCCCGAACTCAGCGAAACCAACAACGTGATCGCACGGGCCATCAGCCTGAGCGTGCCGGACTACCCGGATCTGACCGTCACCAATGTCGAGGTGCCGCCGTCGGTGCAATCCGGCCAGCCGTTCGACATCCGCTTCACGCTGAACAATGCCGGCGAGGCCGCGGCCACGAACTTCAACAACCTGATCTACCTGTCGTCCGACGGCATCAGCCTGGACCGCTTCGTGGGCAGCGTCTTCGTCGACCAGTCACTGGCCGCAGGCACCAGCACCACGGTCGACAAGACCATCACCGTGCCGCTGTACGAGCCCGGCACCTGGCGGGTGATCGTGCTGGCCGACAGCTCCGGCCAGGTGTATGAACATGCCAGCGAAGGCAACAACCGCGGTGTCAGCGCCACGGCGGTCGTGGCGACTCTGCCGCCACTGCCCGATCTGGTGGTGAGCAACATCGTCGCACCGCTGCAGGGGCTGGCCGGGGACACCATCACCTTCAGCTGGACCATCACCAACCAGGGCACGGCCGACTTCAGCGGCACCTGGGTCGACCGCGTCTACCTGATCGGCGGCGGTGGTGGCACGGAACAGTCGTTCGGCAACTTCAGCTTCGAGGGCAGCCTGGCCGTCGGGGCCTCGGTCACCCGTACACAGAACCTGACCCTCAGCGCCACACAGGACGGCACGCGGCGCTTCGTGGTGCAGACCGATTCCGCGAACCAGGTCAACGAGACGCCGGCGGGCCAGCTGAACAACACGACCCAGGACAACACCGACCTGTCGATCACCTTCCCGCCACTGCCCAACCTGCAGGTGACGGCCATCACGCCGCCCGACGAGCCGTTCTCCGGCACCCAGACCACCATCCGCTGGGTGGTGACCAACAATGGCACCGGCGCGACCAGCGCGGGCAGCTGGCGCGACCAGGTCATCCTGTCCCTGGATGACAAATGGGAAACCCTGGACGACAACATCCATCTGGCGACGGTCGACAACCCCAACTACCTGCCGGTGGGCGAGAGCTACCAGAACAGCGCCACGATCTCCATCCCGCGCGGCCTGAACGGCAGCTACCACTTCCTGGTGCGCACCGACGTCTTCGGCAATGTCTTCGAGGACGCCTTCGAGAACGACAACACCCGTGTGACAGACGCGATCCTGGTGCAGCTCACGCCCCCGCCGGATCTGCGCGTCGATACCGTCGAGGCCCCGAACGAGGAGTTCTCGGGCACTCCGATCACGATCTCCTGGACCGTCAGCAACCACGGCGAAGGCCCCACCGCGGAACCCAGCTGGTACGACCGGGTCATCATGTCCGAGAACGACATCCTGGGTGATGCCGACGACCGCCGGCTGGGTGATGTCCTGCATGTCGGCCGGCTCGGCAAGTCCGACCCGGATGCGACCGACGACACCTACAGCGTGTCGCACACCTTCAACCTGCCCATCGGCGTGGTCGGCAATTTCCATTTCTTCGTGCTCACCGACGTGGCCAACCATGTCTACGAACACGGCAGCGACGGCAACAACTCGGCGCTGGACATGAAGACCGACGGCACCGGGCCGGAGCTGACGACGATCCTGCTGACACCGCCGCCGGACCTGGAGGTCTACAGCGTCACGGTGCCGGCCAACGTCGAGGCCGGGCATGTCTACAACGCGACCTGGCGGGTGGTGAACTTCGGCTCCACGCCCACGCCCAACAGCTCGTGGACCGACCGCCTGTACCTGTCCACCGACGGCGTGCTGGACGCCGGCGACATCTTCCTGCGCGACGCCGGCCGCTCCGGCGCGCTCGGCGTGGTCGAGTACGACGACGACGGCGAGTTCGCTTCCGGCTTCTACGACGCGACCGTCAGCTTCACGCTGCCCTTCAACATCAGCGGCAACTACCAGCTGATTGTCCAGACCGACGTCTCCAACCAGGTGTTCGAGGGCTTCGTCAACCCGACCGGCGCGGACGGCGAGGACAACAACCAGACCGCCTCCAACACCATGGCCGTGGCCAACCGCCCCGCCGATCTGGTGGTCGAGAACCTGGTGGTGCCCGTCACCGGCGAGGCCGGCAAGCAGATCTCGCTGACCTGGACCGTGCGTAACACCGGCACTGGCGACTCGGTGGCCCCCAACTGGCTCGACCAGGTGCGGCTCTCGGTGGACGAGATCCTGTTCGACGACGACGACATCTTCCTGGAAAACGTCTTCCACACCGGCGTGCTGAATGCCGGCGGCAGCTATACCCACACCGAGACCGTCACGCTGCCCTTCAGCCTCACCGGCGGCACCTACCGCCTGTACGTGCTGGGGGACATCAATGGCCGCGTCACCGAATCCAGCGAGACCAACAACACCGCCTTCGCCACCATCCAGGTGCTGCGCGAGACGCCGGACCTGCAGGTGAGCAACATCACCCACGAAGCCTCCGGCATGGTCGGCCTGAACCTCGATGTGGCCTGGCGTGTCGACAACCTGGGCACGAACCAGACCAACGCCGGCAACTGGTACGACGAGGTGTTCCTGTCGCTCGACGAGGTGCTGGACACCGACGACACCTTCCTGGGCCTGCGCTACCGCAATGCCGCGCTGGCGTCGGGCGCCGGCTACAACGCCGCCGCGAGCTTCGAACTGCCCGCCACGCTGGCGCCGAACAATTACTTCGTGATCGTGCGCACCGACCGCAACAACAACGTCACCGAAGGCGCTGCCGGCGAAACCAACAACGTCGAGGTATCGGCGACAACGGTGCCGGTCGTCGCCTTCGACCCCAACAACCCGGAAGGCGTGCTGCCGGTGGCGCTGCTGCGACCCGATCTGCGGGTGACGGCCGTGGATGCGCCGCCGAACGCCATCAGCGGGCAGATGATGTCGGTGACCTGGACGGTCACCAACGACTCGACCGACCCGACCGGCAACCGCCGCTGGTCGGATGACGTCTACCTGTCGCGCGACGGCGTGTTCGACCGCGCCACCGACCTCTACCTCGGGTATGCCGACTACGCCAACCTCGCCGCCGGTGCCAGCTACACGCAGGTGCTCAACGTGCAGGTGCCCTACGGGCAGTCCGGGCCGTTCTACCTGTTCGTCGCCACCGATTCGGGACAGCGGATCACCGAGGCGAACGAGCTCAACAACACCGCGCAGGACCTCGCGTTCACCGAAGTCGCCCTGGCGCCACCGGCCGACCTGGTCGTGGGGACGATCACCATCCCCGCGAACGGCATTCCGGGCCAGGCGGCCACGATCCAGTTCAGCGTGAAGAACGAGGGCACCAACCCGGCCCTGGGCAGCTGGACCGATTCGGTCTACCTGTCCACCGACGGCACCTGGGACATCGACGACGCGCTGTTCGGCGTGGTGACGCACCACGGCGACGTCGCTGGCGGCACGAGCTACACCAGCAGCCTCACCGGGATCCTGCCGGGCCTCACGCCGGGCAGCTACCAGGTGATCGTGCGCAGCGACATCCGCAACTTCATCCCCGAGAGCAACGAGAACAACAACATCAAGGGCACGCTGGACAGCGTCGCGCTCGATGTGGAGGCCCTGGCCTTCAACAGCGCCGGCGTCGCGACCGACACCGGCACGCTGGGCATGGGCCAGGCGGTGTACTACAAGTTCGTGGTGGCCGCCGGCGAGACCGTCCGCCTGAGCTTCGACGGTGCCGGCGACGGCCTCAACGCCAACGAGCTGTATGTGCGCCAGGGCAGCATGCCCTCGCGCGGCCAGTACGACTTCGCCGCGCGCGAAGGCTTCGTGACCGATCCGAGCCTGACCATCCCCACCACCGAGGCCGGCACCTACTATGTGCTGGCCTACGGTCAGGCGGTGTCGGGCGCATCGCCCTACACCATCCGGGCCGAGATCATCCCGTTCTCGATCACCGAGGTCAACGCGAACGCGGTGGGCAACGCCGGCGACGTGACCTTGCGCATCGAAGGCGCCAAGTTCGGCGCGAACACCGAGTTCAGCCTGGTGGCCCCCGACGGCAGCGTGGTCACGGCGCACGCGGTCTACCTGGACAACTCCAGCGAGGCCTACGCCACCTTCAGCCTGTTCGGAGCGGCGGTCGGCAGCTACGACGTGCGTGCCGAGCAGATCGTGATCCAGGGCGACGGCAGCCGGCTCGTCCAGGAAACGACCATCCGCCTGGATGCGATCACCGTGTCCGAAGGCCTGGAGGCGGCGGTCTACATGACCATCGCCGGGCCGACCGACGTGATGGTCAACCGCACGGCCATCTTCACGCTCAACTACACCAACGAAGGCGGCGCCGACAGCGACGTTCCGCTGATGGTGGTGGAGAGCTTCAGCGCCACCCCGATGGGCCTGACCGCCAGCGACCTGCACACGACGCCGCTCTACATTCTGGCCGCCAGCTTCGACGGCCCGATGGACACGCTGCGCCCGGGCGCCCGCTACAGCGTGCCGATCGTGTTCAAGACCGGCGCGGACGCCGGTGCACTGGACATCCGCGTCGGCCGCATCCTGACCACCGACACCCGGCTCATCACCGACTGGAGCGCCATCGAGGCCGGCGCCCGCCCCACCGATGCCGATGACGCCGAATGGCGCACCTTCTGGGACCGTGTCCAGCCCCTGATCGGCCTGACCTGGGGCGAATACGTGCAGGTGCTCGACCGCATGATGATGCTGGTGTCCGAGCCGGGCAACCCGGTGCGCGACGTGCGCGAGATCTTCTCGCGCATGATGCAGCTCAACCCGGCGTACATCCCCTACAACAGCCTGAGCGGCGAAGTGCGCGACTCCGAGACCGATGCCGGACTGGCCGACGTCCAGATGGCGGCCTACCTGCTGCGCGCGGACGGCAGCCTCGAGTACAAGGCCAGCGCATTGAGCGCAGCGGACGGCAGCTTCAACTTCACGCGTCTGGAGCCGGGCCAGTATTCCGTGGTCGCGATCGGCCAGGCTCTCGACATGGACCGCGACGGCCAGCTCGACCTCACCGTTCCCAGCGTCACGCTGGGCCATGCCGCCCCAGGCGACGCCGGCGTGATCTACATCCAGCCGCCGGCCGGCACCGGCTCCAGCACCGACAGCAATCCGTCGCTGAACCGGGACGCCAATGGCGTCACGCACATGGTCTGGACGCGCGAGGGCATGGTCTGGCATGCCTGGTTCGATGCCGCCAGCGGCAAGTGGAAGGACGCGCAGGCGCTGTCCTCCGAAGACGGCTACGGACCGGTCATCACCTCCAGCGACAAGCTGTTCGACGGCACCACCGCCGGCACCATCGTCGCCTGGCAGCAGGGCAAGGGCAACGACGCCAACATCTGGTATGCGGTGGCCCGGGCCAAGACGGGCGGCGGCTTCGAATGGTCGGCGCCCCGCCAGCTCACCGACGTCGACCCGGCCCGCGACCCGGCCGACGACGTGCTCGACGGCGCGGTGCAGATCATCGTCGGCGACACCGGCACCGTGATGTTCACGTTCATCAAGCGCGACACCGGCATCAATGCCGACGGCACCGGCGTGCAGGACGACAGCGACCTCTATTTCGAGATCTGGGCTTTCGGCGAGGATGAATTCACCTGGCCATCGCCCGCCGCGGTGGTGGCGGCCGTCGAAGACACCGCCAGCGATCCGGCACTGGATACCGAAGGTGTCAGCGCGGCCTATGGCCGGCAGTGGAAGTTCGGGCCCTGGAATGTGCTGGGGGGCGCGGCGGAACTGGTCCTGGCCCTCAACGGCACGGTCAGCGAGAACAACTGCAAGGTCACCCTGGGCGCACAGGGCCAGATCCAGGGCTCCGTCAAGGGCAGCAACATCCGCTCGACCGTGTCCGGCAACGGCGCGGTCACGGCGGAATGGGGCGTGAACCAGGCAGCCAAGGACTGGATGTTCAACAGCGCCAAGGCCTCCATCGGCGCCAACGTGCAGTTCGACTGGCGCTACGGCCTGTCCACGCTGCTGAGCAAGATCCCGCATCCGGCGGTCACCGCCGCCCACCTGATGTATTCGCTGGCGGTCGGGCTGGGCAGCAAGCTGGGGCTGGAATTCGAGGACGGCATCACCTTCGGTGGCGGCATCAACATCTCGGTGATGGAATGGAAGCTGATCCAGCCGTTCCCCGAATTCGTGCGGCCCGACGGCATCTTCGAGGCCGACCTCAGCGGCACCTTCGGCGTGTACGCGCAACTCGACGTCGGACCCACGGGGGACTCCGTCCGGGTGCAGGGCGACATCACGGTCACGCTGGGCATCGAGCCGGTGTTCAAGATCAAGTCGGTCACCGGCAACATCACCTTCAGCGGCAACATCGGCTGGGTACCCTTCAACTCGGTGTTCTCGGTCACCCTGTACAACAACGAAAGCACTGACGTGATCTCGTCGGATGCCCAGACCCAGGACGTCTATCTGCCGATCTTCGACGCGGACGCCCTGATCGGCACCGGCTTCGCCTATGGCGACAACCATGTGCTGGACGACGTCTCGCAGGACGTGACCAGCGACTCGGCAATGACGCTCGCCAAGGACGACGGCGTCATCTTCGGCGCCTGGACCCACATGGCCGAAACCCGGCCCGACGAAGCCGGCTGGCTGGGCAAGATCGGCTGGCAGGTGATGGTGGCCGAATACGGCGCCGGCTGGGGCACCCCGGTCGCGCTGCCCGGCAGCCTGGGCGTGAACAGCGAGGCCACGGCAGCGGTCGACGGCAACGGCCGGCGCATGGTCATCTGGACCCACGCAGCCAGCCCGGCGAGCGCGACCCCGACGCAGGCCGAACTGGAAACGGCCATGGACGCCAACAACCTGGTCTACGCGCTGTACGACGAGAGCACCGGCACCTGGGGCGCGATGCAGACCCTGGCCACCACCGCCGGCATGGACAACGGCATCACCACCACCCGCAATGCGGCCGGCCAGCTGGTCGTGTCCTGGGTGTACCAGGCCGCGGGCGGCATCGACCGGTTGATGACGGCCACCTGGAACGGCAGCAGCTGGAGCACGGCGAGCGAGGTCGCCTTCGGCGCCAGCATCATGGACCCGGCCATGGAGCGCCTGGGCAACGACCTGATCGTGGTCTGGGAGGCCGACGCCAACCCGGATCCCGAGGAAACCGAGAAGTCGCTGTACTACAGCATCTACAACGGTGCCTCCTGGTCGGCCGGCGCGATGTTCGACCCGATCGCGATGGCCACCGGCATGGCGCTGAGCGCCGGCCTGCCCCAGGCCACCACAGCCGATGAAGACCTCAGCCTGATGAGCGGCTTCCCGCCCTTCCCGGTGCCGGAGGAATGCCTCAAGTGCAAGCCCGAGGAAATCAAGCGCATCCGCGAATCCGCGCCCAACTGCATCGACGGCGGCGGCACCCAGGTCACGTTCGACGAGAAGACCTGCACCGAGAAGACCATCGTCTACCGGCCCTGCGTGGTCCGCCCGCGCGACCCCAACGACATCATCGGCCCCGAGGGGTACGGCGAGGAGGGCTGGATTGCATCCCGCAGCGTGCTCGACTACATGATCCGCTTCGAGAATGCCGCCGACGCCTCGGCCCCGGCGCAGAAGGTCATCATCACCCAGCAGCTCGACGACGACCTCGACTGGCGCACCTTCCGCATCGACGACTTCGGGTTTGGCGACCAGATCATCAACCTGGACGGCAGGAGCGCCTTCTACCAGGCACGGCTGGACTACACCGCCGACCCGACACGCGGCTACTTCCTGGACGTGTCGGCCAGCGTCGACGTGACCACCGGCATCGTCACCTGGACGATGACCACCATCGACCCGGCCACCGGCGACCTGCCCCAGGAGGCCAGCATCGGCTTCCTGCCGGTCAACGACACCGTCTATGACCCCAACGACCACGACGTGGTGCTGGTGCAGGGCACCGGCCGCGGCGAGGGTTATGTCACCTACACCGTGCGCGCCAAGAGCGCATCGCCCACCGGCACCGTGGTCGACGCCGAGGCCCGCATCATCTTCGACACCGAAGCGCCGATCGACACCCCGGCCATCGCCCACACCCTGGACGCCGGCGTGCCGACCAGCCAGGTGATCAGCTTCGCCAACAGCACCACCACCGACGGCGAGTTCCTGGTGCAATGGGGCGGCGAAGACGACGCGGCGGGCTCGGGCCTGCGCGATTTCTCGGTCTACGTGTCCATCGACGGCGGCGATTTCGAGATCTGGCTGCCCGACACCACGCTGACCGAAGCCATCTACCTCGGCTCCGAAGGCCACACCTACCGCTTCTTCAGCACGGTGCGCGACTGGGCCGGCAACGAGGAGCGAGAGTCCTTCGTGGCCGATGCCACCATCACGGTCACGGGCGCCACCGGCAACATCTCCGGCACGAAGTTCGAGGACTACGACGGCGACGGCGTGCGCGATGCCGGCGAGACCGGCCTGGCCGGCTGGACCATCTACCTCGATGCCGACAACGACAGCCAGCTCGACGACGGCGAGATCCGCACCGTGACCGGTTCCGACGGCGGCTACAGCTTCCTGGACCTGAACCCCGGCGCCTACACGGTGCGCGAGGTTGCACGGGACGGCTGGGTGCAGACGACACCGGGCGCATCCGGCCACACCGCCAACGTGGTGTCCGGCGAAACCCGCGGCGGCGTGGACTTCGGCAACTTCGCGCTGGCCCAGATCGGCGGACTGCTGTTCAGCGACCGCAACGCCAATGGCGCGCTGGACGACGGCGAGGAAGGCCTGGCCGGCTGGACCCTCACGCTGGACAAGGACGGCAATGGCAGCGTCGAGGCCACCACCACCACCGACGAATACGGCTACTACCGCTTCACCGGGGTCGGCCCTGGCAGCTATACCGTGATGCAGGTGGCGCAGGCTGGCTGGCTGCCGACCGGCCCCGCCAGCGGCAAGCATGTGGCCCAGACCACCAGCGGTGCCGACATCGGCGGCGCCGACTTTGCCAACGTGCAGGCGGCCAGCATCAGCGGCACCAAGTTCGAGGACGAGAACGGCAACGGCCAGCGCGACCTGGATGAACGCGGCCTGCCGGGCTGGACCATCTTCCTGGATGCCAATGCCAATGGCAGCCTGGACGGCAGCGAGCGCTTCGTGGTCACGGGCGCCGATGGTGCGTACCACTTCGCCAACCTGCTGCCCGGCAACTACGTGATCGCCGAGGTCATGCAGGACGGCTGGGTGCAGACCTCGCCGGGCGCCCGCCCGACCAGCGCCACCGCCGGCGTCACGCTCAGCCTCAGCGGCATGGACGTGGTGCTGAGCCTGCCGGAAGACGTGGTCGTCGAAGGCGACATCAGCGTCCAGGCGACATCGGCCAACGAACTGGCCGCCACCCTGGTCGGACTGGACGCCTTCCGTGCCGACCCGCGCTTTGCCGGGTTCAACGGCTCGGGCGTCACCACCGTCGTGATCGACACCGGCATCGACCTCAACCACAGCTGGTTCGGGCCCGACGCGGACAACAACGGCGTCGCGGACCGCATCGTCTACAGCTACGACTTCGCCGACGGCGATGCCAATGCCGGCGACCTCAACGGCCACGGCTCGCATATCGCCAGCCTGATCGGCGGCCAGGACGCCACCTACGGCGGTGTCGCCCAGGGTGCGGACCTGATCGCGCTCAAGGTGTTCAAGGACAACGGTTCCGGCCTGTTCAGCTACCTCGAATCCGCGCTGCAATGGGTGGTGGTCAACGCCGGCGCCTACGATGTCGGTGTCGTCAACCTGTCACTGGGCGACGGCGAGAACTGGGACACCGCCATCGGCCGCTACGGGCTGGGCGACGAGCTCGCGGCACTGGCGGGCATGAACATCCTGGTCACGGCGGCCAGCGGCAACAACTACTTCCAGTACAGCGGCGAACTCGGCGTGGCCTATCCGGCCGCCGACCCGGCGGTGCTGGCGGTCGGTGCCGTCTGGAGCGGCAGCTTCGGCGGCCCGGTCAACTATGCCAACGGCGCGATCGACTACAGCACCGGCGCCGACGTGCTGGCCGCCTTCGGCCAGCGGGACGACGCGCTGCTGGACATCCTGGCGCCCGGCACCCGCATGGTCGGCGCCAACTTCAACGGCGGCACCCGCACCATGTTCGGCACCAGCCAGGCCAGCGCCTACATGGCCGGCATCGCCACGCTGGCGCAGGACATCGCGCTCGACCACCTCGGGCGCAAGCTCGGCCTGGCCGAGTTCAGCAGCCTGCTGGCCAGCACGAGCGTGCTGGTCACCGACGGCGACGACGAGAACGACAACGTCGCCAACACCGGCCTGCAATTCGCGCGCATCGACCTGCTCGCGCTGGCCGAGGGCATCCTGGCCCTCGACGGCCCGGGCGACACCGGCGGCGGCGGCGGCACCTCGACCGCGGGCGAAACCCGGCCACTGGCAGCGCCCGGCGTGCACCAGTTCAACCTGGAGGCCGGCGAAAACCACACCGGCACCGACTTCGGCAACTTCCTGCTGGGCAGCATCAGCGGCACCGTGTTCGACGACCGCAATGCCAATGCCGGCCAGGACGGCGCCGAGACCGGTCTCGGAGGCTGGACGGTGTTCCTCGACGGCAATGCCAATGGCCAGCGCGACATCGGCGAACACGCCACCGTGACGCTGGCGGACGGCAGCTACCGCTTCAACGGCATCGGCCCCGGCCAGTACCACGTCACCCTGACCGGCCAGGATGGCTGGACCGCCACCACCCCGGTGGCCGTCTCCTTCCCGATGGCCAGCGGCCTGCAGGCCGACGCCGACTTCGGCGTCAATGCCCTGCCCACGCTGGCAGCCATCGGCGGCATGCAGGTCCATGAGGGCAGCGTGCTCGCGTTCAGCGCCAGCGCCAGCGACAGCACAGGCGACAGTCTGGCGTACAGCCTGACCGGAGACAGCCACGGCGCCACCATCGATGCCACTACCGGCGCGTTCAGCTGGACAGCGCCTGACGGAAATGCCAACGCAGGCTTCACGGTGCGCGTCACCGATGCCGCCGGCGGCATTGCCGAGCGCAGCTTCACGGTCACGGTGGCCAATGTGGCGCCCAGCCTCACGCTCGGCGGCGCTGCCAGCGTCACCGACGACCAGGATTTCGTGCTCGACCTCGCGTCCTCCGACCCGGGCCAGGACACGCTGAGCGGCTGGACGATCCAGTGGGGTGACGGCAGCAGCAGCCAGCTCGATGCCGCCGCCGGCAGCCTGGCGCACCGCTACGCCGCGCCCGGCGACTACACGGTCCTGGCCACCGCCAGCGACGAGGACGGCAGCTACAGCACCTCCACCACCGTGACGGTGCTGCCGGGTACGCTCAAGGTGGCGGCGCTCACGCCCACCGCCACCGGGTTCCAGGTGCGCTTCAACCGCGGATTCGCGCCCGACGAGATCAACCTGTACGACTCCTCCTTCTACAACCGTGGCGCCGCGGACATCGCGCTGCGCGATGCGACCGGCCGCAGCGTGGCGGGCAGCGTGGTGCTCGATGACGACCACCAGGGGCTGACCTTCGTGCGCACCGGCGGCCTGCTGGCCAATGGCAGCTACACCGTCACGCTGGACAGCCGTGCCGACGCCTTCGCCACCGCGCAGGGCGGCCTGCTGGACGGCAACCGCGACGGCATCGCCGGCGGCCATTTCAGCGGCAGCTTCAGCATCACCGGCAGCGGCGCCGTGCTGCGCATCGGCGAGTTCACGCGCGGCGCCGGCCAGGCAGTGGATGTACCGGCCACCGGGGCTGGCGTGCCGATCACGATCAGCGGCGCCACCGGCGCGCAGCAGGTCAGCTTCACGCTGGCCTACGATTCCGCGCTGCTGCAGATCACGGGCGTGACCGGTGGCGGCGGCTTGCCGGCCGGCAGCACCGTCAACGCCGACTTCAGCACGCCGGGTGCGGTGCACATCACGCTGAACCTGGGCAGCCCGCTCGGCGCCAACAGCCTGGAACTGGTGCGCCTGAGCGCCCAGGTGCCCGGCAGCGCACCCTACGGCGCCAAGCAGGTGCTGGACCTGCGCGACATCGCCCTCGATACCGGTGCCCCGGTGCGCGACGACGACGGCCTGCACCTGGCCGCCTATGTCGGCGATACGAGCGGCAACGCCAAGTACTCCACGCTCGACGTGCAGCGCATCCAGCGCGCGGTGCTGCGCATGGATTCCGGCTTCGGTGCCTACCCGCTGATCGATCCGGTGGTCGTGGCGGACATCAACGGCAACGGTGCCTTGAGCTCGCTCGATGCGCAACGGGTGTTGTCCGAGGTCATGGGCCTGGACCGCGCCGAGATCCCGGCGATCCCGCAGGGCATGACGCTGACCTTCAGCGGCCCCGACCCGGTGGTCAGCGCCGCCAGCGTGGCCGCAATGCCGGGTGAAACCGTCGTGGTGCCGATCACGCTGGACACGGCGGCCGGTCTGGAGTCGGTCGAGATCACCCTGCTGTACCCGGCCGACAGCCTGGAACTGCTGGACGTCCGCCTCGGCGGCCTGACGCAGGACTTCTCGTATTTCGTCAAGGACACCAGCGTGCCCGGGCGCATCGCCATCGACATGGCGCGCATGAGCGCCATGTCCGGCGGCGCGGGTACCCTGGTCGAGCTGGAATTCCGCGTCGCAGACGATGCCCAGGGCAGCCTGGCGATCGACCTGCAGGCCACCGCGCTGAACGAAACCCGGCTCACGCTCAATGCCGAATCGCAGCCGGGTCTGGACCCGACCGACGGACGCATCATCCTGCCGGTGGCGCAGGCGCCGGTGGTCGTGGTCGCCACGGCCGAGGCCCTGGTGCCGGAGTCTCCGGCGCCGTCAGCCGCACCGGTCACGGCACTGCCAAGCTTCGAGATCGCCTCGCCGGTGGTGCAGCCGCTGCCGCAGATCAACTTCGGCCAGCCGGTGTCTGCCTTTGGCGCAGACAGCCTGTCGCCGGCGGGGTGGGTCGGCGACTGGGTGGCGGGCAACCGGGACGCCACGACCAACCCGCTCAAGATGAACAACTGGAAGCTGGGCGCGCCTGTCACCCGCATCAGCAGCCGATAATCCGACGCACATCACAAGGAGAGAACTGCATGGTCGAACCCAAGAAGGCCCCCGAACCCAAGGGCCCCAAGGTCAAGTGGAACGTGGACAACCTCAAGAGCTCCTACGTCAACTTCGCCAATGCCAACAGCACCAAGGAAGAGGTGGTGCTGAACTTCGGCCTGAACACCAGCTGGGACCGCGCCAGCCCCGAGGTCGAGATCGAGCTGGGGCACCGGCTGGTCATGAGCCCCTTCGCCGCCAAGCGGCTGGCCGAACTGCTGGCCAAGCTGATGGCCGAATACGAATCGCGCCACGGCGAACTGAAATAACATTGCGGGCACGGCCCGCTCGGCATGGTTTTCCCGCCGGCGCAGGTGCACAGGCCTGCGCCGCGGTTCGTTTTTTCCGGCGCGACAGCCGCGGCGTGCTTTCCTGATGAACGGCAGACACCCTACCCATGCAGTCGCGTAACGAGGACGTTCCCACCCATCCGCCGCGCGAGACCGTGGCGGCGGACCCCTGGAGCCAGCTGGCGCAGGCCCGCACGGCGGAGCAGCTGTGCCAGGCCTGGCTGCCGGTACTGTGCAGCATGCTCACCCGCCCGCACAGCGGGCTGCTGCTGCTGCAGGACGTGGATGGCAGCTATGCACCCGCGGCGGTCTGGCCCGGCAACACCGACCTGAGTTACCTGGGCGAGATCGCGCAGGAAGCCCTGGTCCAGCGCAAGGGCGTGGTCCACCCGGACCCGGCCGGCGGACCGACCCGGTTCGCCTACCCGCTCGACGGCGGCAAGAGCCTGTTCGGCGTGGTCGTGGTCGAGCTCGCCGGCAGCACCGACGCCAGCCTGAATCAGGCCATGCGCCTGCTGCACTGGGGTGTGGGCTGGCTGATCGACCTGCACAACCGGCGCGCCCTGATGGAGCAGGAAACCCGGCTGGAGCGCTCCTCCTTCCTGTTCGACCTGACCCTGGCGGCCCTGGCCGAAACGGATTTCCACAAGGCCGCACTCGCGGTGGTGAACCGGCTGGCGCAGCAGTTCGGCTGCCACCAGGTGCAGCTGGGCCTGGAAAAGGGCAAGACGGTGCGCGTGGTGGCGGTGTCCAACTCTGCCACCTTCGACGACAAGGCCAACCTGGTCAACCTGGCCGCCCTGGCGATGAACGAATCCTTCGACCAGCGGGCCATCGTCACCTGGCCGGAACCTGAACAGGGCGCCACGCTGATCACGGCGGCCCTGCGGGCCTATGCCGCAGAAACCGGCAGCGCGGCGCTGTGCGCCGTGCCGCTGGAAGCCGGCAATCGCATCATCGCCGTCTGGCTGCTCGAGCGGGACGCACCCTTCACGCCGGCCGAACGCCAGAGCCTTGAAACCCTGGGACTGGCACTGGCACCCATCCTCGAACTCAAGCTGACGGCCGAGGAAAACCTGCTGCGCCACGGGCAGCGCGCCTGGCAGGCTGCGCTGCGCCAGGTCACGGACACCTCGCGCCCGGGCGTCAAGCTGCTGGCCATCGCGGCGGTCGTGCTGCTGGCCGTGCTGGCCCTGTACCCGGCGGACTTTCGGGTGTCCTCGCGCGCCAGCGTCGAGGGGGCCATCCAGCGTGTCGCGGCGGCCCCGTTCCAGGGCTACATCCGGGAGGCGCCGGCGCGCGCCGGCGACCTGGTGCGCCAGGGGCAGGTGCTGGCCGTGCTGGAGGACAAGGACCTGAAGCTCGAACGCCTGCGCTGGGAATCCGAGCTCGAAGTCTCGGTGCGCAAGGAGCGCGAAGCCATGGCCAAGGCCGACCGCGTGTCGCTGCGCCTGGCCTCGGCGCAGGCCAACCAGGCGCGCGCGCAGCTGGACCTCACGCTCGAGAAGCTGAGCCGGGTCCAGGTCACGGCACCGTTCGACGCCGTGGTGGTGCAGGGCGACCTGTCCCAGCAGCTGGGGTCGCCGGTGGAGCAGGGCAAGGTGCTGTTCGAACTGGCCCCGCTGGACGCGTGGCGCGTCATCCTCAAGGTCGACGAGCGCGACATCGCCCATGTGCGCCAGGGCCAGGCGGGCGAACTGGCCCTGACCAGCCTGCCGGGCCAGCTGTTTCCGCTCAAGGTACAGCGCATCACGCCGGTCTCGGTGGCCGAAGAGGGGCGCAACTACTTCCGCGTCGAAGCCGAGCTGCAGACCGAGGCCGGGCAGGCCCCGCCACCGATGCGTCCGGGCATGGAAGGCGTGGGCAAGGTGGACGCCGGCGAGCGCAGCCTGCTGTGGATCTGGACGCACCGCTTCACCGACTGGCTGCGCCTCAAATCCTGGGAGTGGCTGCCCTGAGCCGCCACCGCCAAGCATCCCGCGCGCCATGAGCGAGACCACCCAGGCCCTGCTGTCGACCAACTGGTACCGCGTCGCGGGCCTGCGGCCCCGGCTGCGCGGCCATGTGCGCATCCACCGGCATGCCTACCGCGGCGAGGTCTGGTATGTGATGGAAGACCGGGTCGCCGGCAAGTACCACCGCTTCAATCCGGCCTCGCACCGGGTGATCAGCCTGATGGACGGCAAGCGCGACATGGCGGCCGTCTGGGGACGGCTGACCGACCTGCTGGCCGAGGACACGCCGGCGCAGGAAGAGGTGATCCGCCTGCTCGGCCAGCTGCATGGCGCCGACCTGATCCAGTGCGATGTCGACCCGGATGTCGCCGAGCTGTTCGAGCGCGGATCGAAGGAGAAGCGGCGCAAGTTCATGGGCCGCTTCATGAACCCGATCTCGCTGCGGTTTCCGCTGTGGGACCCGGACCGCACCCTGGTCTGGATGCTGCGCTGGCTGCGCCCGTTCACCGGCCTGTGGGGCCTGGTGCTGTGGCTGGCCGTGGTGCTGCCGGCGCTGGCGCTGGCGCCCCTGTACTGGCCGGACCTCACCGAGAACTTCAACGAGCAGCTGCTCGCCATGGACAACCTGCTGATCATGGCCCTGGTGTTCCCGCTGGTGAAGGCGGTGCACGAGCTCGGGCATGGCCTGGCCACCCGCGCACGCGGCGGCGAGGTGCACGAGATGGGCGTGATGCTGCTGGTGTTCTTCCCCATCCCCTACGTGGAGGCCTCGAGCTCGTCCGCCTTCGTGAAGAAGACCGACCGCATGCTGGTGGGGGCCGCCGGCATGCTCAGCGAACTGTTCATCGCCGCGCTGGCGTTCTACCTCTGGGTGCTGCTGGAGCCCGGCCTGCTGCGCTCCCTCACCTACAACGCCATCGTGCTGGCCAGTGTCACCACCGTGCTGTTCAACGCCAACCCGCTGCTGCGCTACGACGGCTACTACGTGTTTGCCGACTGGGTCGAGATCCCCAACCTGGCCACCCGGGCCAACAAGCACTGGCAGCATCTGGCCGAGAGGCATCTGTTCGGGGTGACCCAGAGCGAGCCGCCGCCGGCCACCGATGGCGAACGGCGCTGGTTCATCGCGTACGCGCCGCTGGCCTTCGCCTACCGCATGTTCGTGCTGTTCGGCATCTCGATCTTCATTGCGCAGCAGTACTTCTTCGTGGGTGTGCTGCTGGCCCTGTGGGGTCTGACCGCCAGCCTGGGCGTGCCGATCTACAAGGGCATCGTGGCCCTCGCCACCGGGCCGCAGTTCGCCGCGCGGGCCGTGCGGGTGCGCAGCGTCTTCGCGGGCATCGCGGTCGGTCTGCTGGTGCTGCTGTTCGTGGTACCGCTGCCGCGCCATACCGAAGCCGAAGGCGTGGTCTGGCTGCCCGAGCAGGCCATCCTGCGCGCCGGAGCCAGTGGCTTCATCGACGCGGTGCCTGCCCGCGCCGGACAGGTGGTGCAAACGGGCGACGTGATCGCCCGCAGCCAGGATCCGGAGCTGGTGTCGCGCCTCGCGGCCCAGCAGGCCCGCCTGGAAGAAGCCCGGGCGCGGTTCGATGCGGCATGGGGCGTACGCCCGGCACAGGCCGGGCAGCTGGAGGAAGATGTGCGGCGCGAGCAGGCCGGTGTGGACCGGCTGCTCGACGAAGCGACCCAGCTGACACTGCGCGCCCAGGCCCGCGGCACCCTGCTGATCGAGCAAGCCGACGACCTGCCGGGCCGCTTCGTGAAGAAGGGCGAGGTGGTCGGCTACGTGGTCGGCAACCACACGCCGCTGGTCCGTGTCGTGGTGCGGCAGGCGCAGGTGGACCTGGTACGGCTGGCCACCCGGGGCGTGCAGGTGCGGCTGCCGCAGGACATGGCCGCCATCCACACGGCGCGCCTGGTGCGCGAAGTGCCCAAGGCCGGGCGCGAGTTGCCCAGTGCTGCGCTGGGCCAGGGCGGCGGTGGCCAGATCCCGATAGATCCCAGCGACAGCGGAGGCACCAAGACCCTGGAGTCCCTGTTCGAATTCGAACTGGAGCTCCCATCTGAAGTGCCTGCTCACTACCTGGGCAGCCGGGTGTTCGTGCGTTTCGCCCACCCGGCCGAACCCATCGGCATCCGCCTGTGGCAAGGCCTGCGGCGCCTGTTCCTGTCGCAGTTCCATGTCTGAGCTGGCCCAGGTCGAGCTGGCGCACAGCGTCTACCCGGAGCGGCTGGACCGCAAGGAGTCGGCGCTGGACGCATGGGCACGCCGCTGGCTGGGCGGCCTGTGGCACAGCCTGCGGCCCTTTCGCAGCCACCTCGTGGCGCTGGCGAACGCAGCCTCCGCGCTGGCGCAGGAGGTCGGTGCACTGGACGACGATGCCATCCGGCGCGACATGCGCCGCGTGGCACGGGATGCCCTGGAAGTCCCGACCCATGCCGCGCGCGCCTTCGCACTGGTGCGCGAGGCCAGCCAGCGCAGCCTGGGCATGCGGCCCTTCGACGTGCAGCTGATGGGCGCCGCAGCCCTGTTCGCCGGCAAGCTGTCGGAAATGCAGACCGGCGAGGGCAAGACCCTCACGGCCGGCCTGGCCGCCTGCATCGCCGGCGTCGCCGGGCTGCCGGTGCATGTGGTCACGGTGAACGACTACCTGGCCGAACGCGATGCCGCCCAGATGCAGCCGCTGTTTGCCTTCTTCGGCCTGCAGGTGGGCACCATCGTGACCGGCATGGACCTGCCCGCGCGCGCGCGCTCCTACGCCTGCCACGTCACGTACTGCACCAACAAGGAGCTGGTGTTCGACTACCTGAAGGACCGGGTGGCCGCCGGCGGCCGGGCCAGCCGCGCCCAGCTGCGCATGCGCGCCCATCTCGGCCCCCGCGCCGAGGCCGGCCTGCTGCTGCGCGGCCTGCATTTCGCGATCGTCGACGAGGCCGACAGCATCCTGATCGACGAGGCGCGCACGCCGCTGATCCTGGCCGAAAAGGGCGACAGTGCCGGTGACCCCGAGATCTACCGCGAGGCGCTGCGCCTGGCAGGCACGCTGGACGCCGCGCGCGACTTCGAGCTGATCAGCGCCCGGCGCCAGCTGCACCTCACGGACGCAGGACGCGCCGCACTGGCAGAGCGGTGCCGCGACCTCGGCCCGGCGTGGACTGCCGCACACGGCCGTGAACACCTGGTGTCGCAGGCCCTGCGCGCACTGCATCTGTACCAGCGCGACCACCATTACCTGGTGGCCGACGACAAGGTGCACATCGTCGACGAATACACCGGCCGCATCCTGCCCGGTCGCACCTGGGAGCAGGGCCTGCATCAGATGATCGAGACCAAGGAGGCCTGCCCGCTGTCGGAACACAACCGCACGCTGGCGCGCATCACCTACCAGCGCTTCTTCCGGCGCTACCTGCGCCTGTCCGGCATGACCGGGACGGCACAGGAGGTGCGCCAGGAGATCTGGTCCGTCTACCGGCTGGAAACCGTGGCCATCCCGACCAACCGCCCCGGCCGGCGCCGCGTCGCCGGCACCGTGTGCTGCGCCAACGAGGACGCCAAGTGGCGGCGTGTTGCCGAGGAAGCGCAGCGTGTCGGCAACAGCGGCCGGCCGGTGCTGATAGGCACCCGATCCGTGGAGGACTCCGAACACCTGTCAGCGGCCCTGGACGCAGCCGGCATCCACCACCGCGTGCTCAATGCGCGCCAGGACGCCGAGGAGGCGGAGGTGATCGCGCAGGCTGGCGCGCCGGGCGTGGTGACGGTGGCGACCAACATGGCCGGGCGCGGCACCGACATCCACCTTGCGCCCGGGGTGGCCGAAGCCGGGGGACTGCATGTGATCCTGACCGATTACCATGACTCGCCGCGCATCGACCGGCAGCTGTTCGGGCGCTGCGCGCGGCAGGGCGACCCAGGGTCGGCGATCGCGATCGTGGCCATCGACGACGTGCTGGTGCGCGAGCATGGTGGCGCCATGTACCTGGCCCTGCAGCGCAGCTACCCGCTGGGCCCGCCCGCCACGCTGTTCGAGAAGCTGCGCCGCCATGCCCAGCGCCGGGCCGAAGCCATCCATGCCCGTACCCGGCGCGACACCCTGAAGCAGGACCTGAACCTCGATACCATGTTGGCGTTTGCCGGGAACCAGATATGAGAACCACCCCCACCCTTCTTCTTCTGGCCGGGCTGTGTGCCGGCACCGGCCTGCGGGCGGCACCCGACGACGCGTTCCAGTGCCTGATCGAGCCCTACCGCAAGATCGAGATCCGCAGCTCGGTCGAGGCCCTGATCGACACCGTGCATGTCCAGCGCGGCAGCGTGGTGCGCAAGGGCCAGCGCCTGGTCGACCTGCAGTCCGACGTGGAAAAGGCCGCACTGGCCTCCGCAAAGTTCCGCGCCGTCATGGAGGGCCAGGTCAGGTCCAGCGAGGCGCGGGTGGATTACGCCACCGACAAGCTGCGCCGGCGCGAGACCCTGAGCCAACAGAATTTCGTCTCCAGCCAGGACCGGGATGACGCCGCCGCCGAACTGCGCGTGGCCCAGGCCGACCTGCTGGAATCGCGCGACAACCGGCAGCTTGCGGTGCTGGAGAGCAGGCGCCTGGAAGAACTGCTGCGCCAGCGCACGCTGACCAGCCCGCTGGACGGCGTGGTGACCGAAGTCGAGCAGCATCCGGGCGAACTGGCCCAGACCGGTGAAGGCGCACGGCCCATCCTCAAGATGGCCCAGATCCACCCGCTGCGGGTCGAGGTCGTGCTGCCGGTGGCGCTGTACAACCAGATCCGCACCGGGACCCAGGCCGAGATCGAGGCAGAGGCGCCCTCGAAAGGCCGGCACCGGGCGTCTGTGCAGATCGTCGACAAGGTCGTGGACTCCGCCAGCGGTACCTTCGGCGTGCGGCTGGAACTGCCCAACCCGGCGGGCAACATCCTGGCCGGCGTCAAGTGCAAGGTGCGTTTTCGCTGAGCAGCAGGCTGGGGAAAGCCCCGCGTCCAGCGGGTGGATGCTGAACTCGCCGGCAAGCAGTACCGGATGGGCGGCACCTTCAGCGCCGCCGATGCCTGCCTGTTCACTGCCGGCAACTGGTGCGCCAGGGTGGGCGTGGACATCTCGGCCCATGCGCAGCTGGCCGCCTTGCGCGCCCGTGTCGCCGCTGCGCGTCAGCGTTGCGAACCCAGACCGATGGGCTCAGGCGCCGTCATCACGATGCGTGTGAACAGCCGGTCGTACAAGGGCTCGCGCGGGTACTTTCCGGTCAAGGGGTCGCAATTGGTGGCGAATGCGGCATCCAGCTCCTTCCAGTCGTCCGCGCCCAGGGACTTCTCGGCCTCGGGCAGGATGACGGACTCTTCCAGCTGCATGTGCTCCAGGTAGAAACCGACGTAGCTCCTGGCCTTGGTCTCGAAGTGCGCGCGCCGCGACTCGCCCAGCAGTTCCCAGGCGAGCAGGGCATGCTGCAGCTCGCGCACGGAGCCCTCTCCGCGCATGTGATCCTGCTCCAGCTTGCGGACCGTGTCCATGGTGCCCGGCGCCGCCCGCACCACCTTGGGAAACAACAGATCCGACTCCTTGGGATGGTGCAGACGCTCCGGAAACTCGTCGATGTAGAACAACATGGCGCGCATGACATCGAAATACTGCTGCGGGTCGTCGCCCGGCCCGTGCTGGACCATCATGGACAAGGACCGCAGCATCGCAGCAAGTGCCGAGTGTTCATCGCGGATGATGCGCAGGCTTTCGTGGGTCATGGCAGTCTCCTGAGGAAGTTTGCCGAAGCTTCTCACCACGCCACGCTGCGAGCCTTGATTCAGGTCAACAGTTGCTCAGGGCCCATCGAATTCTGCGGGCCGCCAGCGCTTGAGCAGCAGGGCGTTGGCCATCACGCTGACCGAGCTCAGCGCCATCGCCGCACCAGCCACGACCGGGTTCAGATAGCCCAGCGCCGCCAGCGGAATGCCCGCCACGTTGTACGCGAAGGCCCAGAACAGGTTCTGCCGGATCTTGGACACGGTGCGCGCCGAGATGTCGAGTGCCGCCACCACCAGCATCGGATTGCCCCGCATCAGGGTGATGCCGGCCGCATGCATGGCCACATCCGTGCCGTTGCCCATGGCCATGCCGACGTCGGCTGCGGCCAGCGCCGGCGCATCGTTGACGCCGTCACCGACCATCGCCACGGTGCGTGGCGCGCCGCCGGGCGTCAGCGGTGCGCGCAGCCCGACCACACGCGCCGCCTTGTCGGCCGGCAATACCTCCGCGATCACTTCGCCGGCGTCGGGGCGCAGGCCCAGGCGCAATGCCATCGCGTCGGCAGCGCCCCGGTTGTCGCCGGAAATCATCACCACCGACACGCCACGGGCGCGCAGGGCGGCCAGCGCGGCCGCGGACTGGGGTTTGGGCTGGTCGGCAAAGGCCATCAGGGCCAGCGCCTGCAGGCCATCGGCCCGGCGTTCGGCCAGCACCGATAGCGTGGCGCCCTGTTGCTGCTGCACGGCACTGGCGCTCGCCAGCGCCCCCAGGTCCAGCCCGAGTTCCTGCATCCAGCGCAGGCTGCCCATCTGCAGGGCGCGCCCCGCGACCGTGCCCTCCGTGCCACGGCCGGGCACTGCCTGCATGCCGACGGCTTCGGTCAGGGCCAGACCGCGTCCCTGCGCCGCGGCACGGACGGCGCGGCCCAACGGGTGCTCACTGCCACCTTGCAGGCTGGCGGCCAGCTGCAGGGCCTGCGCCTCGTCCACGCCAGGGGCCGGCAGCAACTGCACCAGTTGCGGCTGCCCCGCCGTGAGCGTACCGGTCTTGTCGCAGGCCACCACCTCCAACCGGTGTGCCAACTCCAGCGCCTGCGCGTCCTTGATGAGGATGCCGTGCCGGGCCGCCACGCCGGTGCCTGCCATGATCGCCGCCGGCGTGGCCAGACCCAGCGCGCAGGGACAGGCGATCACCAGCACGGCCACCGACCGGATCAGCGCCACCTCGAAGCCGACACCGGCCGCCCACCAGCCCAGCAGCGTGGCGAGCGCGACCAGCAGCACCACCGGGACGAAAACCGCCGCCACCTGGTCCACCAGACGCTGGATCGGCGCCTTGGCGGCCTGCGCATCCTCGACCAGCCGGATGATGTGCGACAGCACGGTGTCGGTACCGACCGCCGAGACCTGCATCACCAGCCGGCCGTCACCGTTGATGGAGCCGCCCGTCAGCGCGGCATCGCGACTATCCTTGACCACCGGCAGCGGTTCACCGGTCAGCATGGACTCGTCGACCTGGCTGCTGCCCTCCAGCAGGCGACCGTCCAGCGGCAGGCGTTCGCCAGGTCGCACGACCAGGTGGTCGCCCACCAGGATGTCCGCCACCGGCACATCCACCTCGCCCTGCGGCCCGAGCAGATGCGCCACATCCGGGCGCAGGGCGTGCAGAGCCCGGATGGCCGCGGTGGTCTGGTGCTTGGCACGCACCTCCAGCCACTTGCCCAGAAGCACCATGGTGATGACCACGGCCGAGCCGTCGAAATACAGGTGCGGCATGGTGTCGGGCTCGGCCGCCCACCACAACCAGACCGACAGGCCCCAGCCAGCCGACGTGCCCAGGGCGACCAGCAGGTCCATGTTGCCGGCACCGGCGCGTACCGCATGCCAGCCAGCCCGGTAGAACCGCGCGCCCAGCACGAACTGCACCGGCGTGGCCAGTGCAAACTGGGCCCAGGCCGGCAGCATCCAGTGCCAGCCGGCCAGGTCCGCCAGCATCGGCAGTACCAGCGGCGCACTGAGTGCGAGCCCCACCGCCACCGGCAGGAAACCGGCCCAGGGCGACAGGTCCGCCGCCACGTCGGTCTCGGCAGCGGTGCGCGGCTCGTACCCGGCATCACGCACGGCCCTGCGCAGGCGTGCCTCGATCTGCGGCGCTGCAGCGTAATGCACGCGCGCCGACTCCGTGGCGAGATTGACCGTTGCATCCTGCACGCCCGGCACCTTCTTGAGCGCACGCTCCACACGCATCACGCAGGACGCGCAGGTCATGCCGCCCACGCCGATGTCGAGTTCGAGAAGGTTCGTGGAGGCAGCCATGCGACTAGGGTACGCCGATTCGGGCCCGCGCGCAGCTGTCCGGGACACCGCGCTTGGCGTTATGCTGGTGTTATTCCACTCCTGCACCCGAGGTCTCCCATGCAACAAACCTTCACCGTCACCGGCATGACCTGCGGCCACTGCGAAAAGGCCGTCACGCGGGCTGTCAAGCAGCTCGATCCGCTGGCCGAGGTACGTATCGACCGCCCCGCCAACAAGGTGGACATCGAATCCAGCCAGCCCCGCGCAGCACTGGCACAGGCCATCACAGAAGAAGGCTACCTGGTCGCGGCCTAATCGACGCGATCGCCTTCCACCGGGCGGACTGCCGGCTGGCGGCAGCGCTTCGTGACCTGCGTCACAGACGGCTGGGCATGGCGGGGTTCCAATGCAGACACCTTCAACCACTGCAGGAGCTCTCCCATGACATCCAATGTTGGCGGCATCGACCGCATTCTTCGCATCGCCATCGGTCTGGTGCTGATCGCCCTGGCGGCCACCGGCACGGTGGGCTGGTGGGGCTGGCTCGGCATCGTGCCGCTGGCCACGGGCGCAATCGGCTGGTGCCCGCCGTATGCGCTGTTCGGCTTCAGCACCTGCGCCCTCAAAAACAAGGCCTGAAACCTCCGCGCCCGGGAAGGCCGGCGCAGCGTGGTACAAACCTGCCCTCAGGCCCGCCGGGCCTGCACCTCAGGAGTGCCGCGTGAAATTCAAGATGGCCAGGAACTCGCTGTTCGCAGTGTTGCTGCGTTCACCCTGGTGGATCAGTTTTGCACTGGTGCTGGTGATCGCCCTGGCATCCAGTGCGCTGTTGCCCGCCCAGTACGTGCCTTTTGGCGTGATGGGCGGGTTTCCGTTCCTGGTGACCGGGGTCATCGCAGCCTCCCGGCAGCTGCGCGCGCCCAGCGAAACGGAGGTGGCGCGCATCCTGGAGGCACTCGCGGCGATGTCCTGGAACGACTTCGCCGCCGCCCTGGAGCGTGCCTTCCAGGCGCAAGGGTACGGGGTGAGCCGGCTGCAGGGCGAAGGAGGCGACCTGCAACTGGTCAAGGCCGGGCGCACCACGCTGGTCAGTGCCAAGCGCTGGAAAGCCGTCAACCAGGGCGTTGAGGCCGTGCGGGCGCTGGATGCGGCCCGCACCCGCCTGGATGCCAGCCAGTGCGTCTACATCTGCATCGCCGGCGTGGGTGAGCACGCGCGCCGCTTCGCGGACAAGAACCGGGTCGAGATCCTGGAGGGGCCGGCACTGGCCGCGCTGGTGCGTGCGGTGCTGCCGGCCACCAAGGCCTGAGCTGCCTGCAGCAAAGGCCGCTGCCCGGGCCGGCCGCCTGGCCCGGGCAACTTTACAAACTGTTATCCGACGGTCATGGCCGCGATACATGCGCCGCCCACACTCGCTGTCAACCTGAGGCCAAACCCGAGCACTCAGGGGTCTTCCGACTGAAAGGACTTTGCGATGACCTCATTTTTCAAACCCCTCCTGATCGCCGCCATGCTTGCCGGGGCAGGCCTGGCCACGGGCGCCCACGCCATGGGCATGGGGATGGGTGGACACCACGGTGACGGACAGAGGGGCCAGCACCAGCGCATGGATCCGGCCCGGATGCAGCAGATGATGGCCCAACGCCAGGCCGAGCTCAAGGCCAGGCTCAAGATCACGGCTTCCCAGGAGGCTGCCTGGAATGCCTATGTTGCAAGCATGCAGCCGCCTGCCGGCATGGGCCAGCGCATGGACCCGCAGGCGCGCAAGAAGATGCATGAGGAGATGGCTGCGTTGACCACCCCGCAGCGGATCGACCGCATGAACGCAATGAAAGCCGGACGTGAGGCAGCGATGGCCAGCCGCCAGGAGGCCACCAAGGCCTTCTATGCCGCACTGACACCGGAACAGCAAGCGGTGTTCGACACCCAGGGCATGATGGGCAAGCGCCAGGGTCGGGGCGACGGCGCACACAGCCCGCGCCACGGCTGACCAGGGCCCCGGCCCGCTGCCAGAAGGCCATGCCGCGGCACACAAGCCGCGGCGCGCGCCCACACTCAGGCCAGCATCTTCTGCAGGTCGCCGCTGTCCAGCAGGGCCTGCAGGTCGGTGGCGCCGCCCACCAGCACGCCCTTGACAAAAACCATCGGGAATGTGGGCCAGCCGGTCCACATCTTGAGCGCATTGCGCCGGCGCCAGTGGTTGAAGTAGCTCCCGTACTCCAGATACTCGAACGCGATCCCGGCGTCCTGCAACAGCGTGCGCGCCTTGCGGGGCATCGGGTTCTGCGCCATGCCCACCACCACCACGGGGTGTGCCGCCACCGCCGCCTGCACCTCGCGCACGATGTCGGCGTGGTGATTCGTGATCCGGTCCCGGATCGCAGGGTGTATGCGGGCGTCTTCAAGAATCGGTCGGGTCATGACAGGCCTCCTGGGAACAAGTGGTCCTCAATTATGCGGCGCTGGTGCCCCCAGGCGGCCCCAGGCGGCCGCAGCCCATGACCCAGGTCAAGCGGCTACCATGCGCACCGCCGTAGACTGCCCGACAGCGCCATGAAAACCAGTCCTTCCCCCATGACCCCTGGCGCCAGCCGGCCCCAGGTGGCGGTGCGCCAGATCACACCAGGGCAGCCGCTGCAATGGCTGGCGGCCGGCTGGAAGGACCTGTGGCGCTGCGGCTGGCTGAGTCTGGCCCATGGCGCGGTGCTGGCCCTGTTCGGGCTGGCGCTGTTCGCAGTCGCGCGGCAGAGGTTCTGGCTGCTGGCGGGCGCGTTTTCCGGCTTCCTGGTGGTGGCGCCCGTGCTGGCGACCAGCCTGTATGCGATGAGTCGCGCCCTCGAGCGCGGTGATCCGATCGGCCTGGCCCTGCTGCGCGACACCTGGTTGGGCTGGCAACAGTCGCGTTTCGTGGACCACGCAGGCTACTGGTGCCTGGTGCGTTTCGGTGTGCTGCTGGCGCTCGCCGGCACCGGCTGGGTGATGACCTCGGCCGCCCTGATCACGCTGATGGCGCCGGCCCCCATCCTGACACCGATGGATTTCCTGCGCCATGTGGTGCTGGGGCACGACCATTTCCTGTTCGAGGCCTGGTTGTCGATGGGGGGCATCCTGGCCGCACCGATCTTCGCGTCCAGTGTGGTCTCGATGCCCCTGATGCTGGACCGGCGCATCCGGCTGATGGATGCGGTGCTGGCCAGCTGGCAGGTGGTGCTGGCCAATCCCTTGCCCATGGCCGTGTGGTCCGGGCTGATCATGCTGTTGGTGCTGCTGGGTTTTGCGAGCCTGCTGCTGGGCCTGCTGCTAATCGTGCCCCTGTTGGGCCATGCCAGCTGGCATGCCTACCGCGACCTGGTAGATGCCTCGGCACTTCCCGAGCGGGCCGCCGCCGGAACGACGCACTGATGTTCGGCTTCAGCGAAGAGCAGATCGCGGCTTTCGGGCTCTCTTTCGGCCTGGGCGCGTTCATGCTCTACATGCTGTTCATCGTCGGGCAGCTGGCCTGGGAGGCCAAGGCCGGCAGGTTCGGCACCTTCGTGCTGTTCCTGGGGCTGGGCTTCGGCATGGTCGGTTTCGTGGCCAAGTACCTGATCCAGTGGGCCCTGGACATCAAGTAGGCGGCCCGCCACGGCCTGTCGGTCAGCCGAATGGCCGCACGCCTATCCACCAGCCGTGCAGCCACATCGCAAACACCAGCCAGGCCACCACGCCGGCCACCACGGTCACCAGCGTGGCCACCCCACGGCCGGCCGGGTACACCGTGCCAGCGGCGCGGTCGCGGCGCCGGGCCGCTGAAAAATCCAGCACCGCCCAGGCCAGGAAAGCGCCAAAAAGCAGCATTTGCGCGAGCAGTCCGTTGGCCAGCAGGTGGGCCAGGGCCCAGACCTTGACGCCCAGAACCATCGGGTGGTGCACCCGGGCCTTGATGCCGTTGCCCGGCACATAGGCCGCAGCGAGCAGCACGAAGGCCGGCAGCGTGAGCAGCGAGGCCGCATGGCGCATGCCCACCGGCGGGCTCCACACCTGCACCGGCTGCATGCGGGCCTGGCCAAAACCCCACACGATCAGCGCAAAACCAAGCAGCGACACGACGGAATAGGCCATCTTCCAGGTGGCAGGCCCGACGCGCGCAAGGGTGCGGGTGCGCCAGTCCTCCGCCACGATGCGCACCGAATGCGCGCCCAGAAAAATCACCAGCCCCAGAACGAGGTAGAACATGTCAGTTGCCTTTCGTCAGACACCATGGTCTCATGCGCCCAGCACGCGGTTCTTGCCGGCGCGCTTGGCCATGTACATCGCCCGGTCTGCCCGCTTGATGGCCGCCACGCCGTCTTCCTCCAGGCCCACCTGGGCCACACCGGCACTGAACGTGATCAGCACCTTATCGGCGCCGGCGAGGAAAAACCGCTTGGTCAGCTCGCGCTGCAGGCGCACCATGGCTTCAATGCCCTTGTCCAGAGGCGTGTCGGGCAGCATCACCACAAACTCCTCGCCACCATAACGCGCCAGCGTATCCTGCGGACGCATGCATTCACGCGCCACCTGGGCCAGATGCGCCAGCGCCTGGTCTCCGGTGCTGTGGCCCAGGGTGTCGTTGATCTTCTTGAAGTTGTCGATGTCCAGCAGCGCCATGCACAGCGCTGTTTCCTTGCGCCGCATGTGGGACACCTCGCGGTTGAGGGCTTCGTCCAGGCCCTTGCGGTTCAAGGCGCCGGTGAGCGGGTCATGGCGGGCCTGGGCACTGACACGGTCGAGCTCCATGTGCAGCTTGACGATCTCCGCTTCGGTGGCTTCGGCCCGCTCCCGCATGCTGCGCAACTCGTTGCGGACCCCCAAGGAGTCGCTGGCCATGGTGCGGGTGGCGCTGACCGCTTCCTTGAGCACGGGCGCCAGTTCTTCCAGGCTGGTGGCCTGCTCGATCAGCCGCGCATTTTCTTCCATCTTTCCGCCGAAGGTGCTGGTCGAGTCGGTGATCAGCGACAGGCGTTCGATGAAGGTGCCCAGCATCAGACGCATTTCCTTCTGCGCCTCGACCGCGCGGCCCTTCGCCTCGGCCTGCTTGAGCATCACGTCGCGCAGGCGGCGCTCGACGTCGTCCAGCCGGCGCAGGGTCAGCGGCGGCGTGGCCGCGCTCATGAGCGCCTCGACCTGCCCCTTGAGCCAGCGGTCGTCGATGCTGAGCTCGCCGATGTTCTCCATGATCAGGCGCAGCAGGTGCAGCAGCGTGGACTTGATCTCGGCCTGGTCTTCGGCTGCGAAGGACACCCGGTGTCCGAAGGTGCTGAGCATCTGCTTGACCTGCACCAGGTCCACGCCGGGCTGGCGCATGACGCGCAGCAAGTCCTGCGTCTGCTCGGTGAAACGGGTGTCGTCCGTGCCCAGCGCCGGCCGGGCAAACTCGATCAGGCGGGCGATCTGCTCCAGGAAATCGGTGGTGAGCGCAGGCGCCGCCGTCGAGCTCGGCGCCACATGGGCCAGCGGCGCCACTTCATGGGTGCTCAATGCACCGAAACCGGAGCTCTCCGTCCTGGGCACTAAACTGCCGTAGGCGACCAGCGCCTCGTGCACGCCCTCCCAGCTGAGCTGGGAGATCGCATATTCCATGAGGCCGCGCTGCCTCTGCTGGCCCGGGGTCTTGGCAGGCAGGTCATGGGCAATCTTGCGCAGCTGATCGGCCGGAAAAGGCACCTCCGTGCGAAGGCCACCGATCTCGTTGAAGATCGCCTGGTAATTGGCGGGCGTCGGCGGCATTTTCCTGATGACGAGCTGCTTGAGCGTATCTCGCGCCAGCTCGGGTAACGTCTTTTCTACCATCGCCTCATCTTCCTCTTTGTACCTGCCCGCCGTCGAGAAATCGCAGCAGTTCGCGAACCGTGCGCTGCGCATCTTCCTGGTGGGGCAAATGACCCAACTCTTCAAACACCACCAGGCTGGATCCCGCGATATCGTCTGCGAACCGCCGGCCGGCCGCCAGCGGTGTCAAACGGTCGCGACCACCCCAGAGAATCAGGGTCGGAAGATCCAGTGATCGTATCCGCGCCGATGGGTCTGGCGAAACGTCGACCACGCGGTGCGCCAGGGCCCGCCGGTTGCCCGCGCGCAATGCCATATCGTAATACCTGTCCACCAGCGCAGGCGTGACTTTCGAGGCATCACCGTAAACATTGCGCAAACTGGCAAGCACCATGCCGCGGGGAAGAAAGTACGACAGCAGGTCACGCACACCCGGCACACGGGCCAGACGCAGGGCCACCGGCACCTCCTGGGGGGGCAGGGCATGACCACTGGCATCCACCAGCACGAGCTTCGCCACACGCTGCGGTGCAGCAAGCGCGGCTGCCCAGGCGACATGACCACCCAGCGAATTGCCACCCAGCACGGCCCGTTGCACGCCCAGATTATCCAGCACGGCCAGCACCTGGCGCACATGGCGTGGCACCGAGTGATCTCCATCGGCAGCAGGCCCCGTCAGGCCGAAACCGGCCAGGTCGAAACGGATCACCCGTCGCCGCGTCACCAACGTCGCCGCCCAGCCGTCCCAGGTATGCAGGCTGTCCGAGGTGCCGTGCAAGAGCACGATTGGAAGGGGGTCGTCGCGCGGGCCCTCGTCACGCAGATGCACCTGCAGACCATCGATCGCCAGGAACTGCGACGGTGGGCCGGCCCAGCGGCGCACCAGATCCTGCAGGGGTTTGTCTGGCGCCCAGACGGCGACCAGCCCCGCGATCAGGAAGAAGACGACCCCGCCCAGCACCAGCAGCAGCGACTTTCGCAGCAGCATCATGTGGCGGGCGTGTGCGAGCGGCACAGGAAATCGCCGAGCTTCTGGCGTTCGGAGGCGGTCAACGGGCCCGCCCGGCCGGCCGCCTGACGGAGCTGCCGCAGGCGGTGATCGGAGCGCTCGAGAACCTCCTCTCGCCGGCACACCTCCACCAGCGGCCCGCTCACCGGCCACTGGATGGGCACCTCATCCGGCACCACCACCAGCACATCGAGCTCCAGACGATCAAAGAACCCGCGCTGCTGCACCCGTCGGTCCAGAAAGGACTTCATCAGCAGGATCTGCACATAGGCCCGCGTGATCGGAGACCCGATGTCCACCAGCGCGCCCTGCTCCCGGCGCTGCCAGCCGCCTTCGCCATCGATGGAGAGCGCCTCCGAGACAGGTTCACGCGCAATGAGCAGGAATCCGAAGGAATGCACCAGCAGGTGGTCGATGCTGGCAAAGACATGGCCCGAGGGCACGCGCAGCTCGTTGAGCACATCCACCTCCGCACTGCGCTTGAAATGGCGCCGCAGGCAGTACGCCATGCGGTCGGCCTGCAGCCGTGCCGCCACATCGGCCTCGCTGCCCCGGAAGAGATCGAGCTCCTTGAGAATCATGGCGCGATTGCCTGCATCAGCCCGGGATCTGCGGCTTGGCCAGCGGCCGGTGCAAGGACCGCAGGAATTCGGCCAGCCTGCGCCGCTCGGAGGCTGTCAGCAGACCGGGCGCAGTCGCCGTGCGCCGGCATTCCACGACCCGCTGGAGTACGCGCTCATGCACCTGGTCGGAGTTGCAGACCTCGGCAAGAGGCCCCATGGTCGGCCACTGGATCTCTTGGGTATCGGGAACCGCCACCAGGATATCGAGTGCGACACCCTCGAAAAAACCCTTCTGCTTGACGTTCTTGTCCAGGAAGGCCTTCAGCGACAAGGCGCGCAGATAGGCCCGGGTGATCGGCGAGCGCATCTCGGCCCAGCTGCCCTCGCGCCAGCGCAGCCACTGGCCATCGTCCCGGATCTGTGCACGGCCCGTGAAGTTCTCGCGCTCGATCACCACCAGCCCGTAAGGATGCAGCACGAGGTGGTCGACATGGGCCACTCCGGTACCGGTACCCACCCGCAGGTAGTTGAGCACGTCGATCTCTTCGCTCTTGCCGAAAAAGCGGCGCAAATGGTAGGCCATCCGGTCCTGCGCGATGCGGCCGGCTATTTCCTCCTGTGTCCGGCCGTAGAACGGATCGAGCTCCTTCAACACCATGGCGTGCGGCAATCTCCTGAACGGATCGGCAATGTTACCTGCCGGGCGCGTCGTCGCGTGCCGCGTCCTGCAGGACGCGCGCCAGATGGGGGCGGTGCTTGAGCACCAGAAACTCCGCCAGCCGTCGGCGCTGCTGCGCCACCAGCAGGCCGGGCCCGGCGCCCAGCGCGCGGTACTGGTCGATGCGGGCACTCACCAGCCGGGGCAATGCATCGGCATTGCAGACCTCGATCTGCGCCCCACTGGCCGGCCAGCGAATGGCCCTGGTGTCGGGGACGGCGACCATCACATCCAGCTCGACGCGGTCGAAAAAGCCTTTCTGGCGCACCTTCTTGTCAAGAAAGGCCTTGAGCGACAGCGCCTGCTGGTAAGCCCGGGTCACCGGCGAGCGGATCACGCGCATGCGACTGCCCTCCAGGCAGGCCCAGCGGCCGTCCTCCTCGACCTGCAGATGACCGGACACGCTGCGGCTGTCGATCACCACCATGCCATAGGCATGCAGCACGAGATGGTCGATGCTGGTGACCAGACCACCGGTGGTGACGCACACCTGGTTGAGCACGTCAACCTGCGTGCTGTCGCCGAAATGGCGGCGCAGGTAGTAGGGCACCTGCTCCTCGGCGCCGCGCCGCGCCGGTCCGGCGCCCGACGGCCAGTCCAGCGGATCGAGATCCTTGAAAACCACCGGTCCGCCAGGTGCTAGGTCGCCGCGTCGGACCGCGCCCGGCGCGCGCGCACCGCCCGGGCCAGATCCTGCAGCACGGGAATGGTCTGCGCCATGCTGATGCAGGCGTCGGTGACCGAAACACCCGGTTTCAGTGGCACGCCGGGAACGATGTCCTGGCGGCCCTCTTCGAGGTGGCTTTCGATCATCACGCCGATCACGCGGCGGTCTCCGGCGGCGATCTGCGCCGCCACATCGGCGGCGACCTCGATCTGGCGCCGGTGCTGCTTGCTGCTGTTGGCATGGGACACATCGACCATGACCTGCTCGCGCAAACCCGCTCCCTGCAGCAGGGCGCAGGCCGCGGCCACATCGGCGGCACTGTAATTGGGCTGCTTGCCGCCGCGCAGGATCACATGGCAATCCTGATTGCCGCGGGTCTCGAACACCGCCGCCTGTCCCATCTTGGTCATGCCCATGAAGGCATGGACGGCCGATGCCGCCTGGATGGCATCGGTGGCAACCTTGACGCCACCATCGGTGCCGTTCTTGAAGCCCACCGGGCAACTCAGGCCGGAGGCCAGCTGCCGATGGCTCTGGCTCTCCGTGGTGCGCGCGCCGATGGCGCCCCAGCTGACCAGGTCGGAGATGAACTGGGGACTGAGCAGGTCCAGGAATTCGGTTCCGACCGGCAGCCCCAGCGCGAGCACGTCGAGCAGGAGGCGGCGCGCCATCTCCAGGCCTTCGTTGATCGCAAAGCTGCCGTCCAGGTGCGGATCATTGATATAGCCCTTCCAGCCAACCGTGGTGCGCGGCTTCTCGAAATACACCCGCATGACCACCAGCAACTCGCCTGCCAGCGTGTCGGCCAGCGCCTTGAGTTGGCCGGCATACGCGATGGCCTGCCCATGGTCGTGGATCGAGCAGGGCCCGACCACCACGACCAGCCGGTCATCCGCACCCTGCAGCACCTGCGAGATGGCCCTGCGGCTGTGCTCGACAAGGGCCTGGGCCGCCGCGGGCACGGGAAGCCATTCCTGCAACAGCGCCGGGGTGATGAGGGGGCGCACGGCGCCGATGCGTGTATCGTCTATGCGGGTGGTGTCCTGGGTGGACAACGCGGCCAGCGCCGCCGGGATGTGGGTGCTCATGTGCAAATTGTCGCGGTTTTCCACGCCCCGTCCAGCACCGCACCTGCAGCGGATCGGCTGTAATACAGGCACCCATGACCACTGTTCCGTCGCACCCGCCCAGCCACCATGCCGCCGAGCAGGCTCCCAGCCTGTCGGACCTGATGCACGACAGCCCCTGGCGGGCACCGGTCACGCTGGCACTGGTGGCCATCAATGTGCTGGTGTTCCTGGCGATGCTGGTCAATGGCGCCGGCTGGACCCACAACTCCAACAGCATCCAGCTCGCCTGGGGCGCCAACTTCGGGCCAGCCACCCAGGACGGGCAATGGTGGCGCCTGGGCAGCGCCATGTTCCTGCATTTCGGTATCGTGCACCTCACGCTCAACATGTGGGCGTTGTGGGACGTCGGCCGCCTGGTGGAGCGCCTGTACGGCCGCTGGCGATTTGCGCTGCTCTACCTGGGCAGTGGGGTTGCGGGCAACCTGTTGTCGCTGGTGCTGCAGGGAAACAAGGCGGTGTCGGGCGGTGCGTCCGGGGCGGTATTCAGCCTGTACGGAGCCTTGCTGGTGTTTCTTTGGCGCGAGCGCCGGCATGTGCAAAGGCGCGAGTTCCGCTGGCTGTTCGGTTTCGCGGCCTTTTTCACATTGATCACGCTGGGCATGGGCCTGGTGATTCCCGGCATCGACAACGCAGCGCACGTGGGTGGCCTGGTGTGTGGCGCACTGATGGCGCAAATGCTCGCGCGCCCCTGGGCGGGCAACACCCGGCCACCACCGGCCGCCGGCAGGCTGGCGGCACTGGGCCTGCTGACGACAGCCGTTGCCGTTCTCGTCACCCACATCCCGCCGCCGGCCTACCGCATGGGCGACGAGTTGCGCGCACAGGCCGCGATCCGCAAGTTTCTTCTGGAAGACCGGGTGCTCAACCAGCGCTGGGAGTCACTGATCGACTCCGGCCGGCGCGAGCGCCTGTCCTTCGACCAGCTGGCCGGCGCGATCGACGCGCGCGTGGCCTCGGAGTACCAGGAAAACTTCGAGCAACTGGCGGGGCTGGAACTCGGTCCGGGAGCACCTTCGGCCAGAACCCTGGAGATATTGCGCAACTATGCCAATCTGCGCAGCGACGCATCGCATGCCCTGGCAGAAGGCCTGCGCGCCAACGACGCGGAAAAGATCCGCAAGGCGCTGGAAACCTCGCGCCAGGCTCCCCTGCTGGCGCAGCGCGCGGCCAACCAGGCCTCTGCGGCTGCGTCTTCCGCAAGCCGGCCTTGACATGCCACCCGGCACGCGGGTGTCAGTCCAGCGTGGCGAGCATGTCCTTGGTGAAGGTCCGCAGGAGTTCGATCCGCCCGGCCTGCACCTGGTGAACCCAGTCCGGGTTGGCGATCAATGCCCGGCCCATGGCGATCAGGTCGAAGTCGCCATGCGCCAACCCGGCCGCCATCCGGTGAATGTCCTGCGGTGCGATCTCGGCGCGCACCTTGCCCAGCGCAGACTTGAACTCGTTGTCCAGACTGGCCGAGCCCACGGCGATCACGGGCTTGCCGCTCAGATGGCGTGTCCAGGCGGCCAGGCTGCGGTCATCGCCATCAAATGCCGGCTGCCAGTAGCGGCGGGTCGAACAATGAAAGATGTCCACCCCGGCATCCACGAGGGCCTGCAGCAGGGTCTGCAGTTCCTGCGGGTCCCGGGCCAGCCGGGCCTCGTAATCGAGCTGTTTCCACTGCGAATAACGGAACACGATCGGGAAGTCGGGGGCAGTGCTGCGCCGGCAGGCGCGAACCAGCTCGGCGGCAAACCGGGTGCGCCCCGGCAGATCACCGCCATACGCATCGCTGCGCAGATTGGTGCCCGCCCACAGAAACTGGTCGGGCAGGTAACCATGCGCGCCATGGATCTCGATCCCGTCAAAGCCCAGGCTGAGGGCGGCCGCTGCGGCATCGGCAAAAGCCGCCACGGTGTCCGCAATATCGGACTCCCGCATGGCGCGCCCCAGCGGCCGGCCCGGCGCCGCCAGGCCGGAAGGGCTCAGGCGCTCGATCACCGCCGAATCCCCCATGCCGATCAGGGACGGGTCGAACGCCCCCACATGCCAGAGTTGCGGCAGGATGCGGGCACCCTGGGCATGCACGGCATCCACCACGGCGCGCCAGCGCTCGCGTTGCGGCCCGAAGAAGCGGGGCACCGTGGCGCCAAACGCGCCTGCGGCGTCCGGTGGCATGCCCTCGGTGATGATCAACCCCACACCCCCCTGGGCGCGCCGTGCGTAATACGCCAGCATGTCGGGGCCCGGCGCACCGTCTGTGGCGCGTTCACGCGTCATCGGGGCCATCACGATGCGGTTGCGCAGCGCGAGCGGCCCCAGCACCAGCGGCTCGAAGAGCGCCGACACCGGGGAACCCACCGGCAAGGCCGGCGCGGGCTCAGGTGGCGAGGAAACCGCCATCGACCACGAGCTCCGCACCGGTGATGTAGGCCGACTCGTCCGAAGCGAGAAACACCACGGTATGGGCCACGTCATCGACCTCGCCCACCCGGCCCAGCGGCACCCGCGCGATGACGCGGTCACGCGCCGCATGGGAGCTGAGCTGGCGGTCGCGCATGGGCGGCATGGCGCCCGGATGGATGCTGTTCACCCGGATCTTCTGCGGACCATACTGGGCTGCAGCCGCCTTGGTCAGCGCCCGGATGCCGCCCTTGGAGGCGTGGTACCCCACATGCACGCCCGGCGTGCCGACATGGCTGCAGATCGAGGAGATGTTGACGATCGATCCACCGCCCGCGGCCGCCATATGCGGCACCACCGCCCGGATGCCCAGGAAGGTGCCCCGCAGGTTCACCGAGATCAGGCGGTCGAACAGGTCGAGCTCGGTCACGTCGGGCACGGCGGAGCCGGAGATGCCGGCGTTGTTGACCAGGATGTCGATGCGGCCGAAACGCTGCAGCGCAGCCTGCACGACCACGTCCCACTGCGCGGGGTCGGTGACATCATGCGGGATGAACAACACGCCGTGGCCCTCGTTGGTGAGCGCATCGGCCAGGGCGCGCCCGGTATCGGTGAGCTGGTCGGTGATGACGACGCAGGCACCCTCCTGCACGAAGCGGCGGGCATCGGCCAGGCCCATGCCGGAGGCGGCTCCGGTGATGATGGCGATCTTGTCCTTCAGGCGCATGATTCAGACGTCAATATTACCGGCCCGCAAGGCATTGGTCTCGATGAACTCCCGCCGCGGCTCGACCTCGTCACCCATCAGCATCGTGAAGACCCGGTCGGCTTCGATGGCATCGTCGATCTGCACACGCAACAGGCGCCGTACGGTCGGGTCCATGGTGGTTTCCCACAGCTGCATCGGGTTCATCTCGCCCAGGCCCTTGTAACGCTGGCGCGAGGTGGCGTTTTCCGCCTGCGTGATCAGCCAGGACATGGCTTCACGGAAATCGTTGACCTTTTCTTCCTTCTGGCGCTCGCCTTCACCGCGTGTGACCCTGGCGCCGGGACTCAACAGGCCCTTGAAGGTGTTGGCGGCTTCAGCCAGGGCCGCATAGTCGGCACCATGCACGAAGTCCTGGGTCAGGATGCTGCTCTTGACATTGCCATGGTGGCGACGGCTGATGCGCAGTACCGGCTTGTCGGTGCGCTGGTCGAATTCGCCCGCGACTTCGGCATCCGGCAACCGGGCCTGCAAGGCGGCAGCGGAACGCTCGGCTTCGGCAACGGTATCCAGGTTCAGAGACACGCCGTCGGCCACTGCCCGCAGCGCTTCGGCATCCATGAAGTTGTGCAGGCGCGCGATCACGGCCTGTGCCACCTGGTGCTTGCGTGCCAGTTCTGCCAGCGTGTCCCCCGTGATCAGACTCGGGTTGTCACCACCGGTGCTGATCGAGGCATTGATGAGCGCAACCCGCATCAGGAAGCTGTCCAGCGCATGGGCATCCTTGAGATAGAGCTCTTCCTTGCCGGCCTTCACCTTGTACAGCGGCGGCTGCGCGATGTAGATATGGCCACGCTCGACCAGCTCGGGCATCTGGCGATAGAAGAACGTCAGCAGGAGGGTGCGGATATGGGCGCCGTCCACGTCGGCATCGGTCATGATGATGATGCGGTGGTAGCGCAGCTTGGCCACGTTGAAATCATCGTTGCCCGTGCTGCCGCCCGCCTTGCCGATGCCGGTGCCCAGGGCGGTGATCAGCGTCAGGATTTCATTGCTGGTCAGAAGCTTCTCGTAGCGCGCCTTTTCCACGTTAAGGATCTTGCCGCGCAGTGGCAGGATGGCCTGGAACTTCCGGTCGCGGCCCTGCTTCGCAGAACCCCCTGCGGAATCACCCTCGACGATGTAGATCTCGCACAGGGCAGGGTCCTTTTCCTGGCAGTCTGCCAGCTTGCCGGGCAGGCCCATGCCGTCGAGCACACCTTTGCGCCTCGTCATGTCACGGGCCTTGCGGGCGGCTTCGCGGGCACGGGCGGCCTCGATGATCTTGCCGACGATGATCTTGGCGTCATTGGGCCGCTCCTGCAGGTAGTCGTACAGGAGTCTGCTGACGATGTCCTCCACCGGTCCACGCACTTCACTGCTGACCAGCTTGTCCTTGGTCTGGCTGCTGAACTTGGGTTCCGGAACCTTGACGCTCAGCACACAGCACAGGCCCTCGCGCATGTCATCGCCAGTGACCTCGACCTTGGCCTTCTTGGCCAGTTCGTTGTCGTCGATGTACTTGTTGATCACACGCGTCATCGCAGCACGCAGGCCAGTCAGGTGGGTGCCGCCATCGCGCTGGGGGATATTGTTGGTGAAACACAGCACCTGTTCGTTGTAGCCGCTGTTCCACTGCATGGCGACTTCCACACCGATGTTGGTGTTCTGGTCGCTCTGGCGGTCGCCCAGGGCATGGAATACATTCGGATTCAGGACAGTCTTGCCCTTGTTGATGAAGTTGACAAAACCCCGCACGCCACCAGCGCCTGAAAAATCGTCTTCCTTGCCGGTGCGTTCGTCCTTGAGGCGGATCTTCACCCCATTGTTGAGAAAACTCAGCTCGCGCAGTCGCTTGCTCAGGATCTCGTAGTGAAAGTCGTTGTTGGTCTGGAAGATCTCCAGATCCGGCAGGAAGTGCACCTCGGTACCACGCTTCTCGGTGTCACCGACAAGCTTCATGGGCGAGACCTCGATGCCGTTGACCGTATCGACGATGCGGTTCTGCACAAAACCGCGCGAGAACTCCAGCACATGCACCTTGCCATCGCGACGAACGGTGAGCCGCAGCATCTTGCTCAAGGCGTTCACACAGCTCACGCCCACACCATGCAGACCACCCGATACCTTGTAGCTGTTCTGGTTGAACTTGCCACCCGCATGCAGTTCGGTCAGGGCAATCTCGGCGGCCGAACGCCTGGGCTCGTGCTTGTCATCCATCTTGATGCCGGTCGGAATGCCACGCCCGTTGTCCACCACACTGATCGAGTTGTCGGAGTGGATGGTGACGAGGATGTCATCGCAATGGCCGGCCAGCGACTCATCGATGGAGTTGTCCACCACCTCGAAAACAAGATGGTGCAAACCAGTGCCATCCGAGGTGTCACCGATATACATGCCCGGGCGCTTGCGAACGGCTTCCAGTCCTTCAAGGATCTGTATCGCACCTTCGCCATAGGCCTCCGAAGCCCCCTCCTGGTTGGCATCGATTGCTGGCTGAAAATTGGAGCTCTCCGCCGTGCTCTCGCCGGTATGGACGGCATCCTGGCCGTTGGCTGCGGCGTGCTCGGGTTTTTTTTCTTCGGTCATGGCGGGCTATCTCAACAATTTCTCAAAGTCTTGAAACACCAAACCCGCAGTGGCTGCGGGTTTGGCAATAAAGCGCTGCGACAGGCTGGCAGGGTCTAGATACGCATCGGCATCACGACATACTTGAAGGTCGCGTTGTCAGGGATGGTGAAAAGAGCAGAACTGTTTCCATCGGACAACTCCAGCTTGACCATCTCCTGGTTCATGTTGCTGAGCGCGTCGATCAGGTAGGTGACGTTGAAACCGATCTCGATGCTGTCTCCGGAATAGTCGATATCGAGTTCGTCCACTGCCTCTTCCTGCTCGGCATTGTTCGATGCCACGCGCAAGGTGCCAGGTTCGATGTTGAGCCGCACACCCTTGAACTTGTCGCTGGTCAGGATGGCGGTGCGCTGCAGCGTGGCCAGCAAGGGCACACGGCCCAGCGTGATGCGGTTCTTGTGGTTCTTGGGAATCACGCGGTTGTAGTCGGGGAACTTGCCTTCCACGAGCTTGGTCACGAACTCCATTCCCTCGAAGGCGAACTTGGCCTGGTTGTTGGCAAACTGCATCTCTATCGCGCCATCCGCATCGCTGAGCAGGCGCTGCATCTCGATCACCGTCTTGCGCGGCAGGATGACTTCCTGGCGCGGCACCTCGACATCGAGCATTGCAGAGGCATAGGCCAGGCGGTGACCATCGGTGGCCACCAGGCTCAGCTGTTTGCCCTCGGCCACGAACAGGATGCCGTTGAGGTAGTAGCGGATGTCATGCACCGCCATCGCAAACGCCACCTGGTTCAACAGGTCCTTGAGCGTCTTCTGGGGCACGCTGAAGGAAGGACCGAAACCGGGGGACTCCTGCACCACCGGAAAATCCTCGGCCGGCATCGTCTGCATCGTGAACCTGCTCTTGCCTCCTTTGAGGATGAGCTTGTTCTGGCTCGATTCGAGCACCACGGCCTGATCCGCCGGCATGGTGCGCAGGATGTCGATCAGCTTGCGCGCACCGACGGTGGTCGTGAAGTTGCCGGCATCACCCTCGAGCTCGGCCGTGGTGCGGATCTGGATTTCCAGGTCGCTGGTGGTGACCTGCAACGCGCCGCCAGTCTTGCGGATCAGCACATTGGCAAGGATGGGCAGTGTGTGCCGACGTTCCACGATACCTGCCACCGACTGAAGGATCGACAGTATTCTGGCCTGCGTTGTTTTCATGACGATCATGTCAACCTCTTCTTTAATTTCTCTAATTTAGATTGGTAGTAGTAGATAAGGGGAGCTGTTCGCTGTGGACAGCAGCATTTTCCCCTTTTTTATCAAGCACTTGTCGTGTGTTGAACGCTGTGTGCAGGTACGCATCCGCGGTGTTTGCCGAAAGTGGACAAGTCTGCCAGACAGGCTGCCCTTGTGGACAAGTGCTCATTTGTGCAATTTCTATCCCCAGGCTTTTGAAGAATTGGCGGGAAGGAAGCGTGTGCATGCGGATGCATCAACCTTTCAGCGTCTGTTCCAGCACATGCAACTGCTGGTTGAGTTCTGTCAGTTGCTGGCGTTCACCGCCGATCTTGCGTACCGCATGCAACACGGTGGTGTGGTCGCGACCACCAAACAGCTCGCCGATCTCCGGCAGGCTTTTCTGGGTGAGCTCCTTGGCCAGGTACATGGCGATCTGCCGGGGTCGGGCAATGCTGGCCGGCCGTTTCTTGGAATACATGTCGGCAATCTTGATCTTGTAATAATCGGCAACAGTTTTCTGGATGTTCTCCACGGAAATCTGCCGGTTCTGGATGGACAGCAGATCACGCAGCGCTTCACGGGCCAGCTGGATGGAAATTTCTTTCTGGTTGAAGCGCGAGTAGGCCAGGATCTTTCGCAGCGCTCCTTCGAGCTCACGGACGTTGGAGCGGACGTTCTTTGCGACAAAGAAAGCGACTTCTTCCGGCATCTCGCTGTCTTCCGCCCGGGCCTTGTTGATCAGGATGGCCACACGCATTTCCAGTTCGGGTGGTTCGATCGCGACGGTGAGACCCGAATCGAAACGCGACACCAGCCGCTCATGGATATCTGCGAGTCCCTTGGGATAGGTGTCGCTGGTCATCACGATATGTGATTTCTTGGCCAGCAGGGCTTCAAAGGCATTGAAGAACTCTTCCTGCGTCCGTTCCTTGTTGGCAAAGAACTGCACGTCGTCGATAAGTAGCAGGTCGAGCGAATGGTAATGGTCCTTGAATTCGTCGAAAGTCTTGCGCTGATAGGCCTTAACCACATCCGACACGAATTGTTCCGCGTGGATGTACAAAACTCTGGCCAGCGGCTTGTTGGCCAGCAAACGGTTGCCAACAGCATGCATCAGATGGGTTTTGCCCAGACCGACACCCCCATAGATGAACAGGGGGTTGTACAGATGCCCTGGCATGTCCGAGACATGCATTGCCGCAGCGCGGGCCATGCGGTTGGCGGAACCCTCCACCAGCGTGTCGAAGGTCAGCGCGGAATTGAGCCGGTTGCGCTGGCCTTGCAGAACCTTTTCCTCGACCAGCTCGGGCGGCTCTTCGATCAGTGGTCTTTCTCGACCATTGACAAACAACGCCGACTTGGTCGTGGATTCCCTGGGAGCAAGTGCTAACTCAAGCGTGACAGCCTGGCCATAGATCTTTTCTAGCATGGTGGCAATCCGGGTGCTGTACTGGGCCCGGATCCAGTCCAGCTTGAACCGGTTGCCAACGAAGATGGTGACTTTCGAGAAGTCGTCGGAGACATTGGCCGACAGGGGCTTGATCCAGGTGTTGAACTGCTGTTCCGGCATTTCCTGGGCCAGTTGTTCGATGCAGGTCTGCCACAGGCTGTCACCCGCTCCAAAGGCCGTACCGTCGACGCGAACGCTTTGTTGTCCCTCGGCCATCATGTCTTTCTGATTCTGTGGATAGTTGTTCTTCGCGCGGCAGGAAATTGTACGTTATCAAGAATTTATCCACAATCGCGCCCTGTGCCCCGGCGGCAACAACGGAAGTTCCTGTGATGCCATTCAATTGCCTTGCAACAACTTGCCGCCATTGAAAAAATGGCGATAATCGCGGGCTTTCCTCAAAGACTTCTAGGACTTCACAATGAAACGTACCTACCAACCTTCCAAGATTCGCAGGGCACGTACCCATGGCTTTCTGGTTCGCATGAAGACCCGTGGTGGTCGCGCTGTCATCAACGCCCGGCGTGCCAAGGGCCGCAAGCGCCTGGCTGTCTGAGCTGCAGCGGCCGTCCGCGTGACCACGGGTCCGTGCACGGTCCCTGCCACTGTGTGTATCGTCTCAAGACACGGAACCAGTTTCAGGCCGTCCTGGCTGGCAACAAGCTGGTGTCTGGCACCCGCTTTGCAGTGCATCACCTGGCGGTGGACACGCCCTCCTTCAAACTTGCCATTGGCTTGCCGGCGCCGATGGAAATACGGTCGTCCAAGCCATGCACGCAATTGTGGCTTGGCGCAATGATTCCAAAGCGATGGGCCAAGCGGGCGGTGACACGAAACGCTATCAAAAGGCAGATCTACAGCGTGGCACGTGATTTCGAATCCCGGTTGCCCAGCGGTGCATGGGTTGTGCGCTTGCGTTCCGGTTTCGACAGATCGCAATTTCGCAGTGCCAGTTCCATAGTCCTGAAGGACGTGGTGCGTTCCGAGCTTGTTGTCCTCCTGACACGTATCGCACACGCGTCGTCGTCCAAGTCCCTGCAAGGTCTGGCGAAATGATCAAGGCGGCGCTGATCGGCGTTGTAAAGCTGTATCGTCTTCTACTCAGTCCTTGGCTGGGCGCATCGTGCCGGTTCGAGCCGAGTTGTTCGGTGTACGCCATTGAAGCACTGCAACGCCACGGAGCAGGAGCCGGCTCTTACCTGACATTGGCGCGCCTGGTGCGTTGCCAGCCCTGGTGCGATGGCGGTCACGACCCGGTGCCTGCCCCCCGGCCCGGACTGTTCTCGAAACTATTGGTAAATCCATCTCAAAAGAAACCCTCATGAACGATATTCGTCGCACCATTCTGTGGGTGATTTTTGGCTTCTCCATGGTCCTGCTCTGGGATCAGTGGCAGATTCACAATGGGCGCCAGGCCACGTTTTTCCCCACTCCGGTCGCTGCTCCTGCGCCCAGTGCGCCACAACCTGCCGCCCAGGGCGCTGGCGCCATCCCTGCACCGGTTCCTGCCGCAGCGACGGGTGCGGTTCCCGCAGCGGCAGGCGTTGCAGCGGTTCCCGTCGTGCCTGCACAGGGTACTGCTGCTTCGCGCAACCTGATCGTCGTGACGACCGATGTGCTCAAGCTGAGTTTCGACAGTGAAGGCGGGTCACTGGTTCGCACCGAGTTCCTGAAGCACCGCGACATGCTGGACCAGACGCGCAACTTCGTGTTGCTCGATGAGAGCAAGGAGCGTGTGTATGTGGCCCAGACCGGGCTGATCGGTGGTTCGGCCGGCACTGTATTCCCGACCCACAAGACACCCATGACGGTGTCTGGCGCCCGTGATCTCAAAGAGGGCGAAAACGAATTGGTGGTGAGTTTCGAATCCCCCGACGTCGGCGGAGCCAAGCTGGTCAAGACCTACACCATCCGCAGGGGCGCGTACGACATGTCCGTCCGCCATGCCGTCACCAACACCAGTGCCAACCCGCTGGCACCGCAACTCTATCTCCAGCTGGTGCGCGACGGCAACAAGCCGGCTGGCGAGTCGGCGTTCTACATGACGTTCACCGGACCAGCGGTATACACCGAAGCCAAGAAATACCAGAAGGTGGACTTTGCCGACATCAAGAAGAAGAGCACGGATTTCGAGAGGCAATCCAACAACGGTTACGTGGCGGTCGTGCAACATTACTTTGCCAGCGCATGGATCCTGCCCGACGGCATGCAACGCAATATCTCGATGGATGCCGTCGACATCGGTGCCACCGTACCGGATTGCTGCTACCGCGCCACGATGATCGCGCCCATGGAGGCCATCCCGCCCGGTGCAACCAAGACCGTCGATGCGAAGCTTTTCGCCGGCCCGCAGGAAGAAAAAGTCCTCGAGGCATTGGCCCCCGGTCTTGAACTGGTCAAGGACTACGGCTGGCTGACCATTCTTGCCAAGCCCCTGTACTGGTTGCTGGACGAGCTGCACGGCGTCATCCAGAACTGGGGCTGGGCGATCGTGGGCCTGGTGCTCCTGCTCAAGATCGCGTTCTACTGGCTCAACGCCAAGGCCTATTCGAGCATGGCCAAGATGAAGGCGATCAACCCCAAGGTCATGGAGATGCGCGAGCGCCTCAAGGACAATCCCCAGCAGATGCAGCAGGAGATGATGCGCATCTACCGCGAGGAAAAGGTCAATCCGATGGGGGGATGTTTCCCGATCATGGTCCAGATCCCCGTCTTCATTGCGCTGTACTGGGTGTTGCTGTCCAGTGTCGAAATGCGCAACGCGCCCTGGGTGCTCTGGATCCATGACCTGTCCTCGCCCGATCCGTACTTCATCCTGCCGATCGTGATGACCCTCACCACCCTGCTGCAGACCGCCCTGAATCCGACACCGCCGGACCCGATGCAGGCCAAGCTGATGTGGTTCATGCCGCTGATCTTCTCGGTGATGTTCTTCTTCTTTCCGGCAGGTCTGGTGCTTTACTGGATCACGAACAACATCCTGTCTATCGCGCAGCAGTGGCTGATCAACACCCGCATGGGTGTACCACCCCAGTTCAACCTGCCCAAGTTCCGATAACGGCCAGGGCCGTGGCAACAGGGTCATGCCGAAGTCGCCACCCACCGCAGACCCGATTGCCGCCATCGTGACGGCTTCAGGGCGCGGTGCAGTGGGCATCGTGCGTGTGTCTGGCGCGGATCTGGCGCCACTGGTTCTTGCCTTGTGTGGCCGCATGTTGCAGCCCCGCCATGCCACCTACCTGCCGTTTCTGGATGCCGACGGAGCGACCATCGACCATGGCCTGGCCATTCACTTTCCGGCACCCCATTCCTACACCGGCGAGGACGTGCTGGAACTCCAGGGCCATGGCGGCACGGTGGTTCTGCAGTTGTTGTTGCAACGCTGCCTGCAGGCGGGAGCGGCCCAGCGCCTGCGGCTTGCGCAGCCCGGGGAATTCACCCAGCGGGCATTTCTCAACGACAAGATGGATCTGGCCCAGGCAGAGGCCATTGCCGACCTGATCGACGCCAGCACCGAGGCAGCGGTGCGCAGTGCCAACCGGTCGCTCTCGGGTGCCTTTTCCGCGGAGATCCATGTCCTGCTGCATGCCCTGATCGAGTTGCGGATGCTGGTCGAGGCCACGCTGGACTTTCCGGAGGAGGATGACATCGACATCCTGCGCAAGGCCGATGTCCGCGGCCGGCTGGTCACGCTGGAAGAACAGCTGGCCCGCATCCGCCAGCAATCCCGGCAAGGCGCCTTGTTGCGCGATGGCATGCGCATCGTGATTGCCGGTCAGCCCAATGCGGGCAAATCCTCCCTGCTCAATGCGCTGGCGGGTGCCGAACTTGCGATCGTTTCACCGATAGCAGGCACCACGCGGGACAAGGTGCAGCAGACGCTGCAGATCGAGGGCGTTCCGGTACACGTCATCGATACAGCCGGCCTGCGCGACACCGCGGACAGCATCGAGCAAATGGGCGTGGCGCGCGCGTGGGCCGAGATCGACACCGCCGACGCCGTCGTGTTCCTGCACGATGGCGCGCGCCTGTTCCCGGCCGAAGGCCTGCCCGGAACTGCCCTGGAAGACGCGCGCGCGTGTCGGGCGGCTGACGCGGTGATCGCCGACACGCTGCGGCGACGATTACCCGCTCAGGTGGCGGTGATCGATGTCTGGAACAAGCAGGATGTCATGGACTCGATCCCCCACGCCGAACTCGCCAATGGAATCCGGCTGTCTGCCCGCACGGGGGAAGGCTTGGATCTGCTGCGGGCAGCGCTGCTTGCGGCCGCAGGCTGGCAGCCGGTGGCAGAGGGTACTTTCATGGCCAGGCAACGGCACCTGGATGCACTGGCGCGTGTCAGCGGGCATGTCCGGGTCGCGTTGGAACACCTGGCAGCGCATGCGCCGCCACTGGATCTGCTGGCTGAAGAGCTCCGTTTGGCGCAAAATGCCTTATCCGAGATTACCGGCGCATTTGGTGCTGATGATCTCTTGGGCGTGATCTTCTCGAGATTCTGCATAGGAAAGTGACTTTCCCATGAGCGCACCAGCCTCAAGCCACGACAAGCCGGACATCAAGGCCTTGCTGGAGGCGGTGACCCACAACCCCAACGATCCGACGCTCAGCCACATGCTGATACATCCCCAGTGGGCGGTGCTCAGTGGCTACATGCAGTCGTCCATGCTGGCACCGGGACAGATCCTGATCACCCAGGGCGCCGAAGACCGCACCCTCTATTTTGTCGAGTCCGGCATGCTGACGGTGCATTTCGAGGATGCCGCCGGCAAGATCCGCTTGGCGGCGGTCGGCGCCGGCTCGGTCGTGGGGGAAGGCGGGTTTTTCTCCCACATGGCCCGCAGCGCCACCGTGCAGGCCGGCAGCGCCTGCAAACTCTGGGCGCTGACGCCGATGCGTTTCTCGGAGCTGTCCAACCGGCATCCCAATGTCGCACTGGCGCTGGCCATGGCGCTGGGTGCGATCATGGCCAAGCGCGTGGTGAGCAACCGGCGACGCATTGCCGTCACCTGAGCGCGCTGCGCATCAGTGCCCGGCGAAGTCCACCAGGGTGAAGAGGGGCAGGCCGGAGGCACGCAATTTGGCAGACCCACCCAGTTCCGGCAGATCCACGATGGCCGCGCCCTCCATCACGGTGGCGCCCAGCTTTTCCAGCAGCTTCTTGCCGGCCATCATGGTGCCGCCGGTGGCGATGAGATCGTCCATGAGCAGCACGCGGCTACCTTTTGCGACCGCATCGGTGTGCAGCTCGACGGTCGCGCTGCCGTATTCGAGCTCGTAGGTTTCCTCGACAGTCGTGAACGGCAGCTTGCCCTTCTTGCGGATGGGCACGAACCCGATGTTGAGTTCGTAGGCCACCACGGAGCCCAGGATGAAGCCGCGGGCGTCCAGCCCCGCCACCACATCGGGTCGCATGGCGGCGTCCATGTAACGGTGCACGAATGCGTCGATGAGCACCCTGAACACCTTGGCCTCCTGCAGCAGTGGCGTGATGTCGCGAAACTGCACCCCGGGCGCCGGCCAGTCGGGCACGGTGCGGATATGGTTGCGAAGGTATTGGTTGACGCTCAGGTTCTGCATGGGAAGTGCGGAGACACGCAAGGCATTCATTGTGCCTTCATCAGCTTCTGCTCCGCAATCGCGAGGTTCTCTGGAATCCCTGACAGGACGACAGTGTCTCCCTGCTCGAGCAGGGTTTCGTCGTCGGGGCGCACACTCCTGCCATCGCCCCTGCGCAGGCTGACGACCCGTACCCCCATGGCATGCAGCGCCAGATGGTCCAGGCGCCTGCCGATCGATTTTGCGCCCAGTGGCAGCTGGAACGAAGAAAGCCGGACATGGTGCATTTCGTCGACCGAGTCGTCATCCGCGCCGTGGAAATAACCGCGCAGCAGGTTGTAGCGCGCATCCCGCTGGTCCTGCACGATGCGTATCACGCGGCGCATGGGCACGCCGACCAGGGCCAGCGCATGGCTGGCCAGCATCAGAGACCCCTCGATGGCTTCCGGCACCACTTCGGCGGCGCCTGCGGACTGCAGCTTTTCCAGGTCATGGTCGTCCCGGGTGCGCACGATGACCGGTACCTGCGGCGCGTGGGTCCGGGTGTGGTCCAGCACCTTGAGCGCGCCCTGCACTTCGACAAAAGTGACCACCACGGCGCTGGCGCGCGCCAGCCCTGCGGCCATCAGCGCCTGCGGGCGGGCGGCGTCGCCAAAGACCACCGAGTCGCCAGCTGCCGCGGCCTGGCGCACGCGGTCAGGGTCGAGATCCAGCGCCATGTATGGAATCCCCTCGCCTTCCAGCATGCGGGCCAGGTTCTGCCCGCTGCGGCCATATCCGCAGATGATCACATGCTTGTTGGCATTGATCGACTTGCGGGCGATCGTTGTCATCTGCAGGGACTGCTGCAGCCATTCGCCGGCCACCAGTTTCATCACGATCCGGTTGCTGTACTGGATGATGAAAGGCGTGGCCAGCATCGACAGCACCATGCTGGCAAGGATCGGGTTCAGCAATTCCGGGGGGACGAGCGCGTTCTTCTGGGCCAGCGTGAGCAGCACAAAACCGAACTCGCCAGCCTGTGCCAGGTACAGACCGGTGCGGATCGAGATGCCCCAGGTGCTGCCCAGCCCCCGGGCCAGCAGCGCAACCAGCACGGCCTTGAACAACACGGGCAGCGTCAGCAGCAGCAGCACCAGAGGCCAGCGCTCGAGCACGAGGCGCCAGTCCAGCAGCATGCCGATGCTGATGAAGAACAAGCCCAGCAGCACGTCATGGAAGGGCCGGATGTCGGTCTCGACCTGGTGCTTGTACTCGGTTTCGGAGATCAGCATGCCGGCAATGAAGGCGCCCAGGGCCAGACTGAGCCCCGCCAGTTCGGTCAACCAGGCCAGGCTGAGCGTGATCAGCAGCAGGTTGAGCACGAACAGCTCCTCGCTCTTTCGCCGGGCCACGATGGTCAGCCACCAGCGCATCACACGCTGCCCACCCACCAGCAGGACCGTGATCAGCACGGTCGCCTTGAGTGCAGCCAGTGCCAGCGAACCCAGCAGTGCTTCACCGGATGCACCCAGTGCCGGGATCAGCACCAGCAGCGGCACGACGGCCAGATCCTGGAACAGCAGCACGCCCATCACCCGTTTGCCGTGCTCAGACTCCAGCTCGATGCGTTCGACCATGAGCTTGACGACAATGGCGGTGCTGCTCATGGCCAGCGCACTCGACAATGCCAGGGCGGTTTGCCAGGTCAGGCCCCAGTCGGCCGGTGCGACAAATGCGAGGAGCAGGGTGACCAGCGTGGCCAACAGCATGGTGATGCCCACCTGCAACAGCCCGAGGCCGAACACATGGCTGCGCATGGCGCGCAGTTTGCCCAGGTTGAACTCCAGCCCGATCACGAACATCAGGAACACGACGCCAAACTCGGCCAGATGCCGCATGCCGTCGGAATTCTGCGCCAGTGCCATCGCGTTGGGGCCGATGACCACGCCGACCGTCAGATACCCCAGCATGGGTGGCAACCGCAGGGAGCGAAAGGTCACCACGCCAATCACTGCGGCGAGCAGATAGACGAGAGTGAGCTCAAGTGCTGTCATGCCGCCATACTAGCAAGAGAATGGAGTGCGACAGGCCCCCCACTAACTGTCATGACCTGGGCGGTACACCCTGGATGATGGAAGACACTTGAGGGTGTGCGGGCCAGCGCGGGTAGAGGTCGGTCAATTTTTTGATGGCATTCTCGACCGCGATC